>Ga0209702_10001479_pt1 | contig 45072 bp, 24 predicted proteins | sample FRY01_FD_187210 | JGI IMG/M metagenome (GOLD analysis project Ga0209702, IMG submission 187210) | Freshwater microbial communities from Lake Fryxell liftoff mats and glacier meltwater in Antarctica - FRY-01 (SPAdes) (version 2) | ecosystem: Environmental > Aquatic > Freshwater > Ice > Glacier... | reverse complement strand
TCAATTACAATTGTATCCAAATCCTGTATCAGGAGCATTTAAAATTAATATTGAAGCTTCAGATATAGATGTTATAGATGTTACAGGTAAAATAGTAAAACAATTTAAAGGTTCTTTCGAAGCTAATTCTAATTTTGATATTAGCAATTTAGTTAGAGGGATGTATTTTGTAAAAGTAAAATCCAATCAGAGATTTGAAACAACACTTAAGTTGATTAAGCAGTAATGCTTTAAAACCTGTTCCGGTTTAAATTCTGATGTGAATTTTCTGTTTTTTCTTATAAAAATGCCCCTAAAAACGTTTAACTTTTTGGGGGCATTATAGATTGTGTGGTTTCTTATTTTGACTAATTTGTATTGAGTATGTAACTCGTTACGAATTGAAAACTAACATCAGTCCAACACAATCTATCGCTAGAGCTAGCAGGTAAAATAACAATATTTAACATAATGCTATGAATAGCAGGAGATTAAACGGAATAATTAAATTTTTTATAAACGAGCTAATGATTGATTTTTAACCGTGAACCGTTTCGCTTTTACCGTAATTGGTAATGAGCTTGCCTTCAAAATCGAGCCATTCTGTCCAACGTTTATCAACATCTACTTTCTCTGAATATTTTCTGGCAAAAGCTAAAAATGTAGTATAATGTCCTGCTTCGCTAATCATTAACATTCTGTAAAATTCGGCCAATTCTTTGTCTTCAATGTTTTGCGACAACACTTTAAATCGCTCGCAACTTCTTGCTTCTATCATCGCCGAGAAAAGTAATCTATCTACAAAAGCGTCATTTCGGCTGCCGTCTTTTTTCATAAATTTAAAAAGTTCGTTCACATAATGATCTTTTCTTTCTCTCCCTAATTTCAGTCCACGTTCTTTGATAATGTTGTGAACCAACTGAAAATGCTCGATTTCTTCTTTGGCAATTTCTAACAATGCCGTCACTAATTCTTCGTGTTCTGAATTATAAGTGATGATAGTAATGATATTGGTTGCTGCTTTTTGCTCGCACCAAGCGTGATCGGTCAAGATTTCTTCGATGTTCGATTCGACGATATTTACCCATTTTGGGTCTGTAACTAATTTTAATCCTAACATTTTTTCTTCGTATGAAATTTATTTACAAAAATACAGATTTTATTTATGCTATAACGGATTGATTTTGGGATTATTTCGCTTATTTTGTGTTGTAATATTTAATTTAAGAATGTGAATCAGTCTGTTTTAATTATTGGTTTTGTTTGGCCAGAACCAAATTCTTCTGCCGCAGGTGAGAGAATGGTACAATTGATTTCCGTTTTTAAAGAGAACGGTTTCGAAGTGACTTTTGCAAGTCCTGCGATGAGTAGTGATTATATGATTGACCTGGAACCGTTGGGTGTTACCAAGAAATCTATCGCTTTAAATTGTTCTAGTTTTGATGTTTTTGTAAAGGAATTAAATCCAACAATTGTTTTGTTCGATCGTTTTATGATCGAAGAGCAATTTGGATGGCGAGTTGCCGAAAATTGTCCGTCAGCTTTGCGATTATTGGATACTGAAGATTTGCATTGTTTGCGATTAGCAAGACAAAAAGCATTCAAAGAAAAACGAGTTTTTTCAATAGTAGATTTATTGGTTGAAGATGTTGCCAAAAGGGAAATTGCCAGTATTTTGCGCTGTGATATTTCTTTGATTATTTCAGAATATGAAGTTGAAGTTTTGGAATCTGTTTTTAAAATCGATTCTAGTTTATTGTATTATTTACCTTTATTGTTGAATGATATTCCAGTTTCAACTAGTGAAAATTTGCCGTCATTCGAAGAAAGAGAAACCTTTGTTTTTATTGGAAATTTTCTTCACGAACCCAATTGGAATGCCGTTCAATATCTAAAAGAAACTATTTGGCCACTTATTAGAAAACAAATTCCTGAAGCAGTTTTGAATATTTACGGAGCTTATCCTTCTCAAAAAGTATTGCAATTGAATAACCTTAAGGAAGGTTTTTTAATAAAAGGTCGTGCCAATGATGCTCAAGAAGTGGTTCGGAATGCACGAGTAGTTTTGGCTCCTTTGCGTTTTGGTGCTGGAATAAAAGGCAAATTATTGGAATCGATGCTATGCGGAACGCCAAGTATTACAACAACAATTGGAGCAGAATCGATGTGTGGCAATTTGTCTTGGAATGGTTTTATTGCTGACGAACCTCAAGATTTCGCTGACAAAGCAGTAGAATTGTATCAAGATAAAATACTTTGGATTAAATCCCAAAAAAATGGTTTTGAAATTATAGAAAAACGCTATTTGAAATCCCTGTTTGCGAATGATTTTATCGAATATATTTTGAAAACCCAAACCCAACTCAAACAACATCGATTAAATAATTTTATGGGCGCTATTTTACAACATCATACTTTGACAAGTACCAAATATATGTCGCGTTGGATTGAGGAGAAGAATAAGTAAGCAGATTTTCTTTTCGCATAAGGGATGGAAGCGGCATCCTTTTATGGAATGCAATGGAATAAAAGATATAGCGGACAGCCCGACCGCGCTGTAACGATAGTGAAAGCGGGGATATGACCAAATAAAAAAATATCAGTTTTAAAGTATAAAACAGCTTTTTTTTCTAAACATTATTAAAATCATCAATCAATTCGGCGGTAAGTCGACCTGATTTCATTGCTGCGTTTATCGAACCATTCATTAAATGATCGCCACAAATAAATAGATTTTCACCAATTTTAATTTCAGAAGGTGATACTTCATTTGAAACTTTTTCTTGATTTGGCAAGGCATATTTGATCCGAAAGGTTTTTAACATTTTCCAATCATCCACTTGGTTTCCATACCATTTTTTAAGTTCGGTTTTCATATTTTCGGATAAAGTAGTGTCATCAATGGCTGGAATACCGTTATATGAAATAGAAATTAATACTTTTCCTTTGGGCGCATATTTTTTTGAAACATTCGACATTATAGTCAAATTATTCACCCATTTTTTATGGGTATCAGCATTTAGAATTACAACTGCTTTTTGGGTTGGAGCAATTTTGGCTTCAAAATAAACATTGGTCACTTGATGGAAGTTTTGCTTTGCTTTCGAAATATAGTTACTAGCAATTCCTATAGCTTCGGTTGCAATAATGATTTTATCCGCTTTTAAAGTTGGTCCATTTTCGCAAATGATAGTGTTGTTTTCGATTGCGGTGACTTTTACATTATATTGAATCGAATTTTCTGGAAGCATCGACAACAATTGTTTAGGAATTTCTTCCATTCCTAATTCGGGAATAGCAGCATCGCCATCGGAAAACATTTTCATTACAAAATCAAACATAGTACTAGATGTTTTCAAATCGTTTTCTAAAAAAATGCCAGAAAAGAAAGGTTTGTAAAAACGGTCTATCATTTTAGGGCTGAAGCCATAATTTTTGAGTTGCAAAATGGTTTCGATTTCAGGTTGTTTAAATATATTTGGGATAGAAATTTTCACCAATTTGTTTTTTAAAAAGAAGGTGTTTATTTTGTCTTTCAAAGAGCCAACTGGCGCAAAAATTGTTGCTAATGTTGCCGATGGCCGTCTAAAAGGATCTGCGATTTCGAATTGCCCTTCATCATAAAGCACGGTGGCTCCGGGTAAAAAACGTTTTAAATTTAATTTTTTGTAATCTAATAATGCTTTTGTTTCGGGATATTCCATCAATAAAACCTGAAAACCTCGATCGAGTCGAAAGCCATCAATTAAATCGGTTTTGATTCGTCCTCCAGCTCGTTCACTTGCTTCAAGGATTTGAATTTTGTATCCTTTTTGATGCAAATAAACAGCTGCAGTTAAACCTGAAATTCCTGCGCCAATAATTGTGATGGTTGGTTTCATCTGTTTATATTTATTGTTTTTCATCGGTCAGATGGAACACCCATAATAATCCCAAATTGAGTCAAGAACTATTTTCTTGGGTGTTTCATTTATTTAATTTGAAAGCGATTCCAAAATTAATGATTTAAACTATTTAAAACGAAAAATCCCGTTCTGATTTCTCAAAACGGGATTTTTATTATAAAATGACCAGCTATTAAGCTAGCATCGTCACTGGGTTTTCGATAAATTGTTTTAATGTTTGCAAGAATTGAGCTCCGGTAGCACCGTCGATAGTTCTGTGGTCGCAAGCCAAAGATAACATCATTGTATTTCCTACTACGATTTGTCCGTTTTTAACCACCGGTTTTTCTACAATTGCTCCAACTGATAGGATAGCAGAATTCGGTTGGTTGATGATAGAATTGAATTCCGTAATGCCAAACATTCCAAGGTTCGAAATAGTGAACGTACTTCCTTCCATTTCGGTAGGTAATAATTTTTTGTTTTTGGCTCTTCCTGCAAGATCTCTTACGCTGGCTCCAATTTGTGATAAACTCATACCGTCAGTAAACGGTAATACTGGAACAACTAATCCGTCTTCAACGGCAACAGCAACTCCAATATTCACGTGATAATTGATGGTAATTGCTTCCGCTGTCCACTGTGAATTGATTTTTGGATGTTTTTTTAATGCCAATGCACTTGCTTTAATCACCAAATCGTTAAAAGACACTTTGGTATCAGGAACGTTATTGATGATAACTCTTGATTTCATTGCTTCGTCCATTGTTACCTCGATTACCAAGTTGTAATGAGGTGCGGTAAACAAAGATTCTGCCAAACGTTTCGCAATGATTTTACGCATTTGCGAATTTTTGATTTCTTCCGTAGCCACTTGTCCAGCTGGGACATAAGGTTTAGAAGCGGCGATTGTTTCCAATTTTGCTGCTGAAACTTCCTGTGGTCTGCTTTCTGCAACCTGAGAACTGCTTGCTGGTGTAAAGTTCTCCACATCACTTTTGGTGATACGTCCGTTTTCACCAGAACCTTTTACTTGAGTCAACTGAATTCCTTTTTCGCTGGCAATTTTCTTTGCTAATGGCGAAGCTAAAACTCTTTGTCCGTCAGTAGCTGCTTCTTGAACAATTGGTGCGGCTTGTGTGGTCGGAGCAGCTTTCGCTTCTTCAGTTGCAACTGCGGCAGTTGGTGCATCTCCTCCAGCGGTATAACCACTAGCAACACCACTTATATCTGTTCCTTCTGGCCCTATGATAGCTAATAAACTATCAATTGGAGCCGATTCTCCTTCTTGAATTCCGATGTATAATAAAGTTCCTTCGTTGAAAGATTCGAATTCCATTGTTGCTTTATCGGTTTCGATTTCAGCAAGAATATCACCTTCAACAATTTTATCTCCTACTTTTTTCAACCAAGTAGCCACAGTTCCTTCGGTCATTGTGTCGCTCAAACGAGGCATTGTTACTACAATAACTCCCGCTGGAAGCCCCCCAGCCCCCGGAGGGGGAGTTGAGGGTGTTAATTCTACGGTTGTTTTTTCTTCAACTTCTTCAGTTGTTGCTGGAGTTGATACATTATCGGATACAGCTACTTCTTCTTTAGTCGCGGCTTTAGGTTTCAATAGTGCAGAAATATCTTCGCCTTCGTCTCCGATAATGGCCAATAAAGAGTCGATTGGTGCAGTTTCGCCAGCTTGAATACCAATGTATAAAAGCGTTCCTTCATTGAAAGATTCAAATTCCATTGTTGCTTTATCGGTTTCGATTTCGGCAAGGATATCGCCCTCGCTGATTTTGTCGCCAACCTTTTTCAACCAAGACGCTACAGTTCCTTCCGTCATTGTATCGCTCAAACGCGGCATATTAATAATTGTTGCCATAATAAATTTATAGTTTATGAGGAATAAATGGGTAGTTTTCTTGTTCGTAAACTACGTCATATAATTGTTGTATTTCTGGATAAGGTGATTCTTCTGCAAATTTCACGCACTCTTCAATCAAATCTTTTACTTTCTGTTCGATAGCTTGAATTTCTTCCTCAGTAGCATATTTTTGATCCTTTATTACCTCCAAAACTTGTGTAATTGGGTCAATTTTTTTATACTCTTCTACTTCTTCTTTCGAACGGTATAACTGTGCGTCTGACATAGAGTGTCCTCTATAACGATACGTTTTCATTTCAAGAAAAGTTGGTCCGCCACCGCTTCTGGCTCTTTCTATAGCTTCGCTCATTGCTTCGGCAACTTTTACGGGATTCATTCCGTCAACTGGTCCGCAAGGCATTTCATAACCTAAACCAAGTTTCCAAATATCAGGGTGATTTGCGGTTCTTTCTACAGAAGTTCCCATTGCATAACCATTATTCTCTACAATGAATACTACTGGAAGATTCCATAACATCGCCATATTAAAAGCTTCGTGTAAAGAACCTTGACGAGAGGCGCCATCTCCAAAATAGGTCATTGTAACACCGCCAGTTTCAAAATATTTATCGGCAAAAGCAAGTCCAGCTCCCAATGGAATTTGTCCTCCTACGATTCCGTGACCACCATAAAATCTGTGTTCTTTTGAGAAAATGTGCATAGAACCACCCATTCCTTTTGAGGTTCCTGTAACTTTCCCCATAAGTTCGGCCATAACACGTCTTGGATCAACGCCCATTCCTATTGGTTGTACGTGATTCCTGTACGCAGTAATCATTTTGTCTCTTGTCAAGTCCATAGCGTGCAAGGCGCCTGCTAAAACTGCTTCTTGACCATTGTATAAATGTAGAAATCCTCTAATTTTTTGTTGTATGTATAGTGCTGCTAGTTTGTCTTCAAACTTTCTCCAAAGTAGCATATCTTCGTACCACTTCAAATAAACCTCTTTTGTAACTTCTTTCATCTCTTTTTCTTTTGTAATGTGTAGTTGGCTTTATAAATTAGGACAAATTTTGTGTTTTGGACAAACCCAATTTCATTTAATTATTATTGTTTTTGCTGTATTTTTAATTGTTGTCCAAAATTAATAAATAGTTTCTTGTCCCCAAATATTTGCAAAAAATATCGAATTGCAAAAATAGGACATTCCAAGGAAGAAGTAAAATTTAAAATACACTTTTACAGCTAATTTTGTTTTTTTTACAAAAACTTTTTGTCAAACATAAAAGGAAGCAGGTTTTTTAACGATGCCGATTTGTAAATAACTCCTATTTCACCCATAAAATAGATTTCAATCGGAGTATCTTGTTTAATCTCATATTCGGCAATAGATTGCCTGCAAGATCCGCAAGGAGGGATTGGAGCAGATGTCTGATTGGTGTCAGATGCAGCCGTAATTGCCATTTTCAAAATTTTTGCTTCTGGATATATAGAACCAGCTTGAAAAACGGCTACACGTTCTGCGCAAAGTCCGGATGGATAAGCTGCGTTTTCTTGGTTTGACCCTAAAATTAGTTGCCCATTGTCCAATAAAAGTGCAGCGCCAACCCTGAATTTAGAGTAAGGAGCATAAGCTTTTTTTCTGACGGCAACGGCTTGTTCCATTAGATTTTGAATGTCCTGTGGCAATTCATTTATGGAATCGAAAACGGAAAATTGGGTGGTGATAATAATGTCTTTCATTCTGTTTAATGGAAAAAAAATCCAAATTTCATCGAAATTTGGATTTTAATTATTGTTTAATTAGTTCTAGTATTCATCATATTTGTCGCCAAAATTAAAGGTAAGCGAGAAGCGTAAGGTATTTTCCAATGGATTTTTAACTCTGGATGTGGAAAACAAATAGGAAACATCTACTTTAACCACGTTGTATTTGAATCCTGCTCCAAGAGAGAAAAACTGTCTGGCTCCTTTGTCTGGACTTTCATGAAAATAGCCCATTCGCATAGAGAAGGAATCCTGGTATAAATATTCGGCACCTGCTGAATAAGTGATTTCTTTCAACTCTTCGCTAAATCCTCCTGGTGCATCAGATAACGATTGGAAAACTGCTGGAAACCATCCAATAGATTGATAATCCTGATTATTTTGTGATCTTTCTTCGGCAGTTATTGTTCCGTTTTGATCTAAATCTGGGTCTTGAGGAGTTGGAACAAGCAATTTGTTGAACTCTACGTTTAAGGCTATCTTATTATAATCGTCAAGTATAAAATCAAAACCAGTTCCTACTTTTAAGTTGGCAGGCAAAAAGTTATTGCTGAATTCGGTGTTGTCATAGCTGATTTTAGGCCCTAAATTTTGGATGTTAAAGCCAGCTCTCCATCTACCGTTGAATTCGTTATAAGCCATTTCTTCTGATTGAAAAAATCCAGCAACATCAATGGCAAATGAACTTGACGATGAAGCGTCACCTACGTCTGAAGCCACTTTTAAATTTGAATTTATAAATCGAGCGCCAACGGCCATCGAAAATTTCTCGCTTAATTTCAATGAATACGATCCATCAAAAGCAAATTCGGCTGGAGAGACAGTTCTTACGGCTTCATTTGGGTCGCCAGTTTGACGCAATTCAATTTCGCCTAGTCCAAAATAGCGAAAACTTCCTGCAAAGGCACTTCTTTCGTTTAGTCTGTTATAATAGGTTAATTGTCCCAACGAAATGTCATTTACCAAGTCAGTTAAATATGGAGTATAACTGATCGAAAAACCTACTTTGTCTAATGCAAAGGCATATTTTGCTGGATTCCATTGTTGCGAAAAAGCATCGGCTGATGTTGCAACTCCTTGGTCAGCCATACCCGCAGCTCTTGCATCGGCAGCTACTAATAAGAATGGAACAGCTGTGGTAATAACATTTTCTTGTGCTTTAGTATTTGATATCATAAATAAACAGACAAAAAGTAAAGATATTTTTTTCATTGGTAAAATAAATTAGTGGAACAAATATAGTATTTAATTAAAGTATTACAAGTTTTTCAAATTTTTCGGTCTTCGAGTTGGTTAAGTTTGATTTGACGGTGAGTTTATAAACATAAACTCCTTTTCCTATTCTGTTTCCAAAATCATCTTTGCCATCCCAAGTGATTTCTTTTGACAGAAATCCTTCGGTAGTGATGATTTGGTTTCGTGTCCAAACCACTTTTCCGGTTATTGTCATCACTTGGACTTGAACTTCCAACGGTTCATAAGGTCTGTTGTGCGAAAACCAAAACTCAGTATAATTTACAAATGGGTTGGGATAATTCAACACATGTGTCAATGTTATGGACTCGTTGCCCACGACTATAAATTGGATTTCGGCAGTGATGGGATTGTTGTAAACATCCCAAGCCTTGAAGGTGATGGTATGCAAACCGACTGCCAAATTTCGCAAAGGAAATCGCAACGTTCCCTTTGTGTAATCATCCAGATTTGTTTGATAATAATCGTTTAGAATATATGGATTGTCTACATCGCCGTCCAATATTGCCACCATATCATGTCCTATTCCGCTAGCTGTATTTATGCCGCTTTCGTCTTCAAGGTTGGCCAACAGAAATGGGGAATTGTTTGTTGTCCCGCCCGAAACAAAAGTTTCATCGTTCATATATAACTTTACAGTTGGACTAATATTGTCTACGACGGCATTTTCGTTTATTCCGCCAATTTTTATGCTGGTGTCGAAACCAGTTTGATTCTCTAAAAGCTCATTATTTTTGGCATAAAAGCTGATTTTTCCATTGGCCAACTGAACTCGGATGTCTCTTGGAACCACGAAACTAAATTCAAATTGTCCGCTAGTAACCGATGCATTTCCTCTAAATATGGTTTCGCCAAGGATATTAAAATTTATTGGCGGACTGTAATAGTCATTATTCAAGGTCGTTCTTGAAATTATTTTGTCGAATATAGCGGTCGAAAGTTCGCCGTTGTAATTTGTTAAAGGGATGTTGTTCTCGTCCGTTATTTCGCCTGATATTTTCATTTTTGCTAATGATTTGAAATCATCAATGGGTTGCGAAATGGGAATGTCGTTTACTTTTGTGAGTCTTATTTTCGGTTTTGGAATTGCTAGCATTAATGCTGGGTCGCCAATGTAAAACACCACGTTAGTAGATGAATTTGGATTGCTGTTTTTAGAAATTCGCAAGGCTTCTGCGATTGTTGTGTATTGATTTGAGCCGTAAGCAAATAAATTTTTTGAAAAAACATCATTAAAATTTTCGGCACTGAACTGTCCAATGGATCGAATGGTGGAAATCATCGAAATTGCTCCCCCTTTTGGATTCCAATACGTGAATTCGCCAGCCGTTGGTCGAGTTGGATTGTCAAACCTTGAAAAATCGCAGGTTATGGTTATAAATAAAGGATATTTATATTGATTACTTAAATTTTGTCCGTCGGATTTTTCCCAAATTCGTTCGCTCGACAAACCGTCTTCTCCGCCATGTCCCAGATAATTGAATACCAAAGCGCCTTTTTCGAATGCACTGAATATATCTGTTCGTGCTTTTGGATAACGTGAACCTCCAGCAGAAGCTTCTTGAACATAGGAATCCAATATTATTTTATTAACATTCATAAAGGGTTTGGCCGTGGTGATGACATCGGCCAGATTATTATGTCGGTTTTGCAAGCTCGTATCCGAAGATTTGTCTGAATCATCACTAATCATAGTGAAATTATTTCGCCAACTTCCATACGATTTCAAATCGTGGTATTCGATTACTTTGTTCACCATTTCTTCGGCTTGTGCCGCGTCGTTATTCAGCATTCTTCCCATAGCAATGTCGATTCCTCCAAAAGATGAAATAACGTTTCCTTCATTAGGATCCATTAATCCAAAGAAATCATCCGAAGCAAACGAAGATTCTCCCGTGGAGTTGCTGTTTAAGGCATGGTAGATGGGAACAATATTCGTGTTATTCGGGATTCGGTTTTTGTAATCATAAGAAGCATCACCAAACATATTGACGTATTTCACTCTTTTTTGTGGAGCAGAAGCATTTTCGTATATGTATTTAATACAATTTCGGATGGCAGCAATATCCTGTTTTCCGGATGAAAACTCTGGATAAATTGTCTCAAGAGGAATTACTTTGACATTTAATTTGGAATACGAACGGTGAAAATTCGCCAGCTTTTCGGCCTGACCGGTTAAAAAAGTGGGTGTAATAATTACATAATCAATATCTTGAAATTGTCCTTGATTGTTTTTAAAGATGGTTCCTTTCAAGTTCTGGTTGGCAATTTTTGTTTTGCTGGTTTTTAAAGGAACAAAATAATCCAAGGCATCAATGGCAACGTATTTTCTAAGTTCACCTAAATTTGCTTTAAAAGAAAAGGAAGCTTGATTTTGATTTTCGACTTTGGTGACATTTTGAATGTCTGTTACATCCCAAATCCTAGAAATTCCGCTTGCATTCGAAACATTATAACTTACAATTCCTATGCTGGAACTGGAAAAATCGTACTGAAACTGAAATTGTTTTCCATATCCTTGAAGTTTGCTTTTGGCGAAAAGCCTCATTTTATCAAGGTATCCTTTTGAACCCGGAACACCATTGTTATTATAGGACAACTTAATTTTTATGGTTTCTGCAGCAGGAAACGATATGTTATTTAAAAAACCCAAATTATACTCAATTTCTGAATTGACACTTAGTGGAGAAAAGGACATAGTTCCCACATCTTGACCGTTTGCCGACACTTTAAAGGAAGTGGACGTAAAAGCAGCAGAAGCAGAAGTGATGTTCAGTTTTATAGGTGTTGTAGTGTCAATGTTGGGAAAGGTAAACGTAAACTCTTGGTCTTGTTTGATGTCAAAGGATTCGCCAAACCACTGTCGACCCAAACGCACAACATTAAGAAGGTCTAATTCGTGAAATTGATAATCGTCAAAAGTGCTTAAATTTAAAGTGCTGTTGCCAGCAGGCTGAGCCATATTTGGAATTCTTTTTCCATCATTTCCCTGCACGGTTACATAATAATAGGACTTGGTGTCGTATAAATTGACATTGGTTTGGCTTTCGTTATTCCAGGTGTCAACTCCTTCGGCATAAAAAAGAATGTAATCTTCATTGTTGAAAACTCCATCGCTTTCACCTACTATTTCTATGGCGTTTTCAGCTAAATCCGGCGGATAATAGGTGCTGTTTAACAAAGGCAACATCCTGCCGCCGTTTCCATAAATCTTTATTTTTTTTGGGTCAACAGCACTTACATCGAGGCCTAGTTGTTGTATAAAGCTTTTGGAAATTTTATAAACGCCTGATTTTTCAACATAAAATTGATACCAGTCTCCGGTTGCCAAAACTGAATTGAAAATCACTGCGGCGGTTTTATTGGTTGGTGCAATTCTGGAATTACCGCCATTTATGGAGTAGGAAAAAGATTTAATACGTTTGAATCCAAGTTCGTCTTTTACAATTGGAGAAAGGATAAGAAAGACTTGTTTTAAATCTCTAGATTGGTTGGTTTTTAACGAAGCGGAAGGTGTTTTCGGAATGTTTCCTTGTTCTAAATCACCGAGTTGAGAGGTCGTGACAGTTTCATAAACCACGTTTGTTATTTGAACCGAGTTTTCGTTAACGGAGTTGGATTCCGATAAGTTTAGGGTGTAAAAAAGAGCCTTTTTGGATGCGTCATATTCATAGCTGTTTCCCGAAAATTGAGGAACATTTATCGTGAAATCGCCAAAAGACATTTCTTTTTTTTCCAGCCAGTCAATAGTTATATCCCCTTTAATCTGTGCAAAGGAAACAACAGGAATCAGTGTTAAATAGACTAAAAGTATTTTTTTCATTGTTTTGTAAACGTGATTTATGGCAAATTATTACGTGGAGTAAAAATATATCATTTAGTGTAATTCTAAATAATAAATAGTATAAATTTGCGTTGTGTTTTATAATTTATCCGATGTTTTTCGGTTTTATTTAAATATTAAAAATTTTTGTTGCGGTTTAATGGTTAATTATTATATTGCACCACTGAAATTATCACCCACATAAAAGTATGAAAGTAAACAAAATTATAGCCCTGCAATTGATGTTGTCAATGATGTTGATTATAGGTCTTGGTAGTTGTAGCAAAAAATCTAGTTCGAAAAATTCCTCTAGGGCAACAGGTTGGAACGTAGATAGTAAAAAAGCTTCAAAAAAGCAAGAAGCCGGTCCAGGTTTGGTTTTCGTTGAGGGTGGAACTTTTACGATGGGTCAAGTTGAAGATGATGTTATGCACGACTGGAATAATACGCCAACACAACAGCATGTTCAATCCTTTTATATGGATGAAACCGAAGTCACCAATTTTATGTATTTAGAATATTTAGATTGGTTGAAAAAAGTATTTCCACCAACAGACGATAACTACAAAAACATCTATGAAGGTGCTTCACCAGACACATTGGTTTGGAGAGATAGATTGGGATACAACGAAACAATGACCAATAATTACTTGAGACATCCTTCTTATGCTGATTATCCTGTTGTCGGGGTAAACTGGATTCAAGCAGTTGAATTCAGCAATTGGAGAACGCAACGTGTCAATGAAGCCTTACTTGAAAAAAACGGTTATCTAAAGAAAAATGCTAAAACATTGGACGTAACTGCCGAAAGTAATTTTGACACTGAAACCTATTTAAATTCTCCAACACTTGCTTATGGTGGAAATGCCGAAATTGTTTTGCCAGGAAAATATGCGGATAAAAAAGGGGGTATAAGAACAACAAAAGCAGGTAAAGATGGTAAAGTAATTCAGCCAACAAATATTTATGCACAACGTTCTTCGGGAATTTTACTTCCTGAATATAGACTTCCTACCGAAGCAGAATGGGAATATGCAGCAGCAGCCGATGTAGGTCAAAGAGAGTACAATATTTATAAAGGCCAGAAAAAATACCCTTGGTCTGGAAGCTACACTCGTTCCGGAAAAAGACAAACCAAAGGAGATCAATTAGCCAATTTCAAGCAAGGAAACGGTGATTACGGTGGTATTGCAGGATGGTCTGATGATGGAGCCGATATTACGGATGAAGTTAAAAAACATCCAGCAAATGATTTTGGATTGTATGATATGGCAGGAAATGTAGCCGAATGGGTTCTTGACGTTTATAGACCTATTATTGACAACGAAGCAAATGATTTTAATTATTTTAGAGGGAATCAGTACACTAAAAATAAAATTGGAAGTGACGGTAAAATTGAAGTTGTAACTAAAGAGAACATTAAATACGATACTTTAAGCAACGGAAGAATTGTTGCCAGAGCTTTTCCGGGTCAAATTGTCCAGGTGCCAGTTGATGAAAAAGAAACTTATTTAAGACAAAATTTTGATAAAAGTGACAATGTCAACTATAGAGATGGGGATAAACAATCCTCTAGATATTTTGATTTCGCAGATTCAGAATCCAATACCAAAAAAGGAAAAGACGATAAAATAATGTATAATTCTCCTAAACACAATGTGACAACAGATAGTTTGGGGAAAATGGTTAGAAAATATGACAAGTCTAGTAAAAGAACAACTTTGATAAATGATAATGTTAGAGTATACAAAGGAGGCTCTTGGAGAGATAGAGCCTATTGGTTAGACCCTGCACAAAGAAGGTATTTTCCACAAGATATGGCAACGGACTATATCGGGTTTAGATGTGCAATGTCTAAAGTTGGAGCTAAAGCTGTAAAAGGAAAAAGAGCTAGAAATTAATTTTTTATATCACAATAATAAAAGCCCTTTTTAGGGCTTTTATTATTTTAATTATATTTTAAAATGGATATTTCCCAGATTCATAATTTGTTTTTGAAATGCAATTCTGTTTCTATCGACACTCGAAAAATAGAGCCAAATTCGATGTTTGTCGCCTTAAAAGGAGAAAACTTTGATGCCAATACATTTGCCAAAGAAGCACTCGAAAAAGGAGCTTCTTATGTGCTAATTGAGAATGAAGACTGCTGTATTGACCAAAGAACTATTTTGGTAGAAAACAGTTTAATTGCCTTGCAAGAATTGGCAAAATTTCACCGTCAGTATTTAAAATTACCCATAATTGCGCTAACAGGAAGCAATGGAAAAACTACAACAAAAGAGTTGATCTATGTCGTTCTATCTAAAAAGTATAATACAAAAGCAACTGTTGGAAACTTAAACAATCATATTGGTGTTCCCTTGACGTTGTTGTCTTTTAACGAGAAAACTGAAATTGGTATTATTGAAATGGGAGCCAATCACAAAAAAGAAATAGCATTTCTTTGCGATTTAGCGCAACCAGATTATGGTTACATCACTAATTTTGGCAAAGCGCATTTAGAAGGTTTTGGTGGCGTGGAAGGAGTTATAGAAGGCAAAAGCGAAATGTTTGACTACCTTTCTATAACAAATAAATTGGCTTTCATTAATTTGGATGATTCCATTCAGGTCGAGAAGTCTAAAAAATTGAATGGCTATACCTTTGGTTTGAATAATGAAGTGGCAGACGTGAATATTGAAACCATAGTGGCAAATCCATTTGTAAAAATTTCTTTTTCCAATATGCTAATTCAAACACATTTAATTGGGCTTTACAATGCTAACAATGTCAATGCCGCAATTACTATTGGAAAGTATTTTGGAGTTGAAGATTTAGCCATAAGAGATGCATTGGAGCGTTACATTCCCGAGAATAACAGGTCACAACTTTTGTCTAAAGGTACAAACCAGATTATTCTAGATGCTTATAATGCCAATCCCAGCAGTATGGCTGTTGCTATTGAAAACTTCTTGCAATTGGATTCTCCGCAAAAGATTGTGATATTGGGCGATATGTTTGAGTTAGGAGAAGAAAGTAAGCAAGAACACAAAACAATCGTAGATTTACTTTTGAATGAAAATGCAATAAAGTGTTATTTTATTGGAAAAGAATTCTTCAACAACCGAATGGATAAAAACAACTTTTATTTCTATGATACATTCGAATCATTTTCGAGTCATTTTCGAGAAATTAAAATCGAAAATTCCTATCTACTCATAAAAGGATCGAGAGGAATGGCTTTAGAACGCACCTTGAATCTTTTGTAAAACATAAAAATATAAAAACAACAACGACATCATAAAATTATGACGGCGTTGTTGTTTCAATTAAATACTCATCAAATAGCCAATTAGATTTTCCTTCTTGTTGAGTTCCAGTTTTTTTCTCAAGCGGTAACGCGCTAGTTCAACTCCTCCTCCTGAAATGTTCATAATTTCGGCGATTTCTTTTGTTGACATATTCATCAATAAATAGGTCGATAAATCCAGTTCACGAGGCGAAATGGTTGGGCATTTTTCTTTTAATCTTTTTAAGAAATCAAAATGGACATTTTTAATGTGTTTTTCTAAGTCTTTCCAGCTATGATCTGCATTTACTTCTTTGACGATGCTTTTATTTAATTTTGTGAATTGGAATTTGGCTGATTCATCAAATGATTCAATATTAATGTCTTTTAGTTTGTGAATAATTCCGTTTAGAATTTTATTTTTCTTGACTACTTGTAAAGAATTGGTTACCAATTCTTTATCTTTTGCCAAGATTCTAATTTTAAGCTTGTCGTTTTGCAACTTTTCGATTTCTTTTTCCAAATCAAATTGCTCTTGTCTTATTTTTGATTCTTTTTCCAGATAAAGCCTTCTTTGTTCAATCGTTTCATAATATTTATTTTTTCTAATGGTAGCCTTTACTCTTTTTCTGATGAAATGAATAATGGTTGCAATAACGATGATGTAAAAAACAAAAGCCAGAAAATGTCTGTACCATGGAGGTGATATGGTGAAGGAAAGGGCAGCTTCCTCGGACTGGATTCCGTAGCTGTTTTTTACTTTTACTTTCATACTATAGTTTCCTTCCCTTAAATTGGTATATTCTTTTAATGATGCTGGCGACCAATTGCTCCAGTTATCATCAAAACCTTCTAACAAGTAGGAGAATTTAATATTTTCGATATTTTCATAAGTTGGAGACGAAAAAGTGAATTTCACATAATTTGATCGAAAAGGAATTTTATATTTAGCAGTCATTTTTTTTCCATTCCCATAAAACAAAGTATCGCTCAAGGCAGAGAAGCTTCTTATAAAAACTTTCGGTTTGATTATGAAATCTTTTGATTGTTTTGAATTATAATGCGCCAGACCTTCAGTAAGACCAATAAATATATTTTCAGGATTTACGGTATAAACGGACAAATTGTTGAAAACTAAATCCTGGGTCAAGTTTAAAAAAGGAGCGGAAATTTGGGTATAATTGTCCGCATTTTTTTTCATTAAAACGCCTAGTCCACTATTGTTGGTGTACCATATATTTCCGAAATTATCTTCTTGTATAGTTGACGCATCAAGAATTGCTTTGAATAAGTTGTCAGCTGTTTTGTCCACATAAAACACATTACTGTCTTGTGAGTATTTGTAAAAATGTTTATACGTTTTAAAATAAATATTATTTCTTAGCTGCTGGATGCTCACTAGGCCTTTGTCGGATTCAGATAGGTTTTGGTAAGTTATTATGTTTTTAAAATTTTTAAAATCATCATTAAGCTCAATTTGATAGAGAAGATTGTCTTTTTTTACCCAAATATTTTTGGCATCAATTTCGAAATTTCCTACGGATTTGTAAAACCCTTTTATTTGATTTACGAATTGCCATCCGTTTGTTCCTTTTTCAAAAAGCGAAAATCCAAAGTAATTGGAGCCAATCATATATTTGGGCTGGTTTGGAATTTTCTTAAAAACCCAATAACCCACATTGTCTAATGTTTTGTATGATTTGCCCCCATCAATCACTAATGCTCCAATGTTGTGGGAACAAATTAATTGGTCATCAATAACTTGAATATTTGAAGCTTGCCCAGTTGTGCCTTCTACCAGTTTAAAAGGTTCTTCCTTGAAAGGTATATTCCACGAATGGTAAAAAACGCCCTGATTTGTGGCTACATATAAGTTTCCTTTATAAATCACGCTGGCATACACCGTGCTTATATCATCACTAAAACCAAAATAGGAAAAAGGAGAATTTTGGTTTATGAAAGTAATTCCATTGTCAAGTCCTAACCAAAGATTGTTGTTGCGGTCTATAAATGAAGTCAGGACGGTGTTGTTCTGAAGTCCTTTCTTGCGATTAAAATACTGAATTATTCTTCCCGAAGTATTGCATACGATACTACCGTTCCGAACTGAATTTAGGACAATATAGTTGTTCTTCATCGCAACTCCGCCCATACAGCTATTTTCCTTCATAAAATTGTTAGCCTGGGTTTCCCACGAGGTTATTTTGCCGTTTTCGTAAATAAAAAGGCCTTGGTCTAGCGTTGCAATTAGCAACCTGTTTTCAGGCATTTGGAACATTCCCCAAATCTGAGTTTTATTAAAAATGGTTGAACCTAAAACAGGGAAAAGCTTGCCGTTTCTATATTCCATTATTCCAGATGAAATATCTTGAAAATAGAGTTTATCGCTTACTTGAAACGAAAAATGGAATCTTGAAGGCGCCTTGATTGTTTTTATAGCATTGTTCTTAAAAATAAAGACATTTCCAAAAGATTGAAAAATAACCTCTTCTTTAAACAAGTGTATTTTCCAAATAATATCTATAGTGTTTTCCGTATTGTCATTTTTGGTGTTTAAAAATTTGGATAAAGAAAAATAGACCAATTTTCCCTTAGAATCTGGTTTGAAATAGCCAAATTCATTATAGCCTCCCACGAAAATTTTACCTGAATCTTGGATTTCAATCGTTCTTATAACGGAGAGATTCGGTAAAATATATTTATGCCACGAACTGCCATCAAATTGAAAAAGGCCACTGTTATTGGCAAAATAGAGATTGCCATCTTTATCTTGGTCAATATCCCAATTTTGTGTTCCTCCTTTATAATCATTTCTATTGTAATTTCTAATTTCTGGAAGGCCAATGGTTTTCAATTGTCCAAAGATAGAGGAAGAGCTGAGTATTAACAATAAAAACAGTTTGTAAAATTTTCTAAACTTCATAATCAATTAGTAAAAAGGAATGATAGATTTTTTTTGCGGTACGACTTTATTTTTTATTTGTATCAATTAAGAGTCATTTTCAATTTGATAATTAACAAAATAAAGGTATTTTTTTTATATAAATGTAGTGTTTGTTTTTTAAAAATTTAAATTTTAATTTTGTGCTTTTATTTTTTTTTAAAGTTCTGTTTATTAACAAGTTAATTTTTTAATGATTAGTTTTTGTATTATTCAAAAATGTACTTTGATGTGTTTTTGTATAAAAAAAACAGTTTTAAATTTTGATAAATTCAAAAAATTATGTTTATTATTGTATCAAATTACTAATTAATTTACCAAAAATTTAGAAAAATGAAATTAACAAAAGTATTTATTTTTTGTTTTTTATCCGTTCTATTCTCAGTTTACGGACAAGCACAAGATGTTACCGTAAAGGGAAAAGTTATTGACGAGAGCGGATTACCCATTCCGGGAGCATCCATTTTAATTAAAGGAACTTCAAACGCCACGTCTTCGGACTTCGATGGGAACTATCAGATTAAGGTGGCTTCTAACGGTACTTTGCAATTTAGCTTTATAGGTTACGGAAAAGTGGAAGAGTCTGTTAAAGGAAGAAGTTTAATCAATGTTAAAATGAATCCTGAAGCACAAGCCTTGCAAGAGATTGTGGTGATTGGATATGGTACTCAAAAGAAAAGAGAAGTTACAGGTGCTGTATCTGTAATTGATAGTAAAACATTGGATGTTATTAAACCTATTAAAATTGAGCAAGCTTTACAAGGTACTATTGCTGGTGTAAATGTTACAACTACCTCTGGTTCTCCAGGTGCAGCATTAGATATCCGTATTAGGGGTATTGCTACTAACGGGGACAATAGACCTTTGACCATTATTGATGGATACATTGGAGAATTAGGATTATTAAATCCGAATGATGTAGAGACCATAACCGTTTTAAAAGATGCCCAAGCTGCTATTTATGGTTCAATAGGAGCCAATGGTGTTATTCTTATTACAACAAAAACAGGTAAAAAGAATTCCAAGTCAAAAATTTCGTTCAACACTTATACTGGTTTTCAGGAAACGTCTAGAACACTTCCTACTTTAAATGCTACGGAATATGCATTATTGTTGAATGAAAGTTATGCAAACGCCGGTAAAGCACTTCCTTATCCTAATGTATCTGGTCTTGGAAGGGGAACAAATTGGCAAGATGAAGTTTTTAAAAAAGGGGTTCCCATTATTAGTCATGACTTAACTTTTACTGGAGGTTCTGATAAGGTGACTTATGCTGTAAGTGGTTCTCATCTTGACCAAGAAGGAATTGTAGGTGGTGATAAATCTGGTTTTTTAAGAAATACAGCCAGAATCGCTTTAGGTGCTGATATTTCTGAAAAATTGAAATTAAGAACGAACATAATCTATACTTATTTTGACAGGAGTACTTTGCCTGAAAACGGGAATGCCTCAGTTTTGTTGAATGCAGTTAATAGCCCGTCAACCTTATCACCTTATGACGCTAATGGTAATTATACTGTATTGCCATTATCAGGTTTAGGAAATGAAATGATCAATCCATTGGCTCAAATCGAAAACTCTTATAATGCTTTCAATTTTAAGAAACTGAGTGGAAATTTTGGATTGGATTATAAACTCTTCAAAGATTTTGTTTTGACAAGTTCTATTGGATTCAATACTTCTAACAGTGAATCAAAATCTTTTGCTAAAATAGTGAATTACGGCGGAAAAGTATTTGATGTAACCAGAAGTTCGGTATCACAAAACGCGGTTAACAATAATGATTATTCCTTTGATATTTATGGAACCTATACTAAAAAGGTGGCAGAAGATCATAATATTGTTGCCACTATTGGTAATACTATTTTTAAAGAATGGGGTAATGGTTTGTTTGCCACTGGTTTTGATGTGCCAAATAATTCCTGGGACTATGCTGATATCGCCTTAACTAGAGGCGCACCACCACCAGGAGTGATTCCTGTAGGTTCTTATATTTTTGATGAGAGAAGACTTTCTTATTTTGCAAGAGTGCAATATGATTTTAAAGGTAAATATCTTTTGTCTGCCATGATAAGACGTGACTCTTCTACAAAATTTGGCCCAGGAAACAAAGTGGGTTATTTCCCCTCATTTACAGCAGGTTGGATCGTATCGGATGAAGGTTTTTATGGAGACTCAAACCTAATAAATTTTATGAAATTCAGAGCAAGTTATGGTACTTTGGGGAATGACAGAATTCCTAATAACGGATATATTTCGCAGTTGTCTGGTGAAGCAACCTATGTTTTTGATGGTGCATTATTAAATGGTGTGGCTACAGGTCAAATTCCTAACGAAAATTTAAAATGGGAAGAAGCCAAAAAATTTGATGTTGGTTTGGATATGAAATTATTTAACAGTAGTGTTAATATTGTGGCTGATTATTTTATCGATACTAGAGCCGATTTATTAATACCTAACATACCTACATCAGGGATCAACGGAACAGGTGCTCCAGGCGCTAGTGCTCCAACATTAAATGCGGGAACAGTTAGAAATTCAGGTTTTGAATTTGCCATAGACTATAAAAATACATTCTCCGAAAATTTCTCTATGAGTGTAGGCTACAATGTAACTTTTCTTAAAAATGAAGTTTTGGCAATAAATGGTGTAGAATTTATAGAAGGTGGCGTATTTGGAATAGGTCAATTGCCTCCATCAAGAATGGTAGCTGGTAAACCAATAGGGTATTTCCACGGTTACAAAACGGATGGAATTTTTCAAAATCAAGCTGAAGTTGATGCGCATCCATCTCAATTAGCTTTAGGAGCACTAGCTTCTCCGGGTGATTTACGTTATGTAGATACAAATCAGGATGGAGTAATCAATACTCAAGACAAAACTGATGTTGGTTCTCCAATACCAAACGCAACAATGGGTTTCAATTTGCAATTTAATTACAAAACCTTTGATTTTTCAGTATATACTTTTGCTTCATTAGGAAATGAAATGGTGCGTAATTACGAAAGTATTTATGACGATGCTAATAGGTTAACTTATGTTTTAGACCGATGGACGGGTCAAGGATCAAGTAATTCAGTTCCAAGAGTTACTACAGCAGCTACTTCAAATAGAAATTTTTCTGATTATTTTGTTGAAGATGCCTCTTATTTCAGAATCCAAACCATCGTGTTAGGATATACACTAAATCCTGACTATTATGAGAGAGCAAAGATTTCTAAATTGAGATTGTATGTTGGTGTAAATAACCTTTATACGTTTACGAAATACAATGGTTTTGACCCAGGTGCTTCTAACGGTGCCCCAATTGGCGGAGGAATCGATGATGGTTTCTACCCAATTCCAAGAACTTATATGTTAGGTTTAAACATTAATTTTTAATTTTTTTTAAAATGAAAAAGTATATATTTATTACAATAGCTACCCTTGCAAGCTTATCGACCGTTGTGGTTTCATGTAGCGATGAATTTGTGAATCGTCCTGTTCAATATTCAATTGATTCCGAAAATTATTTTAATTCTAAATCGGATTACGAAAGTGCTTTAATTGGCGCTTATGACTTATTGCAATCCACTTTTATCAATGTCTTGATGGGAGAAATTGCTTCTGACAATACCTTGTGTGGCGGAAATAGCCCAACCGATGTTCCAGGATACCAATCAGTGGATGATATGATTCACACACAAGATAATGCCCAAATCAAACAATTGTGGGATTGGATGTTTGCTGGTATTCAAAGATGTAATTACATCCTTGAATTCAAGGATAAAACTAATTTTGAAGGTAAAAACCAAATTATTGCCGAAACACGTTTTCTTAGAGCCTATTACCATTTTGAATTGGTAAAATGGTTTGGTGGTATTCCGATGAAAGGCGATGCAAGATTCGCTCCCGGAGATGAGAAATCAATTCCGCGTTCTACAGTTGCTGAGGTGTATGCTTCAATAGAAGCAGATTTAATTTTTGCTTCAAAAAATTTGGCAGTAAATCCAGCGCAAACCGGGAGAGCTACAAAGGGTGCTGCATTAGCACTTCTAGGAAAAACCTATTTATATCAGAAAAAATACACTGAAGCTGCTTCTAAATTGGATGAAGTAATTGCTTTGGGTAAATATCATTTGATTGATACTCCAGATTTGACTCCACAACAAGCTACTGCAGGAATTAAACCGTATGACATTATTTTCGAAATGGATGGTGAAAACAACGCTGAATCCGTATTTGAAGTACAATACACCGATGTTGAAGGAGGAGATTATGGCAATCTACAGTATCTTGAAGGAAATGTTGCCGTAGGATTTAATGGTCCAAATACTTATGTAGGTCCTTTTTTTACCTCAGGGAACAACTTTAATCTTCCTACCCAAAAAATTGTAAACGCTTTTGAAGCAGGTGATTCTAGAAAAGCAGTTGCCATTCTTGATATGAAAGCTTGGATAGCCGCTAATCCCGGAACGTCTTACACGAAACAGAATGAAGATACCGGATATTTTAATAGAAAGTATATCCCAAGAATTAGAAGTGCCAATGCTGCATTGGATTTAAAATTAACCAATCCAAATAACTACAGAGCTATACGTTATGCCGACGTGCTTTTGATGGCCGCCGAGGCGTACAGCCGTATAGGAAATGTTGCCAAAGGACAAGAGTATTTAAACAAGGTAAGAGACCGCGCTTTTGATGATGAAAACCATAGAATAACAGCTTCTGGAGCTGCTTTAACCGATTTTATTTTGGCTGAAAGAAGGGTCGAATTTATGGGAGAAGGACTTCGTTTCTTCGATTTAGTAAGAACCGGAAAAGCTGCCCAAGAAATCAATGGTTTTACGGTTAACAAAAACGAATTATTCCCAATTCCAATTCAAGAAATGCAATTTTCTGCTGGAAAATGGGCACAAAACCCTGGATATTAAAAATATATTATTATGAAAAAAATACATTTTATTATAAGTCTTTTTGTTTTAGCACTTTTTACCGGATGTACTGAAGACAATGTAGCCATAAATCTGGATGCTGTAAATGCACCAGCAAACATATCGGCATTGGTAACCATAACACAAGATAACCAAGGTAATGTTACCTTTTTGCCCCGTGGCGAAGGAGTTAGTCAATACGAAATTTATTTTGCTGATGGAACAGTTATGCCTACTACCGTAAGCCCTGGAGGTACTACAACCCATAAATATGCCGAAGGAGTTTATAAAACAAAAATTGTGGGAACAACAATCAATGGCAAAAGAACCGAAGTTATACAAGTTGTCACAGTTTCCTTTTTGGCACCTACAAACTTGCAAGTTACCGTTACTCCTGTAGTGGGTGATAGTCGTTCGATTACCGTAAAAGCTTCAGCCAACTTAGAGACTTATTTTCGAGTTTACTTTGGTGATGTTCTCAATGAAGTTCCTGTTGATTTTATGGAAGGAGAAACAATTACGCACAAGTACGCTGCATTAGGAACTTACAATCTAAGAGTGGTTGCATTGAGTGGTGGTGCTGCAAAAACCGAAGAGACTAAGGTTGTCGTAATCTCAGACCCTCTTCTTTTACCGGTGACTTTTGAAACCGTTAGCCCCATTTTTGGAAACTTTGGAGGAGCAACTTCCACGGTGGTAAATAATCCAAGCAAAGTTGGAATAAACCTTAGTGTAAAAGTTGGACAGCTATTTAAAAATGCAGGTTCAGAAGTTTGGGCAGGTACAATTATTGATTTGGCCGAGCCAATTGATTTTTCGTCAAAAAAAATATTCAAAGTTAAAGTTTGGTCTCCAAAAGTGGGCATCATTGTAAAACTGAAGATTGAAAACCTTACAGATGCTAATACTAATGCTGAAGTAGATGCAACATCTACTGTTGCTAATGCTTGGCAAGAACTTAGTTTTGATTTTTCAGCAAAAGATCTTACAAAATCCTACCAGAGAATAGCTTTATTTTTTGATTTTGGAATCGCTGGAACTGGAGTAAACTATTTCTTCGATGATATTCAATTAATTTCAGGTATTCCTCCTATAGTTTTGCCATTGACTTTTGAAACACCTACTGAAATTGCTGGTAATTTTGGTGGAGCAAATACTATTACTATTGATAATCCTAAAAGCGATGCCAATAATTCATCTGCTAAGGTTGGAGCTTGTACAAAAAGTGTGGGAGCTCAAGTATGGGGAGGATCGTTCATAACCTTGACGAACCCCATTAATTTTACTACCCAGAAAAAAATGAAAATGAAATTTTGGTCTTCTAAAGTCGGAATTCCTGTTCTTTTGAAATTAGAAAATTTGACAAACGCAAGCGTTAATAAAGAAGTTATCGTTAATTCAACTGTCGCAGGCGGATGGGAAACACTTACTTTCGATTTTACTACAATAGATCTTACCGCAGGAAAAACGTATCAAAAGGTAGTTTTTATCTTTGATAATGCCACGGCGGGTAACGGAACAACTTTCTATTTTGACGACATTCAACAATCCAATTAAAAAATAATCTTATGAAAAAAATAATAATTAATATAGTATCCATTTTAACCTTGTTCTTGATGGTGGGTTGCCAGGATGACGGATTTTCTTTTGGATCAATTGATACACCAACAAATCTAAAAGTAGGGTTTGTAATTGTTGGCAAAACTACCGCAGCGCCATTTGGAGATGGTTCAGGTAAAGTAAAATTTACTACTACTGCAGACAATGCCATTTCGTATAAATATATTTTTCCTGATGGAACTTCAGAAAACGCTCCAAGTGGCGTATATGAAAAACGTTTTACTAAATCTGGGATAAACAAATATATGGTAGTGGTTTTAGCTTCTGGTAAAGCAGGAGTTACCACAAATACTACTATTGAGGTGGAGGTTCTAAGTACTTTTGAAGATCCAGAAGCGGTTGCGTTTTTAACTGGTGGTTCTTCTAAAAAATGGTATTGGGCACAAACCGAAGTGGGTCATTTAGGTGTAGGTCCAAATACAGCTTATTCCAATCCTGATTTTGGTAAACAAAATTATTATCCTGCATTTTATGGAGCTGCACCAAACGAAAAATCTGGAACTTGTATGTATAATAGCGTGATGACTTTTTCACTTGTAAGTAACCAATTGAAATTCAACTTGGACAATCAAGGTCAGACTTTCTTTAATGCTGGACATTTTAGTGTAGTTGGAGGAAGTGGCAGTAGTGATGCTTGTTACCCTTATAACACTACTGGCTTAAAATCGGTTTCGTTAAGTCCTTCGGAGTCTTTTATCACCACGAATCCAGATAAAGCTACTCAAACTAGAGGAACTATGATGAATTTTTCTGATGGTGGGTTTATGGGATATTATGTAGGAGCAACTTCTTACGAAATATTGTCCATTACTGAAAACCGAATGGTAGTACGATGTATTGATGCAAACAATTCATTTCTAGCTTGGTATCATACTTTTACATCCGCTGCTCCAGGTAGTACACCACCGGTTGATGATTACACGGTTTTAAAATTTGCTGATGAATTCAATACTGACGGTGCTCCTGATCCAACTAAATGGGTTTACGATTTAGGTAACGGTACTTCAGGCTGGGGAAATAATGAAAAGCAAAACTACACTAACCTTGCCAAGAACGTTGTAGTTTCAGGAGGAAATTTAGTTATCACAGCGGTTAAAGAAACTTCAGGAGGTCAGGCTTATTCTTCTGCAAGAATCAAAACAGAAGGTAAATATAAATTCACTTATGGTAAAGTTGAGGCAAGAGCCAAATTGCCTATAGGTGGCGGAACATGGCCAGCAATATGGTCTCTAGGATCAAACTACAACACTGTAGCTTGGCCTGCTTGTGGAGAAATTGATTTTATGGAACATGTGGGTAATCAACAAAATAAAATTTTTGGATCCCTTCATTATCCTGGTTTTTCAGGTGGCAATTCTAATACTGGTTCCAAAGTGATTACTAATGCATCAACAGAGTTTCATATTTATAAAGTAATTTGGAATTCAGCAACTATCAAGTTTTATGTTGATAATGTGTTGTATCACTCGGCAGCAAACAATGCTTCATTACCTTTCAATAACGATTTTTTCTTGATAATGAATGTAGCAATGGGGGGTACTTTTGGAGGAGCCATTGATTCTGCATTTACTCAATCAGCGATGGAAGTAGATTATATTAGAGTTTATCAATAATACAATTTAATGAATAGATTAAATCCAGGGAGAGTTTAGACTTAATTATTCTTCCTGGATTTTATTTTTATGTCGAATGCTGAAATTAAACAAAGCCTCTTTTTTTAGGTAATCTTTTTTTAGTTCAGCATATTCAACAACATATAATGAATGTACGATACCTTATAAATTAAGTATAATAATATGAACACAAAATTTTTTTTACTACTCATTTGGTGCTTTTCATCCGCTATTTATTCTCAAGCAGATAAAGTAACTGTAGACAATAGTAAAGTGGGTCTAAAACTCAAGGTAAATGGTCAAGATTTCATTGTTAATGGGATGAACTGGGATTATTCTCCCATTGGAACTAATTTCAACTACAGTTTGTGGAAGCAAAAGGATGACGTGATTCTAAAAGCTTTAGATGATGAAATGGGGCTATTGAAGAATATGGGTGTAAATACCATAAGGGTTTATACAGGTATTCCAAAAAAATGGATTGAATACATTTATACGAAGTATGGAATTTATACAATGCTCAACCATTCATTTGGACGTTACGGTTTAACACTAAATGGACTTTGGGTTGTTAACACTGAATATTCTGATCCAACTACACGCAACATACTTTTGCAGGAAGTAAAACAATTGGCCACAGAATATAAAGATACTAAAGGGTTGCTTTTGTTTTTATTAGGTAACGAAAATAATTATGGTTTGTTTTGGGATGGAGCAGAGACTGAGAATATTCCGGTCGAAGATAGAAAATCAACTCTTCGCGCCGAGTCTATGTATCAATTGTTTAACGAAGCTACATTAGCAATGAAGGCCATAGATAATTCTCATCCCATAGCAATATGTAATGGAGACATACTATTTCTTGACATCATTGCTAAAGAGTGTAAAGACGTTGATATTTTGGGTATTAATGTGTACCGTGGAGTTTCATTTGGAGATTTATATGTTCGTGTTAAAAAAGAATACGGAAAACCAGTCTTATTAACAGAATTTGGTTCAGATGCTTATAATGCGGTTTTGCACAAAGAAGATCAAAAAGCACAAGCTACTATTCTCAAAGGAAATTGGAAAGAAATTTATGAAAATGCAGCTGGCATAAGCAAAAGCGGAAATAGTTTAGGTGGATTTACTTTTCAATTTAGCGATGGCTGGTGGAAATTCGAGCAAACAAAATATTTAGACATTCACGATACAAATGCTTCATGGTCGAATGGAGGGTACGCTTTTGATTACATAAAAGGCGAAAATAATATGAACGAAGAATGGTTTGGTATTTGTGCCAAAGGACCAACGAATGTAAATGGAAACTATCAATTGTATCCTCGGGCTGCTTATTATGTTTTAAAAGAAGTGCATCAGTTAAATCCATTTACCAATGTAAAATCAGCGTCAGACGTGCGAAATCATTTTGATAAAATTCAAATTTTAGACGCAACGCTCAAAGCTAGAGTAGATAAAGCAGCTTTGGATAGTAAAAAAATTGAAAAATTAGATGGTCAAGATTAGCAGCTGAAATTAGTACTTTCAGCACAGGAGGCGATATGATTACTACTCCAGATGACCCAAACAATACTGCTTATCCTAATCAATGGGATTCCGCAAAATAACATTTACACTATATTTTATTAAAAGTATATACAACATCATAAAAGATTTTTACGTGAAAAGTATCTAAAAAAAAGAAAACAAAAATAATTATTAAATAGTAAAAACTATGAGCGAAAGTTCAACCTCATTAAATGAAAACCAAATGGATAGTACCAATAAAACTGTGGCGATCGATATAATCACAACCGAAGGTGAACAATTCTATAAAATATCCAACTGCGACAAAATGCGTCCTTTTTTTATGAGTATCGTGAGTGATTCTAATCATTGGATGTTTATTTCAAGTAATGGTGGACTTACAGCAGGAAGAAAGAATGCAGAATTTGCACTTTTCCCGTATTATACAGATGATAAAATAACCGAATTTGCTGATGTAACAGGGAGTAAGTCTATTTTCCAAATTCGTTTCGAAGATAAAGTTTTGGTTTGGGAACCTTTTTCCGAACGTTTCAACGAAAAGTACAATCTAACGAGAAATATATATAAAAATTTTTATGGGAATAAAGTAATTTTCGAAGAGATTCACAACGATTTGCAATTGACCTTTAGATACCAATGGAGTTCAAGCAACATTTTTGGATTTGTAAAAAAAGCCGAAATAAAAAATGACTCTGATACAGATTACAATATTACGGTATTAGACGGTCTTCAAAATATTATGCCTCAAGGCGTGAGCAGTGATTTGCAATCGAGTACCAGCAATCTTGTAGATGCATACAAAAGAAACGAGTTAGATGCAGAAAGTGGTTTGGGGATTTTTGCCCTTAGCGCAATCATCGTAGATAAAGCCGAACCTAGCGAAGCACTCAAAGCCAATATTGTTTGGTCTTTGGGAATGAAAAATCCAACCTATTTATTATCCTCTAATCAAGTTCCTGCTTTTAGAAAGTTGCAAAAACTGACAGGCGAAAAAGACATTAAAGGCGAAAAAGGCGCTTATTTTATTTCTAATGATTTGCATTTGGCCAAAAATTCTTCGCAAGATTGGAAAATTATTGCCAATGTCAATCAAAATCAATCCCAAGTTATTCAGCTTTGCGAATCCATAATTCACGACAAAACACTCGAAAATCAAATTCTGGAAGATATTGAATTGGGCAAACAAAATCTTATTGCACTCAACGCTTCTGCCGATGGATTGCAGTTTACTGCCGATAAACTAATAGATACCCGCCATTTTTCCAATGTGCTTTTCAATATTATGCGTGGTGGTATTTTTGACGAGAATTATCAAATAGGCAAAAAAGATTTTACACAGTATTTTGCAAAAGCAAACAGCGAAGTGTTCGAAAAAAATCAAGCATTTATCAATAATCTAAAGGATGAATTCTCTTATATCGAGTTGCTTCAATTAATCGAAAATCACAAAGATGAAGATTTGGTGCGACTTTGCACGGAGTATTTGCCCTTGAAATTTAGCCGCAGACATGGAGATCCAAGTCGTCCATGGAATAAATTTTCCATCAATACTCGAAGCGAAATTGACGGTTCCAAAATTTTGGATTACGAAGGAAATTGGCGCGATATTTTCCAAAACTGGGAAGCATTGGCGTATGCCTATCCTAATTTTATCGAAGGAATGATTCATAAATTCTTGAACGCTTCCACATTTGACGGATACAATCCTTACAGAGTGACTAAAAGTGGGTTCGATTGGGAAGCCATAGAACCTGATAATCCTTGGTCTTACATTGGATATTGGGGCGATCACCAAATTATTTATTTATTGAAATTTTTAGAGTTTATAGAAAAGTTCTATCCAGGAAAACTAAACTCCTATTTTGAAAAGGAATGTTTCGTGTATGCCGCCGTTCCATACACCATAAAATCCTATCAAGACATCTTAAAAAACCCGAAAGATACCATAGAATACAGTCACGATTGGGAGAAAAAAATCAATGCAAAACGTGCGAAAATTGGTGCTGATGGTGCTTTGATTACCAATAATACCAATGAAATTTACCATGTGAATTTTATCGAAAAGATATTGGCAACAGTTTTGGCCAAGATGTCAAACTTCATTCCCGAAGGTGGAATTTGGATGAACACCCAACGTCCAGAATGGAATGATGCCAATAATGCCTTGGTAGGAAATGGAGTTTCGATGGTAACGCTCAGTTATTTGCGTAGATTTTTGAAAACTTTCCAAAACATAATCGAAGCATCCCAATTAGAGAATATAAAAATCTCGAGTGAAATGGTAGAATTTTATCATGAAGTTAGAGCGTGTTTGGTAGAAAACCAACATTTACTTTCGGGTAAAATTGATGACAAATCACGTAGAAACATTTTAGATCGATTAGGAAATGCAGCTTCTGAATACCGTCTTCAAGTATATAGTAGTGGGTTTTGGGGAAATAAAAGAACCCATTCTATGGCAGGTTTAAAAACATTCACAAAGGTGGCTTTGGCTTTTATTGACCATTCTATTTATGCGAATCAAAGACCTGATAAATTGTATCATGCCTATAATTTGATGTCGATTGATAAGGACAAAGTAATTATCACCAATCTTAGCGAAATGCTCGAAGGCCAAGTCGCCGTTTTGAGTTCAGGATATTTAAATGCAAAAGAGTCTTTGCAAATAATGGATGCATTAAGAAATAGCGCGCTGTATCGTCCCGATCAAAACAGTTATATCTTGTATCCAAATAAAGAATTACCTAAATTCTTGGAAAAAAATAACATTCCCAAAGCAAGTATCGAAAAATCAGATTTATTGTCAAAACTTTTGGCCAATTATAATAATTCGCTTATAAATGAAGATGTTAAAGGCGAGTACCATTTTAATGGAAATTTCCACAATGCCAATGATTTAAAAGCAGCTTTAGCAGCACTCAATACAAACGAAGAATACCAAGTTTTGGTTGAGAAAGAATCAGAAAACATCCTCCAGATTTTTGAAGATGTGTTCAATCACAAAGCATTTACCGGCAGATCAGGAACTTTCTTTGGTTATGAAGGATTGGGTTCCATCTATTGGCACATGGTTTCTAAACTGCATTTGGCGGTTCAGGAAGTTATTGAAAAAGCGTATCGTGATCATGAAGATAGTGTCGTAATCAATGCATTGGCCTTGCATTATGATGAAATTGGCAAAGGCATTGGAGTTCATAAAAAACCAGAAGTATATGGTGCTTTTCCAACAGATCCTTACTCACATACTCCTGCACACAGAGGTGCTCAACAACCTGGAATGACAGGACAAGTGAAAGAAGATGTGCTGACAAGAAAAGGAGAATTGGGGATAAAAGTAGAAGATGGTGCACTTAAATTTCAACCCACTTTATTGAACAAAAACCAATTTTTGCAGCAAGAACAAGTGGTGGGTTTTATAGATTTGGAGCAAAAACCCTTTTCAATAACATTGGAAAAAGGAAGTCTAGCATTTACCGTTTGTCAAGTGCCAATTATTTATAAAATCGCTGATAAGAACCAAATAGAAGTGAAATTTGAAAATGGGAACATAGAAACTTTTTCAACTTTGACATTGGGTCACGAGCTGAGCCAAAAAATATTTCAACGAACTGGCGAAGTTATTCAAGTGACTGTAAGTATAAACAGCTGATAATATGAACAAATTTATAAATCTATCAGTTCTATTGTTGCTAACTGTTTTGTTTTTTGGCTGTAAAAGCCTGAATTCTAATACAGCAAACGAGATAACAGCGGAAAAAATATTGGGAAACTCAAGTTATCAAGCCATCTGTTATGGCGGATATAGAGACAAAACAAGAGCTATCGAATCTTCTGTTTCCCAAATAACCGAAGACCTGAAAATCATTTCGGCGATGAATATTAAAGTGCTTAGAACGTACAACGTTCACCACACGGAAGCCTCCAATTTGTTAAAAGCCATAAGGCAATTAAAAAAAGAGAATCCAAATTTTGAAATGTACGTAATGTTGGGTGCTTGGATAGATTGTAAAAACGCTTGGATAGCAAACCCGCTTATTCGCAACGAAGACAGCGAACGCAATCCTATAGAAATTGCCGAAGCGGTTCGATTGGCAAATGAATATCCCGAGATTGTAAAAATTATTTCCGTGGGCAATGAAGCGATGGTAAAATGGGCATGGAGTTATTATGTTGAGCCAAGTATCATTTTAAAATGGGTAAATTATTTGCAAGATTTAAAAAAACAGGGAAAATTATCCAAAAATGTATGGATAACAAGTTCCGATAATTTTGCTTCGTGGGGTGGTGGCGATACCGAATATCATGTCGAAGATTTGAAACAGTTGATCAATGCGGTAGATTATATTTCTATACACACCTATCCAATGCATGACACACATTATCGACCAATATTCTGGGGAATAATGGCCAACGAGGAGCAATTGTCTCAAAAAGAAAAAATGGATGCTGCAATGATTCGAGCAAGAGATTATGCTGTTTCGCAATACAACAGTGTTGTAACTTATATGCAATCAATAGGTGTAAATAAACCAGTTCACATTGGAGAAACGGGTTGGGCTTCTGGCGATAATATGCTTTATGGCAACAACGGTTCAAAAGCCACGGATGAATACAAAGCGGCGGCTTATCATAAATTAATGCGGGATTGGACAAATGAAGCAGGAATTTCCTGTTTCTATTTTGAAGCTTTTGATGAACAATGGAAAGATAGCGCAAATGCTTTGGGTTCAGAAAATCATTTTGGATTGATCAATTTACAAGGCCAAGCAAAGTATGCCCTTTGGAAAATGGTGGACAAAGGAACTTTTAAGGGTTTAACTCGTGATGGAAAGCCCATTACAAAAACATATAATGGCAACGAAGCTTCCTTATGGATGGATGTTAAAACTCCCGCTGCATGGATTAAAAAATAATGGGTTATGGAAAAATTTAAATTTCTAATATTTTTTTTTAGTATGGTATTTTCATTGAATAGTTGTAAAGCTGTAAAAGACTTTGAAGTAGAAGTTTATGAAACTTCGGCTCAGGGGAATTCATTAAAAAAAATAACTGAATTTTCAAAAAGCGAAAAATCGGTTTTAATTACTTTGAATCCCGAAGAAAAATTTCAAACCATTACCGGTTTTGGTGGTTCTTTTACGGAATCCTCGGCTTATTTACTGAATAAGTTAGGCGTGCCAAATCGAAAAAAAATACTAAATGCTTATTTTAGTGAAGAAGGCGCCAACTATTCATTAACGAGAACGCACATTGCTTCTTGTGATTTTTCGCTTAGTAATTATACTTATGCAAAAGTGGAAAATGATAAGCTGTTAGAGAATTTCTCAATCGAAGAGGATAAAGACGATATCATTCCAATGATTTTAGACGCCAAAGCCATTTCAAAAAATGGTTTTAAAATCATTGCTTCACCTTGGACAGCTCCGCCTTGGATGAAAGATAACAAACAGTTTGTAGGAGGTAAATTGTTGCCAGAATACAACGATGCATTTGCTTTATATTTTTCGAAGTATCTAGAAGCCTATAAAAAAGAAGGAATTAATATTTGGGGAGTTACCGTAATAAATGAACCACACGGGAATGGAAATAACTGGGAAAGTACGCTTTTTTCCCCTACAGAAATGACCGATTTTGTGCAACATTATTTAGGTCCAAAACTAGAAAAAGACGGTTGGGCTGATGTTAAAATATTAGGCTACGATCAAAATAGAGCAGGAATAAAAGAATGGGTAGATGCGATGTATAAAGACGAAAAAACATCAAAATATTATGCTGGAACCGCTATTCATTGGTATGAAAGTACCTATGAAGTGTTTCCCGAAGATTTGCAATATGCCCACAAAAAAGCGCCCAATAAACATTTAATTCAAACCGAAGCCTGCGTGGATTCTGAAATCCCGCATTGGAACGATGATGCTTGGTATTGGAGCAAAGAGGCTACAGATTGGGGTTGGGATTGGGCATCAGAAAAAGACAAATATTTGCATCCAAAATATGCTCCTGTCAATCGTTACGCTACGGATATCATCGGATGTTTGAACAATTGGGTCGATGGTTGGGTCGATTGGAATATGGTTTTAGACAAACAAGGCGGCCCCAATTGGTTTAAAAATTGGTGTGTTGCACCCGTAATTGTGGATCCAGAAAAGGATGAAATTTATTTCACACCCTTATATTACACAATGGCTCATTTCAGTAAATTCATCAGACCAGGAGCCGTAAAAATAGGCTGTACGATTGATGATAAAGACCTTTTGGTTACCGCAGTAAAAAATCCCGACGGGACAATGGCAGTGGTGGTTTTTAATCCAACTTCAGAAAAGCATAGTTTAGAAATAAAACTAAACAATACAATAAAAATAATTTCCATCGATGCAAAAGCATTGCAAACAATAATTATTAAGTCTTAAAAAACAAATGTGTAACTCATAACTTTTCAAAATATGTCAAATAATTCAAACATCAAAGAGATGGTTCCAATGGGACAAAAAATAGCCTTTGGATTAGGTATGTTAGCCAACCAAATGTTTCCTGCAGCACTTGGAATTTTTATGGTGGTATTGGTTGAAAATTTAGGTATGCCAACATGGATGTGGGGAATGTTGTTTTTTCTACCCAGAATATTTGACGCTTTCTTTGACCCAATTATGGGTTTCATTTCAGACAACACTAGATCTCTTTGGGGAAGACGCAGACAATATGTGTTTATAGGAGCTATCGTGATGGGAATTTCCTTTGTGGTTATGTGGCAGTTATTTAGAGAAAATGGGATAAATTATAATTTCTACTTTTTTCTTTTTTGGTCATTTATCTTTTATTTTGGACTTTCTGTTTTTAGTGTTCCTTATGTTGCAATGGGATATGAAATGAGTGATGATTTTCATGAACGAACAAATATTATGGCCATATCCCAATGGATTGGGCAATGGGCATGGGTAATCGCCCCTTGGTTTTGGGTTGTTATGTATGATCCTTCTTGGTTTCCCGATGCAGATACCGCTACAAGGACCTTGGCAGTTTGGGTCGGAATTTCGTGCATGATTTTGGCTATGATTCCTGCCATCTTTATCAAAAGTAAGTCTACAAAAAATGATGAAAGTTTAAAACCTTTAACGGTTAAAACAATTGGAGGTAGTTTAAAAGAAATTCTTGTAAGTTTCAAAGAAGCTTTTGCTAATAAACCCTTCAAAAAACTTTGTATTGCCACGTTTTTAATTTTTAATGCCTTTAATACTGTTGCTGGTTTTACTTTTTTTATTGTGGTTTACTATCTTTTCAATGGAAAAACGGCAGACGCAGGTATTTGGCCTACACTTTTTGGATGCGTAGGTGCATTGGCCACCACTTTTATAGTAATACCAATAGTGGCTTGGATCTCTAAAAAAATGGAGAAAAAAAGAGCATTTTTAATTTGTCAGGGCATATCTATTTTTGGATATATATTGCTTTGGTTTCTCTTCATTCCAGGCAAACCCTACATGTTTTTGTTTGCATTACCTTTCTTTTCTTTTGGTATTGGAAGTTTATTTACATTGATGATGTCTATGACTGCCGATGTTTGCGATATGGATGAGTTGTCATCAGGCAAACGAAGAGAGGGAATTTTTGGCGCCATTTACTGGTGGATGGTGAAATTTGGTTTTGCCATAGCCGGATTATTAACAGGCGTAATTATGTCCGTGGTAGGTTTTAATGCAGGTGCAGAAACCCAGACTGAAGGAGCAATTACCGGTTTAAGAATTTTCTTCTCCGGCATCCCAATTTTAGGCACTTTGATAGCGATGTGGGTAATGAAAAATTATGACTTGACCGAAGAAAAAGCAAGAGAAATAAAAAAAGAATTAGATGCAAGAAAGGCATTATTGTAATGAACTATCTAAAAATAGTATCATTATAAAATTGTAATAATCACATTCAATAAGGATCATTTCAATCTTTCTGACTTGAAAAGTTCCGTTCTATTAGAAAGAGTAAGTAAATTTAAATTATAAAATTATGTTATACCAATTATAATTATTTTGTAGTCCGAAATGTTCTGGTATAATGCCGATATAGTACGAAAATAGTCTTCCCGATAATTATCGGGATCATTAGACTATATTGAATACATAATCGGTATAGCTAAAACAGTTCAAATTATTTTCTAAAAACTCTTTGTGGATGTAGTATTTATTTTAATGCAAAAGTTTTTTTAATATTCCAATATTTTTATTAAACACTTGATTTATAGATATGTAAAAATTTAAAAAAGATATTAATTTTCTTTAAAATGTAAATTGATGGGGTTTTGTTGTATAAATAATTGCCTTAACGCAGAAAACAAATACTTAATTTTGTAATCCTATTAAAGCACAAAAAATGAAAAATAAAATTTTAATTACGGGAACAGCAGTTCTTTTAAATTTCCTGTTTGCAATTACTACAAACGCGCAAGTAATCCCCGTTGGGAGCGGAAGTTACACAAAAACTTTTCCTGGAACGGATGCAGCAGGTCGAAATGGTTATCCTTCTGGAACCCCTAATTTGAGTGGTGCTGCCCTTGGAAAACCTGTGCCAACAAATGATTGGTGGTCAAAACTGGCCAAAGAATCACAAGCAAGCAACCTTTTTACCTATCCTTATACTTTGAAAACCACAGCAAACGGATTGGTTGTCTCTTATATTCCGTCGGGAGTTATAGACGATATGTCGCCAGTCGTGATGAGTGTGGTAGGAATGGCAGCAACTAAAACTACCGTTTCTGATTATTCCGATTGGACGGTTACAATGGATTGGAACGACGGAACGCATAACTTTAAAGCAACTGCGGGAATAGCAATGCCCTTTTTATATTTTAACAAAAAAACTACAGATGAGGTACAAGTTACTGTAAATTCAGGAACTGTTACGGTAAGCAATGAAATGTTGATAATTGTTGACGCAAAAAGCAGTGCCGATTTTGCAGTTTATGCTCCAATGGGAAGTACTTGGACTCAAAATGGAGGGGTTTATACATCAACTTTGAACGGAAAAAATTATTGGTCTATGGCGTTTATCCCGCTAACGGCTGCAAACGTGACTACCGTGGCGAATGAATACAAGAAATACGCCTACGTTTTTCCAACCAGTACAACTTCAAGTTTTAGTTACAACGAAAGTACTTCGGTCATGAGAACCGATTTTAATGTGGTAACAGAAGTGAAAGAAGGAACAGAAACCAATGTTTTACTTGGTTTGCTTCCGCACCAATGGGACAATTTAGCCACTAATTCTCCTGTGCCAAATAAATACAGTTATGCAACTATCCGTGGCGAAATGAAAACAATGGACGGCAATAGTTTTAGTGTTGAAAATAAATTTCACGGTATTTTACCAACTTTGCCTTACGTAGATAATTACAGTGCTGGATTTACTCCAACGGCCTTGACTGAAAAAATAGCTAGTATCGAAAATGATGCATTGGCAACTTGGACTGATTCTTATAATGAGGGACAGGTGATGAACCGCCTGATACAAACTGCCCGAATTGCCGATGAAATGGGGAATACAGCTGCACGGAACAAAATGTTGGCAACCATCAAGGAACGACTTGAAGATTGGTTGAAAGCTGAGGGAGGCGAAGTTGCCTTTTTATTTTACTACAATACTACTTGGTCTGCAATGTTGGGTTATCCAGCCGGACACGGACAAGACAGCAATATTAATGACCACCATTTTCATTGGGGTTATTTTATTCACGCAGCTTCATTTTTGGAACAATACCAACCGGGATGGGCTTCTCAATTTGGCGGTATGATTAACTTGCTAATTCGAGATGCTGCCACGACAGATAGGAACGATACTATGTTTCCTTATTTGCGTAATTTCAGTCCTTATGCAGGACACTGTTGGGCAAATGGTTTCGCCACTTTTCCCCAAGGAAATGACCAGGAATCAACTTCAGAAAGTATGCAGTTCAATTCCTCATTGATTCATTGGGGTGAAGTTACTGGAAACAAAGCGATTCGTGATTTAGGAATTTACCTTTATACAACAGAGCAAACTGCGATTGAAGAATATTGGTTGGACACAAAGGATCGTAATTTTCCAGCCACACAGCAGTTCAGTTTGGTTTCCCGAGTTTGGGGAAATAGTCTGGATAATGGAACTTTTTGGACATCAGATATTGCAGCTTCTTACGGAATTGAATTGTATCCAATTCATGGAGGTTCCCTGTATTTAGGGCAAGATACCGCTTACGTTACCAAACTTTGGAATGAAATTGAAGCCAATACCGGAATTCTGACTAATGAAGCGAATGTCAATTTATGGCACGACATTATGTGGGAATATCTTGCTTTTATTGACCCACCCAAAGCCATTTCATTGTATAACTCCTATCCAAATAGAGAGTTGAAATTTGGTGTTTCGGATGCGCAAACCTACCATTGGTTGCATTCTATGAACGCTTTAGGAAGAGTAGATGCGACCATTACGGCTAATTCGCCAATTGCTGCTGCATTTTCAAAAAACGGTCTAACTAATTATGTGGCTCACAACTATTCTAATCAACCTGTAACGGTTACTTTTTCTACGGGATACCAATTAGTGGTTCCTGCTCGAAAAATGGTTACAAGTATGGACAGCCAAATATCGGGCGTATTGACTACTTCGTTTCAACAAGCTTTTGTAAACGGTAGCGTAAAATTGGATGTAGTTCCTTCAGGAGGAACTCCAATCAAGATTGAATTTATGGACGGAATTACTTCACTAGGAATCGTTACCTCGGCTCCTTATACTTTTAATGCCACGAATTTGGCTTTAGGAGTGCATAGTTTTTACGCAAAAGTATACGAAGATGCTGTTAAATTTAATGTTACTAATAGTGTTGATGTTGTAGTTGGAGATCAATTGCCTTATGGCGGAACCGCTTGGACTATTCCGGGAATTATTGAAGCAGGAAAATTTGATACTTTTGAAGGTGGAAAAGGCCAGAATATAGCTTATTTAGATGTAACGACTGCAAACTTGGGCGATTTCAGAATGGATGAAGCTGTAGATGCTTCCGCAAATGTTTCCGAAGGTGCAACTGTTGGCAACATTGCAGCCGGAGAATGGCTGGAATATACCGTTGATGTGGCTCAATCAGGCTTGTACTCATTTGCTTTTCGTCATGCTTCAGGGAATTCGGCTGGTGGAGGACCATTTCATTTGGAATTAGATGGACAAGCCATTTCTGCGGCTATTACGGTTCCTTCTACATCTACGACATCTTGGAATGTTTGGGCTACAAAAACAGTGGCTAATATTCCGCTTACTCCCGGAAAACATATATTGCGTGTCGCTTTTTCAGCAGGTGAATTTAACTTAGCCAAAATGACTTTTGCCCGAACTGGCGATTTGACTTACAGTTTTCCAACGGCTGTTGCGGGGCCAAATCTAAAAGTGATTTTGCCTGCAACTTCCACCACGATTGATGGTTCTGCAAGTACCGAGTCAGGAGCGAAAGCATTGACTTATGCTTGGACGCAAAATTACGGCCCATCGGTTGTTCAGTTTTCTGCTGCAGCTGCCGCCACGGCTACTATAAGCGGATTGGTTGAAGGAATGTATAGTTTTAAATTGACTGTCACCAATACCGATTTGCGTTCGGATGAGGTTGAATTATTAGTTTTGGTTACCAATACGGTCAATGCTCTTCCAACGGTATCCTTAGTTACGCCAGCAGACAACGCTACATTTACCGAAGGAAAACCCGTTAGTATTACTGCCAATGCCAGTGATTTTGATGGAACAATTCAGCAGCTGAGTTTCTATCAAAATAATGTTTTGATAAGTACTGATGCATCGGCTCCGTATGCTGCCACTTGGAATCCCGTTGCCGGAAATTATGTCTTAACAGCAAAAGCTACCGATAATGGTGGAGCCATTGGCACCTCACAAACTGTGAATGTTACCATTGCTCCAGTTATGATTTGTATAGAAACTTCTAAAGTAGCGCAACAAGGGACGTTCTCTATTGGATACAAATCCACATTTGAAACAGTGGGTTCGAATGTATATGCTACATTTGAATTGTTGGATACGGATAAAGCAGGCGTAATTGCATACCTATGGAAAGAATCTCCATTTGGAGAAACCGCGATGACACAAGTTTCAGGAACTATTTTCACGGCAACTTTGACAGGACAAACAATGGGCGCTACCATTAGCTATGCTTGTAAATTTGCTTATTCCGGAGGGCAATCAGTAACAAAATATATCAGTTATGTGGTTGGAAATAATTGTGGAAGCACAAACGATGTCCAAGCGCCTACTAGTTTTACGGCTAGTATTGGAGCCAGTACCGGTTCTTCTATCGAATTGTTGTTAAATGCCACCGACAACTCGGGAACGGTTATTTATAATGTAACTTATGGTACAAAAACGAGTTCCACATCTGGAGCTTCTGGAGTTCAAAAATCTTTTTTGATAACTGCCTTGACGCCAAATACAAATTATACTTTTAGTATTTCGGCAAGCGATTTAGCTGGAAACGTTGCTGTCAATAATCCAATTGTGCTTAACGCCACAACGGCCGCCAATACAAATACGGAATGTGCAGGAACTGCCTCTGAAGCTTCTCAAAGTTCTTTCGCGGTGGGTTATAAATATGCTTTTGAAACCATTGGAACAGATGTTAAAATCACATTCGAACTTCTGGATGACAAAACGGGTGTAATTGCATATTTATGGAAACAAACTCCTTTTTCAGAAACGGCGATGACGAATGTTTCTGGAAAGATTTTCACGAAAACCATCACAGGACAAACCGTAGGTTCAACCATTAGTTATGCGGTTAAATTTGCTTTTGCAGGTGGATTGGCGGTAACGAAATATTTTTCTTATGTGGTTGGAAATACCTGTTCCTTGGGCTTGGATAATCCTTCTGAATTGAAGCAAATCTTTTATCCAAATCCAGTGAAAAATGTATTTTATCTCCAATTGCTGGATGATCAAAACCGAATTGTTTTGACGGATATGCTTGGGCGTAAAATCCTTGATGAGGTTGTAAAGGCTTCCCATACTTTAGATATGAGTGCTTTCAAAACAGGTGTTTATCTTTTAAGGGTTGAAAACTCCTATGGTATTCAAAATGTAAAAATCATAAAGGAATAAAAAAAACATATTATTTTTTATAAAGAGCATTGCGAAAGTAATGCTCTTTTTTTAAGTTAATTTTTTTGGGTAATAAATGATTTACTGTTAAAAAATTAAAGTATGATGCAGTTTTGATGTGTATATAAATTATTTGGTAAAAGAATATTTTCCTAATATTGACTTTAAAATAAATAATTATGAAAAATAAATTACTTTTTCTTTTAACAACTGCTGTTGTTATTTTAATGTTTGGCTTTAATGCCAATGCTGGAGTGGTTTCTGTTGCGGCAGGAACGGGTTGTGTGGAGGCTTCTAAAGTTGCTCTTGAAGGCGCATTTTCTATTGGCTATAAATCCACTTTCGAAACCATTGGAACGAGTGTAAAAGTTACTTTCGAACTATTGGATACGGACAAAGCAGGCGTTGTAGCTTTTTTAAGAAAAGAAGGTGATGTAGCTTCTTTAGAAGTGCCTATGTCTGTTGTTTCCGGAAATATATACACTTACACTTTAACTGGACAAACTCCTGGAGCTATTATAAAATATGGTGTTAAATTTGCCTTTGCTGGTGGGTTGGCCGTTACAAGATTTGTAAGTTACGAGGTGGGAACGGATTGTGCCAGTACTAATGACATTCTGGTGCCTACTGGTTTTACGGCAACTGTCGGTGCAATTACTTCTTCGTCAGTAGAAATAGTTTTGAATGCTGTCGATGCTTCTGGAACGGTTTTATATAACGTGTCGTATGGTGCTGTTAACAAATCAACAACAAGCGATTCGGGTGTTCAAAAATCTTTTTTAATGACTGCTTTAACACCGAATACCGATTATAATTTTAGTGTTTCTGTTAAAGATTTAGTCGGAAATGCAGCAGCCAATAATCCAATTTTGCTTTCTGCTAAAACAACAGTGAGCACAAATACGGAATGTACTGGAACTGCTTCCGATGCGCAACAAGGCACTTTCTCTGTGGGTTATAAATATGATTTTCAAACTATTGGAACGGATGTTAAAATAACATTCGAACTTTTGGACACAGACAAATCAGGCATTGTAGCTTTTTTGTGGAAACAAACCCCATTTGGCGAGCAGGCAATGTCAAATGTTTCTGGTAAGATTTACACGAAAACCATCACGGGACAAACAGTGGGTTCAACCATTAGTTATGCTGTAAAATTTGCTTTTGCCGGCGGACAGGCGGTGACAAAATATTTTTCTTATGTAGTAGGAAATACGTGTACTTTAGGAGTAGAAACCTCTTCCCAATTGAAGCAATCCTTTTATCCAAATCCAGTTAAAAACAAATTTTATATGCAATTGTTGGACGATAAAAATAAAATTATTATAACAGATATGCTTGGGCGAAAAATAGTTGAAGAGGTGGTAAATTCCTCGAATGCTTTAGATATGAGTGCTTTCAAAACAGGTATTTACCTTTTAAAGGTTGAAAACTCCTATGGCATTCAAAATGTAAAAATCATAAAGGAATAAAAAACAATAAAGTGTATTTCATTGGGCATTACGAAAGTGATGCCCTTTTTTATTTTAACGAAATGTCAAAAAATTTAATTGCGTCAAATGGAATAATTTCTAAAAATATAGGCCGAAAAATAGTCGTAAATTTGGAATAAAAAAAAGAAAATGAAATTTAATCAAAAGTTTTTTAATGCAATTATCTGTTTCCAGATGTTGTTTTTTTATACCATTGGGGATGCCCAAAATCCACCTTTTTGGAATGATGTCCAAGCTTTTAAAAAGCAAGACGATATGGCAATGCCAATGCATTATAAGACGCTTTTTATAGGAAGTTCTTCTTTTACAAAATGGAAAACATTGGAGCAAGATTTACCCGAATATTTGCCGCTAAATCGGGCTTTTGGAGGATCTACTTTATTGGATGTAATCTGGTATCGAGATGACATCATCAATAAATATCATCCCGAAAGAATCGTGATGTATTGTGGTGAAAATGACATTGCTTCATCGGAAACCGTAACGGGAACAATCGTTTTTGACCGGTTCAAGGTTTTGTATCAACACATCAGGGAAAAATTTCCCAAAACTGATGTTTATTATATTTCCTTAAAACCATGTCCTTCAAGATGGAGTATGCGGGAAAGAATGATGGATGCCAACAAGCAAATTAAGAGATTTTGCAAAAAACAAAAGCACACTTATTTTATCAGTATTTGGGATCAAATGCACAAGAATTCGAAGCCGATTCCATCCATTTTCTTGGAAGATAGTTTGCACATGAATGCTAAGGGTTATGAGATTTGGACGAAAGAGATTAGAAAGAAAATAAAAATCAGACGACATTAAATAGGATTTTTTTAGCTCTAAAATAGTAGTTTAACAGAGATATTGGAATTGTAACGATAAATATTGTGGCTTTTGTTTCGTTTTTTTAGGTTTGATTTTTAAAAAACTAGGAGCTTTGTGGTTTAACCAGAGGTGAATACGATTTATTAGATTATGAAAAACACAAAAATACGAATCGGGCTGGTATTGGTCTTTTTAATAACGCTTTGTTCCTGTACAAACGAAAATGTTGATCATGTTCAGGTTCAGCTGCTGAAAAAGATTGTCGAAGTTTCAGTTGACGGGACTTCTAAAACTACTATCCTTACTTATAATGGAAATAAAATTGTGAGTATTAATGAATTTAGTACGCTTTCTGAATTTTTTTATACAGGGGATTTAATTACTAAAATTATAGTTTTAGACAAAATAAATCAAAGCCAAAATACCTTGCACTATTTCTATACTAAAGAACAATTGACAAGAATCACCTCCTCGGATAATTATGTGATAAATTATGTTCACAACAATGATGGCTCTGTTTCTTTTGAGAAGTTAACAAAGGATTCCCAAAACAATGACGTTAGAGTTTATAACGGAACCTTATACTTTAAAAACGGAAATCTTGTTAAAAACGAAAAATTTTTGGAAGATGCAGGATCAGGAGTTTTGAGTAAAAAAAGCATTAGTTTAGAATATGATTATAAAAATAATGCATTAAACAATATTTTGGGATTTAATAAATTGTTGAATTATTCTAAAATAATTTCTTCAAATAATAGCATAAACAGCACTGAAGTTTCTGAAATTAAACATACCAATACAGATCAAGTTATTTCGGCAATCAATATTTATAGAAGTAAAGTTGAATACGATGCTATGGGTTATCCTACCGAAATTGTTTCAGAAAACCATATATTTGGAGGAAATGATTCTAAACATTTAAAGTCATTATTATTCTACAATTAATTTTTATCTTTGAAAAAAGATTAAATGCAGTTCCAGACCAAAATTCCTAGCTTTAGCTGGGTTTTATCGTTTTTAATTGTTTTGTTTGCTCTCGTTTGTGGGTACGAAGTCGGAGACATTCGCACAGCAATCAGTGCTTAAAAAATATCTTGTTTAACAAGAACACTTTGGAGAGCTGGGTTTAAAATAATCAAAAATTTACCTTAGATTATGAAAAAAATATTATTAATAACCCGTTGGGTGTAATTAAAGTATTTG
>Ga0209702_10001474_pt1 | contig 45134 bp, 33 predicted proteins | sample FRY01_FD_187210 | JGI IMG/M metagenome (GOLD analysis project Ga0209702, IMG submission 187210) | Freshwater microbial communities from Lake Fryxell liftoff mats and glacier meltwater in Antarctica - FRY-01 (SPAdes) (version 2) | ecosystem: Environmental > Aquatic > Freshwater > Ice > Glacier... | reverse complement strand
TTGGTCGCGGGTTGCAGCAAGCTGCAAAGTCCTTTCCGGCAGAAAGGACCTACGTAGGTCCAGCCTGCCGGGCTGGACTTTCGCCGCAAGGCGAACCCAAGGGCGGACATCCGCTCAACGTCGTCGCGTTGTCCTGCAATCAACGTGGAGTTGGTCGCAGGTCGCGACAAGTCGCGAAGTCCTTTCCGGCAGAAAGGACCTACGTAGGTCCAGCCTGCCGGGCTGGACTTTCGCCGCAAGGCGAACCCAAGTGCGGACATCCGCTCAACGTCGTCGCGTTGCCCTGTAATCAACGTGGGTTTGGTCGCGGGTCGCGACAAGTCGCGAAGTCCTTTCCGGCAGAAAGGACCTACGTAGGTCCAGCCTGCCGGGCTGGACTTTCGCCGCAAGGCGAACCCAAGTGCGGACATCCGCTCAACGTCGTCGCGTTGCCCTGTAATCAACGTGGGTTTGGTCGCGGGTCGCGACAAGTCGCGAAGTCCTTTCCGGCAGAAAGGACCTACGTAGGTCCAGCCTGCCGGGCTGGACTTTCGCCGCAAGGCGAACCCAAGTGCGGACATCCGCTCAACGTCGTCGCGTTGCCCTGTAATCAACGTGGAGTTGGTCGCGGGTCGCGACAAGTCGCGAAGTCCTTTCCGGCAGAAAGGACCTACGTAGAACAGCATAAAAATACGGAACTGTGAACCCAGAAAACTCGTCCTGAAAAGCGTATGCCGAATCAACCTGGTGAATTTAGAGTTTTTGGTGACCTCGAAGCCGCACACCGCCGGATGTTGGTGGCGATCCTCCGTATTAACACAAGTTCCACCTCAACGAGTTCCCATCATCATTCGCAAAAACCAACACCTTTTTGAAGATACAGACCGACTCGCGGAAGAATCAATTGTGTATTAGACTTCAACTTACCCAAACGGCAGTGCGGTGTCGCGCTGACGGTTGATGACATCCAGGAACTTTGAAACAAGCTGATTCTCAACGCCATGTCACTTCCAACTTGCCCATCCTGTGGTCAATCAGTTCTTGAAGATGATGTTCTCGACTGCCCGTTTTGCGGTGCGGCGATGGATGGATCGCGTGGCGCCAAGAACGTACCAAAACCTCAGGCCGGGCCGGCAAAGCATCGGCCTGGTGCCAAACCTGTTGCACCACCGCCAGTAGCTCCCGGCGCAGCGCCAAAACCAGTCGCGCCAGTTCGACCCGTAGGCGGCACGTCCGGACCAAAAACAAAAGTCGATGAAGACGATCCGTTTGGAATAGGCAGCACTGTCGCGGCTCAGACGGCAATTCAAGCCGCAGCCAAACCCGATAAGACCCGTCTGCACAAAGTCACGTGTCCGATGTGCGAACAGGTTGGCTTCGTGCCAAAATCTGCCATCGGGAAATCAGTCCGCTGCGCCAATGAAAAATGTATGGTCCCGATTTTCAAGGCAACAGAATCGGGCGAGAAAACCACCGAGCGCAAGCCGACACGATTGTCAGATGAAGCGGCTGCTGCGAAGAAGGCCGCTGATAAATCCGCACCCACAAAACGAAACCCGATTGTGATGTACGCCATTGTCGGTGGCGTGCTGCTGGCACTCACGGCCGGGCTGCTGGCGGTCCTCAACAAAAAGCCTGGTCTCGGAAACCTGGCTGACCCTGCTCCGTATGTGCCAATTGATAATCAAGAAACTGAAGAGGAGATGGACATACGGCTCGCGGCTGAAGAAGAAGCTGAAAGGAAGGCGTTAGCCGCGAAGTCCAATCCGAAAGCCGAAGTGACGGCCATGGTCAAGCAGATGATCACGCTGGCTCGACAGCCAAACCTGCGAGACAAAGCCTGGGCGCGGCGAATGACGGGAGATCTCTTCCTGCAAACCGGCGACGCCACGCTTGCCGCTCAGGAATTCAAACAGCTCGTCACCGTAGACCGCTCGAAAGCGTTCTATCGGATCGAACCACATGTGACACAATACTGGAAACATTTGGCGGCTGGTGAGCAGACAAAGGCGAAGATCGAACTGGATTTGGCGTTGGGAGAACAACGAGGCATTCCGAACATCGGTCGTGCCGGAACGGAAGCAGCTCTCTCGCTGGCAGCCGCACTTGTCGTTGAAGGCAAAGTGACTGAAGCCAAGGCATTGGTGGCAACGCGGCGACTCGATACGACAATTACTGCCAATCGCGACACGATGGCAAGTGTGGCATGGTTCTGGATTGCTGACCACAGCCGTGAAAACGTCATACCCGTTCCTTCGGCGACGGATGTGATGATGTGGTCCGAACCGCTGAATACTGCGGTCGCGTGCGATCTGGCGTTGCATCAACGCTGGACCGAAGCGATCGCATGGGGCGTTGCAAGTGATAATCCTGGCGTGATTTCTGAATCGCTGACTGAAATCGCAACTATCGCCGGAGCCGCCAAAGCATCACCTGCGATTCTTGATCAAATTGCAAAGGCAATTCCCGCAGCACACCCTGTTGTTGCTGTTCGAGTTGACGCAGCACTGGCCGCTGCGACAAAGAACAAGACGCAATTGGACGCAGCGATTGCTGCCATGTCTCAACTTTCTGCACCGGTCGCTGTGAAAACTCCATCGACGCAGCAGATCACCGGCCAATATGGAACTGAACGCACTATTGAATTGCTGCGAGCAACCGCAGTGGCCGACGTCGTGCGTGCCGCTTTGCTGTGTGGGGAACCGGACAAAGCCAAAACGGCGATGGTGCAATTGCGAGCGGAACTTGATTCGGCGGCACCGCCAACACGCGAAATTCGAACGTTGACGTTAGAAGTTTCCAACAACGAGAATGCCGCACGGCAGAGGATTGCTAAGGATCTTCGCACGAGCAATTCCAGCCAGGTCGATCGCGCATTTAAGGAATACCGTCGACATCTTGTCAGCGAAGGAAATCAATCCGGGTTGTTTGTGATTGCGGAAGATCGTCGTCTGCGTGCTATTCAATTGTTGTCACGAATCATTCGCGCGGGCGGAGCCGAAATTGTGCAGTCAGCGTTTCAGGATGACGCCAGTGGTTGGGCAAACGAAATCATGCTGGACGATTTGACCGGCCTGCTTGCGGCTGCAACATTGCAGTCTAAACAATCACTGCCGGAGGTGATGCAACCAAATCCACAACTGGCGATGGGCCGTATCGAAGCCGGACATGGCTCGCTGGTCGCACGGATTGCTCCCGTTTTGGCTTTGGCCTGGGCAAATCGCGACAAGCAACTGGCGGCAGGACTGAAGGCTCTTGAAAGCGGTTGTGGTTCCGAACTTCCAGGTTTGCGCCAAGCCTACGTTAATGAACTTGTGGCCAACATGGCGCGTTCTACGGAAGATCCAGCATATTTGCTGACTGCGATCGGGACACTGCAAAACGGTGTCTGGCGAGAAGACGCCTATTTGATTGCTGGCCGAAATTTCGCCAAACGAAATATGGAGGCGGCCGTAAAAAAATGGACCGCTGAACAACGTATGCCGGCACTAGAACAAATCACTCTGATGTACGGCATGGCTCAGGTGATTGTCGAACGTGTCGTCGAAGCACCAAATGCCGCCAAGACGCAAAAATAAAAATTATAAATATGGAACTCAAGACTCTCAACGCTGACCAGATGATCAACTGGATTCATCAGCATGTGCCATTGGAAGATTTTCGCGGCAAACGGGTTTTGTTGATTGTGCCTGACAACACAAGAACGGCCCCGCTTCCGGTGTTATTTCCTGCGCTGCGAAGTCTATTGCGGCCAGTCACAAAGTCGCTGGATGTCATTGTCGCGTTGGGTACACATCAGCCCATGCCGCAGGACAAAATTCGCGCCATGCTTGGAATCGCTGCGGATGATCCGTGTACTGACGTCGGACTGTTTAATCATGCATGGGACAATCCAGCAGAACTGTCCACGATTGGCGTTTTGACCGAAGCGGAAACACGCGAAATTTCCTCGGGCGTGCTGTCCATGGAAGTACCAGTTCAGATCAATCGCTGCATTCATGACTACGACATTGCGTTGGTGGTTGGCCCTGTGTTTCCACACGAAGTTGTGGGATTCAGCGGCGGCAATAAGTATTTCTTTCCTGGCATTTCCGGACCGGACCTACTGAATTTCTTCCACTGGCTGGGTGCTTTGATTACCAATGTAGGAATCATCGGAGTTCAGGATACTCCTGTGCGCCGCGTTGTCGATCGAGCGGCAAAGCTGATTCCGCTGGAACGTCGCTGTCTTGCCTTTGTGGTCTCGACAGACGCAACGCCGTACGGAATGTTCTACGGCACGCCGGAGGAAGCATGGCGCGGGGCGTCCGAATTGTCTGGCCGAGTTCACATCAAACGACACGCGAAGTCGTATCATCAGGTTCTGTCATGTGCTCCACCGATGTACGACGAACTTTGGGTGGCCGGGAAATGTATGTATAAACTGGAACCAGTCGTGGCGGACGGCGGAGAACTGATCATCTACGCGCCGCATATGAAAGAGATCTCAGTGACGCACGGTCCCAATATCGAGCGCATCGGTTATCACGTTCGCGACTACTTCACGAAACAGTGGGATCGCTTCAAGGATATTCCGTGGGGCGTGCTGGCTCATTCAACGCATGTGCGAGGAACGGGAACATTCGAAAACGGAATCGAACGGCCTCGCGTGCTGGTGACAGTTGCATCACAGATTCCACGCGAAGTCTGCGAACGCATCAACCTTGGTTATCGTGATCCTGCAACGATCGACGTGGAATCATTTGCGAATCGTGAACACGAAGGTGTGCTGCTGGTCCGCAAAGCCGGCGAACACCTGTACCGGCTGAACGAAGATTAGCGATCTACTTGGTCGCCGCTTCCGGGCTGCCTGCCTTCTTGATGCGGTAGAGTCGTTCTTCGCCCATTTTCCCGCTGCACTTTGGACACTTGGCCTTAGCGATGGCTTTGCCGTTCGCTCCGCCAAGCTTATTCTTGAGTCGGCCTTCTTCGCTGATCACCGCAGTACAGGCTTTGCATCGGAAGCCTGACAGTTCCAACGCAAACGCCGGATCCTGTTCGTAGTAATTCACATCGCGGAGTGATTCGACACGACTCTGATTGATAAAGCAGCTCAGGCTGTCGAGCTTTTCAGTGGCAGGAACACCATTGTCTGCCGCAGGCAACTCCAGATTAAACTTCTTCTTCAGCAGATCATTCATGGTGCGAAATGCACTCAAGGTTTGTGAGCAATACGCCTGTTCGCTATTTTCCAGTGCAATCGGCAGGAACACCGCCAAGCGTCCGTCTCCGAAGACCGGCACACCAGCAAACATCGATTCGCTGGCTTTCAGAACAGGCTGCACAAGTCGAATTTCGGCGACATGACCAGTCGGAATTTTGTGGACTTCCACATCTGCAAGACCAGTAAAATTGCCGGTCTTTGAAATTTGTTCACGCAACTGTTTGCGTTGCTCAACGAGATCAATTTTCGGAGCCTTGCCCAGCAGGCCACTTTTCTTTTTGCTCCCGCCGCTGAACGCGACAACAACAATTTCGGCATCTGTTATGGCCAGATCGGCTTCGATGAATTTATCCGCCACACTGCCGGGCTTCAGCACGATTGAGGTTGGGGCCAGTCGAAAGAATCGAACTCCTTCGATCCATGTGACATCCATGCGGGGAACAGCATCAGCTTTTTCGGACTTCTTCTTTTCGGCCTTGCGGCGAATATTGGGCACAATGACGGGCTGTTTGCATTTGCGGCATCGAACACTTTTGCCAGCCTGGCTCTCGTGAACTCGAATCCACGCTCCACAGGCACAAGGGATCAGCATTTGTTTTTGCTTACGATCGGCCAGTTTGTCGCTGCGACGTTTCTTGACTTCGCGTTCGTCCTGCATCGCGATAGACAGCAGATCGTCTTCGTTGGATTTCGAGCCGCGAGTTGCTTTCGTCGGAGCTGCTGTTCCGGGTGAACCTGTCTGATCCGCTTGTCCAGGCGTTGGTGTTTTTTCTTGAGCTGGCGGTACACCACCTGGAGTTTGCTCTTTTGGTTTGTCCGGACCGTCTGCCGGAGCAACTGGCTTCGTGGCATCGGCAATTGGAGCTGACGGCGCAGGTGGAGAGACTTGAGCAGCAGGCTTTGACTTTGTTGTACCGGAACCTAATTCAAATCCGTCTTCCGCCGCTGGCTGCAGAGTGGCACTACCCGAACTGCCTGACAACACGAAACTTTCTGAGTCGTACGCTTTGGGGACTGAGGTATCATCCGTGACTCGTGGCGGCAAATAGTCGGTGCGTTGATTGGCAGGAATCGTGCTGTAAACGATTAGTTGTGGATTTGAAGTCATGTTCCGATAACGGGCGGCAATGTCTTCCCGCATGAATCCGTTGCAGCTCCAGCAACGGACCAGACCTGTGCGGACCATTTCGCCACAGTGTGGGCATGGGTCCAACAGCGTGGCAGACCGCAGCGACGAACCTTCCCCCGTTGTGGTAATCTGCGAATTTTTACGTGCGTGAAGGACGTGACCACACTCGGGACACTGGTCAGTGTCTGAAAGAATGAGTGATTTGCATCCTGGACAGGATCGAATGACGGTCGACATTATCAGTCCATATCTCTGTCGTAGGAGTTTCCGCAACTAATGAATCAAATTGCAGGAATTCGCCGACAAGCCCCGGATATTGTTCAAAAACTCACATTCGCCGCATGCAACAGTACGAAACTATGCCCCACTTCGGCAGGAGATGCCGGAGTTTTTCATCATTCGTACGCGAAAGTCGACGAAATCACTATTTGTTTACATCAAATTAAGATCATTTGAAAGAATTGTTCACCCCGAGTATCAGCAAATCGTCAAACTTGGCCCAAAAACTCTACTTATGTCCCGAATATATTGGGTGTAAGGCGCGATTTCACATCAAGACTTCGCACACATGCACTACTCTTTCCACCAAAGGCAGAACTTTGGGACGGTAGATCGTAGTAATGGCTTCTGCTTCTCGGTGAACATCAAGGGCGGCTTGTGACTCCCAGCGTTCGATCAGAAAGAAAGTACCCGGCACCGATTGCGACTCAAGGGCTTCAAAACGTAGGCACCCAGGTTCCTGCCTTGAAAGATTCACGTGCATTGCCAGCAGGCTACGCAGTTCGGGCAGGGATACAACATCCTTCGCCGACAGGATGACAGTCAGATCGATCATAACCATTTTGCTTTCGAAGAGTTGCGTTGTGTAGACGAAGTGCCTGGCATTCGAGAGACTGACGATATCCGGCTGTCATTCGCGTTAGAAATTCGTCGCACCAGAGACCATTCTGTGTGACATTTGAATGCCGGATGTAGTTTCAATTGTCCGTTGAGTGATAGGGTATGGTCAAACGACTATTTGATATCTTCGCGTCACTGATTGCGATTATTCTGTTATTGCCCGTCTTGATACTGGCGTTTTTGAGCGTGCGAATCGCCAGTCCAGGGCCCGCAATCTACAGAGCTCAAAGGATTGGCCGTCGCGGAATACCCTTTGTCATGCACAAATTTCGAACGATGCATGTGCGACCTTCAACGGGCAGCGTGATCACGAGCGCGAATGATTCTCGCATATTTCTCGTTGGAAAAGTTCTGCGGGCGTTGAAAATTGATGAACTGCCTCAACTGTTCGACGTGCTGGCGGGCAAGATGTCCATCGTTGGCCCGCGCCCGGAAGACCCGAAAATTGTCGAACTGTACTACACGCCATTGGCCCGCGAGACACTTTCGGTCGCTCCGGGACTGTCGAGCCCCGGCAGCGTACATTATTACACCAGCAGCGAATTGCATGTCGATGATGGTGATCCGGAACGGTTCTACGTTACTCGGCTACTGCCCATTAAGCTGGCGATGGACATTGTGTACCTGCGGCACGTGTCGCTGTGGTACGACGTGACGATTATCGCGAAGACTGCCATCACGATTGTGCTGATTGGTTGCGGCAAGCGAAAGTTTGCTGAGCCTCCTGAATTTGCTGAGGCTCAGCAATTGATGAACGACACGGACGCTCCGCTGGTTCGGCTTAGCGAACAACAGGCACTTTGATAAGAACAGGTTTTTTATCGAAGAACCACTGCTTCGTCAGCGGGTTTTGCCGCGTCGGTTTTTGAGGAAGCGTAAACGTCGCGGGAATAATTCCGTCGTCGCCTGTCATTGGGTTCTCAGCATTGCCTGCTCGACCGCCGAACAATTTTGCCAGCGGTGCAATTCGAGGATCCTGGTCGCTGCTGAAAGAGCCAACCGTCACGACTGAAGTCTTTTCATCGTGAAGCACCCAGGCTTCGAAGTCGTTGTCGTAGCCATGTTTCATCGCGGAACGCAATGCTTTGGCAAGAGCAATTGCTTCCTCAGCACATGCGTCGAGGTTCCGCCCGAAGTTTTGCTCGAACAATCCCATGGCTTTTGATGACGACTGATTGCCAACCTGCATGACGCTGCCGCCTGCGAAGGTGGCAACCCTCAACGTGTATTTCGCTTTGTTCTTGAGGATTGAATAGGGTTTGCCGGAATTCAGTTCGACCATCAGAGCGTCATTTTCCGGATTTTGAATTTCGCCTTTGTAGATCGGATTCAAAGTCAGAATTGCACCACCAAATGGACTTGGCTGACCGGGCGTTTTGGCAAACAGTCCGCCTTTCTTTTCATCCGCAACTGTGGACTGGAATTTTGTTTTGATCCATTCCAGAACGGCTTGAGCCTGTTTGTCTTCGATGGATTTAAAATTGCCGGCAAGAATGCAAATATCGCCTTCGCGCAGCAATGAACGGAGTCCGATACCTTTGCCTTGAGTCGATTCTGCTTCAGCCAGTTGTTCAGCAGAACATGTGTAGGCCGGAATGCCCTTCTTGCGAAGTTCATAAACGATGGTGTCAGCAGCTTCCCACGCGGTCATGCCATCTTTCCGGTTCGCGCCCTCGACGTCACTGACGGACGTGACCATGATCATCCATGGTCCATGCTGGCTGGTGAGCGAATATCGCTTGCCTTCAATCGCTTCGGTATTGCCGCCATAGGCTGTGCCGGCAATGGTGAGCAGGCCCAGAAACACGAGAGTAATTTTGCGGAAGGCGTTCATTCTGATTTCCTTCAGAGACTTATTCGTCGAGGTTAGCCAATTCAGTCGTCAATCCTGCGATTGGATTCGCCGAACGAGGCCCCGAGTATGTCATTTCGGGCACCAGGTTCATAAGTCAGAATTCATGTTTCGAGGATCTTAATAAAAACTGATTTCCGTTGTCGGCAGCCACATCAGCAGCTTTTGCCGGTTCTAGTTTCCACAGGCCGCTTTGTGCCAGTTGGTGATCGGACGAAGTTAAGTAGGTCCTTTCTGCCGGAAAGGACTTCGCGACCTGTCGCGACCTGCGACCAGATCCATGTTGATTGCAGGGCAACGCATCGCCGTTGAGAGGACGTTCGCACTTGGGTTCGCCTTGCGGCGAAAGTCCAGCCCGGCAGGATGGACCTACTGAATTCAAAGACTCAACCCGCCTCCCCGGGGAAAGGACGGACTCATGGAATTCAGAATGTCCGTAAGATAAGCTGTGACAATTCATCTATCGCGAAATCGCTTAGTAATTGTCCGGAAACAATATGCGGGTTTGCAATATGTATGATGGACTTCCAGTCCGTCATTTTTCGGACGGACTGGAAGTCCATCCTACGGCGAATTACAGAAACTATTTATGGACAAATCTTTAGTCAATGCCTTCCACGCAGAGAAAAAAATGCTGACCAAAAATTCTGCTGCGACACATTTCCGCTTCACACTGATGTTCACGATCATTGCTGCGCACCAATGCGCCAATGGCAGCGGGCCTCCCTCATCGCAGGACTTTGCGGCGAACTGGCATCAATGGCGAGGCCCAAACTCGAACGGTTCGGCGCCCGAATCCGCCACGCCCCCCGTGATCTGGAATGCGACGACGAATATTCAGTGGATGACTGATTCCACCGAATGTCTACTATCCGAAGAAAAGAGATCGTGGTGCTGCGTCGTTTTCAATTCCAGTCGATTCTAAAGGTTCAGAGTCGCAATTATGATTTCACTTCCATTCATCAAAATGCACGGCTGCGGTAACGACTACGTATTCATCGACGGCATGGGCTGGACAGCAAATCAGACGCAAGCCTTCAACTTCGCAGCAGTCGCGCGACAGGTGAGTGATCGCCATCGATCAATCGGAGGCGATGGCCTTGTCGCGATGCTCGCATCAGAACGAGGCGACGCCGACGCACGGATGAGGATGTTCAATGCCGACGGCTCAGAAGGCAATCTCTGCGGCAACGCGTTGCGATGCATGGCCATGTGGTTGCATCAGTCCGGCCATTGTGGAACTCGCTGCCGAATCGCCATGCACGATCGAGTCATCGGAGCGGAAATCCTGAAATCGGACCCGCTGCAAAAGCGCGCCATCGTACGAGTTGACATCGGCAGGCCAGTGATCCTGGCACCGGCCGCCAGTGGTCTGCAAAAATATGTTCGACACGCCGTCCTGAACGACATTCAATTGCACGGCCAGCCATTGCGAACCGTCGAAGTTTCGATGGGTAATCCGCACGCGATCATACTTGTTGATGATCTTTCGAAGCTTGCGTTGGAGGTCATCGGCCCACAGGTCGAACATCATCCGGCATTTCCGAATCGGACGAATGTTGAGTTCATGCAGATGACTGACACCAACCGTGCCCGTGTGCGAGTCTGGGAGCGAGGTTCCGGAGAAACTCAAGCCTGCGGTTCCGGCGCCTGTGCGACGGGCGTCATGGGCTGGGCAGCAGGTCTATTTTCAGTATTACGACCGGTTGAGATTCAAATGCCCGGCGGAACCCTGACCGTCCACATGTCTGTCGAAGAACACGTCTCGCTGGAAGGTCCGGCTGAGGAATCGGCGATAGGTCTGTTGGCGTTGCCGTGGCCATTCGAGAACGTAGCGAAAGTCGTCAAGACTTTCGGCGATTCAGGAAGCATCCGAAAGTCTTGACGACTTTCGCTACTGTTAAACTCGACGTGGAAAAAATATCAGCTTCGCCCGAACCCGTCCAACTCTTCCCCGATCTGACTTAGTTGCTGCTCCAACAATCGGAGTCGTTCCAGGATCAGCTCCATGGATTCATGGGCGGCGGCGAGTTCGATTGTCTGTGTGAATTTAGCGGTTTTGATTGCCCCGATGGCCAGCATCGCGCCTTTTAATGAATGAGCCTGCGAGCGGAGCATTGGTGGGTTGTTGGCTTCGGCGGCTGACTTCAAATCCAGCAGCGATCGTTGAGATTCTGCTCGGAAGACTTCGATCAAACTCTTGAGCAGTTCTCGATCACCTTCGACGCTTTCCATGGCCGAATCCCAGTCGATCAGAGATTCACTCGGTGCTGTTTTCTCTTCACGCTGAAGCAGCGATGCGGCGGATGGTGTTTGTGGCGACAACAGCGAATCAAGAATTTGAACAAGCTGTTTGGCTCGAATCGGCTTCGACATGTATTCATCCATGCCAGCGGCAAGGCATCGTTCGCGGTCGCCTTGCATCGCGTGTGCGGTCATCGCGATGATGGGCGTTTTTGTGCCGTTGATTCGTTCGAAATTTCGAATTTCCGCAGTGGCAGCAAAGCCATCCATGACGGGCATCTGCACATCCATCAGGATGACATCAAATCGTTCGTCCTGATACGCATCAACAGCTTCGCAGCCGTTGTTGGCGATGGTCAATTGATGACCGTGTCGAGACAGAATTCCTTTGGCCAGAGTTTGATTCATCAAGTTGTCTTCGGCCAGCAGAATCTTAAGCGGGCGTTGGGCCGTGATCGTGTCCTGTTCGTGGTCCGGCAATTCAATGGCGGGCGCGACGCGAGGATGAGCAGGACTTTCCTGGATGAAACGTGTGATCACTTCGAACAGTTCGGACTGTTTCGCAGGTTTCATTAAGCTGGCGGAAATTGAAAGTTCACTGATTTTTACGGAATCGCCTGTGCGGCCACCGGAGGTCAGCATAATCAGCGGCGTATTTTGAATTTCTTCGCAATCACGGATCTGTTGGGCCAGCATGAATCCATCAATATCCGGCATGTTGACATCGCTGATGATCAACCGAAATGGCTGGCCATCTGCAACGGCCTGTTTTAAGAGTGTCATCGCTTCAACTGCAGATGCGGCGGCGACTGGTTTTGTGTCCCAGCTTTTCAGAACGTCGAGCAGAATGCGTCGATTTGTGGCGTTGTCATCAACAATCAGAATCGGTGCATCCAAGATGATCCTGGGAATTGTGGCATCTGACGATTTCACATCCACTGAGACTGTGAACGTTGCAGAAAAACTGAACGTGCTGCCTTGATTGACTTCGCTGGTGCAATGAATCTCGCCGCCCATCAGGTTCACGAGTCGTCGGGAAATCGCCAGCCCCAAACCAGTTCCTCCAAATTTACGCGTCGTCGAAGCATCAACCTGATGAAACGACTCAAAAATTTCATCCAGCTTGTTTGCCGCGATTCCGATGCCAGTATCTCTGACGGCTATGTTTAATGTCAATTGGTCGCCCACTGATGCAACGGTCTGAACCGACAAAATAACTTCACCGGCTGACGTGAACTTAATGGCGTTGCCGACAAGGTTGACAACAATTTGCCGCAGTCGCAGAGCATCGCCAAGCAGAGTTGCCGGAATATCCTGCGAAACAGAGAATGCGATTTCCAGATTCTTGCTGTGAGCTCGCGCGCTAAGCGACTTCATCGTATCGCCAAGGACTTCACGGATGTCGAATGGTACGGCCTCAAGTTCCATCTTGCCCGCTTCGATCTTGGAAAAATCCAGAATGTCGTTGATCAGGTCCAGCAACGATTCTCCTGAAAGCTGGACGATCTTAAGGTATTCCTGCTGAGTCGAAGTTAGCTCGGTATCAAGCAGCAGTTCGGTCATGCCAATGATGCCGTTCATCGGAGTGCGAATTTCGTGGCTGACATTGGCCAGAAAATCACTCTTGGCACGATTGGCCGCGTTCGCCGCGCCCCATGCTGCGTGCAATGCTTCTTCGGCTCGCCGCCGTTCGATCACGCGCCCAATCTGTTCACCCACACTGCGGAGGATCGTCAGCAGGCCGTCGTCACGTTCCAGACGCTTGAACGAAAAGAATTCCAGCACTGCTACAAGTTCGTCGCGGATCACGACAGGAAATCCGCACGCACTGCGAACGCCCAACCGCTGCAGCACATCCAGACGATGACCTTGAATGCCGGTGTCGATGTCAGTGATCCACTGCGGCAGCTTTGAACTGAGAACCAGCGATGGTATATCGACACTGTCACGAACCCAGTGCGATTTCGTAACGGTTTGTAGCTCCTTCACCGAATGTCTGCCGTTGTTGTTCCAGATGCCTGTGGGAACCAATTCAGGACTTGAGTCCGCATTGTGTGGCAGGTAGGCATGCCCGATAGACCATGGCGTCAGTTTGCAGACAATTTCGATGCAGCCTTTCAAAATGTCTTCCAGCGAAATTGTTTCCCGCGCCAGTGTGGTGGCCTGGTGCAGGAGGCCGGCTTCCATCGCCTGTCGTCGAGCTTGTCCTTCGGCAAGTTTTTGGCGAGTGATATTTCGCCCGATTCCGACGAGTCCAGCGAGCTTACCATTAGAATCCCGCAGGGGAATTTTACTGGTGAGCATCCACAGTGGATTTCCGTCGGTATCGACGTTGGATTCTTCACGATCGACAAGTGGAACGTCAGAATCCATCACCTGACGGTCATCCTGAACAAACTGATCGGCGACAGACTTGGGAATGAAATCTTCGTCTTTCATGCCGATCATATGTTCTGGCGATTTGGCACCGTAAAGCTTTACCAGAGCCGGATTGGCCATCAGAAATCGCCCGGATGTATCTTTGATAAAGATCACATCAGGCAAGTGATTCATCAGTGTCTGCAGTTGCTCCCGCTCATGATTGTGATGATCTTCCTGAGTCCATCGTTCTGTGACATCCCAGAACAGAAGCTGAACGCCCACGATCCTGCCAGCGTCGTCCCGAACAGGGCCTTTGACGCGTTCCAGCCAGCGTTCGCGACCGTCGGTCATTTTGAACAGCCGAGTCTCGCGAATCTCCGTACCCTGCTCCAGGACTTCTTTGTCGGCAATCAGAAACTGCTCAATATCGGATTCTGGAAACAGGCCCGATGCGTTGCGATCCAATACCTGTTGCAACGTCTGACCGTGAAATTCCAGATACGCGCGATTGGCAAATATGGGCTGGCCGTTTGCGTCTTTGTGCAGCAGACACATCGGCAGACTTTCGGCGAGACTGCGGAACGCTGGGTGCGTTTGGTCGATCGAGGCGAGGGAAGACTCTGATTTCTGTGAACTGCTCGTGTCACGGTCATTCATCCCAATCTCCCGCAGCGAAGCAATGAACTACCAGCCCAGCACATGAGCAAAGATCAGCGGTGCAACGATGGTGGCATCAGATTCAACGATGAATTTCGGTGTATCGATGCCCAGTTTGCCCCACGTGATCTTTTCATTTGGTACGGCACCAGAATAACTTCCGTAGCTTGTTGTTGAATCACTAATCTGACAGAAATATCCCCAAAGTGGAATACTGCGGCGTTCCAGATCCTGATGCAGCATCGGGACAACGCAGATCGGAAAGTCACCAGCGATGCCACCGCCGATTTGAAACATGCCCAGAGTGCAGTCTTTGGTGGTCTCCGTATAAAAATCCGCCAGCCAGGTCATGTATTCAATTCCCGTTCGGACGGTGTGAACATTCTTCACTTCACCACGAATCACGGCGGCAGCGTACATGTTGCCTAATGTGGAATCTTCCCAGCCGGGCACAATGATCGGCAGATTCTTTTCCGCCGCCGCCAGCATCCATGAATCTTTTGGATCAATCTGGTAGTGCTCCGCATACTTGCCGCTCAGCAACACCTGATAGAAGAATTCATGCGGGAAGAATCGTTTGCCCGCACTGTCAGCAGCAGTCCAGACTTCCAGCATTGCGGTTTCCATGCGCCGCATTGCTTCGCCTTCGGGAATGCACGTATCGGTCACGCGATTCATGTGCCGGTCAAGCAGTTCCTGTTCGTCCTGAGGCGACAGTTGGCGATAGTGTGGCACACGTTCATAAAAATCGTGAGCGACAAGATTGAAGACGTCTTCTTCAAGGTTGGCACCAGTACACGAAATCAAATGGATCTTGTCCTGACGAATCATCTCCGCCAACGACAATCCCAGCTCGGCGGTACTCATCGCCCCGGCGAGACAAACCATCATTTTGCCGCCCTGGTCAAGATGCGCTTCATAACCTTTGGCCGCATCAATCAGTGCCGCCGCATTGAAGTGGCGATAGTGATGATGAATGAACTGAGTTACAGGGCCGATTTTTTTAGATGGCTGTGCCATGTGGGTTGGTCCGGTCGAGGCTAAACAATTTCAGAAAGACTCGATACTATAATGCACTCCGCGATTGATACCACCGGTCGTCGTGACCAATTCATGCGGAAAGAATAGTAAAACACATGCAGTACAATATGAATGAACCAGGTTCAGAACAGAAGTCGGCCCCCACTGTGCCCATGGCGGGCGTGCTGCTGGGGATCGACTACGGCACAAAACGTGTCGGAGTTGCGGTTTCTGATCGAGGGCAGCGATTTTCCAGCCCGCTGCACAATCACGATCGGCACGGCTTACATGTGGATGAACGCTTCTTTCGCAAAGTTGTCGAAGAATACAATCCGGTCGGCCTGGTGGTTGGTCTGCCAATTCATTTAAGCGGCGATGAGAGCGAGAAGTCCAAAGAAGCAAGGCTGTTTGCTCAATGGTTGACCAAAGTCACAGGCTTACCGCACACATTTCAGGACGAGCGATTTTCTTCGTTTCATGCTGAAAAACTGCTGATGGCAGCGGAGATGTCGGCCAAAAAGCGCAAGGAGCGAATGGACAAGCTGGCCGCCCAGATATTGCTGCAAGCGTTTTTGGATGCACGGATCAAAGCAGCCGAGGCGGCACAACCAGTTTGAAAAGTACGTCAGGCTTTCTAGCCTGACACGATGCAGGACGAGTCAGCCTGGAAAGGCTGACGTACTTTATTTCAGGACCATTTCTATGGCGTTTCTGTAACGCCTGGTACTGGCATTCGTCGAATCAAAGCGCCACCGCCAAGAATCAGCAACGCGCCCAGAAAGTAGGGCAAAGATGTTGACTTCAGCAACAATGGAATGCCAAGCGATGGACCAAGAATGCGGGCCAGTGATGACAGACTCTGGCCAGTGCCAAGGACAGCTCCCTGTTCGTCGCTGGAGGCCGCCAGAGATAACATTGATTGCAGCGAAGGTGTCACAGCCGAAAACCCGATCACTATGATGGGCAGGATAAACCAGAGCGCCATACCGGGCAGGATTTTCAGGCCGGTGATTCCGACGAGCGTAAAACCGATCGTCATCAGCACGACACCGATCAATGCCATGCGACGTTCGCCAATTCTGGGCAACATGCGTCGCACAAGAACACCCTGTCCGATTGACAAGACGAACCCAACATATGCGTATAGCACGAAATTCCAACGAGCGCTGTAACCAAATTCGCGAGTGAGCAGCGAGAGTGTACTTTCGAACTGGGCGAAGCCAAACGTGGTGATGAACACCGCCAGCAGGATCACGGAGAGCTTCGGTGTCGTGAGATGTTTCAGAATCTCGCCCGGCCGAAACACGCGATGCGAAGATTGCCGTGCAGAATCCGACGGTTTACGTGATTCCTGAAGCTTGAACGCTGCCAGCAAAAAGGCCATCGCTGAAAGTATCGATGCGATATAACCCGGCATTCCGGACGGAGGTTCCAGAAGTCGATACCGCAATTCATTGCGCGACATTGGAGTTTCAAGCAATGAATTGATCGCTTCGCGGTTGGCGTCTTTGATCTCGGAACCCTTAAACACTTCGTCCATGAAATCCTGTCGCGAGACCATCGCTGTGTCAGCATTCCATGATTTCACCTGTGTCCATTGCGAATCATTCAAAGCCACCGCCGCGTCATTGGAAACGCTGATGGCACCAATCAGCGGGCCAAAAGTAAATCCAATTCCGAACGCTGCACCTATCAATGCCATTCCCTTGCCGCGTCCTTCGACTCCGGTGCAGTCGGCAATCACCGCTTGTGCGGTGGAGATTGTGGCACCCGCTATCCCGGCACCGATACGTGTGACGTACATCCAGATCAGCGGACTGAATCCAAGGATGAGTGCGTCGCGGCCTTGAGCCGACACATAGCCAAACAGCCCGTACGAGATTGTGGAACCTGCCAATCCCAGCAGAAGAATCGGGCGTCGTCCGATTCGATCTGACCAGATGCCCCAGATTGGCGCGAAGATAAATTGCATGGCAGAAAACGATGCCATGAGGATTCCGAGTTCCACACCGCTGGCGTTAAACATCGTTCCGTAACGCGGCAGCAGCGGCAGCACGATTCCGAAACCCAGCAGATCGATAAACACCGTCAGGAAGACGATGAACAGCGTTGCTTTGTTAACCGAAGACGCCGCAGGTTGCGTAGCGGGAGCAGCATTGGACACAGGGGATTCTTTCAGTAGGACGGCACACTAACCTTTCATGATCCACACGCAGCCCCAGGCCAGCAGTGGGAACAATACAAAGATCAGCAGCACGGCAATTAGATTTGAACGACGATTATCGGGCCAGCGTCCCATGAAATTTCTCAGCCTGTAATCTGTTCGTCAGTTTCCGGAACAGCATCGCTTGATGGGTCGAACCATTCATCCTTGAACACGATACGCTTTTTATATTTCATCGCCAGGTTCGCGGTGAGCGACATGATGGCGTCCGCCATGGCCACGCGGCCGTTGCATCGAAGTTTGTCTGGCCCCAGTTTGTTACTGACGCAGTAGCAGAAGTGTTCCATCTCTTCTTTGTAACCACGGCTGACTTTATCGCCCATGCCGGCCTGAGCCATCGCACCGGCCGCTGTTGGGGCAGCCGTGTTGTAACTGTCGAGAGCCGGTCCGCCACCTTTCGCGTTGTCGATGACCCACAGTCGCTGATCAAGACCGCCACCACTGGCAGGGCTTTGCTCTTTGTAAAGCAACGCCTCTTTTTCTTCTTTCATGATCAAGGTTCCACGACTGCCAAAGACAGTTTCGCCGTAGAATTCCTGACGGTTTGTGCTGATTGAAGAATAGGTCACGACAGCAATATCGTTCTTGTTCTGTTCGTAGGTCTTGCCAGGAAATTCCAGCGTCACGAAAATCTGATCGTCGATATCTCGATCGTCTTCCCATTTATCTTCCGGACCAACACCCTCCATGCCGTAAAAATTTTTGCCGCCAAAACCCTGCACGGCCAGCGGATGCTTCTTACCAAGAAAGATACTGGATGCGTCCATCTGATGGCTGCCAAGTTCTGCCATCAGACCGCCGCCCGTCTTGTTGTACAGACGCCAGTCGACAAGCTGCTGAGCACTGTCGTAGCCAAGTTCTTTGAGCTTACCGGATTTTTCGAGTTCCAGCAGACTGTCCTTTTCTGCTTTCGGCGTGTCTTCCCATTTGCGCCAACTGTCGCGGCCAGGGAAACTGTTGTTGCGGTGCCACTGAGCGCGAATAAATTTGATGTCGCCCAGCAGACCCTTTTTGATCAGATCGTTGGCGTTGTCATAGAGCACGCTGTAGTGACGTTGATGACCAACGGCCAGCAGCAGGCCCTTTTCTTCGGCCTTGCGAATCATCTGCTTACATTCAGTGATGTTGTGGGCCATCAACTTTTCAGTCAGCACGTGCAATCCAGCTTCCAGGCAGGCGATTGTAATCGGAGCGTGCTGGCTAAGCGGCACGGCGATGACAACCATCTCAAAGTCAACCTTGCCGTCGGCTCGTGCCTGCAGCAATTCAAGATGGCTGCCGAAGACCTGAACCTTCGCCGCTTTTTCCTGGCCTAGTTTTTTGACCAGACCGATGCGAGCTTCCGGGTGAGTGCCTTTGAACGTATCGTCGATGTTGGCTTTGCGAGGATCTGCGATGGCGACCAGTTCCATATAGTCCATCGGATGTTCGGTCATCAGCACGTTGGCTTCGTCACCGCAACCGATGAACGCCGCTTTGATCGGTGAGCCGTTCAGCTTTTCGTAGTTGAAATACATCGCGCCAATACCCACACTCACGGCGGCTGTCGCCTTCATCATGTCGCGGCGAGTCATGCCCACAACCTGGTTGAAGTTGTCTTTGCCGATCTGAGTCTGCTCAGGTGTGATTTCCATGTTAACTATCTCCACTTAACTTTGAGTTTGTTAGTATTTTGTGTTTGAGCGACTTGTTCCGAGGCTCCAGCCTCGGAACACACTGCTCCGGAGGCTCCTGCCTCCCCAGTCGTCGCAGGAGGCAGGAGCCTCCTGGCATTGCGTTCCAGGGCTCCAGCCCCGGAACGAGAATTAACGGCCACCCGAGAATTGATGGCCATTGATATTTATTTCTTAGCCGCAGCCTTAGCCAACTTCCTCTTCGCTAAAAATCCGGCCACCAATTTGTCGAGTCCAAACCAATAACCCGTCGGAACTGAAGACAGCGCAAGCAGGGCAAAAACTTCAATCAGGTTCTTGTTGACGATAAAACTGTGTTCAGGACCAGGTGCTTCCGGTACGCCTGGAAATGGCGGCATGGCAAGATAAAAACCAAGCACCATGAAGGCAGCAGAAAGTGCTGCAAACCTTGTGAACAATCCTATGATCAAGAGGATTCCAAGCCCCGCCAGGCCCGTGATCGTTAACAGGTCCACAATGCGAATGGGTGACAGTGGCGGAGCCAACCGGCCGCGTGACAACTGAGAAATATCGAGCAGATTCATCGCATCTTCATGCAACTCCTTGTTCATCGCCAGCAGCGGACCAGTCAGGTCCCGATCTTTCTCTCGCACGTCCGACCAGATGCGATTCAACTGATCCTGTTCGAACTGGATCTTCGCGGATGCCAGGCGATCTTCGTAACGTATCAACATTTCGTTGTAGAGCTGAATCTGGCCGATGCGACCTTCGATCAATCCCGCGTTGTCCGGATCTCCCAACAAATGTGCCCGCATACGTTCTTTGTAAGATAGTCGATTGGCACGGGAGAAAGCATCGTCCAACGCTTTGCGATATTGTTCATAGTCCGCACCTTCGCGACCGGCGACTTGATCTTCCAGCTTCGCTTTTTCGGTGGCAATCATGCGTCGCTGACCATCAATCTTCAACCGCTTTGCCGCAGCATCAAACAAGATCGTTTTGTCCAACTTGGCTGCTGCGAAATCGACGCCTTCTGGTAGCTTCGGCAAATCCAAAACCGCATCGTGGCTGCTGGCGCCATTGATCATATTCGTCAGACGATTTTTCTGGCCATCATTTAGACCATAGTGGCTGCTGAAGCGGCTGTTGAACGTATCCCAGCGAGCTGCCACGGCATCCGCATCCAGCCATGACTTGTCATCGGGATCTCCAGCCATGGCACGGAACAAATCACGAAACGGCCCTTGGGAGTTTTTCAGATAGCCATCGGAAGTCCATGGCGTCTGAGTTCCCTGGGTGTTAATTTTCCACATGCCCTCGTAGAGCAACTGCCAGCCGATTCCGACTCGCAGTACGACGAGCAGAATGACGGCGGCAAAAGAATATCGACGAATATCAACCACGGAAAAGAATCTCCGATTAGGTAGGGTGTGTGCAGCGACAGCAGAACACACCAGTGTTTAAATTATTCCCTTTGGTGCGTTTCGCTCCGCTTCACGCACCCTACGTTTGATCCACCTGGTCTTCGTCCCAGACGATCAGTTCTTGAGGAATGTTAACAACGGTGGGATGGACTTTGTTTCCCTTGTCGGGGAAGGGCAACAGGATAGCACCGACTTCTGGCCAATTCTCGCAACAGAGCCGAGCTTTTTCGACTCCCATAACGAAAAATGCCGTCGAGAGTGCATCTGCAAGGGCTGCTGAGGGTGCCAAAACCGTCACGGACAGCATTCCATCGACCGGCCAGCCCGTGCGCGGGTCCAGAATATGTCCGTAGCGTTTTCCTTCATGTCGGAAAAACTGAATGTTCGAACCGCTTGTGGCCATCGCCTGATCGCAAAGCAGCACCGTTCCCAAGCGTTTTTCTGTGAACAGAGGATTTCCGATACCGACCGGCCAGCCCGGATGTCCGTTGTGTTCTCCCCGTCCGATGAGGCTGCTGTGCCCTCCATGCAGCAGAAAGGAACGCGGCCCGTGAGCATGTTTTCGCAGCCAATCCCGCGCTTCGTCCAGAGCGTAGCCTTTTCCAATGGCTCCGGGATCAAGCACAATACCCGGCTGACGAAAGCCGACGCTTTGCGATTTTGGCTGCAAATCAACATGTGATAACCCCGCATTATGCAATGCGACGTCGATTTCCGATTGCAGGGGAATTCTGTTTTCGCGGCGGCAAGTTCGCCAAAGTCGCGTCAAAGAACCCGTCGCCATATCAAACGCGCCGTCAGTTCGCAGATGGATCTCAAGGGCTTTTTGCAGCAGTTCAAAAAGCTCGCGCCGCACATGAACTTCCGTATCCCCAGCGGTGCGGTTTACGATCGATAATTCGCTGGAATCCCTGTAAATACTCAGCCAGCCTTCAATTGCACTGACGATTTCCAGAGCTTCCCCAGCCGCTTCAATTTGCTCGGCCGCTTCGATTTTTTCCGTGGAACGCGGATTCATGATCACGGAAAAGTCGCACGCCATCACTCGGGCAGAGAGCCGAACAGTCACGCCAGCAGACGGCTGAATTCGCGGTTTTGGCAGCGAAATTGCCTCATAATCACGTTTTTCGAACACCCTCACCGGATTCAGGGCCGAAAGCAGTTCTCGGCGAGAAGCGGAATTTGGAAGATCGGGCATCGGAATACGCTCAGAAACATGTATGTTCTGCAAAGTACGGCCATCGGGCTGCAAACTGCCAGGCGAAAGCCTGAACTCCAGCGAAAAGTCCAAATACTATAGACGAAAACGCCGTAACAACCATCAATTGTTGACAAGGTCTCATCCGTTCTAAAGTGAAGCAGTTCGAATTATGTCTCAGAAGCCAACATCCTCCAGGCCCCTTCCTCCACCAACGCGAGTGTCCAATGGAATTCCCTGGTGGCTGTGGCTGGTGATCGTGGGATTTGGATTTTTCGTCGGTGTGACGGTCATTAAGAAGGCGATTCCGGAAGATCCTAAGCTGATCGTCCAGCAAGGGCTCGACGCGCTTACCAAGGGCGATGTTGCTGTGGTAGAACGCAGCATTGAGCAACTGAAACAGTACCCCGAACATGCAGCCGACATGAAGCTCCTTGAAGGCATGATGTACATCGGCAAATCGAAGCCGCTGCTGGCGGTGCCCCTGTTGCAGGAAGCCGCAAATGATCCAAATTTGCGTATCAAAGCACTGACTCAATTGGGTTCCGCATTCACGCGATCACGCCAGCAAATGGAAGCAATTGAAGTCTTCGAAACAGTTCTCAAAGAAGACGAATCCGCCGACGATGCAAGGCTGAACCTGGCGTATTTGCACAAGGACATGATCAGTTGGGACACGGCAATTCAGCACCTTCTTGTCTTGAAAGAGCACGGCCACCAGTTAGGCGCGGTGCATCAGATGCTTGCTGACATCTATTTCGACATGGGAAAATTTGCGGACGCAGCAACGGAATACAAGGCCGCGATGGAAGCTGAACCGACCAGCCCAGCGAATTCTCAAAAAGCGACTCGACTTTTGAAATGCAGTATGGAAACCGGGGACTTTGAAGGCGTTGAGGAGTTCATTACCCTGGTGGATTCCGGGGGAATTCGTGACTCAGTCCGAGCACTCAAACTCGCTCAGCAGGGCGACACTGACGAGGCGTTGTCAACACTGGAACACTTGCTGCAAGAATCTCCCAACGATATGACTGCGAATCTTACCAACGCACAGATTTTGGCAGGACTGGACTCCAAAGAAAAAGCCATCGAAGCTTTGACAACCCTCCGCGAGCCTGCAAGTTATATGACACGCAGTCTTAAGATGTTCGAAGCGGTGGCGAAACTTGGTGCCACCGCAGAGAGACCAGAACTGGCCATCACTGCTCAAAAGAATGCTGATCAGTTGAGAGATCTTGAATCTCAGTTTACTGCAAAACTCAGCGAAGTTATCAAGACACGCGATGATGCCCAGTCTCGCATCGACCTTGGTGACCTTGCTGCTGCAACAGGAAATACCGAAGTCGCCCGCACGATGTACCTGGGAGCAACTTACATCGACAAATCCCTCGAAGCGAAGGTTGAGAAAAAAATTGAGGCTCTTTACCAGCCATTGCCTTTACTGGTGCCTTTAGCGCAACTGAACGGGGATGCGAACGCCGAACCGCCAGCGGTGGAGCCCGCCCCTGAAACCGGTTCCACTCCTGAAGCTGCGTCTACAGAAGAACCGAAGGATGCACCAAAAGAAGAGGCGAAAGACGAAGCCGCACCGGAAACAACGCCTGAGCCTGAAGCTGAAACACCTTCTGAACCAAAGACCGATGCGAACCCTGAACCAGCGCCGAAGGAATAGTCCCTGCAAAAAGTACGTCAGCCTTTCCAGGCTGACTTATTGTGCTTCATGTCAGGCTGGAAAGCCTGACGTACTTTTCATGATGTTATTCCGGGACGGTGACCAGGGGAGCTTCAGACGGTTTCTCTGAAGCCTTCTGCAGATCCTTCAGACTCAAGCCAGACTGCTGAAGAAAATACAGCCCCAGTATCGTTACCGGAATATACATGCTCATGTGATAATACACAGACGAACCGAAAACAAACGACGGGTCCGGTTTCAGTTGTTGAGCCCTCATGCTCACTTCAAAGCACATCTGAATCACACCGAAATACCCAGGCGTGGATGGAATCGTCACGCCGAATGCGGTGACGCCCGTGACGATCAATCCCGTTGCTGGTGTCACATCAATATGGAAGGCCCACAAAGCCACATATGCAATCAGACCGTTCAGCAACCATTGCAGCAGTGACGTCACAACAACCAAAGCGACAACTTTGCCGCTCTTGAGTGCCATCAAACCATCGCCGCCTTTACGCAGCATGCCGACGAGACCAGTAGACAACTTCGCGGGCAGAAATGGACAGAGCGACAAGACCCAGCCCACCATGCCAATAAAGTGCTCTGTCCAAACCAGATAGATCACAACCGCAAACACAACACCACTCGCGGCAGCACCCAGCAACATGGCATAATGGCGATAGTGATCAGGCAGATCATCGGTGAATGCCAGCCCTATCCCGAACAGAGTCAGAATCGACAACACGTCGAAGATTCTTTCCAGAATGACTGTTGATAACACCGTGCTCGCTGGCACGCCATGTTTTTGCCGCACGAAGAAGACTCGAATGAATTCACCAAGATGAGCCGGCAACAAATTGTTCGCGGCGAAACCAATTAACATCGGTGAAAACAATTGCCTGATTGTCAGCGGAGCTACCGGTGCCAACAGTAACTGCCAGCGCCATGTCTTTAGCCAGTAAAAGCCAAACAGCAATGCCAGCATGATTGGCAGAGTCCAATAGTTGGCGTTTGCAAAACCTGCCTTCAACGATTCCGTGTCTGTACCACGCAGCGACCACGCGAAACATCCGATCGAAACGACGATCCCCAGCATTAGAAAAAAGGCACGTTTCATGAATTGCTGACCGAGGACTTTCGTGACGTGTCTAAGGACGATTGGTGCAGATGGTAGAGTAAGGAGACCTTGGTGAGCGGAGGGTGTTAGCCCTCCGGTACATTTAAGGACGACTAGTAAAGTTGGGAGGAGCCTCGCCCTCCCGAGAATCAACTTTCAATTCGCTCCGAATGAAATCCGAGACTGCACACTTTCGGAAACATAGATGGTTTGCAAATGTGTGTGAAGTCCGACTTGTGAAACCGGTTGCGGCTGCAAAGCAGCAAATCATAAAAAAAGGCTTGCTGTGTTCATTCAGATGAATGATCACAGCAAGCCGTTATGTCTCACTTCTGACCGCGCGAAGGATATTCAGACGCGAGATCCTGCTGTTTCCGGCTGCAACGCTCCGATAAGAATTTCGTTCAATTCCTGAGCCGTCATGCCCTCCGGAAGATCCCAATCTGCTTTTGCCATTTCGGCAGTGTGCCCCAACTGCAACAGTTCCGCGACGGCGGAATTCTTGATGTGCAGGATTGGAGCCGCGTCACTTGGCAACCCTCGTACGACGGATTGAATTCCATTTCTGCAGACGTTCAAAGTCAATTGGCAACCGCCAGGTCCCACGACGTCCAGACCAATCGATGTCACTCGACCTTCGCCATTCGCGTTCGTCAATGATGACAATTGATCCTCAGACCAGAACGATACGGCCTCGGAGTCCATGCGACGTTTGCCCCAACGATCTTCGTTGCCGTATTCGATATAGCGACTCATTACAGTGCGATCAAAGTCCGGGCATACGATGTCACTGGTGAAGCGCTTTAGATTTGACAGATCGAAGGTATTGTCGCTGCGTTCGTATGGAGCATACGTTTCCGCGTTTTCCCAATACATGCGTTCGAACATCCATTGATCTTCGTTTTCTTCACGGCTGATATCAGGTGGTTCCATCTCGCCATGACCACAAAACGTCGCACCGGTTGATTGGAAGCATTTGCCGCAGTGTTCAATGATTTCGCGGGATGAAATTGGATTTTCCGGAGCGATATGATACGTCAATCCGCGAGCTTCCGGCGTTTCGAACAGGCGACACATCACAGCCGAAACCCATTCCACCGGAATGATGTTGCGGCGTTCGTCGCCCGTCATTCGCATACGAATCGGTGTGTATCGTTTGCCGTCTGGCCCGACAGGTAGTGTTGGTATCATCAATGCCATTAAACGCAGATACAGGTAGATGCCGTGGTACGTATTTGTGTAACCGGTGCGCGAATCTCCTGCGATCACGGCTGGGCGATAGACGGTCACATGATCCGCAAAATCGATGGCACGCACCAGCGATTCTGCCATGAACTTGCTTTCTTCATAGTCATTGCGGAAAGTCTGCCCAGCGTCCAGACTCCCTTCCATCACGCGGCTTTCCTGATAGCCAGCGACGTAAGCTGTTGACACGTAGTGAATGTCGTGAATATCCAGATCGCGACACAGATTGATCATGTTCTGTGTGCCATTCAGATTCGTACGCCAAGGTTCTCCCGCGCGGTCTTTACCGTAGAACTCCAGAATCGCTGCGCTGTGAATGATCTTGTCGCAGTTCTGCTTGACCCATTCAGTCTCCTCCGCAGACAACCCGAAGCCCGGTTCCGTAATGTCGCCAGAAAGGACCACTGGACGTGGCAATTGACGTCCAAGTTCACGTTCCCAGTGCTGCATGATCTCTTCCATGCGCTCCCGGGGACTTTGGCGTCGAGAAGGTCTGACGACGACTGCCAGCTCATGATCATTCAACAGAAGATCCCGTACAAGATATCGCCCAACCAATCCAGTGGCACCCGTCAACAACGTATACATCGTCTCTCCAGGAAAAATCCGAAGTTGCAGTCCATGATTGAGGAGCAGAGGTGACGCGAAATACCGCGCGCTGTTCGCTCTTCAGAGAACCCTACATTGAACCATGAAAACATGAGTTTCGAAAGCAAATTCTACGCACAAACCGCTCACGAATCGAATCGGTGGCATTGAGAAGATGCATTCCACCAAATCAGGATGTACTTCTTAGGCGTCGCATTCTACCCACATTGCCATGGCAACCCAGTCGCTGATGGCTATTTTGTGGGCTTCTTCTCGCAAAAATCACTTCAAAGTCGTTCCAAAACTCCGTTCATCAGTCGCGCAAGGTGCAATAAGCAAAGAAGTCATGAGAAACTATAGGTTTTGAAAGTCAAAGATCGGCAGCTTTTGCCGGACTCGTTGCTGACCTATTCGGACAGTGGTTAGGCGAATGTTGAATTTGATCTGGTAAATTTCTTGCAGTTCTTACTTGCACGATCAAGCTGGACGCATGACTCCTACCTGACAGCCTGATCTGACAAACACGACAGATCCTGGTCAACCCGCAGCAACCTGCTACGCGGAAAAAGACTGGGAAAGAGTCTGAAATCGAGGAGCTTCTGGAACATTTTTTAGATCCCGCAAGCGAAGGATGTGCATACTGTTAGCAGCAGTCTTCTACATGGAGTCCTGCTTTTCACAACCCGAAGCGTCAGCGAGGGATTTTTGGTCGCGGAGCCTAAACCCCAAAACCCAATCCCTAACTTACGTTTCGGGTTGTGATGTCGCAATCCGGCCATCGCGGGACGTTAATTTTTGCGACAATTCCCCGGATGGTATGCTCGATTTCCATGCCTCCCAGTTCTTCAACTAAGCACGCGAACAATATGCCACGATTCTCTGGGGTGATTCCGCCTGTCGTTTCTCCCATGCTGGCCCCGGATCAGCTTGATTCGGCTGCGGTCTCAGCAATCGTGGAACATTTGATTTCTGGAGGCGTGTCGGGCCTGTTTGTGTTGGGAACAACCGGCGAAGGTCCCTCGTTGACTTACCAAATGCGTTATGAAATGGTGGAGTTGACATGCAAGGCTGCGAACGGACGCATTCCCGTATTTGTTGGTGTGACAGATACTTGTCTCGCAGAATCTATCGCCCTGTCCGAGCATGCTGCCCGGTGCCATGCGACTGCGATCGTAGCAGCCGCGCCGTTCTACTTTGAAGTCCCACAAAGAAATCTTGAATCCTGGTTTTCCGATCTTGCCACCGCGTCGCCGTTGCCTTTGATGCTTTACAACATGCCTTCATGTGTGGGTATTGTAATGTCTCCTGAAATTGTCGACTCGCTTTCCCATCACCCGAATATCATCGGAATTAAGGATAGCGGTGGCGATATGGGCTATTTCGAGAGTCTGTGCAAAAGGCATGGTGGTCGCGAGGATTTTTTGATTTTCATGGGACCGGAAGACCGTTTGGCGGAAGCAGTGGCTTTGGGTGCAGCAGGTGGCGTTTGCGGAGGTGCGAACTTGTTGCCGTTGGCCTACACGTCACTTTACAAAGCGGCGTGTCGCGGTGATCATGCTGTTGTTGCTGAATGCAATGATGTGATTCAGCGAGTCTTTGAATTTGTTTACCGTGACGACGATGGTCAAATGAAGTTGATCCCCGGATTGAAGCGGGCAATGCACGAAGTTGGCCTCTGCAGACCAATCGTCGCACCGCCACTTTCGTTGGTGACAGATTTGCATGCATCCCGGATCTGTAAAGCACTTCCAGAGTTCACTGCGACACCAGAACTTAGATTTTCAACCTGAACCAGGACATTTAAAAGCAAGGCATGTGAGATGAGTCGGTTAAACCAGTGGATCTTTCCAGCATTGTTGTGCTGCTTTTTGTTCAATTCTGCGATGGTGAGCGGTCAGCCAAAGAAGAACGTGCCCAACGTTAAAGATCCTCGCCTGAACCAGAAAGTCATGGTCATCATGGCTGGTGCGGAACTCAAGACGCCGACAGCAACTGTCTGGAAAGGCTACGTCGGCGAAGTGTTCACCGTTTCACTGACAAACGGTGAATGGCTGTGGATCGCCGAGAAGGGGGGCTGGTTGTGGGAGAAAGACGTCATCCCGTTCAATGAATCGATTGGATTACTCACTGAACGCGTCACAAGAGAAAAGAATGGTGAAAACTATCATCTGCGTGGCGTCGCCTATCTGGCTCATGGACAATTCGACAGCGCAATCGCTGACTTTACCGAAAGTCTGCGGCTGAAGCCTAAGAACGCCGGTGCTCTGAACAATCGCGGCCAGGCCAGCTACAGCAAAGGAGACTTTAAATCGGCGGTGGCCGACTTTACGGCTGCGATTGCGATTGAAGCGAAGAACCCATTGATTCTGAACAACCGCGCGTTGGCTTACATTGAACTTGATGATTCCACAAATGCGATGACCGATCTGCAAGCTGCATTGACCTTAGTGCCCGACTACGCAGAAGCGCTTAACAATCGTGGTGTCGTGCATCAGAAGATAGAAAAAGTCGATGAGGCAATCGCCGATTTTTCCAAGGCTCTGGAAGTCGATCCCAGATACACCGACGCATTGGAAAATCGTGCTTTTGCATATCTTGAAAAGGATGATCAAGCTCGAGCCATTGCTGACCTTGAGGCGGCGATGCTGTTAAATCCCAAGTCCTATGAAGCGGCCAACGATTTAGCCTGGCTGCTGGCGACATCGTCGGATGCTAAAGTTCGCGACCCCAGGAGAGCGCTGATGCTGTCGAAAGAAGCATGCAAGCTGTCGAAATATCAGGAATGGAATGCACTTGATACACTGGCAGTCGTACATGCCGAAAACGGCGAGTTCGCAGAAGCAAAAAAATGGCTTGAAGAGGCTCTGAAACTGGCTCCGGCAGACGAAAAAACACGAATTCAGAAACATCTGGATCTGGCAATCGCCCAGAAACCAGTGCAAGACTAAAAAATATGCCAGAATCCAAAACTGCTTCCGTTCTGGAATGTTCTGCAGCGCAACTGCGAGCCTTTCTGGGGTGTACTGCAAACCTTCCCATGATCAGCGATCCGGAACTGGAACTGGAGATTCTTTCCGGCCCGGCGATTGTGACTTTGGGGCAGCGGATTGAATTTCGCATTACCGCTCACGGATTCAAGCAACGGGCGACTCACGAATACGTGACCGTTGAGGACTTGCACATCACTGAAAATCAAGTCGACGGACCGTTGCGTGCATGGAACCATGCTCAGCAAATCGAAATTGTTACCAGCACCCAATGCCGATTGCTTGATCATATAATTTTCGAACCGCCCGGCGGAATGCTGGGCTATCTGCTGACGGAATCTAAAGTCCTGGCGTCCATTCAGGATGGCATGCAGATCCGATATGACGCACTCAGCGATCTCATTAAAAGCGGAAAATTGGCATGACTGAATTGCCACGTCCTCGCCCAGGCTCAAAACAACCTCCTGCGGCTCATCCTCCAACGGTAGCCATCGCTCTGTTCGTCGGTTTCTTCCTCAGCGCGGCGTTTGTTGCATTGGTCGCTGTGGTCATTCCTGGCGTGCTGCTGATGGTTGTGGCGGGGCTGGGGATGGTTGTGTTCTTTGTGCTGCAGTATTTTTTATGGGCCAGATGGCTGTATCCAATCGTGATGAAAATGGAAGCCGACTCCGATGCCAAAAAAAACGCGGCTGGTGGTTTGGCAACGAAAACGTTTGAGAGTGATCGATGATCGTACCGCCTTCCTTTCTGTTTCACTACCAATTGTCTGTTCCACGTGTTGACGGTCTGCCTAAAAAAAAGGGCAAGTCACTGCAGCTTCCGGATACAGCGAAAGTTTTTGTGCCCTCGACGTTAAACGAAGGACCAGCCAACGAAGGGACGACAGGGCTTGAGTTGAAGCTGGGCTGGAATCCCGATGGTTTGGCGATCGAGATTGTTGTTCGAGGCAAGAAGGCAGAACCTGCTGGCCGACGTCATGACCTAAAGCATTCTGATGTGGTTTATGTTTTCATTGATACTCGCCACACAGCCAACGTGCATCGTGCGACTGAGTTCTGTACGGCGTTGCAGATCCTGCCGAGTGATGAAGCCGCCGATGATGAACCCACGGTTCAGTTTGTTGAAATCGCCCAGCAACGCGGGACTCGCCGTCAGCCGGATGCTAAACGCGTGATGTTGAACTTGCGAAACCAACGCGATGGCTATCAACTGGAACTCTGGATTCCCACGACTCAGATGCCCGGCTTTGACCAAATTGAGGAAATCGGTCACCTCGGTTTTTACGTTGTCGTTGAAGATACTGAACTTGGGCAATTGCCGCTGAGCATCGGCGATGATTTCCCGGTCGCGCACGATCCATCAACATGGCTGCAACTGAATCTGGCATAAGTAGCCATGCACGATGCGGTAGCGAAAGTCGTCAAGACTTTCGGCCATTCCACAGCACATCCGAAAATCTTGACGAGTTTCGCTACGCCACAATAAGGTCTTTCCCCATCAATGGCGGTGAATTACTATGCGGTAGCGAAAGTCGTCAGGACTTTCGGCCACTCCACAGCACATCCGAAACTCTTGACGAGTTTCGCTACGCCACCAACGCCCTCCCATTTCATAGGGGCTTTTTTGTGATTGAGTCTACCAAATCTTCGTCAGGCCGAATGCTGGTCCTCAGCCTGATCGTGTTCTCGCTGCTTGCAGTGAACCGCACATCCGTCGCCGATGATTCCACACGTGATCGGCGACATCGGCAACTGCTTGAAAAGCGTTATGAGATTCTGGAGTCCTTGCAGCGCGACCTCAAGTCGGTTCGCACCTGGTGCATCGAACACGAACTCCCTGATGCTGACGCGGAAGTCGCTGAGTTGACTCAGGGCATTCTTGCACCCGATGCAGATTTTGCATTGCCAAAACTTGTCACGCCACCTGTTTCAAAGGCCCTGCCAATCGAAGAGCAGCAATGGCAGCTTCAACTGCGTCACCATCGCGAAGAACGGGCTAAAGAATTGTACACACTGGCCCGTTCAACTCTGCGAGCTGGATTTCCGTCACTGGCGTTTGGCATGATCGGTGACGTGATCCGAATTGATCCCGATCACAAGTACGCCCGGTCGGTATTGGGTTCGCAACTGTTTGCCGACCCCGCCAGCAAAGATGAACTGGATTACGCTGGCGAATGGGTATCGCAGTTTGAGAAGGAAAAACGCAGCAAAGGAAACGTCTATCATCCATCGTATGGCTGGATTCTGGCAGCAGATGTCGATAGATATGACGAAGGTATGCGTCCATGGAAAGGCAATTGGATCAGCATCGAAAAGGACGCAGAACTGCGACGCAACTTTGCCAATGGCTGGGTGATTGAAAGCGAAAACTTCAAGGTCAAGACGAACGTAAGCCTGGAAGTCGGCGTCCAAATGTCGCAACGTTTGGAGATTTTCAACGCATGGCTGCAGCAGAATTTTGCAGCATTCTTTGACACACCTCAGACCTTGCAGGATCGCATTGAAGCCGCCAGCCTGCGGTCCTCAAAACGGAAGAAGAAGCCACTGGAAGTCTACTACTATGCAACTCGCGAAGAGTATCAGAAACAGGTCGAAGATAAGGTTCCACCGAATCTGGAAACGAACGGTCTGTATTGGGAAGACGACCAGCGATCATACTTCTTCGACAATCCGGATAAGATTGGGTTCTCAATACTTTATCACGAAGCCACGCATCAGATTCTGGACATGGCCACGCGAGATGCGCAAAACATTGCAGCTCGAGCACGTGGGTTGAAGCTGAAACAGCGTCCACCATACAAATGGAAGCTAGGCGAAAATTCGAACTTCTGGGTTTTGGAAGGTATCGCCTGTTACTTCGAATCGTTTGAGATCGAAAACGGACATGTGTCTGTTGGCGATCCCGCATATGTCAGATTCGATACGGCATGTCAGCGAATCGTTAACCCTGGTGATGCGTTTTTTATGCCGTCGCAGACTTTTATGCGTCTGGGGAAGCAGGATTTTCAGTATCATCCACAATTAGGGCCGTTGTATACCCAGGGAGCTGGCTTTGCGCACTTCCTGATGCACTTCGAAGACGGGCTTTATCGCGACGACCTGATCACGCTGCTGTCAGAAATCTATCGCCCCGATCCTGCTGACGCTCTTAACGAACCATCGTTGCCCGAGATCTCCGGCGTCAGTTTTGACATGTTCGATCGCCAGTATCATTCACACATGCAGAGTCTCTCAAAACCGTAGTTCGCCAGCACTGAAGTCCCGTCCTGCATTGATCAAAGACGTTGATCAAACGACTCACGAGCGAACGGATTACATCAAATTCCTCGCTTTGATACTCAGGTATTCATTAATCAAGCGTTCTGTCAACAGATCCGGTGGCGTGTCAATCAGCATCACGCCGGCCTCGCGGAGAGATGCTGCTTCGTGGGATTGGCCGGTGAGGATTTGTGCGGCGGCGGCTGTGTGGAAGGCGTCGAGGTCGGTTTCGGGGATGCGATTGGCCATCGCTCGTAAACCGACGTCCTGCAACAAAACACACAGAGGCAGATACGGCAGTGATCGCAACTTCAGACTGTCGCCAATGACGCGTAGCTGCAGTTCGTCGGTGACGAAAGTGATCAACACAACCAACGCTCGCTTGCGTTGGACGGTCGTTAGATATTCCAGCGCCATGCTGTAGTCGGAGGCGTGCGACGATGCCTGAATGTCGTACGTGGATCGCAGAATCGACTGTATGCCAGGCTTGCCGCGAACAGGGCGAATGAAGCGTTCGATGCGATTGCTGAACGCCAGCAGCGAGACGTTGTCGCCTTGTCCCAGTGCGATGTAACTGAGCATGATGGCCGAATTCAAGGCACGGTCGAGATACGAGATTCCATCCGTCTCGCTGCGCATGAAACGCCCGCAATCGACCATGATGACGATGTTCTGATTGCGTTCAACGTTAAACTCACGACTGATCAATTCACGCTGCCGAGCGGTCGCCTTCCAGTCGAGCTGACGAATTTCATCACCGTATCGATATTCACGCAAGCGTTCGAATTCACGGCCCTGGCCCGGCATGCGCACCATCCGCACACCGATTTCCGACAAGCGATTCTGCCGCGACATCAGTTCGTATCGATAGACCGCGCGAATGTCAGGATAGATGCGAATGGGCGTCACAAGTTTCCGTGCCTGTTGGCGAGTCCACAGGCCCAGTCGCGTCGGAAACCGCAGATGCACGGCCAGCATTTCAGACGCGCCGCGGCGACGTGGCGTGACCACATAGTGAATCGTTTCTGCTTTGTCCGGCGCGAGTTCAATCGTCTGCGGCAGCCGTTCAACGCTGCACAACGGCCCCGGATCATCATGCAGACTGATGCTCAGCTTTGCATGTGAACGATTACGCACGACCAGCGATGCGGGGTTCGATGCACCGACGCTGAGCACTTCAGAAATCTCGCGGTCGATATCAATATCGTACGGCGCCGGGCTGATGAGCAGATCGACACACGCGACTGCAACCAGCACCAGATTCAGCAGCAGCGCAATGTCCGCGATGCCTCGATCGATGCTCGACATCATCAGAGGAATCGCCAGCATCGCGGCCAGCAGTACAAGTCGCCGAGTCGGGATCATGACCGAGGCGCCTCAACGCTGTCCATGATCGCGCGAATTGTTTCATCCGGCGTTGTGCCTTCGAGTTCCGCTTCCGGACGCAGACGCAAACGATGACGAAGAACCCACGGAGCCAGTTCTTTAATGTCGTCCGGTGTTACAAAGTCGCGGCCTCGACACGCCGCCATCGTCCGCGATGCCAACAGCAGATTGACGCCGGCGCGAGGACTTGGGCCGATAGTCACTGAACCCCATGAACGTGCGGCATCCAGGATATCAACTATGTACTTCAGAATTTTCTGTTCCACGATGACCTGTCGTACGACATGCTGAATCTCCAGCACATCGTCGGACTGCATCACGGGATGCAAATCAAAATCCGAAAGTCGGCGAGGATCACGCCCGGCGGCATAGTGTCCCAGGATTTGCATTTCATCCGCAGGCGGCGGATAATCCACCAGCAGCTTGAACATAAAACGATCCACTTGCGCTTCCGGCAGAGGATACGTGCCTTCGTGTTCAATTGGATTCTGAGTCGCGATGACCAGAAACGGTCGTTGCAGGAGGTGCGTTTTTCCATCGACGCTGACTTGTGCTTCCTGCATGACTTCCAGCAATGCAGACTGCGTCTTAGGTGGCGAACGATTGATTTCGTCTGTCAGCAGAATGTTCGTAAACACGGGGCCGGGATTGAAACTGAAGGCTTGCTGTTTCAGATCGTAAATGCTGTGGCCGGTGAGGTCAGAAGGCATCAGGTCGGGAGTAAACTGAACTCGGCGAAACTGACAGGCGACTGTCTTGGACAGCACGTTGACGAGCAGTGTTTTTCCCAGACCCGGCGGTCCTTCGATCAACACGCTGCCTTCAGCAAACAGCGCAATGACGACACCTTCGACAAGTTCCATCTGGCCGACGACGACTTTGCCAATCTGATCGACAACAGCTTCGAACAGATTTTTGACTTCACTAAGTTCCATTGTTGATGATCTTGCAGGGGAAGAGGGTTGAGTTGATAGTTATGTTGTGAGTGGCAAGTGCGATTCAGGCCCGAGAGGGGCGACACAGCCTTTGCCGGGGCCGTCAGGCCCCGGCATTGTTCAAAGTGATCGACAGGCCCAAAGGGCCGAAACAAGAATACTCGACGTCTTTGTGATCGCTGTTTCGGCCCTCTGGGCCTCTTGTTCAAGAAATAATCCCCACCGGTGGCTCACGCCACCGACAGAGGCTGTGTCGGCCCACCATGCCTGAATCGCAGTGAATGCTGTGATATTCACGTTGCTTTCTCCTCGCGAATACCAGTCAGCCGACGTTGAAATTCTGCCAGCCAACGAAGTGATGCTGCCGTCTTTTCACGGGACAATCCGGATGTTTCAGCCAGTGCCTGAGCTTCCGCAAGTCGCGTGCGAACTTCATCCACATTCATTCCGGCGCGGGTGGCCAGAGTTTCTGGTTGATCAAGGCGAGCCATACTGCCATAACGGCGACGCAACTGACTGCGAATATATTCCAGATAACTGCGAATGACCGCGCCGCCATCGTTGAGTCGATACTGCAGGTTGCCGACGGCTTGAGCACTTTCTGTCAGCGATCGGCGTTGCAGAGTTGAGACATCCTGTGCGGGACCGAAGCGATAAAATGCCAGCCAGATGCCCAGCACTGCAACCAGCACAAGTTGCAATGTTCCGATTCGCAGAGACGGACTGAACAGCACGCCCGTCTGTGCGTAGGCATCGCTGGCGTTAAAGAATTCGCTCAGCACGATGGGCGTGTCCTTGCCAGATTTCTCGCGACCATGCAAGTAACCACGTTCCACCAGTCGCACGGCCAGCAGTCTGGAATTGCTATACAACATGCTGCGGTTGGAAAAAATGTCCGAACTGGAACACGCGATGACTCGACCACTTCCCATCGGCCATGTCGCCGCTTCGATGCGATCTTCCGTGGAACTGACCAGAGTTTCTGTGGCGAGAAACGACGGCACTTCAAGGTCCGCACTGGAATGCCATTCGACTGAACCTTCCACCAGATCGCTCGACGCATCGACCATTTCGCCAGGTGTTGTCAAATCTTCCAGATCTTCCTGAGTCGGTTCAATTCCCGGTGCCGGAGTCAAGCCGGGAGACTTCTTTTTCAGCAGCTCTTCGGGCGAAAGGATTTTGTTCTTGTCGTCACTGTCTGTGGTTGCAGTATCTGCCGTCGATCCAGATTGTATTGGCGACCGCGAGCGGTTTGGCGGAATGGCATCCATTTCCAGTTCCGCAGCGGACTTGCCAGTCGTTGGCGCTGCTGCCTGAGACGCCGGCGGCATTTGTGTCTCGTCCGCTTCAGCCGGAAGATCATCCGGATCGCCTGGTGTTACCGGCGTTGCACCTGGAGTCGCTGTCGTTGTCGTTGTCGGCGTGGCGGTCGTGGTGACTGACCACAATCGCTTTTTGGTCTGAATGCCCAGCGATAACATTTCGAATTCAGGGTCATCCCAGTTGGGAGCGAAGACCAGCGTGCCTCCGTCGTAAACAAAATGATACAGCTCCGTCTGTTCCTGTTCGTTGGGATAGCGGTCCGGAGAAATCAGAACAAGACACGACCGTTCCTGCGGCACCGCCAAAAGAGCATCACGCTCAACACTTGGATACAATTGGCTGAGAACTCGATAGAGTCCCAGCTTGCCATCGACGGTTGTGCTGTAGGAATCCGCAGCCGAACCATCTTCGCCTGGCAACCACCAGAATTGCAGAACCACAAGGAAAGCAGCAGTCAAACCCCAAAAGGTGTCAGACTGCAGCAGTCGGCGCTTCTTCTTCACGGAAGGCTCCTTGAAAGCTGGCCAGACACATCTCAAACATTTCAGCCGTCGGAGTTCGACGCCCAAAATACACGTATTCAAACTGCGACGCCGTTGTCAGATAGCCTTCGCGCTTGTCCTCGCGTCTCCAGAGGGAACGCAGGTAATCTCGATTTGTCAGTCCCTTGCGGTATCGAATCAAACCCGCGCGTTCTATCCAGCTCATACTGCCCAGCAGCAATTCCCGAATCGCGGCGCGGTGGTTTCCTGTCGCAGCAAACTGCATTGCGCGGGATTCATATGTGCATGCCGCAAGTTCGCCCGGCGGGGTCGTTACGTCCGACAGGATATCGTGGGAATCGGAAAGCAAGCCGTCTCGATTTCGTTTTTTTGCATCAATCGATTTCACAATCATGGCTGCGATAACAACCAGCAACAGCACGATTACCGCGATCACGACAATGACAAAAGCATTTGCCAGACTGCCAAGGCCGAAGTCCCAATTGAAACTTCCCGGATTCAAATCCGGAGCTGGTGGAGTCGTTCTGGGGGAACTGCTGAAGCCACTGAACAACCAGCGAAAGAAATCCCAGATCGCTCCGAAAAGGTCGCCGATTCTTTTTCCGACCCATTCCAGCGCGCCGCCAAGAAAACCTTTGTCGATGTCGTTTTCCGGCAATCGTTCCAGCACCGTGCGTCGTACGGAACGGAACTCATTGCCCTTCATGACGCGTTCGCCGACTTGATCAATCTGCGAACCATCAAGTGGTTCGGATTGGAGCGGTACCGCCGACACAGACACCGACGACAACATCAAGATCGTGACTGCGACCAATATCAAAACTTGCCTTATTGCCGAATAAGCCAGCAAGGGCAACGGCGTCGAAGATTTTGATGACCGAAAACACAATGTAAAACCGAATTGTAGGTAGCGATTCAGGCCCGAATGGGCCGACATAGCCTCTGCCGGGGCCGTCACGCCCCGGTCATGATCAAAATCAACATTCATACGGCCAGCTCCTCAAGACGAGCGGCCTCAGCGCGAAACTGAAGCTGCAGATCCCAGCATTCATTCCGAGTTCTTTGGTCAAGGTAGCAGAAGAACCATGCCAGTCGAATCACGGGATACGGCAACCACAGTGACAATTGGATCGCGGTCAGAACTTTGGGATCATCGTTCAGTAGTTGAAAAAACACATCACCTGGACTGCGTGAGTTGCCGAATGCGATTTTAAAAAAGAGCGGCACGTTGAAGAGTGTCGTCCCCAGAAAGTCCATAATCAGAAACAGGCCAAACGACAGCACGACCCAGAACAACATCAGCCCCAGCAAGCGTCCCAGGTTTCGAGCATAGCCACCGCCACCCGACAGCCAGCTCAGTCGTTTTGTGACGCTGTTCACCGGGGATTGTTCCAGCAGTAAAACTTCCGGCATGTGGCCCGCATAGGCCGTCACAAAAATAGAAGGCACGACAAAACAGAAACCGGTCATGGCCTGCATAAAACGCATCACAAAACTTAACAACAGCCACGCCCAGAATCGACTTCTCCAGGCTTTGAGCGACGCTTTGACAGAAATCGGCACGCCAAACACCTGCGGCCCCATGCAAGCCACCAGAAGCGAACTAAAGACAGAACTAAAGAACAGAAAAATCACTGCTGACCAGAGCAACATGCCAGCCGACACAGACGCCAGCAGCCAAACCAGCACGCAGGACGGCACTGCACAGATCAGCCACAGCCGAAATAATGGCCCGCAAAATTCACGTGCGAAGACGAAAGCCAAATCAAGGCAACCACCGGTCGTACGGCGTTCAACGGTAACGATACAGTCTTCAACTTTCATGTGCGGTGCCTCCGCGACCAGCAAATGAAAGATAAGAAATCACCAGCAGCCACAGACATGAACCGACGATGTATTTGATGGCCGGCGGAATAGGCAGTGGAGAAAAATAGCCTTCCAGCATTGCCGCAATCGCCAACATCGCTCCGGCACCCAGAGCCAGCTTCAACGATTCCAAGCCGTTGTGACGCAGCGAATCGATGCGTGTACGTTGACCAGGAAAGAGAATTCCGTGAGCAAGCACAAATCCACCGCCGCCAGCGATCACGATGGCCGTGAGTTCGAACGATCCGTGTGAGATCACGAAGCTGAAAAAATTCTCCGTCGTCGGGTGACCAGCGGACAAAATATATCCGGTGACCATGCCGATGGAGATTCCGTTCGACAGCAGAATGAAACAAGTTCCCAGTCCAATGAACGCACCAAGCGCATATGCCTGGAACGCGATCCCGGTATTGTTCTTGACGTAGAAGCCGGCCATCTGTGACCGTTGCCCTGCGTATTTCGCATCCATATCCGTATAAAGTTCCTGACCAAAATTCTGGCTGGCCGCTTCGAGCGATTCTTTGCCAGCAATCATTTCCGCAATTTCCGGCCGTTGCCAGCCGACGATCGTTGAGACCAGAAACGGAATCAGAAACAACGCCAACGCCAGCGAGAACGCACCAATCCGACGACGGAATGTGCGGGGAAAATCAGACGCGAAAAAATTCCAGATCACCGAAAGCGACTTCGGGGCCGATCGATACAACGCGTTGTGTCCCTGAGCCACCAAATCGTTGAGATACAATTCCAGTCTGGCACCCCATTCGCGTGACTGCACAAGTGACAGGTCGTAGCAGATGGATCGATAGAGTCGTGACAGATCGGCGACATCGCTGCTAGCCCATCGACTTTGACGACTGGTCCGTAGCCGCGACATCAGTTTTTCAAACTGCTGCCAATCCGAACGACGCTGGCGAATAAAACGTTCACGATTCACGGCCAGCCCTTCCTGTGTCAGCGGAATCGGCGGCAAAGAATTCTGTGACTTCCTCGACCTGTTCCGAAAATGGATCCTCATTCGCCGCCACCGCACGTCGTCTTCGATTCGGTGGATTTGCGGATCTGTTTGGTACGGCCGCAGCCATCGCGTTCGACTTCGTACCGTCCGGATTGTCGGCAAACGTCTTCAGAACTCGCAGCAAAAATAACGTTTGGCGAAATCCCTGTGAACGAAAAAACGCATGAGGGTTTCGAGGATCTGGCGGCGGATCGACATAACCCAACCGCTGCCGCAACGCTTGACTCAAGGGCCTTGCGATTTCTTCACGGCGAGCTTCGGAAATAATGCGATCCGATTCGAACAGACGTTCAATCACGGCCAGTGTTCGTTCCGGCACACTGAAGCGGCGAGGACACTCGGACCGCGCTAAAGCTTCGATATTCGCCGTAAGTCCGCCAGCGCGGCTGATCCATTCCCGACGTTCATCGATCACCATCGTGTCAAATACCAAGTCGCCCAGTCTCTGTAAGCGTCGCGTCATCAGCATTGAGATCATGCCGATGGTATAGAAGAACGGCAGCATATCGGCCGCTCGCAGAAAATTTCGCCCGACGGCACTGATCGGATCAATCGGCGTTCCGTTGGTTCTGACTACGCGAAGATTGCAGGATCTTTTGCCGGGTGTTTGCCCATTCCAGTAGCCTTCAAACAGGGCAAAATAGAACCAGTCGAGCAGAAACGACATGATCAGGATGCCGCCCATCCCAAGCCCGGCACCGGCTTCACCAAACGGGATCAGGAACATCGCCAGAATACTGATGACAGCAATGATGCCAAACTGGATGAGTCTGTCGAGCACCCATGCCATCGCACGTGGCCCGGCTCCGGCGATTACAAATTGAAAGTCCGCACCTTCAGGCGTTTCGACGACAACTCGCGTGTCAACCTTCTGTTTTTTCGGTGGGCTCATGGAATGACAGATTTGCCAACGAGGTATGACAGGATTACGTCAACTTGCACCGCAGCCAGACGGGAGTCGTTTAAGACTGCCAAACATGACAGAAAGTCGCAGCTTTTGCAAGCAGTATCGCCAATTGCGACCGTACTAAGTGCAGTCGGCGATTTCGTTGTCTGTGCGCCCGCGTCCTCAAGTCATCAGCAATCTCGCCGTTTCCACCATGCGGCCACAATGCCGCCGACGATGTTCTGGATGACACCGCTGAATACCGCTGCCGCTGCTGCCAGGGGCATCGCGGCGAAATGCTGTTTTGCCATCGCGGCAGCAAGGCCGCCGTTCTGCATTCCAACTTCGATACTGATCGTGCGAGCAATCGATTCAGGATATTTCAACAACTTTGCCAGACCATAGCCGACGGCAAAGCCAAACACGTGTAGCATCAGACCCGCCATGGCCAAACGTCCAAAATTAGACGCGATATCATTGGCACTCGCAGCGACGATTCCGGCCGTCACGAAAGTAAATGCCAGCACTGCGATCGTCGGGCCGAAAATGCCAATCTGGTCGGCAGTGCGAGGAAGTCGCCAACGAATGACGACTCCCAAAACTACAGGAGCCACCGTCAATTGCAATGCGGAAAGACACATTCCCCAGACATCCACCGGTACGATTTTTCCGGCCAGCAAACTTGTCCAGAGCGGTGTGAACAGAAAGGCCATGACGGTGGAAGCCAGCGTCAGAACTACCGAAGCCGCGACGTTCGCCTTCGCAAGATAGCTGATCATATTGGACGCCATGCCTCCCGGACAACTGGCGACCAGAATGATGCCGACCGCCAATCCGGATTCCAGGTGCAGTATTGACGCGATCAGCCATCCACACAACGGCATGATTGTGTATTGCGCCGCAAAGCCAAGCACGATGCAGCCAGGCATTTTTGCGACCTGTCGAAAGTCATCCAGACTGAGCGTCAGTCCCATTCCCAGCATTGATGCAGCCAGGGACCAGAAGATCCACGGCTTGTCGAACCACAACATCGTTGATGGCCGCATAAAGGCGACCACGGCCAGACTGATCAGCCAGACAACGTACAAGTTATTGAACCATTGCAGGAATCGTTGCATAAAGGGATTGTCGAATTGAATGCCGCAGTGTCGCGTGATTACAGTCCGGGCCTGAGCCTGAGTTTCAGCGGTGATTGTGATTGTTACTCATCGAATAACAAAGCCGCTCGGCAAATGGCAGCTCAATTTCGCTGGATTTGTTCACAATTTTTTTTCATCCGGGAAGGCGAAACTGGGGTGCCCGATAAATAGAAATCTGGCTAGCACTTTTCAGCATCAATGATGATCGATAGGTTCTGTTGCCGCGGCTGGTGCCTTTGGCGGTTCGCCAAACAAAAGGCTGCCAAGTCGTTCCAGCACGAAGTAAAAGACCGGCGTCAGAAAGATACCGAAGACCGTCACGCCCAGCATCCCGGAAAACACGGCGATGCCCAGCGTTCTTCGCATTTCGGCTCCTGCCCCGTGAGCGATTGCCAAGGGAACCACTCCCAGAATGAAGGCGAACGAAGTCATCAGAATGGGGCGTAATCGCATCCGACAAGCTTCTATAGTGGCGTCGAATGCTGACGCACCGGCCGTCCGTTTTTCTTTAGCAAACTCCACGATCAAAATCGCGTTCTTGCTGGCGAGTCCCACCAGAACAACCAGGCCGATCTGCACGAAAATGTTAATGTCCAGACCAGCCCACGCAACGCCGATGACCGAACACAGCAGACACATCGGCACCCCCAGAATCACCGCAAACGGCAATCGCAGACTTTCATACTGAGCGGCCAGCAGCAGATAAACCAGGACCACGGCGAGCGCAAATACTACCATCGCGGTGTTGCCCGCCCGAATTTGAAGTAACGTCAGTTCGGTCCAGAGCGAAGTCATCCCGGCCGGCAGTTCCTTCAGCGCCAGATCGTCCACGGTGGAAATCATCTGACCGGAACTCACACCTGGCAACGTTCCTCCATTGATCGTGGCCGCAACCACTCCGTTGTAGCGAGTGATCAAGCCCGGACCGGCGATATCCCGAGCCGGAACGAAGCCTGTCGGCACATGCGTAAAGCTGAAATACGTGGCATACAGCAGACCGCCATAAATGAACAGGACGATGACCGACAGGCGGAGCAACCAGCCAACGGACCACGCATAACCGCCAGACGCTTTGTCAAAAAACTTGTTGAACAGCTTAAAGAACCAGCCTATGACGAAATTCAGAACGCGGGTCAGAATATCCTTCTGTTCAGCTTTTGGTCGCAGCAGCAGGGCCGCCAACGCTGGACTGAGAGTCAGAGAATTCAAAGCCGAAAAGAATGTCGATACGGCAATCGTGACCGCAAACTGGCGAAAGAACTGTCCAGTAATCCCCGTGATAAATGCACACGGGATAAACACGGCCATCAGTACAAGTGAAATGGCGATGACAGGAACAGCCACGTCATCCATGGCTTTTCGAGTCGCATCGCGGGGCGACATGCCATGCTCCAGATGATGCTCCACTGCCTCCACCACGACGATCGCATCATCCACCACAATCCCAATCGCCAGGACAAGGCCCAGCAGCGACAGATTGTTGAGACTGAATCCAAAACCGGCCATCAGAGCAAATGTGCCTACAATGGCCACTGGCACGGCGATCAGAGGAATCAGCGTCGCGCGCCACGACTGCAGAAACACCAGCACCACGATGCCCACCAGCACAATCGCGTCTCGCAGAGCTTTGAAGACTTCGTGGATCGATTCGTCAATGAACGGAGTCGTGTCGTACACAATCCCATAGTCAACACCATCCGGGAATGAGAGCTTCAGTTCTTCCATGCGTTCACAAATTTTGTCGGCGGTTGCCAGAGCATTCGATCCGGGCTGCTGATAAATCGACAATCCGACGGACGGCTTTCCATCCAGATAGCAACGCGTGTCCTGATTCTTCGCACCCAGATCGATGCCTCCCAGTTGAACACCGGACGCATCCATACGCTGTTCGCTGATCAGATCACGCAGCCGGACAATCTCGCCTTCAAACCCGGAGCGGACAATAATCTCTCCGAATTGCTTCTGATCCTGAAGTCGTCCCGGAGTACTCAACGTGTATTGAAACGCCTGACCATTCGGCACCGGGGGCCGACCGAGCGATCCTGTGGCCACCTGCACGTTCTGTTCACGCAGAGAATTCACCACATCACCAGCGGTCAGCCCGCGAGCAGCAATCTTCTCCGGGTCCAGCCAGACTCGCATGCTGTAGTCCTGCTGGCCAAACATGCTGATGTCACCCACGCCTGACAGCTGGGCCAGTTCGTCGCGAAGGTTGATCGTCGCATAGTTGCTCAGCTTCAACTGATCGTAAGAAATGTCCGGCGAGAACAGATTGACCACCAGCAGAATACTGGGCGAACGTTTCTTAACGCTCACGCCTGTCTGCTTAACAACATCCGGCAGTGATGGCAAAGCCAGGTTGACTCGGTTCTGCACAAGCACCTGAACGATCGGGAGCGTGGTTACGGCGATCGCACTGGCGATCATGATCACGACTGACAGGACAGCGGCAAAGATCGGACGATCAATGAAGAATTTGGAGAGCGCTGACACAGAAGGCCTCGAGTAAGAATTGATGGTCCGTGAAGCGGAAGCGGAATCGTGAAACAATCGGCTGGAGGGTAAAGTGCTTGTTGCCAGCGAACGTGCTTTGGCGTGCTGAATTCATTGATTACGGTCGCCTGTGGCTTGCCGTTAAACGATTTATTGATCGGCCGCTTTGGCAGCGACTTCGATTCCCGACCGAACTCGCTGAATCCCTCGCACAACGACCTGCTCGTCCGCCTTGAGTGACCGTGACGCGGACTCGCCAGCAGCTTTCACTGCCACAATTTCCCGCAGGTCACCATCCAGCAGTCCAACCTCCGCACTCAGGCGCATCGCTTTGTTTTCGGCATTCACCACAAACAGATACCGACTTCCCTGATCCGAGCCCAATGCCGCTTCCGGAACCATCAGCGCTGTACGTGGTCGGCCGATCGGAATTCGAATTCGGGCGAACATTCCCGGCGTCAGCACACGCCCGCCAGTGTCCGGTTTAGGGTTCGGGAGATCGGCTTTGATCACGATCGTGCCCGTCGTTGAATCCACCTGATTGTTGATGAACTGCACAGTGCCTTTCAAAGGATAGTCCTGTTTATGGATCGGCAGGCCCACTTCCACAGGAATGACGTTCTCTCCCGGAGACTCCAGCTTTCCATCACGAATCGCCTGCTGCAGCCGCAGCAGAGTGTTCTCATCCATGTCAAAGACAGCCGATACAGGATCGACAGCCACGATTGTGGACAACAGTGTGGAATTGAAGGCACCGGACGGGCCACCAGTGACAAAATTTCCTTCGTCCACCAGACGGTCGCCAATCTTTCCGGAGATCGAGGCTCTGAGCTGACAATATCCCAGATTGATCTCGGCTGTCTTCTGATTGGCCTTTGCCACATCGAGCGATGC
>Ga0209702_10001472_pt1 | contig 45154 bp, 39 predicted proteins | sample FRY01_FD_187210 | JGI IMG/M metagenome (GOLD analysis project Ga0209702, IMG submission 187210) | Freshwater microbial communities from Lake Fryxell liftoff mats and glacier meltwater in Antarctica - FRY-01 (SPAdes) (version 2) | ecosystem: Environmental > Aquatic > Freshwater > Ice > Glacier... | reverse complement strand
CGTTTTTATGGGAATTTCATAAAGTGCATCACAGTGTTAAAGAAATGGGTTTTGCGGCACATTTGCGATACCATTGGATGGAAAATGTTTTATACAAACCTTTAAAAACAATTGCTGTAATGTTATTGGGCGGTTTTGAGCCAGAACAAGCTTATATTGTTCACTTCATAGCGATTACCATTGGTCATTTTAACCATTCCAATATTAAAATTACTTATGGCTCTTTAAAATATGTGTTAAATAATCCTGTGATGCACTTATATCATCATGCCTATGAATTGCCAAAAGGCAGGTATGGTGTCAACTTTGGTATTAGCTTGAGTGTTTGGGATTATATTTTTAAGACCAATTATATTCCCGAGGAGAGTGGCACTATTGAATTAGGTTTTAAGGGTGATGAGGTATTTCCTAAAGATTTTATCCGTCAGAACACCCATGGTTTTAAAAAGCAAAAAAAGGCTGAAATTTTAGAACCTTTGAAGAATTATAAAAAAGCCTGAAGCTAATTATTAAAACTTTTTTTTACACGATCTAAGTTTTTTTTGTTATCACGATCTTTTATTGTGTCACGTTTGTCATATAGTTTTTTTCCTCGTGCTAATGCAATATTTATTTTAGCTAAACCTCTGTCATTTAAAAACAAGTTAAGAGGTACAATGGTTTGTCCAGTATTTTTAACTTCTTTCTCTAATTTTTTTAGTTCTCCGCGGTTTAATAGTAGTTTGCGTTGAGCTTTTGGAGCGTGGTTGTAATGCGATCCATGCGAATATTCATCAATCTGCATATTAATGATAAAAAGTTCCCCACGATCATTAAACTCACAAAAACTTTCAGAAATAGAGGCCTTACTTAAACGTATCGATTTTATCTCTGTACCAGATAAAACTAAACCTCCAGTAAAGGTATCTAGAATTTCAAAGTCAAATCTGGCTCTTTTATTTTTTATATTTATCTTCTTTTGTATCACATCAACAAAAATAATAACAATTCAACGATAAACAATTGTAATTTAGGGTAGAATCGAAAATACTTATCGAAATTTGCAATGTCTCTTAGATTCCACGACTAAATCAAATAAATCAATATTATGAAATACTTAAGATTGTTTTTTTTATTACTGTTGATATCATCTTGTAATGAAACATCGAAAAAGGACTTGACCGCACAAGAAATTGTAGATAAATCGATTGAGGTAGCTGGTGGAAAGCTTTATGAAAGAAGCACCATAAGTTTCAAATTTAGAGATAAAAATTATATTTCCGAAAGTAAGGGAAAAACTTTAAAGCGAATTTTTAGTAGTGATTCCTTGCGTTATATTGATATTAAAACGAATGATATTTTTCAGCGCTATGTGGATGATGTTTTGGTTGAAATTTCAGACTCCTTAGCCACTGTTTATAGTAATTCTGTCAATTCTGTTTTTTATTTTGCACAGTTACCCTATCGGCTAAATGACCCAGCAGTAAATAAAGAGCTTTTAGATGAAGTTAAAATTAAAGGTAAAAATTATTATGTAATTCAGATTAGGTTTAATCAAGAAAATGGGGGCGATGATTTTGGCGATACTTATCTGTATTGGATGAACAAAGAAACATTTATGCCTGATTATTTGGCTTATGATTTTTATACCGATGGTGGAGGCGTTCGGTTTAGAGAAGCGTATAATGAACGTTATATTAATGGAATAAGATTTGTAGATTATAAAAATTATGAGCCAGAAAATTCTAAAGTACCAGTTTTACAAACTGCAAACCTATTCGAAAACAATCAATTAGAATTATTGTCTGATATTCAATTAGAAAATGTAAAAGTAACTTTGGATTAGGACATCAATCCATTTTTAAATGAATATCGGTTGCTTTCCCGTCTATAATACGAACAATAAAAAGACTACTATTATCGTAATCATCCATATCTGTATATCTATTTTTGCCTATCATTTTATTTACAAAATTAGGAATGGTATTACTATGGCCTACCACCAAAACATTAGCGCCTAAATTTTCATACTTAAAAATATCAATATCTAAGATAGCTGGGTCATACGTTTTTACCACTAAATCTTTGACTACAGCCATTGGTGCGGCGGTCATTTTTGTTCTTTCAAAATCTGAGCTATAAACGCTGTTGATGGATATTTCGCTAAAAATGCGTTCCCATCGAATGGCTCTCTCTATGCCTTCTTGGTTTAATTTTGGATTAGGATTTTCAGAGTCACTGCGATCTTTTTCTGCATGGCGTATAAAATAAAAAGTCGAAATAACAGGCTCTAATCCCTGAGTTTCTGAATCAATTTTTGCGTCTTCCTTGCAACTAGTAAAGGAAAGTAATAAAATTGAAATTATAAAAAGTTGAAATGTTTTCATTTTTTTAAAATATGGTTAGATTTGATTACGCTCCATTTCAAATGTAAAAAAATATCTGTAATAAGCTTTTTTAGAGTACTAGATTTGTTGTTGAAATTGGGCTTTTGGTATTCAATAACCCTCAAAATGTTAAAATAGTATTTTTTTTAGGGATTTTAAAATTAGTGTTTTTACTTTTTTAATACAATTTTTTAATAGCAATAAAGACTTAGGAAAATTATAAAGTGAGTGTCATAAATAATGTTAGTAAATAATCATTCTAAACCTTAAAAATAGGTTGCAGATGCTCGTAAAGGGTTTTATCTTGCAAGCTTTAAAAGTTGGGAATACGCTTTACTTAAAACATGGTAAATTAAAGTAGAAAAAACAGTATATAATGAACAAAACAATAGATCATTTAGCCTCAGACAATATCCGTGCGTTAGCCATAGCAATGGTAGAAAAAGCAAATTCAGGACACCCAGGCGGGCCTATGGGAGGCGCCGATTATATGCACATATTATATTCAGAATTTTTCAATTATGATCCTTCGGATATGACGTGGCCTTCACGCGATCGTTTTTTTATGGATGCAGGGCATTTATCACCTTTAATGTACTCCCAATATTATTTGTTGGATAATTATACTAAAAGTGATCTTCAAAATTTTAGACAATGGGGTTCAGTAACGCCAGGTCATCCAGAGGTTGATGTTGCAAGAGGCGTAGAAAATACTTCGGGACCTTTAGGGCAAGGGCATACTATGGGCGTAGGAGCAGCCATAGCGGCAAAATTTTTAAAGGCTCGTTTTGGCGATTGGATGAATCATAAAATTTACGGATTTATATCAGACGGTGGCGTACAAGAAGAAATATCACAAGGCGCAGGTAGAATTGCAGGACATTTAGGTTTAAACAACTTTATTATGTTTTATGATTCAAATGATGTGCAACTATCCACAAAGACCGATGAGGTAACTTCAGAAAATACGGCAATGAAGTATAAAGCTTGGGGCTGGAATGTTATTAACATTGATGGACATAACCACGATGAAATACGGCAAGCCTTAAAAGATGCCAATGCAGAAACCGAAAAACCTACCTTAATCATAGGTAAAACCATTATGGGTAAGGGTTGCGTAACAGCCACAGGAGAATTATATGAAGGTCATACAGAATTGCATGGAAAACCTATCGGCGATACGGGAGCAGACTTTGTAAAAACACTAGAAAATTTAGGAGCAAATCCAAAAGATGAATTTGCCATTTATGACGATGTTGCTTTGTTGTACAAAGCAATTATCAAGAAAAAAATACAAGCCGCTCAAGAAAAAAAACAAGAAATTGCTGCTTGGCGTTTAGATAATTCAGCACTAGCCAAAAAACTCGATGGCTTTTTAGCAGGCGAATTACCGGTGTTAGACTTTGAAAGTATTGAATACAAAGCGGGATTAGCGACAAGAGCAACTTCAGCAAATGTACTGGGCTACTTGGCTGGAAAAGTAGGAAACATGATAGTTTCTTCTGCCGATTTATCCAATAGCGATAAAACTGACGGCTTTTTAAACAAAACCCATTCCTTACAAAAAGGGGATTTTACAGGCTCCTTCTTGCAATCTGGAGTTGCAGAATTGACCATGGCGGCCATGGCAAATGGTATGGCACTACACGGTGGTGTAATTCCTGTAGTGGCAACGTTCTTTGTATTTTCTGATTATATGAAACCCGCCATTCGTTTGAGTGCGATACAAGAACTTCCCGTTAAATTTATTTGGACACACGATGCTTTTAGAGTAGGAGAAGACGGGCCAACCCACCAACCCGTAGAGCAAGAAGCACAAATACGTTTGTTAGAAAAACTAAAGAACCACAAAGGAAATAATAGTTTTGTAGCCTTACGCCCGGCGGACTCCGCAGAAACCGTTGTCGCTTGGAAAATGCTTTTAGAAAATGATAAAGTTCCTGCGGGATTAATACTATCAAGACAGGGCATTAAAGATATCCCAGCCACAGGAAAGTTAAGATACCATGACGCATTACAAGCTGAAAAAGGTGGTTATTTAGTACAAACAACTGCAAATGCAGATGTCACGCTTATCGCCAATGGCTCCGAGGTATCAACCTTGATAGAAGCTTCCAAATTATTAATTGAGAAAAAAGGCCTAAAAGTGAATATAGCTTCTATTATTTCTGAAGGCTTATTTAGACAACAAACTCAAGCTTATCAAGATAGTGTTATCCTAAAAAATAAACCTGTGTTTGGATTAACGGCAGGATTGCCTGTAAATTTAGAAGCCTTAGCTGGACCAAATGGTCATGTTTTCGGATTGGAGCATTTTGGTTATTCTGCACCAGCAAATGTTTTAGATGAAAAATTTGGATTTACAGGCGAAAAGGTTTTTGATCAAGTAGTTTCTTTTTTAGAAAAATAAAACAAAAATAATTTAGTTTTAAAATAAAATAAAAGGGTCTAATAGTTTATTATTAGATCCTTTGTTTATACAAAAATTCTATTTTAATAGCATTCAGTAGCGTTTTAAGTACAGTAAGAGTATAAAATATAAGCTTCAATTCTTCCTGTCAGCTTTATAAGAAGTAATCGCATTGAAAGGTCAGCTTTATGTTTTTTCTAATTTTCATTTAGAGCCATACGAGCTAAAAACAGAAAATGCTAAATAGTAATAAGATTATTCTGATTACTGCGTGGATTGAACTCAGTAAAAGCTCCTTGAAATAATTTCCTGATAAAATAAGCTTGCAAATTATTTAGCGTTTTGACCCATGCGCAAAAGGGCTTTGTCACTTTTTAATCTCTTTATTGATCAAATGCTCTAAATACGTGACGGTATTCAGCAGGTACTTTCTATCATCAGTAATTGTAGCCATGGCAATTGCTCCTTGAATCATTGTGTACATTTGTTTGGCAAATTGTAAAGGAATAACGGGTAATTTTATTTCGTTTTCCTTTATTCCATTTTCTAAAACTAAGGCAATTTTTTCTTCAATTATTTTAATGGTCTCCTTTGAGGCAGCAACCAAAAGTTTATTATTGTTTTTGGCATCAATTCCTACGTTTAAAACGGGACAACCACCCATATCATTCGTAAAATCGTTATAGTGTCTATAGAAATTAGTGAATATAAAAATCTTTTCTAATGACGTTCCATTGCTATTTAGCTTATCATCAATGGCCTTTAAAAGTTTTTCACTATTAAATTTAAAAGCAGCTAGGGCCAGAGCTTCTTTATTTTCAAAATTGCCATATAAAGCTCCTTTGGTTAAGCCAGTAGCCTGGGTTAAATCGCTCATACTGGTGCCTACATAGCCTAATTTATTAAAAATAGGAGCAATTGTTTCTATTATAAATGCAGTGGTTTTTTCAGCTTTGGTTATCATAAAGCAATTATTTGTTGCTAAGATAAAAAATTATATACTGCATGGTATGCCTAATGTCAAAAAAAATATCCTTTTGAAAATTTATCAAAAGGAGCTATCATTTTAAAATAATATAATTTACAGTTCTATTGTAATTTGGGTCACCAATGCAAATTATATTGGAAAAATGAGTTTATAATTTGAAGTTCAGAAATCTATTAGTTTTAAAAATATACCTCATAAATTTTAAAAGATTTGGTGAAAATTATGATTTGAGATAACAGCACGTTACCAACTTCAAAGGAATATCCTTAAGAATTTAAGCAATTTCTGTTTGATTTCTAAAAACCAAAGTATCATTAAAAGAGTCTATCAATACCACACTATCAGCAGTTATTTTTCCGCTTAAAAGTTCTTTTGAAAGCGTATTTAGCACCTCTTTCTGAATAATTCTCTTTATAGGTCGTGCTCCGTATTGTGGATCGTAGCCTTTGGCCGCTAAATAATTAATAGCTTCATTTGTAGCGTCAAGAGTAATATTTTGTTTCGACAGCATTTTTTTTAACTGATCTATTTGTAAGCCTACAATTTTCACAATATCTTTTTTGCTTAATGGGGTAAACATAATAATATCATCGATTCTATTTAAAAATTCAGGACGAATAGTTTTTCGTAAAAGTCCTAATACTTCAACACGAGCCGCTTCTGTAGCACTATAAATATCCTTATTGGTTTCAAACTTTTCTTGGATAATATGGCTTCCAATATTACTCGTCATTATGATAATCGTATTTTTAAAATCAGCAATCCGTCCCTTATTATCGGTTAATCTGCCTTCATCTAATACTTGCAATAAAACATTAAAGGTATCTGGATGTGCTTTTTCAATCTCATCTAAAAGCACTACTGAGTAAGGTCTTCTCCGAACCGCTTCGGTTAATTGTCCACCCTCATCGTAACCCACGTATCCAGGAGGCGCACCTAACAATCTGCTCACAGAATGGCGTTCTTGGTATTCACTCATATCGATCCGGGTCAAGGCATTTTCATCATCAAACAAATAACTTGCTAATGTTTTGGCAAGCTCGGTTTTCCCAACACCTGTAGTTCCCAAAAATAAGAAGGATCCAATAGGGCGTTTTGCATCTTGTAAGCCAGCTCTACTTCGTCTAATGGCATCAGACACAGCCTGAATAGCTTCTTCTTGTCCTACTACTCGCTTATGCAATACATCTTCTAGACTTAGTAACTTTTCACGTTCACTTTGTAGCATTTTAGTTACTGGAATTCCTGTCCATTTAGCAACTACTTGGGCAATATCTTCGCTCGTTACCTCTTCTTTGATCATGGTATCGCCCTCTTGTTGTAGGTCTAGTGCAACTTCTAACTTTCCTAATTTTTCTTGAGCTTCTTTTATTTTTCCATAGCGCAACTCAGCTACTTTGCCATAATCTCCATTGCGTTCCGCGCGTTCCGCTTCTAACTTAAAATCTTCGATAGCTTGTTTTGTTTTTTGAATATCGTCAACTACAGTTTTCTCGCTTTCCCATCTGGCAAAAATCTCGTTTCGTTCTTCCTTTAAATTAGCAAGATCAAGATTTAAGGATTTTAGTTTTGTATGGTCGTTTTCGCGTTTTATAGCCTCCACTTCAATTTCTAGCTGCATTACTTTGCGGTCTAAAACATCTAGTTCCTCTGGCTTAGAATTGATTTCCATCCGCAGTTTTGCTGCTGCTTCATCAATTAAATCTATCGCCTTATCTGGTAAAAACCGATTTGTAATATACCGTTGAGATAATTCTACTGCAGCAATTACGGCTTCATCTTTTATTCTAACTTTATGATGCGCTTCATATTTGTCTTTAATGCCTCTTAAAATTGATATTGCACTTTCGGTATCGGGCTCATCAACCACAATTTTCTGAAACCTACGCTCCAATGCCTTATCCTTTTCAAAATATTTTTGATATTCATCTAAGGTAGTCGCCCCAATAGCCCTGAGTTCGCCACGTGCTAATGCCGGTTTTAAAATATTGGCAGCATCCATAGCACCTTCACCGCCGCCAGCACCGACCAGCGTATGAATTTCATCAATAAATAAAACAATATAACCGTCTGATGAGGTCACTTCTTTAATCACCGCTTTTAAACGTTCTTCAAACTCTCCTTTATATTTTGCACCCGCAATTAAAGCACCCATATCTAAGGAATAAATTACTTTATTTTTCAGATTTTCAGGCACATCGCCTTGGACAATTCTATGTGCTAAACCTTCGGCAATAGCTGTTTTTCCAACACCAGGCTCCCCTACAAGCATAGGGTTATTTTTGGTTCTACGCGATAAAATTTGCAATACCCGACGAATTTCTTCATCACGACCAATAACAGGATCTAATTTACCCTGATCAGCCATTTCGTTTAGGTTTTTTGCATATTTATTTAAGGCATTATAGTTGTCTTCCGCGCCTTGTGAGGTAACTTTTCCACCTTTTCGTAACTCTTCAATAGCTAATTTGAAGTCTTTTTCTGTAACCCCTTGATCTTTTAAGATTTGAGCTATTTTGCTTTTAGAATTGAATATAGCCAATAAAAGATGCTCGATGGACACATATTCATCTTCCATTTTTTTTGCGATAATACTGGCATCATTCAGGGTTTTACTTGCCTCTCTGGAAAAGCTTAATTCGCCGCCTGTAACTTTTGGGAAACGCTCTAATTCTTTACTTACAATTTGTGAAACTATAGTAGTATTTACATTCAATTTTTTAAGAATAAATGGCGTAACATTCTCTTCAACTTGAAGAATAGCCTTAAATAAGTGTTCATTTTCTATTTGCTGATGTCCCATCTCCTGAGCCATTTGCTGGGTAAGCTGAACGGCTTCTTGCGATTTTATAGTGAAATTATTGATGTTCATATATGGATTTTTTTAAGTTTTTGATTACTTTTGACAACACAAAGTCAATAATCTTACCAAAAAACAACGAATGTCATTTTGACATAAAAACTCAGTGTTTACAAGACATTTCGACAGTATGTAAGGTTTTAAAAAGAGTCCGACTTAACACCAAAATTTAAAGAATAATGGGATTATTTAATAGTTTGTTTGGAAATAGCAATTCAGAAGAAAAAAAAGAAACACCAGCTTTGCCATGGATACCTTTAACTTCATTGGACCAATTAGAGGAAATATCGAAAAAATCGAATGGAAAGCCTCAATTCATATTTAAACATTCCACTACTTGTGGCGTTAGTAGAATGGCAATTAATGCTTTTAAAAGTCAATATAATTTAACGAAAGAACAAGCTGATCTGTACTATTTAGACTTACATAGTTACCGTGAAGTATCTAACGAAGCAGGTTATAAATTTCAAGTAATGCATCAATCTCCACAATTACTGGTGATAAAAAATGGGATTGCAGTAGCAAGTGCTTCGCATGGAAGTATTAATGATGTTGAGGCAGCCAAGTTTTTATAGATTTATTTAGATAATAGAAAAAAGCGCATAGAAATAGACAAAAGATCAAAATTCAAAAATTTATTTTCTATTAAATTATCTAAAGCTTTATAGATAGCACTTTCATAATTTCCAGAATTTAATGCTTTTTGCGTTTTTTTTACACCAGAACAAGCTATAAAAAACAGGATACTGGCAGTGAGTAAAATTTTCTTCATACTAAACTATATTTCAATGTAGTCCCCCATTTTCAATAACTATGCCGCAAATAAGAAAGTAAAACGTTTTCCTTCTTTTTATAGTATAATTGATTTTCCTTTTATTTCTTTTTTGGTTCAAATACAGGTAATAGTTTGGTGGATATTTCTCCAAAACCAATCCTAACCCCGTCTTTTTTGCAACAGCCACTGAATAAAATGGTATCATTATCCTCAATAAATTTTCGAGTCGTACCGTCATTTAAAGTTACCGGATTTTTTCCTCCCCAACTAAGCTCTAACATGGAACCATAAGAATCAGGCGTTGGGCCAGAAATAGTGCCACTACCCATCATATCGCCACTATTTACATTACAACCATTTATGGTGTGATGCGCCAATTGTTGAGCCATAGTCCAGTACATATATTTAAAATTAGATTTTGTCAAGGTGGTTGAAATTCCGTTTTCAGGAATAAGAGCAACCTCTAATTGGATATCGTATGTTTTTCTATCTTTTTGCTGTAAATAGGGCAGGGGCTCTGGATTTTGTTTTTGGCTGTCAACCTTAAAAGGTATTAAAGCATCCATAGTTACAATCCAAGGCGACATAGAGGATGCAAAATTTTTCGATAAAAACGGACCTAGCGGAATGTACTCCCATTTTTGAATATCACGTGCGCTCCAATCATTAAATAAAACCATCCCAAAGATATAATCTTCGGCTTCATTTACAGGAATTGGTTCTCCCAACACATTCGCATCAGTGGTAATAAAAGCCATTTCTAATTCAAAATCGACCAATTTTGAAGGGCCAAAAATAGGGTTATTTGCATCTGCTGGCATCGTTTGCCCCATAGGTCTTCTTACAGGCGTTCCGCTAGGTACAATGGATGAACTTCTGCCATGGTAACCCACAGGAATATGAAGCCAATTTGGTAACAGCGCATTCGCTGGATCTCTAAACATGGTGCCCACATTGGTGGCATGTTCTTTACTGGAATAAAAATCAGTATAATCCCCAATTTGCACAGGTAATTGCATTTCTATCTCCTCCATGGTAAAAAGTACAATAATTTTATGTTCCTCGTTATGTTGAAGTCCTTCGTTTTTTACATCGAAGATTTCTGAAATTCGGTTTCGCACCAAACGCCAGGTTTTTTTTCCATCGGATATAAAATCATTTAGGCTATCTTGAAGAAAAATATCATCTGTTAGCGGAATATCTTTAAAATAACCCAACTGGTGTAAGGCTCCTAAATCTATAGCCGTGTCTCCTATTCGTGTTCCAATGGTAATAACATCATCTCTTGTCAAGAAAACACCGAAGGGAATATTTTGAATTGGAAAATCAGATTCTTTAGGCACAGGAATCCATGTTTTTTTGCTAGGATCATTTGTTTTTGAAGGCATAGTACAATTGTTAATTGATGTTTAATAAGTTCTGCAATCAAATATATTATTTTCTATGAATTTAAAGCCCTCAATTCGTATTTTTGCATCTCATTTTAACAGTTTATTTTATTATGCAACGCGACAATCAAATTTTTGAACTAATTACTGAAGAAAAACAGCGACAGATTAACGGAATAGAACTTATTGCTTCGGAGAATTTTGTAAGTTCTCAAGTAATGGAAGCTGCAGGTTCTGTTTTGACAAATAAATATGCAGAAGGCTATCCTGGTAAGCGTTATTATGGAGGTTGCGAAGTTGTTGATGTCGTGGAGCAAATTGCGATAGACCGTGCTAAGGAATTATTTGGAGCTGCTTATGCTAATGTGCAACCACATTCTGGCTCTCAAGCAAATGCAGCTGTTTATCATGCCTGTTTAAACGTAGGTGATACTATTTTGGGCTTCGATTTATCGCATGGTGGCCATTTGACGCATGGTTCTCCCGTAAATTTTTCAGGAAGATTATATAATCCTATTTTTTATGGCGTGGATCAAGCAACAGGGATTTTAGATTATGATAAAATTCAAGAAATAGCCACTAAGGAAAAACCAAAAATGATTATTGCGGGTGCCTCTGCCTATTCTAGAGATATAGATTATAAGCGTTTTAGAGTGATTGCAGATAGTGTTGGTGCTTTGTTATTGGCTGATATATCTCACCCATCTGGTTTAATTGCAAAAGGTATTTTAAATGATCCTATTCCACATTGCCATATTGTTACCACAACAACACATAAAACATTACGTGGACCGAGAGGTGGATTAATATTAATGGGTGAAGATTTTGATAACCCATTCGGAATTACCCTTAAAAACGGAACGCTGCGTAAAATGTCAGCTTTGTTAGATTTAGCGGTTTTTCCTGGAAATCAAGGTGGTCCTTTAGAACATATTATTGCTGCTAAAGCTATCGCTTTTGGCGAAGCGCTAACCGATGAGTTTTTAACTTACATTTTACAGGTTAAGAAAAACGCAGATGCTATGGCAAAAGCTTTTGTAAAGAAAGATTATCAAATTATTTCTGGAGGAACAGACAACCACATGATGTTGATTGATTTAAGAAACAAAAACATCACAGGAAAAGATGCCGAAGCTGCCTTGGTAAAAGCAGATATTACCGCAAATAAAAATATGGTGCCTTTTGATGATAAATCACCTTTTATCACCTCAGGAATTCGTTTTGGTACTGCTGCTATAACTACTCGTGGCTTAAAAGAGGCAGAAATGGCGGTTATTGTCGATTTTATTGATGAAGTTCTTTCAAACCCAGAAGATGAAACTTTGATTGAAGGTGTAAAGAAAAAAGTAAATGCACTTATGAGTGGAAGAGATCTTTTTTATGCTTGTTAAATAAGTAGCAAGCCTTAAATTATAAACGGCAGCAATCTTGATTTTAAGATTGCTGCTGTTTTTTTAGTCATATTCAATTTATATACTCATCAGCTTAACATGGTTAACTCACCATCAATTATAGACTGATTTTGCACATCGTACATGGCAACCTCAATTTTTTCATTAAAATACAGCGCCCAATAGCTGTAATAGTCAACAAAATGAGCAGCTTTGATATTAAAATCTATTAAGTCAATACTGTTATTGAATGGTTTTTCCTCAAAAACTGGGACATGTATTTCATAAGGTATATGGGTAAAACCTTTGCTGAAAAATACTGTATTTTTATCAATATTTTGAATAATATTTTTTAATTGTGAGGTGATACTTTCTTCAAATATGCTATAAATAAGGAAAATACAATAGTTAAATATAAGGTTTATTTCTTCATATTAATATTTTAAAATGCCGCAGCCCACGGAGGACATTATTGCGTTTAGTCTCAAATTTTTGACTTCTATTGAGGGGGTATTTTTGCGCGTCTAGGTTCAATAATTTAAGTTTGTAAACAAACACAATTTTAATTTACAAGCTTAAATTGCATAAAAATCATTGATTTTCAAAGGTTTTGATTTAAAATTAAGGAAAAAGGGAATTTTTATAGGAAAGTTGAATTTTATTATTCGCTTGGGCTTGAAAAAGTTTTAGGTTCCAAGTTTCAGGTACCAAGTCGCAGGTTAAAAGTTTTTTTTAAAAACTTTTAAAAGTTATAACTTAAAACTCAAAGCTTAAAACCAAACTCTTAATACTTTGTTCTAAATACTTTTTTACTTCGTATTTTTGACTAGTATTTAATATTCATAAATAAAACACAAATGAAAAAAATAATAAACACCCCGAATGCACCTGCACCAATTGGCCCATATAACCAAGCTGTACTTTCAGGAAATACCCTTTATATTTCTGGTCAAATTCCGATAAACCCAGCTACTGGAGAATTAGTGGAAGGAGATATTCAAAAAGAAACTAAGCAATCTATGGAAAATTTAAAAGCCATTCTTACGGCAGCTGATATGACCTTTGAGCATGTTATTAAAGCTTCCATATTTGTAAAAGATATGCACCAATTTACTAAAATAAATGAAGTTTATGGCAGTTATTTTGATGCAGACTCAGCACCAGCAAGAGAAACGGTTGAAGTAGCTAACTTACCAAAATTCGTGAATGTAGAAATTTCTATGATAGCCGTTAAATAGGTTATTAAATTTTTGGATCGTTGAATTTTTGAATTTTTTAAATTGAAGTATCTATAACCTTCCAATTAACTAAGTGTTTCATTTTTTTTGAAACGAATTAATCCATAATTACATTTTCAACTTGCTATGTTTTTAAATTTAATCACTGCTGCATTGAATAATTGGCACATTATTACTGAATCTTTCAATGGGATAATAAATTTCTTAATTGTGAAATTAGTGAGTACTTTTATTGCATAAAGTTGTATTTATAACATTATACCTTTTTTATGGAGTCGATTAGTACTTTTGATATGCTTAAAATTGGTGTTGGACCATCAAGTTCACACACCTTAGGGCCATGGCGTGCCGCTGAAAAATGGATAAAGGAGCTAGAAGCAGATCAATTGTTTGATGATGTTGCTGCCGTAAAAGTATCCATTTATGGATCATTATCGTTAACAGGTAAAGGACATGCAACGGATTATGCCATTATGTTAGGATTATCTGGTCAGGACCCAGAATACATTCCCATAGAAAATATTGGAAATATTGTCGCTAAGATTAAAGAAGATAAAACATTAATGTTTGCGAATAAAAGAGTAATTCCTTTTAACCCCTCGGAAGACATCATTTTTAAAAGAGAGTTTTTGCCTTTTCACGCCAATGGGATGACTTTTGAAGCCACTTTGCACTCGGGCAAGAAGAAAAAAGAAACCTTCTATTCCATCGGTGGTGGTTTTGTTGTAAAAGAAGAACGAAAAAGAGCTGAGAAAAATCTAGCATTATTTAAAACCTTTCCTTTTCCTGTAACTTCAGGAATAGAATTATTAGCATTTTGTAACGCTGAAAATAAGTCCATTTCCGAAATAGTACTGGAAAATGAGCGCTCTTTAAGAAACGACGAGCAAATAGATCACGAATTACATCGTATTTGGGATACGATGTTAGAATGTATGTATACGGGCTGCCATACCGAAGGTTCTTTACCAGGCGGACTAAATGTTCGCAGACGTGCTTATGATATGCATCAGAAATTGAAAGAAAACAATCCTTACCATAATCCCAAAGAATGGTTAGCCTCCATCAGAAAAACAGAGGTTAAATTCAGACAAATTTTACAATGGGTTAGTTGTTTTGCACTGGCGGTGAATGAGGTAAATGCCTCTTTAGGTCGTGTGGTTACGGCTCCTACAAATGGAAGTGCGGGCGTAATACCAGCTGTATTGATGTACTATATGGTGATTGAAAATCATGAAGCTAATTTTGAGCATATTAAAAAATTTTTATTGACTTCAGGAGAAATTGGTAGTCTCTTCAAAAAAGGTGCTACCATATCCGCAGCAATGGGAGGATGTCAGGCAGAAATCGGAGTTTCCTCTGCAATGGCCGCTGGGGCTTTAACTGAATTGCTAGGAGGCTCTCCTGAACAGGTATTAATGGCAGCAGAAATAGCCATGGAACACCATCTTGGCTTAACCTGTGATCCAATAGGCGGACTCGTACAAATTCCCTGTATTGAACGCAATTCTATGGGGGCGATAAAAGCTATTAATGCTACAGAATTAGCACTAGGTTCCGATCCAAAAGATGCTAAAGTTCCTTTTGATAAAGTGGTGAAAACCATGTGGGAAACTGCTAAAGATATGAGCTCCAAGTATAAAGAAACCTCTGAGGGCGGCTTAGCTGTAGGGGTTTATTTAAGTGATTGTTAATTTAGAATAAAGAGAAAAGGGAAAAGAAAGAAAAGAGAAGAGAGGGGATTCAGGATTCAAGAAACAGGATTCCAAAGATTAGAAATTAAAGAAAAAGTTTATTTTTTGTATTTCGTACTTCTAATTTGGTATTTCGAACACTAACATTTAAAACGAAACACCGAAAACTTTTTTCTTAATAAGTTGGACTTAATACTTTGTACTTTTTTGAAATTGATATAAAATTTCGCTATATTATTTACTATTTTAAATTTGAGAATTAAATTATAAAAAATATGTTCCTTCCTACCAGAAAAAGTGCTTGCCTTAAATTACACCTATTTTTTATAGTTCTTTTAGGGTTATTTTCTTTGATAAGTGTAGCCCAAACTGATAAAGCGCAACCTGTATTTGAAAACGGAGAAGCACAAATAGTACCCGCTTTTGATACCCCAGATACTTGGATCCGTCATGATCTTTGGGTAGAAACTAGTTTTGATACCGATGGTGATGGTCAATTAGATCGCATGCATGTAGCTGTAACAAGACCTGAGCAAACAGATTCAGAAGGATTAAAACTTCCTATAATTTATGCTTCTAGTCCTTATTACGCAGGAACAGCAGGAAATGCCGAAGGACTGTTCTGGGATGTAAAGCACGAATTAGGAGAAAAAGCATCACAAACACGCACCCATATTGAAGTAGTTCGCACTGGCGAACGCCCTATTATTTCGAATTCAGAAATAAAAAAATGGGTGCCTAGAGGTTATATTGTAGTACATTCTTCCTCGCCAGGAACAGGGCTTTCTCAAGGAGCACCAACCGTTGGTGGCGATAATGAATCGCTGGCACCAAAAGCAGTTATCGATTGGCTGTGTGGTCGTGGCAAAGGCTTTACTTCACCCGACGGGGATGAAAAAGTGGAAGCGTTTTGGTCTACAGGAAAAGTGGGTATGACTGGAACATCCTATAATGGCACATTGCCCTTAGCTGCAGCAACTACAGGGGTAGAAGGTTTAGAAGCTATTATTCCCATCGCGCCAAATACATCATACTATCATTATTACCGTTCTAATGGTTTAGTGCGCAGTCCTGGTGGCTATTTAGGAGAAGATATTGATGTTTTGTATGATTTTATTCATAGTGGAGACGAAAGCAAACGCGCTGGTAATAATAAAGTAGTTCGCGATACCGAAATGGTAAATGGTATGGACCGAGAAACAGGAGATTATAACGATTTCTGGGCTGGACGCGATTATTTAAATGATATGGCACCAATGAAAGCAGCCCTTTTAATGGCGCACGGTTTTAATGATTGGAATGTAATGCCGGAGCATAGCTACCGTATTTACAAAGCAGCCAAGGAAAAAGGAATTCCGACTCAAATATATTACCACCAAAATGGTCATGGAGGACCACCACCGATGACCATGATGAACCGATGGTTTACACATTATTTACATGGAATTGAAAATGGGGTAGAAAATGACAAAAGGGCATGGATTGTCCGCGAAAATGATGCCCTGGATAATCCAACAGCTTATGACGAATATCCTAATCCAGAGGCAACTCCTATAACTTTATTTTTAAAAAATGGCGCTCCAAATGCCGGTCAGTTAGTAACTGAAGCCATCAAGAACAAAAATCCAGAAACTATTTTCGACGATTATACCATTTCTGGAACTACATTAGCACAAACAGGCAATTCAAAAAACAGACTTTTATTCTTAACTCCAACGCTAACAAGCGCTGTTCATATTTCTGGCGTTGCACAACTAAAAATTAAATTGGCTTTGAGTAAGCCAGCAGCTAATTTATCTGTTTACTTAGTTTCATTACCATGGAATGCCGATGATGAAGCAAAAATTACGGAGAATATTATCACTCGTGGTTGGGCAGATCCACAAAATTACAAATCCATTTCAGAAAGTGAGCCTTTAGAACCTGGCAACTATTATGAACTTACTTTTGATTTACAGCCTGACGATCAAATAATTTCAGCCGGTCAACAAATTGGACTTATGATTTTCTCTAGTGATAGTGAATTTACACTTTTACCAGCTCCAGGAACAGCATTAACTGTTGACACCAATAGTACCAAATTAACATTACCTATTGTTGGTGGTTTAGAAGCTTTTGAAAAAGCTTTAAAATAAAATTAGAAAATCTTACTTTTGAATATTATATCATAAATAATACATTAACTCTTAAAAAAAACAATCATGGCAAAAGGTCAAGACGCAAAAAAAAATGTCAAAAAGGAGCCACTAAAAACGGCTAAAGAAAAAAAAGAAGAGAAAAGAGCCAAGAAAAAATAAGCTTTAAATCTCTAATATAAATCCCTAATTGTTCAACTTTTAGGGTTTTTTTTTGCTTACAGGATAAGGCTAATCTTTGACTATGGTTTACAATCCTCTTTTCTTCGGGTATCAATAATATAAATGATTTTCCATTCTTCTTTGCGCTTTATCAATTGAAAAGAATTGACCCCACAATGGCTGAAAGTACCATTTCTCCAAAATTCATAGTTTGTCTAAGCATTTGCCATATCTCCATAGATCTGAATGTGGTAGGATAAAATCTTTTCTTCAAACTTTGTAGTTTTAGGAATACTCGTTATCGATTTTAAAAAATTAATAATTTTTTCTTGCTTAATTATCCCATTCTCAAGGGAGTCTTTTGCAATGGTCTGCATAACAACATCTTTATATAGAGTGCTTTTTATCAAGACAGAATCCTGTTGATGAAAACCTTAAAAAAAAACGCTCAATAGTCGCTTGAACTTCATTTCTTTCTTTTTCTTGGGCGTTTAAGTGAGAAAAACATAAAAAGAGGACTAACACAAATAATAATCTCATGCCAAATATTTAAAAATCAAATCTAAAATAACTTAAAATTCTTTAAAACCTAAAATAACAAACCTTAGAATGAATAGTTCTAAGAATTTGTACATGAAATGCTATTTGAAACTGTTACTATTTTTGTATTTAAAACAATCAAACAGAAGTCGACACTTTATAATCAAATTTGTATGATTTAAAAACAAATCAATTTACTTACTTTTAGCATCTGAAAATTATATTTAATGTCTGTAGCAAAAAAAGAATACAAGAGAATTACCGTAAAATCGCTCATCGAGATGAAAAAAAACGGCGAAAAAATATCTATGTTAACTGCCTACGATTATTCTATGGCCAAAATTGTGGATGCCGCTAATGTTGACGTAATTTTAGTAGGCGACTCTGCCAGTAATGTAATGGCCGGCCATGAAACTACGCTCCCCATTACCTTAGACCAGATGATTTACCATGCCTCATCGGTAATTAGAGCTGTAAATAGAGCTTTAGTTGTGGTTGATATTCCTTTCGGAAGCTATCAAAGCGATCCAAAAGAGGCGCTGCGTTCTGCTATTAGAATTATGAAAGAAAGTGGTGGACACGCTGTAAAAGTTGAAGGTGGAATAGAAATAAAAGAATCTGTAAAACGCATTTTAAACGCTGGTATTCCTGTGATGGGGCATTTGGGTTTAACTCCACAGTCCATCTACAAATTTGGCACCTATACCGTTAGAGCAAAAGAAGATGAAGAAGCAGAAAAATTAAAAACTGATGCTTTAATGCTTGAAAAAGCAGGTTGTTTTGCCATCGTTTTAGAAAAAATTCCTGCTAAATTAGCCAAAGAAGTTGCAGAAATGTTAAGTATTCCAGTCATTGGCATTGGCGCTGGCAATGGCGTTGACGGTCAAGTATTGGTAGTGCACGATTTAGTAGGTTTAACGCAAGAATTTAATCCCAGATTTTTACGCAGATATATGAATTTGTATGAAGAAATGGGACAAGCAATTTCTGATTATGTTGCTGACGTGAAGTCAAAAGATTTTCCAAGTAACGATGAGCAATATTAATGTGACAATGTTTTGATGTAATAATGTGCCAATTTGAAGATTTGAAGATTTGGAAATGAATTATTATGGCAATGAACTCAGCAAATGATACTAGAAACCTGAAACATAACTATCAACGCACAACAAGCTACGAACAACTATTCCCATTTGGACGACAAAATAATTTCTACCCCTAAAAATCTTCAAGTTATTTATGAAGACAATCATTTAATTGCCATCAATAAGCGGTCAGGTGATATTGTTCAAGGCGATAAAACGGGCGATGCGCCATTGAGTGAGGTTGTTAAAGAATACATCAAAATAAAAAACAATAAGCCTGGGAATGTGTATTTAGGCGTTACGCACCGACTAGACAGGCCGACTTCTGGCATTGTAATTTTTGCTAAAACCTCAAAAGCCCTACCTAGACTAAATACATTATTTGCCGAAAAAGAAGCTAAAAAAACCTATTGGGCAGTAGTAAAAAATCAACCTCCAAAACAAAAAGAACTGTTGATTCATTGGCTAGTTCGCAATACAAAACAAAATAAATCTTACGCCCACAAAAAAGAAGTTGCGGATAGTAAAAAGGCCATTTTAGGATATACTTTACTTAAAAAATTAGATCACTATTTTTTGCTAGAAATAGACCTGAAAACAGGGCGTCATCATCAAATTCGAGCCCAATTAGCGGCTATAGGTTGTATTATTAAAGGTGATTTAAAATATGGTGCTGATCGCAGCAATAAAGACGGTAGTATTCATTTACATGCACGTACCTTATCTTTTGTGCATCCTGTTAAAAAAGAACTCATCGATTTAATTGCTGAACCACCAAATGAAGCCATTTGGAATGCTTGTAGCTGATTTTTTTTATTTTTATAACAATATACTTAAAAACCCTGTGCAGAATTATGTTTTCAAGTATCATAATTATAACCATAATGGTCAAAGGAATTCATTCTTATAATTTTGGGAATTTTGACCTCGTAAAGATGCTTCACATGACCAAAAATATTAGTTCTCGAAATTAACGGATAGATCACTGCAGCAGTCTAGTATTGCTAATGAAAAATTGAAAATTTCTTATTTTAAATAGTGAAGACACAAGAATTAAAATTATACGGGTGGGCTAAGGTGTTATTAATAATAATTCCGTATTTATTTTTCGTTGGAATATTTCAATTAATTGGTGGCTTTCTCTTTGAAATAGATTTTTCAAATCCCTTATCAAATAAAACTTCTATACAATTATTAGCGATTAGTTTATTTGGTTTAATAGGTGCATTTTTAACACTGTGGCTTGTTACGAAATTTATAGATAGAGAGCGTTTATATCAACTTGGTTTCCAAACTAAAAATAGAAGTATTGACTTTATTATTGGCATTGCTATCGGATTAATTATATTTAGTTCGGGATATCTAGTTTTAATTCACTTTAACGAAATAGTTTTTGTGAAAATTGATTTGAATATCAACGAAATATTAATTTCTGTTTTGCATTTTACAATAGTGGCCGTGGTTGAAGAAACATTATTTAGAGGTTATGTTTTGAAGAACTTCATGGAATCATTTAATAAATATGCTGCATTGATTATTTCTTCAGGTTTATTTTCTAGCATGCATTATTTTAATCCAGATTTTGATTTATTTTCTTTCTTTAGCTTATTTTTAGCAGGAATACTTTTTGGAATATCTTACATATACACAAAAAATTTATGGTTCCCGATTGCATTACATTTAAGCTGGAATTTATTTCAAGCTCTCTTCGGATTTAATGTCAGCGGAAGTGATACCTTTTCCATAATTGAGTTTAAAATACTCGAATCTAATTTCATTAATGGTGGCAGTTTTGGTTTCGAAGGTTCCGTATTATCTATAATCGCGCAAGTGATTACAATAACCATAATTATTACATACTATAGGCGAAAGAAAATTAGTTGGTTAATAAAATAGTTAAGGACTCTTAAATTAAACAAAATTAAAAATCAACATTTAAAACTCTAAACTACAACACTTTCCTAGAAGACCTGATACTCTCAATAACCACAGAACCTAAAATTAAAATTCCACCTATGATGGTATTTTGATTCGGGAATTCACTCAGAAAAATAGCACCGATTGTAATCCCAAAAATGGGTTGCACGCTGCTCAAAATACTTACGGTTGTAATAGAAAAATGTTTAAAACTGTTTAAAAATAAAGTATGGCCAACAGCAGTTGTTAAAAAAGCTAAAGCTACAATTCCCTGCCATTGTGCTATAATCGCATTCATTTCTACTGTAAAAATAAATGGAAATAATAAAACTACCACCACCACCATTTGGTAGCTCATTAACACAGAACCATCATAATTGGCTACTTTAGTTTTTAGCAAAATATTGCGTAAAGCATAAACTAAAGCAGAAAAAATACCGACTCCAACTGCCTGAGTATAATCATTCTCCAAGTCAAAACTAGGTACTAAAAAGTAAATTCCTAATAGAACTAACAATCCTAATATTAAATGTACTTTCTGGAGTTTGGTTTTCAATAATAATGGTTCTAAAAAAGCAGTAAGAATTGGGTAGGTAAATAAAGAAATCATGCCAATGGCCACATTAGACAATTTTAAGGCATAAAAATAGGTTAGCCAGTGCAATGCCATTAAAAAACCACTCAACAAAATAGGTAATATATGTCTATTTTCTAATCGTAATGAAACACCTTTAAATTTGCAGTATAAGACCAACAAAAACAAAGCCAACAAAGCTCTCGACGCTATGATAACTGACACTGGAAGATCAATATATCGGGCCAAAGCACCAGAAGTACTTATAAAAAGCATGGCAAGGTTTATTTCTAAAAGATGGCTTAAGTGGCGGTTATTCTTCAATTAAAATTTGACTTATCGCGTGAGTAATGAAGCTTTTTCTTTGATGATTTGGGCTACTGGTTTCCCTTGTAAATGACTTTCTAGCCAAGATAAAATGTCTAAATACAAAAAAGCTCTTTTTTCATAAGGGTGGTCTTCATATTTTTTTAATTGATTATAAAGTTTCTGAAATTCACTTTTTAAATCACTCGGGTAAATTTCTCCTAAACCTCTTAAAAACTTAATCATTTCTTTCTGAACAGCGTGCAAATCGTTCATTTTCAATAAAAACTTATAGGTACTTTTTAATTGAATTTCTAAATGATAATCCATTCCTGCTTCGTAATGCGCTACCAAACTTAAAACACGTGCAAAACACATTAAGTCTTCGCGCATTTTTAAGTTTTTATTATTGATGATTTTCTTCAAGTAAACAATACAGGTTTTATTATCGCCCATCCCAAAATACAAACAGGCAATTTTATAATAAAATAGTATAATGTGATGCTCATCAATCCGGTCTTTATGTTTATTAATTCCGTATTCGATAATTTTCACAAGGTAAACCCCTTTATCAAAAGTGCCTTCTAAAAAATGAAGATTTAACTTATTACTATTGATATACAAAAAGGCCAAAGAAGTTACATTGTCATTCTGAGGAAAATTAGGATCATTTATGGTTTTTTCTAACTTTCCTAGGGTTTCTTTAAAATGCGAACTGTAGCGAACATAAAAAAGTGACTCCAATAAATAATTATTGCCTTTCAGATAAAAAACAGGATTTAAGAAAATCATTTCTCTGTTATCATAAAACAAATCGGACCATTTACTGGAATATTTATAACAGGATAAAAAATCTTGCGTTAAAAAGCTATACCATAAATAAGATTTGTACAGCCATAATTTCTCGCGAAAACCTAATTTTTCAATTTTGTATTTAGGCAAATGTTTTTCAAAATATTCTTTTACATATTTGTAATCTTTATCACTACGTACATAACCCAATTTTAACATTTGTCCGTATAATTGTAACGACAAATTAGAGAGTTTACTCGTCATAACATTCTGAGCTGAAAGTTCTTTGGCTTGTATGGCCAACTCGTCTGCCCTATCTGGAATACTTCGGGTAATATATTGGGTTTCAATTACTTTTTCGAGTTCAACTATCTCATAAGCGATATTTTTCTCTTCGTTTTCTATTGCCGTCGTTTTCGCTTTATCTAAAATTTTCAAACTTTGTTTGTATAAACCTTTTTGATATAAAATAGTAGCAAAATCTAGCTGTTCTCGTATTTGAACTCGTATATTTTGGTTTACGGGATTTAAGCGTAAGCTCACTAAAATTTGTTTATATAAATGCGCTTTTAAGTTTGAGAGTTGTGCTTTTTTCACGACGCCTGTTTGTAAAATTACTTTCTCATCATACGCTTTAACTTTGTCCAAAAGGTTAAAAAGCGCTAAAAATTTAGCATCTGTATTTACTCCTAATCGACCTACATATAATTTAAATTGTCTCTTTTCTGATTTAGAAAGCGATTTTATAAGCACAAATAATGAATCTTTATTAGCATTTGTCATCGTAAAAAATATTATTTAACTATTTGTTTTTCAATAATTTAAACACAACTCAAAGTAACTTAACGTTGTAAATGATTTTTTTAAGACTCACATAATTAATAGTAGTAAACTTATATTCGTAAGGACTAGTAAAACTACGTAAATATAATGAGCAAAGATATAGTACAAATTTTTGATACAACACTAAGAGACGGAGAACAAGTTCCTGGTTGTAAATTAGATACCAAACAAAAATTAGTTATTGCAGAAAGGCTCGAATTATTGGGCGTAAATGTTATTGAGGCAGGATTCCCCATTTCGAGTCCAGGAGATTTTAAATCTGTTCAAGAAATTGCTAAAATTATTAAAAATGCAACAGTATGCGGACTTACTAGAGCTGTAAAAAAAGATATCGAAGTAGCTGCTGAAGCTTTAAAATATGCTAAATATCCAAGAATACATACAGGAATAGGCACTTCCGAATCACACATAAAATTCAAATTTAATTCCAATAAAGATGCTATTATTGAACGGGCTATTGAAGCTGTTTCTTATGCAAAATATTTTGTTGAAGATGTGGAATTTTATGCCGAAGATGCGGGCAGAACAGACAACGAATTTTTAGCCCGGGTTTGCGAAGCAGCTATTAAAGCCGGTGCAACCGTTCTCAATATTCCAGATACCACAGGTTATTGCTTACCAGAAGAATATGGTGCAAAAATTAAATATTTACGAGAAAACGTGAAGGGAATTGAAAAAGCTATCTTATCTTGTCATTGCCATAACGATTTAGGTTTGGCAACTGCCAATTCTATAGCAGGAGTGATAAATGGTGCCCGCCAAATAGAATGTACTATAAATGGTATTGGTGAACGTGCTGGAAATACTGCTTTGGAAGAAGTAGTAATGATTTTAAGACAACACCCAACGTTAAATTTAGATACAACGATTAATAGCAGGTTGTTAAATGATACCAGCCGCATGGTTTCTCAGAAAATGGGCATGTTGGTGCAACCTAATAAAGCCATTGTTGGAGCAAATGCCTTTGCACATAGCTCGGGAATTCATCAAGACGGAGTGATAAAAAACAGAGAAACCTACGAAATTATTGATCCTCTTGATGTTGGCGTAAATGCCTCATCTATTGTTTTAACTGCCAGAAGCGGTAGAGCTGCCTTAGCATACAGAGCTAAAATAGTGGGTTACGAACTTACTAAAGTTCAATTAGATGCGGTATATGAAGAATTTTTGACATACGCTGATATTAAAAAAGAGATTGTTGATGCAGATATTCATAAAATAATTGAAACAAGTAAAATTAAAATTCAAAAAGTCGCTTAATGAATATAAAAATAGCTCTTTTGCCTGGTGATGGTATTGGCCCAGAAGTGGTGGCCCAAGCCGTAAAATGTTTACAAGCCGTTGAAGAAACTTTTCATCACCAATTTACCTTTACAACTGGACTAATAGGAGCGGTATCCATGTACAAAAATGGAGAACCATTAAGCCAAGAAACCATAGATTTATGTCATAATTCTGATGCTGTGATATTTGGAGCTATTGGCGCTCCAGAGTTCGATAATAATCCTGATGCCAAAATTAGACCTGAAAATGGTTTATTTCAATTACGAAAAGAACTTGGCGTTTTTGCCAATATTAGACCCGTTGCGGTATTCCCTACTTTATTGAAAAAATCGCCATTAAAAGAAGCAGTTTTACAAGGTACAGATTTTGTAATTTATAGAGAACTTACAGGAGGTATTTATTGTGGGGAACACCAATTAAGTGACGATGGTACAAAAGCTACAGACATAGCCAGTTATTCTGAAGCTGAAATTAGTAGAATTTCGCATTTAGCCTTTAAAGCCGCAAGAAAACGCAGAAAAAAAATAACTTTAATTGATAAGTCTAATGTTTTAGAAACCTCTAGGTTGTGGCGTAGAGTAGTAAAAAGAATAAGCGAAAGCTATCCTGATGTTGAGTTAGAATGTATCTTTTTACACAATGCCATCATGCAAATGATTTTAAACCCTAGTAAGTTTGATGTTATTTTGGCAGCCAATTTGTTTGGTGATATCATATCAGATCAAGCCAGTGTTATTGGTGGTTCAATAGGCTTATTACCTTCAGCATCTATCGGGGAAGGCATTGCTATGTTCGAGCCAATTCACGGATCCTATCCTCAGGCGACGGGTAAAGACATAGCGAACCCTATTGCCACTATTTTATCTGCTGCTATGCTTTTACAACATTTTGGATTAGAAGAAGAATCTAGAGCGGTAGTATCAGCCGTAAATAAATCCTTAAAGAAAAATATAGTTACTCCAGATATTAATCCCAAAAGCAAATATGGTACTGCTATCGTTGGAGATTTTATAGCAAATAATATTGTTGACACCGATGAAACGCTTAATATGAATTATGAAAATATAGGTTTAGGGAAATCTACTATCATATAAAAATTAGCTAATAAGTAATAAATGATCATTGCCTTTATTCAAGAGAGGCTTTTTTATTCGTTCGCAAGCATTGTAACAAATTCTTTAAACTCTTTTTTAAAAGTTACATACTTCTCTCCTGTGGCAGGTCCATTAAATCCTGTTGTTATTTTTCTTACCTTTCTTTTTTTATCGATAAAAACAATGGTTGGGTAAGAATACACATGATTCAACATGGGAAGTTTTTCTTGAGCCTTTTGTTTGTTAGCTCCTCCATATTGCGCTAGCAAAATAGGATACTTTACACCTACATCATCCTTCAATTTTTGAATACCTTGGAACGCCTCTTCTTCGGTTTTTGCAAACTCAAAAGCCAATGCAACGACCGAAACGTATGTTTCTTTATGCTGATTTAAAAAATCTACTAAAAATCTTGTTTCATCTAAACTATTGGTACACCAAGATCCCATAATTTGAACTATTACGGGTTTACCCTGAAAATGTTGATCAGCCAAAGTAATTAATTTTCCTGATTTATCTGGAAAGGAAAAATCGAATTTTTCAAACCCGTCTTTAAGTGACGTTAAAGTGTCCTCGTCGGGCAATTCAAAAGTTTCATTTCTACGAGCAACAAATTTTTTTTTATCATGGTTGCCAGAATAAAAAATACCTTCTATAACTGAATCCTTAATTTTAGCCAAAAAAAAGTAAGTATGGGCTCCATCAAAAGCAGATAATTTTAAAGAATCGCCCGTAACAATTCCCTCCAAAAAGCGATAATCTCCAGTGGTGGTGAGGAAAGTACCTGTAACTATGTCATTGTTTTGAACAAATATTCCTTTGGCATCATATTGATCTGGCGTATCAGGGATAAAACTAGTTTCCCAAATTCCTGAAACTAATGCTGCAGCCTTAATCTTAGAAGGAAACCGATCTATTTTACCATGAGTGGCCACAAAAGGTAAAGTCCTATTAAAAGTTTTATTAAAGAAAACACCTTCAATTTTATCTGCTGTAAAAGTACCTTTAAGATAGGCTTCGAAAACCGGCAAATAAAATACGATAGAATCCTTATTAATCACCACCTTGGTCAGCTTTATAATTTCTTCACCATTATAAATTTCTGCCTTGTAAATTTTATCTTCTTGCATTAAATTGAAAGTAAAAGGAAGCCTTTTACCATCCATAACTTCTAATTCTGCTCGCCAAATTCCCTCAGAAATAATTTTGGCTTCTTGCTGGCAAGAAAACAATAAAAAGGCCAGGAAAGTGATAAAAATATAAAACTTCGTCATGTTTATTTTTTAAATATGCAAAGCTACTATTTAAAATTAAATCATTTCAATGAAATACCTGTTGAATGTGTTAACACATTGTTTTATATTTGTCTGCGGTTAAAAAGTATATTTATTTTTATATTTAAAATAAAGACCCAAAAGCATAAATCAAAAAGAAGTCCTTTTAAAAAGCAAAATTTTAAATACTCAGTAATGAGTTTTAATAAAGTAAACTAACCAAAGGCAAGTAAAAATAACTTAATGAAAATCTCTTATAACTGGTTAAAACAATTTCTACAAATTAATTGGGAAGCCGAAAAAACTGCTGAACTCTTAACGGATTTGGGTTTAGAGGTTGAAGGAATACTCCCTTTCGAAAATATTAAGGGCGGCTTAAAAGGCATTGTAGTAGGTCATATTTTATCCTGCGAAAAGCATCCAAATGCAGATAAACTTAAAATCACTTTAGTGGATATTGGTTTAGAGAAACCGGTGCAAATAGTTTGTGGTGCTGTAAATGTGGCTAAAGGACAAAAAGTACCTGTCGCTACTATCGGAACCAAATTATTCACTAAAGAAGGTGAAGAATGGATAATCAAAAAAGGCAAAATTCGTGGTGAAGAAAGCCACGGAATGATTTGTGCCGAAGATGAAATTGGCCTTGGAAATAGCCATGAAGGAATTTTGGTTTTAGCTAATGACCTAAAAGCAGGTACTCCTTGTGCTACCTTATTTGAAGTTGAGAATGATACAGTTTTTGAAATAGGATTAACTCCGAATAGAGCTGATGCGATGAGTCATTTAGGTGTGGCAAGAGATTTAAAAGCAGGCCTAAAACAAAAAGATCTTCAATTAGAATTAATTACACCATCTGCGAGTAATTTTTCAGTAGCGAATAGGACATTAAAAATTGATGTAAACGTAATTGATAATGCCTTAGTACCAAGATATTGCGGGGTTACAATTAGCAATTTAACCGTTCAAGAATCGCCAAATTGGTTAAAAAATAGACTAAAATCTATAGGTCTTAACCCAATAAATAATATTGTAGATACTACCAATTACGTATTACATGAACTTGGGCAGCCCTTGCACGCTTTTGATGCGAGCAAAATTAAAGACCATAAAATTATAGTAAAAACACTGGCGACTGGTACAAAATTCACTACCCTAGATGGTACTGAAATTGAGTTGCATGCAGATGATTTAATGATTTGCGATGCCGAAAAACCACTTTGTATTGCGGGAGTTTATGGAGGTTTAAATTCAGGAGTAACTAGAGAAACCACTGCTATATTTTTAGAAAGTGCCTATTTTGATCCTATTAGCATTCGTAAGACCTCAAAAAGGCATGGTTTAAATACAGACGCCTCCTTTAGATTTGAAAGAGGAATAGACATCAATAATGTGGTATATACATTAAAAAGAGCTGCCATTTTAATTCAACAAATTGCAGGTGGTGATATTACTTCTGATATAGTGGATCTATATCCAAATAAAAAGAGTGATTATCAGGTTTTCTTAGCCTTTGATAAAATAAACAAGTTAATTGGTCAAGATATACCACAAGATACCATAAAATCTATTTTAGCTTCATTGGATATTAAGTTAAATAATGTTACAGAGTCAGGTCTTGGTTTAACCATTCCATTTTATAGGGTAGATGTGCGTCGAGAAGTTGACGTTATTGAAGAATTATTGCGTGTCTATGGCTATAATAATATTCATTTCAAAGGTAAATTAAAAGCTTCCATCGCTAGTAGTTCTCCTTTTGAGGATTATAAAGTACGCAGAATTATAGGTGATTTTTTGGCTGCTAAAGGCTTTTTTGAAATTATGACCAATAGCCTTTCTGCACCTTCGTATCTTTCCATTAATGAAGAGTTTAATGAGGACAATGTGGTGACTATTTTGAATCCTTTAAGTAGTGATTTATCAGTAATGAGAAAAAATATGCTTTTCTCTGGTTTAGAGGCCATAGTTTACAATACAAATAGGAAAAAACAAAATTTAAAACTTTTTGAATTTGGAAAGAGTTATCATAAAAATATTGATGGTACAATAGAAAATAAACATCTAGCTTTATTTATAACCGGAAATAAAAGTGAGGATAACTGGGCGTTTGCAACGGAAAAGACAAGTTTTTTTACCTTAAAATCAACCGTAGAAGGCATTTTACAAAGATTAGGAATTACCAAAACAAATAGCTACCCTGCCAAAGAAACTATATTTTCTGAAGGAATTGTCTTAAAAAGTAACCATACGGAATTGGTAAGTTTAGGACTTGTGCATAAAAAAATATTAAAAAAATTTGATTTAAAAAACGATATTTTTTTTGCAGATTTTAAATGGGATGCGATTTTAGGTTTTATCCAAAATCACAAAATAAGTTATCAAGAGATTTCTAAATATCCAGAAGTAAAAAGAGATCTTGCACTACTCTTAAATGATAACGTAAGTTTTGAAGAAATATATAATTTAGCTTTCGAAACTGAAAAAACACATCTAAAAGAAGTAAATTTATTCGATGTTTATACAGGGGAAAAATTACAGAAAAACAAAAAATCTTACGCGGTTAGTTTTACTTTAAAATCAGATAATGCCACTCTAACAGAGCAACAGATTGAAAAAACGATGCACAAATTACAAGAGAAATTTAAAACTACTCTGGGTGCAGAATTGAGATAATTACGCTTTTATTGGTTTGATAATACTGTATATTTCATAGATAATAGCATTGGATTATTTGAAATCAACTTTAGTGATAACTAATTGGTTTCCTTTATTATCGTTGATAATAATAGCTAAATCATTCATGGTAGTCACTAATTTATTGGCTGTAATAGTAGTAAATGTAGCTTTCCCTTGACCTCGACACGGTACTATTAAAATTTTTAAAGCTTAAAGATTTTCAACTACAATATGATATCCTAAAACGGGCTGTAATTCTTCCTTGTTCTCCACGCCATACAATTCTATTACTTTTTATTTAGTATTCGTATCGAAATTGTTATCATTTGGCGTAAAAACTGCAAAAGGCTCTTGGGTTCCTAAATTTGTTTCTAAATTTGATACTTTAATTCCTGCAAGTAATAGATTATGATTTCCAGATTCTTTGGCATATGTAAGAATAGATTGTTCAAAATCCAAAGAATGTGTATTTGCTATAGTTTGCTGAGCCTCAATATGGAAAGAAAAAAACAAAAACAACACCAAAGCGCAAAAGAATTTTAAAATACTCAAAAATAATTACATATGAAGTTAGATAAGCTTTTGTAGTATTTAGTATACTTCTACTATAAACGGAACTAAATATTTGAGATTACACATCATAAAAGGTGTGGTTCCTTATCTGTATGCCTACTTTGAGTATATTTAACATTTTTTTAACAGTAATTTTTAACAATTTAAAGAAAATAATAAACCATAATTTCTTTAACTTTGTCGTAAAAGCTAAAATGTTATTGAAAAGAACAAACATCGAAGAAAAGTTGCAAAGGCTAAAAGCGAAAACTTTAAATTCCACTTTTTTAATTAATGAATTTTATAAAGTTTTAGAAGAAACATCAAAAAATCAAGAGCGTATTATTAAAAATACACAAGTTGTAACTAAAAATTATACTAATAATTTTAATTTTGATGATTTAGAAACTGATAAAATTTACCACGTAAGTCAGATTAAAAAAATATGTATTGATTATCGCTTGCGTTTTTTAGATGCTAAATATTTTAAAAATGAAATTCCGTCTGAAGCTATTTCAAAGATAAAACAATTAGAGGAAGTACATCAAACAGAAATTCAAAATTTCAAGATTGTTGCACCCTCAAAATTATTCAAGCTCGAAGACAAAGATGATCCTTTATTATTTGCTCCATTAGGCAACGATTATTACTACCTTATTCACAAATGGGGAAATGATTTAAGCAGGTTCCGTAAAATGAAAATGTGGCCTTTTAAGAGTGTAATCAATCTCTTAGTAGTTATATTATTTATGACTTATGTTATTACACTTTTAATCCCCAGTGGATTATTTTCCAAGACTGATTCAAGTGCAGAATTTTTTATTTTAGCATTTTTCATGTTCAAAACAATAGCTGCCATCGCTTTATATTTTGGAATTGCGAAAAGTAAAAATTTCAGTCCGTTTATCTGGAATAGTAAATACTTTAATTAAACGCATATAAAAAGGAAGCTAAATAGCTTCCTTTTTACTTATCAACTCTTTTTAGTTATACAGTTACTGCATACATTTTCTCTCTTTGTTCTTTTATGGATTTATCAGACATATAATCATCAAAAGACAAGTATCTGTCAATTACTCCATTTGGTGTCAATTCTATAATTCTGTTGGCGACTGTTTGGGCAAATTCGTGATCATGTGTTGTAAACAAAATCGTGCCTTTAAAATTTTTCAGAGAATTGTTAAATGCCGTAATACTCTCTAAATCTAGATGGTTGGTGGGTTCATCTAGCATTAAAACATTGGCACGCAACATCATCATTCTACTTAACATACAGCGTACTTTTTCGCCTCCTGATAATACAGAAGATTTTTTAAGTGCTTCTTCGCCACTAAATAACATTTTTCCTAGAAAACCCCTTACATAAACCTCTTCGCGTTCTTCTTCGGTTTTTGCCCATTGCCTTAACCAATCGACTAAATTATCACTACTTTCAAAAAAAGAATGGTTATCAGCTGGCAAATAGGACTGATTAGTGGTTATTCCCCATTGAAACTCGCCTTCATCTGCTTTGCTATTACCATATATAATTTCATAGAAAGCACTCGTAGCTCTTGAATCTTTTGAAAAAATAGCGACTTTATCACCTTTGGCCAAATTGATATTAACATCTTTAAACAAAAGATCACCATCTTCCGAAGTTGCTCTTAGTTTTTCGATATTTAATATTTGATCGCCTGCTTCACGCTCTCTTTCAAAAATAATAGCAGGATACCTTCTGCTCGATGGTTTAATATCCTCAATTTTTAACTTGGCTAACATTTTTTTACGAGACGTAGCTTGTTTACTCTTTGCTACGTTGGCACTAAAACGCATAATAAATTCTTGTAATTCTTTCGCTTTTTCTTCTGACTTTTTGTTTTGTTGCGATCTTTGTCTGGCAGCTAACTGGCTACTTTCGTACCAAAAAGTGTAATTACCAGAGTATAAATTTAGTTTTCCGAAATCGATATCGGCAACATGAGTACAGACCGAATCTAAAAAGTGACGGTCATGCGATACTACAATAACAGTATTCTCATAATTCGCTAAAAAGTTTTCTAGCCAACTAATCGTTTCGTAATCTAAGTCGTTGGTAGGCTCATCCATAATTAAAAGATCAGGATTGCCAAATAAAGCTTGTGCTAATAACACACGTACTTTAAGTTTACTATCTAAATCGCTCATAAGCGAATAATGAAAATCCTCATTGATGCCCAAATTAGATAACATGGAAGCGGCGTTGCTATCGGCATTCCAACCGTTCATTTCTTCAAATTTCACTTGCAATTCCCCTATCCTGTTTGCGTTTTTATCATCATAATCGGCATATAGCTCATCCATCTCCTTTTTTATGGAAGACAAGGGCTTATTACCCATAACCACAGTTTCTAATACAGTGACATCATCATAAGAGTTATGATTTTGCTCAAGAATAGACATACGTTTACCTGGCTCTAAACTTACGTTGCCAGAGGTGGCGTCTATTTGACCAGCAATAATCTTTAAAAAAGTAGATTTTCCCGCACCGTTAGCCCCAATAACTCCGTAACAATTTCCTTGACTAAAGGATATATTTACGTCGTCAAAAAGTATTCGTTTTCCAAATTGTACCGATAAATTAGATACAGATAACATAGAAAGTATTTTATAATTTGTGCAAAATTAAGTAAAATTACTCCTTTAAACTAACAAAGCTCGACTTGAATATTTCATGTCAATTTTTAAAATGTGTTTTTTAACGGAGCGTTAACACGTTGTAATATATGGGTTTATTAAATTCGCTCGTCATAAGAACTGTTTTATTATATGAATAAACAATTACTTTACCTTTTCTTGGTGTTATGCACAGCATGTAATATGCAGGAAAAAGAACCCCTAACCATATTCTCTGGAGAAATTGTAAATCCAACTAGTCAAGTTGTTTTTTTATATAAGGATGATGTAGTGATTGACTCTGCTCATTTAGACATGTATAACAGATTTTCTATGAAATTAGAAAATCTGAAAGAAGGGTTATATAATTTCCATCATGCTCCGCAATATCAATATGTATATTTATCTAAAGGTGATAGCTTATTAATACGACTAAACACGCTTTATTTTGACGAGTCTTTAGTTTTTTCTGGTGAGGGTGAAGAAATAAATAATTTTTTGATTGAGATTTTTTTAAGTAGCGAAGAAGAGGAAGAAATTGTCGATAATTATTATCAACTAGAACCAAATGATTTCAGTAAAAAAATAGATTCGCTACATCAAGCAAAAATAACTTTACTAGACGAATTGCAGACCGAAATTAAGCTTTCACCCTCTATTTTAGCAATGGCTGAGGCCAGTATTGATTATAATTCTTATATTTTTAAAGAAAAATATCCTTTTGAAAAATTTAAAAATTCTAATAAAACCACATTTGATAAAATTTCAGTAGATTTTTATATCTATCGCAATGAACTCGATTTTAATAACGAAAAGTTAACCTATTTTACTCCTTATTATGATTTTATGAAACGCTATTTTGATAATCTAGCCCATGCTTATTGTGCAACAGATTGCGATTTAGAAATTAAAACCATAAAAAACCAATTACACTTTAACATCCATAAGCTTGTCTTGATTGATAGTATTGTTCAAGAAAAAAAATTAAAAGATAATTTATTCAGAAACGTTGCGTTAACCTATTTTTTGAAAACACATGATAACGTTATTAATAATAAACTATTTTTTGATGAATTTCAAAAGCTTTCTGGTAATAACAAACACATTAAAGAAATTCACGATTTATACGAAAGTGTGCTCAAAATGCAACCAGAGTATGAGCTACCAGATTTAAAAGTTTTAGATAGTTTGGGTAATCAAACCTCGATTAAGGCTCTTGCGCAGCAAAGCCAAAATGTAGTTTTTTATTTTTGGACCGATAAAAATAATAGTCATTTTAAGAATATAACCAATCAGGCTAAAAAAATGGCAGATTTATACCCTGAAATTTCTTTTATTGCTATTAGTTTGACATCCGATCATGACCATTGGAAAAATACCATCACAGAAAGTAAATATTCTTTTAAAAATCAATATAGAGCAGCCGATATCGATAGTGTTAGGAACAACCTTATAATTGATGGGCTTAATAAAGCAATCATTACTAAAGATGGTACTATTGTAGATGCCTACAAAGACATGTATTCTTTATTCCAATAATTTTTAAATCAAAAAAAACTGATACAATAGCATCAGTTTTTTTTGATTTAAATTTCGAATTATAATAACTTAATTCCCTTTTTTATAATCTTCTAGAAACTTAGCTAAACCGCTATCTGTTAAAGGGTGTTTTAATAAGCCTTCAATTACTGATAAAGGACCAGTCATTACATCTGCTCCTAATTTAGCACAATCAATAATGTGCATGGTATGGCGCACAGAAGCGGCTAAAATTTGGGTTTCAAAATTGTAATTATCGTAAATAAGTCGAATCTCTGCAATTAAATTTAAGCCATCGGTTGAAATATCATCTAAACGCCCAATAAATGGAGAAACATATGTAGCGCCTGCTTTGGCCGCTAATAAAGCCTGGCCAGCTGAAAAAACTAGGGTAACATTTGTTCTAATGCCTTTATTGCTGAAATAACGACAGGCTTTTATACCATCTTTTATCATCGGAACTTTTACCACAATTTGCTCGTGCAATTCTGCTAATTCTTCGCCTTCTTTTATAATTTCATTGTAAGTTGTAGAAATAACTTCCGCAGAAACATCACCCTCAACAATATTACAAATATCCACATAGTGTTTTAATATATTATTACGACCCATAATACCTTCTTTAGCCATTAAAGACGGGTTAGTAGTAACGCCATCTAAAACGCCTAAGGCTTGTGCTTCTTTAATGTCTGCTAAATTTGCGGTATCTATAAAAAATTTCATGTTAAATTCTTTGGATTAATATTCTATCTGTGTTTTACAAAATTACAATTTATAATGGTTTAAGAGTAATTTCTCATAGACTTTATCGGGAATTATCTTTTTTATTAAAAGCGAAAATTTTTGCATAAAATCACCTACTTTATAATGTATTTTTGGTTTTGGAGTATTCATTATTTTATAAACTAAATGCGCCACGGCAATAGGATCTGAACCACTATCAACATCTTTCTTAATGGCATTTAAAGTAGTGCTATACGGTTTATTATAAGGAGAATTTTCAAGTACTGGCGCGTGATACCTTCCTGAGGCTATATTGGTAGCGAAATCGCCAGGAGCTATATTCGTCATCTGAATGCCAAAATCTTTCAACTCTATTCTAAACGCTTCGGTCACTAATTCTAAAGCTCCTTTGGTAGCTGAATAAATACCTCTGTAAGGCAAACCCATATAACCTGCAATTGAGGTTATATTTATAATTAAACCCGAACCTTGTTTTCTCATTTGTGGCAATACCGCTTTTATAACCTGAATAGGACCAAATAAATTAGTACCGAAGGCTTTGGCGATTTCTTCATCTGGCGTTTCTTCAATAGGCCCAGTAATACCTACTCCAGCATTATTTATGACAATATCTATTTTACCCTCTAAGGCAATTAAATTTGCAACGGCTTGGCTTATCGAAATAGTATTTTGAACATCTAAGGCTAGTAAATTAAAATGATTAAAATCTGGATACTTATCCAAATTACGAGTTGTGCCGTAAACTTTATAGTTTTTTGATGTTAAATAGATGCCAATGGCCTTTCCTATTCCTGAGGAACCACCGGTAATTAAAACAACTTTTTGTCCCATATCTAAAATTAAGGTACAAAGTAAGAAACAATATAATAAAGAAGTAGAAAAAAATGATTTTTTGTTTATATGTAGAAATTAAAACAAAAAAATGGCAAGCTACCTACGTCGCACCGCTACGACCACTTACCCTTGCTGCGTTCCCACCCTGGGGGATTCTGCAGGAGCTGGTCGCGTAGGACTTGCCGTGACAAATATACAATGTTTTAAATTTTTCACAATCATTTTAGATTCTAAATTTAAATAAATACCTTGCCATATAAAACAGATTTGGCTATTTGATTGATTGCCAATTTTTTGCAGAAATATAAATTTTATCCAAACCATAATTTTTAATGAAAACAGTATTTATCAGTACCCTAACTTTCACTTTCTTGCTATTTGCCTCTTGTGGAAGTAGCAATACCAATACTTCTGATTTGTTCGAAATTCAACTCAAAGACGCTAAAACCGAGTTTCAACAAAACGATAAAGTGACCATCACTTTAAAAAATAAAAAAAATACAACCATAGACAGCATTTCTTATGTTATTGATGGTAATCCTATTGATTTAAAAGATAATTCCTTCACCTTAGATATGACTAAGTTAGGAGCTAAAACCATAAAAGCGACCATAAATTACGACGGTAAAAATGGCGAAGTCACTAAAGATATTAGAGTTTTAGCAAAAAATGCCCCCGAGGTTTATACCTACGAAATTATCAACGAATTTCCGCACGATATCAATGCCTTTACACAAGGTTTAGAGTTTTATAAAGATACTTTATACGAAAGTACAGGAAAAAAAGGAATGTCGTCTTTAAGAAAAATAGATTTTAGAACAGGTAAAGTTTTAAAACAAATAAACTTAGAAGACACTTATTTTGGAGAAGGAATTACGATTTTGAATGATAAAATTTATATGCTAACTTGGCAAAGTGGAATAGGTTTTATTTATGACATTGAAGACTTTAAAAAAATAAGTAGTTTTAAATATGGCGAAAGTAAAGAAGGTTGGGGTTTATCCAACGATGGCAAAAACTTGTACAAAAGCGATGGAAGTGAAAAAATTTGGCTTTTAAATCCTGAGACCTTAACAGAGCAAGGCCACCTTGAAACAGTCACCAACAAATCTATTTTCAATAAAACCAACGAATTAGAATATGTGAACGGCTTAATTTATGCCAATGTATGGCAAAAAGATGGCATGATGATTATTGATGCCGAAAGTGGAGCTATTATTGGCGTTATCAACTTTGGTAGCCTAAAAAATAAGGTTACAAAGCACGAAAATTTAGACGTTTTAAATGGTGTTGCGTATCATCAAGGTCGAGGTACTTTTTTTGTAACAGGCAAAAACTGGGATAAATTATTTGAGGTTAAAATCTTAAAAAAAGACCTATAATGGGTAATAAAAATTAGGGTTATTACAATCTTAAATAAGTAATTATAAAACAATAGCTTGTTTCAAATTTGTTGATATAAGAATATGATTAAAGCATTCACAAAGACCATTCAGGTACAAGAAGATGATTTAGATAATTTAAATCATGTAAACAATGTGCGCTATTTACAATGGATTCAGGATATTGCCAAGGACCACTGGAAAGAAAAAGCACCGAAAGCTATTTTTGAAACCAGTATTTGGGTGGTAAAAAGTCATTTTATCGAGTATAAAAAGGCAGCTTTTCTGAATGATTTTATTGAAGTAAAAACTTATATAGAAAAGACAAAAGGTGCCATCTCTATCAGAATTGTAGAAATGACAGACAAAACCACCAACGAGTTAATCTTAAAGTCAAAAACCGAATGGGTTTTATTAGATGCCATTACCAACCGACCAATTCGGGTATCTGAAGATATTATTACTATTTTTAAGTAAATTTTTAAAAATACCATGTTCCAAATTACCTCCAAATACTGCCTTTTGCTTTCTGGAGTTGCTTTTATGCTATGTGGCTCCCGTCGAAAAGATTTTGATTATCCTTCGAGTACTGGAAACTTATCTTTTTCAAAAGATACGGTGTATTTAGATATGGTATTTTCTCAAATTAGGAGTATTACTTATGCGCTTAAAGTGTATAATAAAAGCAAAAATGATGTTCAAATTCCATTGATTACTTTAGCGAATGGAGCTTCAAGTAACTATCGCATTAATGTTGACGGGCAAGCAGGTAAGGCCTTTTTCAATGTACCACTTTTTGCTTAGGATAGTCTGTATATTTTTATTGAAGCTACAGTTGATATATCAATATCGACAGAATTTTTATATATTATTGCGTTAATTTTTGACAGCGGAAGTAACGAACAAAAAATAGCCTTAGTAACTTTGGTTAAAGCTGCTGCTTTTTTTATCCGAAAAAGAACGGAGAAGGCATTCGTGAAACTATCATGCTGCCAGCAGGAACTAATGATAGCAATTTAATTGTAGAAGGCTTTATGCTTAATGGCAATCAACTCAACTTTACCAATTGCATCTTAAAAGTCAAATTAAATACGAGCCTAAATAACAATCTTCTCTATAATTTTATAGATACTACCCAATACCAAAACGTATTTTTAAATGAAAATGCTGCTTTTGTAAATAGCAGATTGAATAATTATACAATTCCAGAAAATTCATTTGCCATAGCTAAAGGTAACGTGGCATTGCATTAGCTGTCCCAAAAGACCTCAATGGAAAAGACAGAATAATGCTGATTACCCTTGGTCTCATCAGTTTTGAATTTGCTGTGCGCAAAACGCCAGCTACGAACTAGCTTTAACGAAGAAATTATTAAACCCACAAATCAGGAACCAGTACTCATTTAATAACCTTCGACGAATCCCTAATAATTAATTCTGCCATGAGAATTTTTTTATTTAGGCTTTGTTTTAAATCCGTTTGTTCAACTAGGTCTAAAAAAGTTTCCGCAGCCAATTTTCCAATTTCAGCACTATGCTGGTTGATTGTGGTTAGGGTAGGGATAACCATTGCAGTAAACGGTTCATTGCCAAAACCAACCAGTGCAATGGTTTTTGGTATTGCAATATTATTTTCTTGAAGTACTTGTAAAGCACCAAGTGCAGCATAGTCACTCGCTACATAAACTGCATCAGGAGGATTTTTCAGCGCTAATAATTGTATCATTTTTTCGCGGCCGTCTTCAATGGTAAGGTTGCTTTCTAATAATAGTTCGTCGTCCGATGGTAAATTATATTTTTTTAGCGCATCAATATAACCTCGAATACGGTTGTTAAAAATTCGTGTATGCCTATAACCCCCAATATGGGCTATACGGTTTTTACCTTGCGATATTAAGTGCTCCACAATTAAATGACTGCTGTCATAATCATTGATGCCAATATAGTCAACGTTCAAATCGTTTTCCCCTCGGTCAAATAAGATAAGTGGAATGCCTTTAGATTTTATTTTTTCGAAATACGATAAATCTACAGTTTCATTTGCCATAGAAGCTATAATTCCATCAACCTGAGTAAATAATAGGGTGTCTATATTGCTACATTCTTTTTTATAAGATTCGTTAGAATGGGTAATGATAATTTGGTAGCCATTATTATTTAAGACTTCTTCTATATTCTGAATAACCGAAGAAAAAAAGTTGCTATTCGTTCTTGGAACAATCACACCCACCAAATTACTCTTTCCTTTGCGTAAGGCACTTGCCAAGAGGTTAGGTTGGTAATTTAATTCTATCGCTATTCTTTTTACTGCTTGCTTTGTTTTATCACTAATTCTCGAATTTCCTTGCATTGCTTTTGAAACCGCGGCCGTAGAAATATTCAAGATATTTGCAATATCTTTTAGAGTTGTTTTTTTATTCGCCAATTATTTATATATTTGTTTAATCGATTAACCAAATATATTGTATTATTCTTAAAAATCAAAATTAATTTAAGACTTACAATAAATTTGGCTTTTTATTTTTCAATCTGATTAATGAATTAACCAAAAAATATTTTAAACTTATCACCTTAAAACTATTAAACTTATAACCATTAGCCGTATAACATTTTAAGCTTACAACCATTTAACCCTATAACCTCATAACCACTTAATCTTTTAACTTAAAAAACAAACTAAAAAATGAAAAAAGTTGTCACATTCGGAGAGATCATGCTTCGACTAGCCCCAGAAGGATTTTTAAGATTTTCGCAAGCCAACAGTTTTGATGTTGTTTACGGAGGTGGAGAATCTAATGTTGCTGTATCGCTAGCAAATTATGGTGTTCCTGTTGATTTTGTCACTCGTTTACCAAAAAATGATATTGGAGAATGTGCCATGATGGAAATGCGTAAACGCGGCGTTGGTGTAGATAAAATTGTATGGGGAGGCGAACGCCTAGGGATCTATTTTTTAGAGACTGGAGCCGTTTCGCGTGGTAGTAAAGTAGTGTATGACCGTGCACATTCTTCTATGGCAAGCATACAATCAGGAATGATCAACTGGGAAGAAGTTTTTAAAGGTGTGGAATGGTTTCATTGGACGGGTATTACGCCAGCAATTTCTCAAAGCTCTGCGGATGTTTGTTTAGAAGCTGTAAAAGTTGCCAGTAAACTTGGGGTAACTATCTCTACGGATTTAAACTACAGGGCTAAGTTATGGAACTATGGTGGTGATAGGGAAGCAATTATGACGGAATTAACTTCATACTGCGATGTAATTTTAGGAAACGAAGAAGATGCAGAAATGCACTTTGGAATTCAACCAGAAGGTTTAGATGTTCATAAGGATGGTCATGATGTTAAAGCAGAAGCTTTCTTATCTGTTTGTCAGCAAATGATGGCTAAATTCCCAAAAGCTAAAAAAGTGATTACTACCCTTAGAGGTTCTATTTCAGCATCGCACAATACGTGGGCTGGAGTTTTATACGATGGTAAAAAAATGTTAGAAACACATCAATATCAAATTACTGATATTGTGGATAGAGTAGGTGGTGGTGATAGTTTTATGGGTGGCTTAATCTACGGATTATTAAAATTTCCTGAAGACGATCAAAATGCGTTGGACTTTGCAGTAGCCGCTTCCGCTTTAAAACACACTATAAAGGGTGACGCAAACTTAGTCACGGTGGATGAAGTAAATAAATTAATGGGTGGCGATGCTTCGGGTAGAGTTGCTAGATAAAATAGAAATAGTTGTTAGTTATTAGTAAAAAATAAAATCAGAAAGTATAATTACCAACCTACGAAATTATAAATGTTGGTAATAAGATTAACAATTAAATTTTCAACCTGAAACCTTAAATCCAAAACCTTATACCCTTTTTAAAATGGCACAATTTTCAAGAATAGAAGTTGCACAAGTAATGAAAGAAACAGGAATGGTTCCTTTGTTTTTTAGCAACGATTTAGAATTAAGTAAAAACGTTTTAAAGGCCTGTTACGACGGAGGTGCGCGCCTAATGGAATTTACAGCTCGCGGCGATTTCGCTCATGAGGTTTTCGGCGAATTAACCAAATACGCCATAAAAGAATTACCAGGTATGATTATGGGTGTTGGCTCCGTAACCGATTCAGCAGCAGCCTCTTTATATATGGCATTAGGGGCTAATTTTATTGTAACACCAGTCTTGCGCGAAGATATTGCCATGGCTTGCAACCGCCGGAAAGTATTATGGTCTCCAGGTTGTGGAACCTTGACGGAGATTGCTAAAGCAGAAGAATTAGGCTGCGAAATAGTAAAATTATTTCCTGGAGATATTTATGGACCTCAATTTGTTAAAGGGGTAAAAGGACCGCAACCTTGGACAAGTATTATGCCTACAGGTGGTGTTTCGCCAACGAAACAGAATTTATCTGAATGGTTTTCAGCTGGGGTTACTTGTGTAGGAATGGGCTCGCAATTGATTTCAAAAGAAATTTTGGATACTAAAAATTTCACAAAACTAAAAGAAGATGTAAAAGCGGCTTTAGATATTATAAAATCACTTAGAAATTAAAAATAATTATTATTGTTTATACCCATAAATAGCCACACAAGCCCTAATTTTGTATCTTATAAAATCATTGATAATGAAAGATTCTATAGGACGTTTACTCTACGATTATTTATTACAGATTGGAATAAATGAAGAAGTAGTATCTTACGTTAACCTTTTGATACTTTTAAGCTTGGTATTGCTTTTAGCAAGTATTTTGGACTGGATACTTTGGAAAATATTACGTTCTTTGAGTATTAGATTAGCCAAATCAACCAAATCGAATTTTGATGATTTTCTTGTTGCCAATAGAGTTCCCAGAGCATTAGCACATATCATCCCCTTACTTTTATTGTTTGAGCTTTTCCCGATGGTGTTTTTTGATTTTGAATACGCTAATTTATTAGCTCAAAAAGCACTTTATATTTTAACTGTTGTATTGGTATTAACCATCACTAAAAGAACTTTAGCAGCCCTAAAAGATTATTTAAGAACCTTACCTCATTTAAGGGATAAACCTTTAGATAGCTATATTCAGGTATTGATGATTTTTGCTTGGATTGGAGGCGTGTTAACCATCTTTGCTATAATAACAGACACTACAGTTTGGAAATTTTTTACGGCACTCGGGGCGGCATCAGCAGTAATTTTATTGATTTTTAAAGATTCTATTTTAGGATTTGTAGCCAGTATTCAAGTGAGTATTAATGATATGGTGCGTATTGGCGACTGGATTACTTTCGAAAAATATGGCGCTGATGGTGATGTTGTCGAAATAAATTTAGCCACGGTGAAAGTTCAAAATTTTGATAAAACAATTACTACTATCCCTACCTATGCGATGATATCCGATTCTTTTAAAAATTGGCGAGGAATGCAGAATTCAGGAGGAAGACGTATAAAACGTTCGATTATTATTCGTCAGAAAAGTATCCGTTTTTTAACGGCCAAAGATATCGAAGCATTAAAGAAAATTCAATTAATTACAACTTATTTGACCACCCGAAGCGAGCAAATAAATAAGTACAATGAACAACATCAAATTAATAAAGAAGTCACGATAAATGGCAGAAACCTTACGAATATTGGTGTTTTTAGAAAGTATATAGAAACCTATTTGCAAAATCATTCTGCCATCAATAAAAAAATGACTTTGATGACGCGTCAGCTGAGTCCTACTCCTCAAGGAATTCCCCTAGAAATTTATGCGTTTAGTGCAGATAAGCGTTGGGAAAATTACGAATATGTTATTGCTGATATTTTTGATCACCTATTATCTTCATTAGATTATTTTGATTTAGAAGTTTTTGAATTACCCGTTTCTTTTGAAGCTTTAAAAGAGTAAAAAGCAATATTAAATGGATATCAAAAAAGCATTCTCATATATGGTAATCAGTACTTTATCATTCTCTTTTATGAATGCTATCGTCAAATATTTAGTGCATTTACCTGCTTATGAACTTGTATTTTTTAGGTCGCTAGTAACGTTGATTTTTTCAATCTCATTTTTAATATTTCATAAAATTCCCATGTTGGGGAATAAACGAGTGTTACTGCTTTCTAGAGGTATATTTGGGTTTATTTCTCTGACCCTGTTTTTTATGTCACTAAAATATTTAACTATGGGCACCGCAGTATCGCTCCGGTATATTGCCCCTATTTTTGCTGCTATTTTTGCGGTTTATATGTTAAAAGAAACGATAAAACTAATCCAATGGTTATTTTTTGCTGTAGCTTTTGGTGGTGTTTTAGTGCTTACAGGTCTTGACAAAGAAATAAACTCTTATGGTTTAATTTTGATTGTCATTTCTGCTATTTTTAGCGGATTGGTTTTTGTAACCATCACTAAAATTGGTAAACAAGACCATCCTTTGGTGGTTGTCAATTACTTTATGTTTATTGCTACAATTGTTGGGGGCATCTTAATGTTGTTTAATTGGGTAACTCCCAGAGGCATAGAGTGGCTTTTATTATTCTCATTAGGAATCTTTGGTTATTTCGGACAATTATATATGACCAAAGCTTTTCAGTCTGCCTCAACCAATCAAGTGGCACCCTTAAAATATACCGAGGTAATTTTCACAGTAACCATAGGGTTATTATGGTTCAATGAAATATACACCCTTTGGAGTTTATTAGGTATTTTTATGATTATTGGCGGATTGGTTTTGAATGCACTTCATAAAAAATAAGTTAAATCCATACACATTAAACAGTTTTTGATTTTTTGAAATCGAATAAAAGGCTTCAAAAGAAATAGCTTTACTAATTTTTGTATAACTCCATGAATTCTCCATGCAGCTTTTTGATATAGCTCTTGTTGGCTTTTTTATTAGGTGTAAAATTGAAAATGCTATTTATGAAGAACATCAAATTAAAATAGAATAGAGCTATAAATCAAATGGTTAAACCAGAGCATTGGGTTTTCCGTGTTTTTTCATTGCGATGTTACCTTAATGAGAATTAACTTATACAAGATACTACGGGATGGCTATTTTATCTAGGACCGTTTACTTTTAAAACCCGTCAAATGAACAAAAATAAACCTGATTATTTACTATTGTTTAGGTCACTTACGAGTTGCTTACTTTTTAAAAACTTAAATTTGACTTCGACGAGAATTATTAAAACTTAGATTCAAGTAATAAATGCAACAGCTTGCTGTTGTGAAAAAAGCCGAGACCCTAGTTTTGGCCCTAGGGCCAAAACTAGGGTCTCGGCGGCAAAAAAAATCTTCATATTTTCAGGTTGCAAAACTCAAAAAAATATGTTGCATTTAACGTTGTCCCAAAGGTATGAAATTTCTATTCTCAATAAGCAGAAGCTCTCTAAGTCAATTATAGCAGAAAGGATTGGGAAGGATAAATCAGCAATTTATACAGAATTAAAAAAAAATTCAGATGGTCGTGGCGGACAATATAAGACGGAACTAGCTCAAAGAAAGTGTGAGTTTCGACATATTGAGAAAAATAAGAAAGAAGTCTTTACAAGCAGTATAAAAGCTTTTGTAATAGATTATTTAGAACAAGATTACAGCCCAGAGCAAATAGTTGGTTATGCAAAGAGATTAAGCAAACCATGTGTGTCAGTGGAACGCATATATCAGTTTGTCTGGAAAGATAAAAAGAAAGGAGGTTTACTCTACAAACACCTAAGAACAAAGG
>Ga0209702_10001468_pt1 | contig 45171 bp, 44 predicted proteins | sample FRY01_FD_187210 | JGI IMG/M metagenome (GOLD analysis project Ga0209702, IMG submission 187210) | Freshwater microbial communities from Lake Fryxell liftoff mats and glacier meltwater in Antarctica - FRY-01 (SPAdes) (version 2) | ecosystem: Environmental > Aquatic > Freshwater > Ice > Glacier... | reverse complement strand
CCAGCACGCAGCGGGCGTCCGTGGTGTTCATCGCGGGTGTCTGAGGTCAACCGGCACAGGGCCGGCATACGGGACGGGCGCCCTGCGCTGTGGCAGCGGGCAGACCCAGACCGGGCGACTGGTTGTCTTTGAAAGCCAGTCGGGAAATACGCAAGGTGGTGTTGGGAGTTGCTCGACTGCGCCATCTCACATAGATCGCCGCGCCAAAGTGACAACGCCCAGGAGGGCTTCAATCAGCCAACCCCTTATTGTAACGGAGCCCACTTTGGGCCAGCGCCGACAGTATGTCGGGTGGCGTCGGACAGGGGAAGTCCAGCGGAGCACCGCTGATCGGATGCGCCAGCCGCAGACGCTGCGCGTGCAACGCCTGGCGCGTCAAGCCCCAGAGCGGGCGACCGCCATACAGGCTGTCACCCACCAGCGAGTGGCCCAGCCAGGCCATGTGGACGCGAATCTGGTGCGTGCGCCCTGTGTGCAGTTTGCAGCGGACCAGACATGCTTCTCCCTGTGTGGCCAGCAGCGTGAGCGTGGTGCGCGCGGTCTTTCCGCTGGTGGCGTCCGGCCGCAGCACCGCCATGCGCAATCGGTTGTGCGAGTCGCGACCGATGGTCTGGTCAACCTCTTGCACTGCGGGGCCGCGCCAGACGCCATGCGCCAGCGCCAGGTACTCGCGCTGCACCTCGCGCGCAGCGATGGCGCGCACCAGCGCCTCTACCGCCTGGCGGCTCTTGCCCACCAGCATCAGACCCGAGGTGTCTTTGTCCAGCCGGTGCACGATGCCGGCCCGCGGCAGCTGCGCGGCGCCCGCGTGGTGCGCCAGCAAACCATTGAGCAGGGTGCCACTCCAGTGCCCTGCGGCCGGGTGCACCACCAACCCGGCGGGCTTGTCGATCACCAGCAGGTCGGCATCTTCAAACACCACAACCAGGGGCATGGCCTCGGCCACGAAGGCCTGCGCTTGCGGCGTGGGCCTCAGTTCCACCGTGAGCCGATCGCCGACCTGCAAACGGCTGGCTGGCTTGCGCAAGGGCGTGCCGCGCAGCTCGACCGCACCATCTGCCATCAGTTGCTGCAAGTAAGAGCGGGAAAATTCGGGGATCAGGCTCGCGATGGCGCGGTCGGCACGCCAGCCATGCATCTCGGCAGGCAAATCGCACAAACGCCGTTCTGCGGCCTGCGCGCCCTCCTCACCAGGCTCACCATCCTCACAGACGCTGGTCGATATAATTTCTGCTGCCAAAGCGGGGTGGTTCCGTTCCAAAAGGTGTGTGCTCAATGCGTTTCAACAGATTATCGGCTGGCCCCTGGGTGGTGCTCGCGGCAACACTCACCCTGTTTGGCTGCAGCAGCACCCCGTTGGACAACACCGTCGGCTGGAGCCCGAGCAAGCTATACAGCGAAGCGCGTGACGAGCGCGAGGCAGGCAATTTTGAGAAGGCGATCACGCTTTACGAAAAGCTGGAGGGTCGGGCAGCGGGTACCCCGCTGGCCCAGCAGGCCCAGCTCGACAAGGCATTTACCCACTACAAAGCGGCCGAGCCTGCGCAGGCCCGCGCCGCCATAGACCGCTTCATGCGGCTGCACCCGGCCAGCCCGGCGCTGGACTATGCGCTTTACCTCAAAGGGCTGAGTTCGTTCAACGACAACCTGGGGCTTTTTGGTTCGCTAGCGCAACAAGATCTTTCAGAACGCGACCAGAAGGCTGCGAAAGAATCGTTTGAGGCCTTCAAGGAGCTGGTGGGCCGCTTCCCGGATTCTCGCTACGCCCCGGACAGCCGCGCCCGCCTGACCTACATCGTCAACTCTCTGGCGAAATCCGAGGTGAATGTGGCGCGTTACTACTACACCCGAGGCGCCTATGTGGCAGCGATCAACCGGGCGCAGATTGCATTGACCAGCTATGTGGACGTGCCAGCGCTGGAGGAGGCGCTCTACATCATGATCCGCTCCTACGACGCGCTCGGCTTGACCCAACTGCGCGACGACGCTCAGCGTGTGATGCAAGCGAGCTACCCGCAAAGCCTATTCACCGTCAGAGGATTCGTGCCGGACGGCGGCCCCTGGTGGAAGCTTTGGTGAGCTGGCACAGGCCGCATGCTCAGTGCCGCTTGAGACACCAGACCCGATCAATCTCCAACGTCTCTTTTTGACCGCCTGTGCGGCCAGCCAATAGCTCTATGTCCAACGGCTACCGTCTTCAGGCTTCTACCGGTATCCACCGCGGAGACCGCGACTACCAGCAAGACCAAGTCTGCATGCTGCAGCACCAGCGGCACATCGGCTGCCTGATGGCAGTGGTGGCAGATGGCATGGGTGGGCGCAGCGGCGGACGCAAGGCCTCCGACCAGGTCATGCTCACAGCGCGCCAGTTGTTCGAACGCTACGACCCCGAAACCGACGACGCAGCGGCTTTTCTGCGCCAGGTGGTTGAGGAGGCGCACCTGGTGATCAAGCTCACCGCAGTATCGGCCGAACAGGAGCCACACAGCACCATCGCCGCGTTCCTTGTCAACCCCGCAGGCGACAGCCACTGGATACACGCCGGAGATTCGCGCATCTACCACTTTCGCCACGGCATGGTGGTGTTTCGCACGGTGGACCATTCGTATGTGCAAACCCTGGTCAACCAGGGCGAGATCAGCGAGGACGAGGCAATGGAGCACCCCCACGCCAACATTTTGATGGGTTGCTTGGGCACAGACAACGAACCACCTGTGGACATCCACGTGGTGCCGCAGCTGGGCGTGGGTGACGCACTGATGTCGTGCAGCGATGGAGTCTGGCACTACTTCACCCCGCAAGAGCTGGCCGATGCCGTGACCATGCTCTCGCCGCGCGAGGCCTGCGAGTTTTTGATCGAGAAAGCGCGCTCTCGCGCCAACGGCGCTGGTGACAACTTGTCGCTCAGCATCGTCAAACTTGAACCGCTGGGCTGACACGGTATTGCCCCCACGATGCGCCCCGCGCGGGTACCTGCTGCCCTCAGAGGGAGTTGAGCCTGCCTGGAGGCGGCCCAGCAACTGGCCTGCTGCTCCCACGCGGCGCCGGTCGCTGATGGTCAGGTCAGTCCCGTGTCCACCGTGCGGCGTTCCAGCGCCAGAAACTCGGCCGATTGCATCTCGACCAGACGCGAGACGGTGCGCGGAAATTCGTGCGACATCGGGCCTTCGGTGTAGAGCTGCTCAGGCGGCACAGCGGCCGAAACCACCAGATTCACGCGGCGGTCATAGAGCACGTCCACCAGCCAGGTGAAGCGCCGCGCTTCGGACGCCTGGCGCACCGCCATTTGCGGCACATTGGACAGAAGCACGGTGTGGAACTTGCTGGCGATTTCCAGGTAATCGTTTTGCGATCGTGGCCCACCGCACAGGGTCCGGAAGTCAAACCAAATTACGCCACCCGAGCGACGCACCGCGCGAATCTGGCGCGCCTCAATCACCAGCACGGGATCTTGACAGGCGGTCTCGGCCAGCCTGTTGAAAGTGGCTTCCAGCGCTGCGTCGGTCTCAGGGCCAAGCGGGTGGCGGTAGAGATCGACCACGGCCAGCGAATGCTGTCGGTAGTCGGTGCCATCGTCGACGTTAATCACCTCCAGCCGGTTTTTCAGCAACTCAATCGCAGGCAGAATCCGATCGCGGTGCAGGCCATCGGGATACAAGCCATCGGGGTGGAAGTTGGAGGTGGTGACAAAGCCCACGCCGGCTTTGAACAAGGCGTCAAGCAGGCGGTGCAAGATCATGGCGTCGGTCACATCGGCCACGTGAAACTCATCGAAGCAGATCAGTTTGTAGCGCTTGGCCATACGCGCACCCAGCTCGTCCAGTGGGTTCTGGGTGCCCTGCAGCTCGCGCAGCTCGCGGTGTACCTCCCGCATGAACTCATGGAAATGCAGCCGTGTTTTGCGCCGGATCGGCACCGCGTTGTAGAAGCAGTCCATCAGAAAGCTCTTGCCCCGCCCCACCCCGCCGTACATGTAAACGCCGCGCGGAATCTGCGGCTTGACGAACATCTTCTTCAGCGCATTCGAGCGCTGCTGTTTGTATCGCGTCCACTCCTGCGCGCAGCGCTCCAGCGCTGCAATGGCGCGTTGCTGGGCGGGATCGGTGGTGTAGCCGCGCTCGACGAGTATGGCTTCGTAAGTGGATCTGACAGACATGAGCCGCACTCGAATACAAACAACTGGCTGGTTTGGAAGGGTTTCGTCATGCAGACCGGCAAAACTGCACTTCGAAAAGGGCAGAGTCCGGCCGCAAAAATTAACCGTTGGGATGGTGCGCGCCCGCGCGCCGCTCGGGGGTTCAGAAGTTCAGCGTGCGTTTGTCGACTGCCAACGCCGCTTCCTTCATCGCCTCGGACAGCGACGGGTGGGCGTGGCAGATGCGGGCGATATCCTCGGCGCTGGCCTTGAACTCCATCGCCACCACGGCCTCTGCGATCAGCTCGGAGGCCATGGGGCCCACAATGTGCACGCCCAATATCTCGTCGGTCTTGGCATCGGACAGGAACTTCACCATGCCGGTGGTGTCACCCAGCGCCCGCGCGCGGCCGTTGGCGAGGAACGGGAAGGTGCCCGCCTTGTAAGCCGCGCCTCTGGCTTTGAGCTCCTGCTCGTTCTCACCGACCCAGGCGATTTCGGGGCTGGTGTAGATCACCCAAGGCACCGTATTGAAGTTCACATGGCCGTGCTGGCCAGCAATGCGCTCAGCCACTGCCACCCCCTCTTCTTCCGCTTTGTGCGCCAACATCGGGCCGCGCACCACATCGCCCACCGCCCACACGCCCTTGAGGCTGGTACGGCATTCGTCGTCCACCACGATCGCGCCGCGATCGTCGAGCGCCAGTCCCACGGCGTCGGCGTTGAGTCCTATGGTGTTGGCCACGCGACCGATCGACACGATGAGCTTGTTGGCATCGAGTTTCTGAGCCTCACCTTTGGCGTTGGTGTAGGCCACGCTCACGCCCTTCTTGGTTACCTTGATGTCACCTACCTTCGCGCCCAGCTCGATCTTCAAACCCTGTTTGTCAAATGCCTTTTTGGCTTCCTTGGCGATCTGCTGGTCCACCAACCCAAGAAAAGTTGGGAGGCCTTCCAAAATGGTGACATCGGCACCCAAGCGGCGCCAGACCGAACCTATCTCCAAACCAATCACGCCTGCGCCGATCACAACCAGTGTCTTGGGCACCGCACCAATGCGCAGCGCGCCATCGTTGGAAAGGATCATTTCTTCGTCGAAAGGCGCGCCATCCAAAGTGCGTGCGCTGGAGCCAGTGGCCACGATGATCTGGCGCGCGGTGATGACCTCTTCCTTGGCGCCGCTGACCTGGATCTCGTAGCCAGCCTCAACCGCCTTCACAAACGAGCCGCGCCCGTGGAAAAACGTCACCTTGTTCTTTTTGAACAGGTACAGGATGCCATCGTTGTTTTGTTTGACCACCGTGTCTTTGCGACCCAGCATCTTGGCCACGTCCATCTTCACGTCTTTCACCTGGATGCCGTGGTCGGCAAAGTGGTGGTTGGCTTGGTCGAAATGCTCAGACGACTGCAACAGCGCCTTGGACGGAATGCAACCCACGTTGGTGCAGGTACCGCCAAGTGCCGGGCCGCCCTTGTCGCTCTTCCATTCGTCGACGCAGGCCACCAGAAAACCCAGTTGCGCGGCTCGGATGGCGGCGATGTAGCCACCGGGACCGCCACCGATCACGATGACGTCAAAAGATTGGGACATATTGAAATTCTCAGTTGTGCGCCAGGCTTACTCGGCCGGCACAAAAATCCACAGCAGGGCGTAAATCGCCACGCCCAGGCCGCCTGCAAATACCAGCGCGACCATCAGCAACCGCCAGACCCAAGAGTCGACCCCGGTCGCCACAGCGAGACCCCCGCAAACACCGGCGATCCAACGGTCCCCCGAGCTGCGCCGCACGCGGTTGAGGGACTGGACCAATGGGGGAGGTTGCGCCAGCGGGCCACCCGAATCCAGCAATTGCGCCTTGACGCGATCGAACTCTTCGGGCTTTAGCGTGCCGCGCTCGCGCAACTGCTCCAGCTTGATGAGTTCGTCGGCCAGAGACATGCAGCAGCCTCGGGGGTCAGATGTCAAACAGCAAACGCGACGGGTCTTCCAGCGCTTCCTTCATCGCCACCAGCCCCAGCACGGCCTCGCGGCCATCGATGATGCGGTGGTCATAGGACATCGCCAGATAGTTCATCGGCCGGACCACAATCTGGCCGTTTTCCACCACCGCACGGTCCTTGGTGGCGTGAACGCCCAAAATAGCCGACTGGGGCGGGTTGATGATGGGCGTGGACAGCATCGAGCCGAAGGTGCCGCCGTTGGAGATGGAGAAGGTGCCGCCGGTGATGTCGTCCAGGCCCAGCTTGCCCTCTTTGGCCTTCTGGCCGAATTCGGCAATTTTCTTCTCGATGTCGGCAAAGCTCATCTGATCAGCATTGCGCAGGATGGGCACCACCAGGCCACGCGGCGAACCCACCGCAATGCCAATGTCGAAGTAGCCGTGATACACAATGTCGCCACCGTCCACGCTGGCGTTGATCACTGGGAATTTCTTCAGCGCATGCACCGCCGCCTTGACGAAGAAGCTCATGAAGCCGAGCTTGACGCCATGCTCTTTCTCGAACCTCTCCTGGAATCGCTTGCGCATTTCCAACAACGGCGCCATGTTGACCTCGTTGAAGGTGGTCAGAATGGCGTTGGTGGACTGCGACTGCAACAGACGCTCGGCGATGCGAGCGCGCAAGCGCGTCATCGGCACGCGCTCCTCTGGGCGACCGCCGAGATCGGGCGCCAGCGTACTCACCTGCGCCAGCACCTTGGTCGGCGTGCCGCTGGGGATGGCCACGGGTGCGGCCACAGGGGTCGCACTTGGCGCTCTGGCCACAGCGGTTGCACTTGGCGCTCCGGCCACAGCGGACAACACATCGCCCTTGGTTACGCGACCGTCTTTGCCGGTGCCGGCCACCGAGCCCGCAGCCAGCTTGTTGTCGGCCATCAATTTGGCAGCGGCCGGCATGGCAACGCCAGTTTTGGAGCCAGTGACCTCAGTCGCAGCGGCTGGCGGTGGCGCGTTGATCGGAGCAGCAATGCCAGCGGGAGGGGCTGCCGGGGCTGAGCCTGCGCCGACAACAGCGTCGGTGTCGATACGGGCAATCACCTGCTCGGCCGCCACGGTAGCGCCATCGCCCTGGAGCAACTCAATCAGCAGACCTGCCGATGGTGCGGGCACCTCCATCACGACCTTGTCGGTTTCGATGTCGATCAGGATCTCGTCGACCGCAACCGCCTCGCCCACTTTTTTCTTCCACTGCAGCAGCGTGGCCTCGGCCACGGATTCAGAGAGCTGGGGAACTTTGACTTCTACGATTGCCATTTAAAACTTCCAGTTGGGTGTTCAGGGTTGTGCGTTGGGCGGGGCCGGCCGGAGCGACACGCCCAACGTCGAACCCCCAGCGTTCAACCGCATTGCTACTTGTTGAGGATGAAGCCCTTGAGCTTGCTGAACGCTGCCTCAAGCAGGTTCTTCTGCTGCTCCTGGTGCAGGTGGGCATAGCCCACCGCTGGCGATGCAGAAGCCGCGCGTCCCGCGTAACCCAACTTCTGGCCGTCCAGCATGTTCTCGTGGATGTAGTGCTGCACAAAAAACCAGGCGCCCTGGTTTTGCGGCTCGTCCTGACACCACACGAGATCGGTGGCATTCGGGTACTTGCGCACCTCGGCTGCAAACACCTTGTGCGGAAACGGATAAAGCTGCTCGACCCGAAGAATCACCACATCATCGCGTTGGCTCTCCTCGCGCTTCTTCAACAAGTCGTAATAGACCTTGCCCGAGCAACAGATGATGCGTTTGACCTTATCGGCTTTTTTCACCACCTCGACGTTTTGCTCAGCGATCACGGTCTGGAAGTGACCTTTGGTGAACTCTGACACAGGCGAAGTGGCATCTTTGTTACGCAGCAGGCTCTTGGGTGTGAAGATGATGAGGGGCTTGCGCAGGTTGCGCACCATCTGGCGGCGCAGTACATGGAAAATCTGGCTGGCCGTGGTCGGCTGCACGATCTGCATGTTGGTATCTGCTGCTAGCTGCATGAAGCGCTCCAGGCGCGCCGAGCTGTGCTCGGGGCCCTGGCCCTCGTAGCCGTGCGGCAACATCAGCGTAATGCCGTTGACGCGGCCCCACTTCACCTCGCCCGAAGCGATGAACTGGTCGATCACCACCTGAGCGCCGTTCGCGAAATCGCCAAACTGCGCCTCCCAGATCACCAATGTGTTGGGGTCGTTGGATGCGTAGCCGTATTCGAACGCCAGCACCGCTTCTTCGGACAAGATCGAGTCAATGACAACAAACGGTGCCTGCTTCTCGGCAACGTTTTCCAGGGGCACAAAGCTGCCTTCGTTGTAGCGCTCGCGGTTCTGGTCGTGGATCACAGCATGGCGGTGCGAGAAGGTGCCGCGCCCCGAGTCTTCGCCTGAGAGGCGGATCGAGAAACCACCGACCACCAGCGAGGCAAACGCCATGTGTTCGCCCATGCCCCAATCGACCGGAATCTCGCCACGGCCCATAGCAGCACGGTCGGCATACACCTTCTTCACCAGCTGGTGCGGCGTCACGGATTCGGGAATCGTGGTCAGTTTCTCGGCCAAGCGTGTCCACTCCACCGCTGGAATCGCGGTGTCACCAGCGTCGGTCCACTTCTTGCCAAGAAACGGTGACCAGTCGACCGCGTACTTGCTCTTGAAGTTGGTCAGCACCGGGTCCGCCGTGTGGCGACCGGCATCGAGTGCTGCCCGGTAGGCCTTGAACATGTCGTCGCCCAGCGTGTCGCCCAGCCCTTGCGCGGCAAGGCGGTCGGCATACAGCTGGCGTGTACCTGGGTGCTTGGCAATTTTTTTGTACATCAGCGGCTGCGTGATGCTGGGTGTGTCCTGTTCGTTGTGGCCAAGCTTGCGGAAGCAAACGATGTCGAGCACCACATCTTTGCGGAACGTCATGCGGTATTCCAGCGCAAGCTGGGCACACAAGACCACCGCCTCGGGGTCGTCTCCGTTGACATGCAGCACCGGCGCCTCAACGCCTTTGACGATGTCGGTGCAGTACAGCGTGGAGCGCAGATCGCGCGGATCGGAGGTGGTGAAACCGATCTGGTTGTTGATGATGATGTGCACCGTGCCGCCGGTGGTGTAACCCCGGGTGGCGGCCAGCGCCAAAGTTTCCTGGTTCACACCCTGGCCAGAAAAAGCAGCATCCCCGTGCACCAGCACCGGCAGCACCTGCTTGCCATGTAAGTCGCCACGGCGGTCCATGCGGGCGCGCACCGAGCCCTCCACCACCGGATTGACGATCTCCAAGTGCGAGGGGTTAAACGCCAGTGACAGATGCACAGCTCCACCCTCGGTGGCCACATCGGAGCTGAAACCCTGGTGGTACTTCACATCGCCAGAGGGCAGGTCTTCGGGTGCGGTGTGATCGAATTCAGCAAACAAGTCCTTGGGTAACTTGCCCAGGGTATTGACCAGCACGTTGAGGCGACCCCGGTGCGCCATGCCAATCACGATCTCCTGCACGCCTTGCAAGCCAGCCTGCTGGATCACCTCGTCCATCGCGGCGATGAAGCTCTCGCCGCCTTCCAGGGAAAACCGCTTCTGGCCCACGTATTTGGTGTGAAGAAAACGCTCCAAACCCTCGGCTGCGGTCAGGCGGCCCAAGATGTGTTTTTTCTTGTCGGCGGTGAACATCGCCTTGCTGCGGGACGACTCCAGCTTTTCTTGCCACCAGCGCTTTTGCGACTGGTCGCTGGTGTACATGTACTCGGCGCCAACGCTGCCGCAATAGGTCTCACGCAAAGCGTTGAGCAGGTCGCGCAGAGACATCACTTCTTTGCCGAAGAAGGTATTGCTGGTGTTGAACACGGTCTCGAAGTCGGCGTCGGCGAAGCCGTAGAACGACGGGTCAAGCTCGGGAATGTGCTCGCGGTCGGTGCGCTTGAGCGGATCGAGATCGGCCCATCGCGATCCCACGTTGCGGTAAGCGGCAATCAGCTGCTGGACAGCAACCCGCTTGCGGCCAAGGTCGGAATCGGCGCCGGCAGCGATAACCACACGGGTGCCCCCCTGCTTGGCGCGATCGGCAAAGGCGTTGATAACCGGGAGATGCGGAACATCGCGAGCGTCGGTTCCATCAACGGCTGGCACATGCTGCAGCGCGTCAAAGTAAGAACGCCAGGACTCGGACACGCTGCCTGGGTTGGCAAGGTAGTTTTCGTACATCTCTTCTACGTACGGGGCGTTGCCACCGAAGAGATACGAGTTGCTTTTGTAAGCAACATAGACGTTGCCGGATACGGAATCGCTCATAAGTTCGCTGGTCTGCGTTTCCCTGCGGGAAACTAAGTTGGTTAAAAAAACCTTCCGCGACACGGCTTGACCGGTTGGCGGATGCGACAGTGGCTATGGAAGGAACTGACGACAATCCAGGATTGTGCCACCCCGTTGCACAAGCGTGGGTGGCGAGGCGCCGAATTGCACACGATGCGCAACCGAAAGGAAATCCTGTGTGGTGAAAAAACCGAGCGCAAGCACGGTGTAAGCACCAATGCCACCAAGCAACATACCGAGGTTTTGTGCGCTAGTGGTTTTCGGTTTTCTTTTCGGACGCGAGACGAACCGGGTCTGGCAACTGCCCAACGGTACCTAGGCTGACAGAGCCGCCTCGCACCCCCACACCGACGCTGGCGCCGATCCGCCCGTCACTGCCTACGCTCACGCCCACGGCAGCACTGCGCCCAATCGGCAGCGAGAAGCCAAGGTTGGCCCCTCCAGACGCGCATCCGGCAAGCACCGTGAGAAGGGCCGAGGCCAGCAGGCCACAGGCAGACAGTTTGGGGAAATTCGCCATCGATGGTCTGGGACCAGAATCAGGTAATCAACCGAGGAGACAAACGCTCGGCGGTCGGCACCGCACTGGATTCGTCGAGCTCAATCGCTATCTGGGTGCAGACGGTGCGGCAAAGCATCACCGCCTTTTCGCTTTGGACCCGGTAAATCACCTGGGTGCCTTCCTTGCGCTTGGCCAAGACACCCGCACGGTAGAGCAGGTTCAGGTGTTGCGACAGGTTGGGCTGGGTGGTGTCGATCTCTTGCAGCAACTGCGACACCGATTTTTCACGATCGCACAGCGCGCTGAGGATGCGAAGACGCATGGGCGTAGCGAGCACGCCAAACAGTTCGGCTGCCATTTCGAAAACGCGGGCTTTTTCGGCGCCGCCCTCAGATCCGATCAACTGTTCCATGACCGCCTAAAATTTAGCAACAAAAAACTGAATCATATGGTCAAACATCCACGCCGATGTTGCGCTGTGTTGATCGGTCAAAACAACCAACCCACAAATCGCCCTGCCGAGCCCAAGCTCCGGGGCGCACAAGCACCAACCGGTCAGAGCCCAGCCGGACTTTGACCGGTTCAGAGCAGCCTGCGTCAGCCGAGCAGATCTTTGATCTGTTGCAATGCAGCGGGGTCGTCCATGGTGGTCAGATCGCCCACATCGCGGCCTTCGCACACCGCCTGGATGACACGGCGCAGCAGTTTTCCGCTGCGTGTTTTTGGCAAGCTGCTCACAAATAGCACCCGCGATGGCCGAGCCACCGCGCCAAGCTGTCCGTCCACCAGCTTCATCACCTCGCCCTCCAGCTTCAGCCGCGAGCCTTCGCCGTGCAGCGAAGAGGCGTTTTTCACGACCGCAAACGCCATCGCCACCTGTCCTTTGAGCTGGTCGGCCACCCCGACCACCGCCACCTCAGCGATCTGCGGGTGGTTGGCAATGCTCTCCTCGATTTCGCGTGTGCCCAGGCGATGCCCGGCAACGTTGATCACATCGTCGGTGCGCCCCAAGATAAAGAAGTAACCGTCCTCATCGCGAACACCCCAGTCGAAGGTGCTGTAGACCATGCGGCCGGGTACCGTGGACCAGTAGGTTTTGACAAACCGGTCGTCATCGCGCCAGAGGGTCTGCAAGCAGCCCGGCGGCAGCGGCCCCTCGATCACCACCACGCCCTTTTGGTTAGCGCCAGTGAGCTCTTCGCCAGTCTGATCATCGATCAGCTTCACCTCGTAGCCGTATACGGCCTTGCCCGGCGAGCCAAATTTGCTCGATGTGCGCTCCACGCCGTTGCACAGCGACAGGATCGGCCAACCGGTTTCGGTCTGCCAGTAGTTGTCGATGATGGGTTTGCCCAGTCCATTGGCAATCCATTTCGCGGTGGGTTCGTCCAGCGGCTCGCCAGCGAGGAAAAGCGCTTTGAGGCTAGAGAGGTCGTATTGCTTGAGGAAAGCCGGGCTGTACTTCTTCAGCACCCGCACCGCAGTCGGTGCGCTGAACATCACCGAAACCTTGTACTTCTCCACCAGACTCCACCAGATGCCGGCATCGGGCCGGATCGGCAGCCCCTCGTACATGAGGGTAGCCATACCAGCGACCAGCGGACCATAGATGATGTAGCTGTGGCCGACCACCCAGCCGATGTCGCTGGTGCAGAAATAGGTCTCCCCCGGCTTGCCCATGAAGATGCGCTCCATGCTCGACGCCAGCGCTACCGCGTAGCCGCCGGTGTCGCGCTGCACGCCTTTGGGCTTGCCGGTGGTACCGCTGGTGTAGAGCGTGTAACTCGGGTGGGTGGAATCTACCCATTCGCAAGGCACCACCGCGTCCGCCATTGCGGCACGGGCCGCCGCGTAATCCACGTCGCGTCCTTCTACCCGCTGAAACGGTGCCAGACCGCGGTCGACCATGACCACATGCGCGGGCTTGTGGCTGGACAAGCGAATCGCCTCGTCCAGCAGCGGCTTGTACGCCACCACCTTTCCCGCGCGCGAGCCAGCGTCGGCACTGACGATGGCCACCGGCGAGGCGTCTTCGATGCGGCTGGCTAGGGCGTGGCTGGCAAAGCCACCGAACACCACCGAGTGGATGGCGCCAATGCGCGCGCAGGCCAGCATGGCAAACGCTGCCTCGGGAATCATGGGCATGTACACCAGCACCCGATCGCCCTTCCCGACCCCCTGCGCTTTCAGGATGGCGGCCATGCGCTGCACCTCGGCGTGCAGCTCGGAGAAACTGTAGGTTTTTTCGGTGTCGGTCTCAGTGGAGACGAAGATCAGGGCGTTTTGGTCGCCGCGCTCCCCCAGGTGGCGGTCGACCGCGTTGTGGCACAGGTTGGTCAAACCGCCTTCGAACCAGCGCGCAAATGGCGGCTTGTCATCGTTGCAAACCCGCCGAAACGGCTGCTTCCAGTCGATCCGTTGCGCCTCTTCGGTCCAGAACGCTTCGCGATCTCCGATAGAGCGACGGTAGAAATCGGCATAGCTCTGAGGCTGACTCATGAATGTCTCCTGCGTGGTGCAGCCACTCGCTGCGGCATCTGGACGACGGCCTGGGTATCTCGGTACCGAGCGCGTTCAAACTGAATTCATAATTATGGGTGGCTGGCTTGCGGGAGACTGACGCAGCCCTCGACAGGTAAACGCCGACGCTTCTACCAGGGAACCTCACCTGATCAGCGCGTGCACCTCTCGAAACGCGGGATTTTCCGCGCTGCGCAGCCACTCGAAGATCACCATTTCTGTGGTGAGCAGCTCCGCACCAGCGCTCGCCAGGCGGTCAAACGCCGCGTCGCGGTTGCGCTCGGTGCGCGAAGTGCAGGCATCGGTGACTACCCACACGTCAAGCTCCTGCTCCATCAGTTCGAGCGCCGTCTGCATCAGGCACACGTGGGCCTCGCAACCGGCTACAACCAGGATGGCGCGCTCCGGTGCTGCCGGCTCAGCAGACTTTTGCAGGTGTTTGGGCAGGCTGCGCGCATTGCCTCCAATCGGCCTGGCCGGTGGGGTCAGACAGTCGATCAGGCCATCTGCCACCGCGCTGAAGTGCATCTTGGGCAGTGTGCGGCGGCACAGTGCGCGCAACGCAGGATCGTTGGTACCCAGCTTCTCGGGGTCTTGCTCGGTGCCCCACACAGGCACCTGCAAAAGGGTAGCCGCTTGAGCCAGGCGCAGCGCATTGGCCAAAGCCTGCGGCCCTTCCCACAGCGCTGGCATCAGCCGAGCCTGGTAATCCACCAAAATCAACTGCGAATCGCTGACATCAAGCAACATGCCGGGGCCTTTCAAAAATCCAAACGGAATGGGTTCAGCAAGCGGTGTTCTTGCCGCCGCCTCGTCGGCATTGTCACCCAGCCATGCCCTCCCGCCGATGCCTGGCCCAGGTGGTGGGCAAAAGGAACAAATGTCCGTCAACTCAGATCTCCTTTTGCCTTTCCTGACTTGACTTCGGTGGTTATCGTCGATACCGTCTCGCCACCATGAAACGGTGGATCCCCCCTCTCCTGCTGAGTGTGTCGCTTTCGGTGCAGGCCGCGCCGGGTCAAGCGCCGTTTGATGACATGGACGCTTTGCTGGCAGAAAAAGGTCTTGTGCAGCGGCTGGGTAGTCAGATTCAGCAGGCCAGTGCCAGGGTGGGCGACACGGCCTCCGAGCTGGTGCTCAACGCCATGGGCTTTTTGGGTGTGCCCTATAAATACGGGGGAAACAGCGCTGACACTGGTTTTGATTGCAGCGGTTTTGTTCGGGCGGTGTTTGAAGAATCGGTGGGCAAGGTGCTGCCTCGGCGCTCTGACGAGCAGGCCGCAGCCACCCAGCCGATCGAGCGCACCGAGCTCAAACCCGGCGATCTGGTGTTCTTCAACACCATGCGCCGTGCCTTCAGCCACGTGGGCATTTACGTGGGGGACGGCAAATTCATCCATTCGCCGCGCGCGGGCGCCACGGTTCGGGTGGAGGACATGCGCAAGTCCTACTGGGAAACCCGCTTTAACGGCGCGCGGCGTGTGCCCGTTGTGGCTGATAACGCACAACGCCCGCGCTGACCACTGGGCCACTTGGGCACCCACACGGTCGCACCCGCAACATGCTGTGCAAAGGCCCACCAACGCACAAAGCGCTGGTTCTCTTGCGAGCAGGCTGAGCTCGTCGCGCGTGACAGCCCTGTTTATTCAACCCACCTCCAGTTGCGGCATCAGCTTGTTTTCCTGGGGAAAAGATTACACAATGTGTGTTGGATTTTGTTCGATTTATCCTTCATGTGAGGGATAAACCGCCAAGTTGGAGCCATTCGATGAAGCCTCTTGCGGCCAATTACCCGGCCGTCCCGTTTCCCGGGCTGCTGTTTCAAGCCTACAAGGTGGTGCTGGTGATCGATCTGGTGGGGTCCTTTCGTCTGATGGCCAACCACGAAGCTGCGGTTGTTGTGAGGTGGCGCGATTTCATGGACGATGCCGCTCTGCGTGTCCTGCCGAAACACCAGGGTCGTCTGGTCAAGAGCCTGGGCGATGGCCTGCTGGCCGAATTCGACGAACCGGTGACGGCGGTGAGATCTGCGCTGGAGATGCAGGCCTTCTTCAATCCGCAGAACCACCTGTCACCGATTGATCAGCAAATGTGCCTGCGCGCCGGCATACACGCCAGCCACCTTTATGTGGGCGAGCACGATGTCTACGGACATGGCGTCAATCTGGCGGCGCGCGTGGCGAACCTGGGCGAAGCGGGTGAGATTGTGGTCACCGAGCCAGTGCGCACTGGGATCGTCGACGGAGTGGACGGTGATATCGAAGACAGGGGTGAGATCTACCTCAAGCACTGGCCCGAACCGGTTCGAACATGGCGTGTGCAACCGACCACAACACGCTGACAGGCGCCGAGAAAGCGTGGCCCTGCTCCCGTGCGCCTGACCCACATCGAGGGACGCGCAAGATGGCGTTTGATGCAACGACAAACGCACTAGCGGGTCACAGGACATGCACACTGGCGAGGTGCTGCGCTGCTTTGAATACATGCTCTGGGGCAGCGTCGACTGGTTTGTAGACAACCCGCCCGACCCCCCGCCGATCTGTCGTTACCGCGTCATCAACGGTTTGCTGCAAAGGCTGCGCAGCATCCACCTGGGGCGGCACAAGGCGGCTGAAAGACTTGTGTTCTGTGCGGTGACAGCGTCGTGCAGCAGCATCGCCCGGCGCGTCAAAGGCCAGCGGCCTTAACCCGGCGCTTGAAGATTTGCCTAATGACAGCACTTGCGCAACCGCGTGACGCTGCTCCCATACGCTCGGCTAAGCCACAAGGTACCCGCTACGGATCCATCAACAGATGGGCCATGCGGCAAGTCACCAGCGCGCAGGCAAGGGCATGAGCAGCCAGATCCAGCGCTCACGCACCGCCACGTAGCCACCCATTTCAAGATCGCGCATCAGACGGCTGACCATTTCGCGGGAACAGGCAAGGTGTTGCGCCATCGCCTGATGGGTGATGCGCTCACGCAGCACCCGCAAACCCGCAGCATCGGGCTCGCATGCCATCTGGTTGAGAAGGCGAACCACCCGACCATACACATCAATCAGCGCCACATTGCGCGCACTCTCGGTGGCCAGGCGGGCCCGGCGAATCAGTCGGCGTATGAGCTCCAACGCAAATTCGGGGTGACTGGCGATATAGGCCAGCAAGGTGTCACGCGTCACCACAGAGCAGAGACAAGTCTCAATGCACTCTACGTTCGCCGAGCGCAGGCCGCCGTCAAGCGACATCTCACCCACGTATTCCGTCGGACCGTATATGCCCAGGGTCAGTTCTTTGCCGCTGTTGTCGGCCAGGTAGGCGCGCAAGCGGCCCTGTAGCACGATGTACAACGTGTCGCTGGATTCCCCCTCTTGAATCAGCAACGCGCCACGGCGAAAGCGCCGTTGCACACCCGCCGCAGCCAACGCGTCAATGTGTTGGTTGGGTTGAACGGCTTCGAAACGAGCGGCTTGGAGCATGCGCAATCAGGGGTGTACGAACACGGGAATGCTGTGGCGAATCGGCGCAATGCTTCTCAGAGCGGGGACCACAGGCGGCAGGCTGTGTATGCGTTGAATCAGCCGGCGAATGCTGGCACAGCCGGTCTTCTCTCGCAGCGACTTCACCTGACTGCGCACAGTGGACTGCGCCACGCCGTTTGCGCGGGCGATATCCGACACCTCCAGCCCTCGACACAGACCGATCATCACGGCCTCTTCGCTGGGACTCAGCCGCTGTGCGCGCGCATACATACGCACGGCGAGGTTCTCGCAGGCGCTTTGCCGCGTCAGCAGCACCAACACGTTGGGCGAGTCGGTCTGCAGCGGGCGGGTCAGGGGAATAAAGACCACCGGCATATCACCTTGACTGCTGTCAAAAAACACCAGCTTGCGCTGCCCGCGACGGGCATGTGCCAAGCCAAGTTCGACCTGGCTGCAAAGATCGGCACTTCGCCCAGTGAGCCGGTTGTTTGCCGAGGCAAGAAAATGGCCGCTGAGCAACTCGTGGCGCGACAGGTGGTTGGCATGAAGGATTTCGCCCTGGGCGTTCACAACCAAGATGCCGTAATCGATTTCATCGATCACACGAAGCATTTGGTCCAGCCCAGCGCTTGAGGCTTCGAGCCGCTGCTGGACGGCCTCAGCCTTGTTCGTGCATTCGAATTCGTTGACTTGCCACATGTTCAGATCCTTCGCGGGTACTACATGATCCCAATATAAAAGATGAATTGTGTGGAAAATCGTACTAAATTGCCGCTTATTTTGTGACGCAGTTCCTGTTTTTTTCAACGTATCAAAGGCGATCTGGTGCTCAACACGACACCAGAGCGCGGTGCCACAGCTCGCCACCGACGCACCCTGGACAGCGATAAGCTTGGTGCCAAGCCGGTGATCGATCAACTCACGCCGCAGAACTGTTGGTACTGGCTGCTGGACTGGCGCACGGCGTGCGCATGCCCCCGGCCTGTTGGCTCAACCCCGCTAAACTCATGGTTTTTTTAGGCTGATTGGACCCTTTCCAGTCCCGGGCCTTGACAGGCGCAAACCGAGCGAAACTTGACGCGTCGCAGGATCCGGGCAAGGGACCATGAAGGGAACATCGCAATGGTGTTGCTGGCGGGCGACGCAGATGCGCTTGATGTGGTTAAAGGTCGTGAAATGCCGCCTGATGGCGCTTGCCCGACAAACCAGACATGTGCCTCAAGTCCTGCGCGGTCAAGCGCGCGACCCACCCACAGGTTACCCATTGTTTGCCAAGGTGTGCTTACCTTCACACTGCAGATGTGGTGCGCCGACCAACCCCCATCGCTGCGTAAACCGACACCATCAACACAAGCGCCGCCCCGGCCAGGGTGAGCGCGTACCAGCCGCGGTCCATGAATTGGCCGAATACGATCGGCGACAGTGCAAAGCCAACGTCAAGGCCGGAATACACCGTGCCGTAGACACGGCCGGTTGCGCCTCTGGGCGTGGCCTTTTTGATCATCATGTCGCGGCTCGGCCCGCCGATCCCGACAGCAAAGCCGGTGGCGGCGAGCGCCACCATGGTGCCCCCAGCGCCCAGCCAGCCGGTGGCGCAAACAAACAACAGCAGCGCGCCAACTGTCATGGCGCAAGCCACCACGCGGTCGCTGGAGATGCGGTGCTGCACACCGTAGGCGGCCACAAACCCACCCACCAGCATGCCGAGCGCGCCACACAGCATGTAGGCGCTGATGGTCAACGTGGCCGCTTCCATGCTCACCCCATACAAATTCTTAAGGATTGAGGGCGCGAAGCTTTGCACCACGGCCAGCGTCATGGTGGAGAGCAGAAAGAACGCGAAACACCACCAAACCACCGGCAGCTTCAAGTACGCCAGCTCGGCTGTTTTGGGTGCATTGGCGTCCCGCAACACCACCTCGGTGCGCAGCTTGTCGCGCTGCCAGAGCAGCACACCCAGCACCACCACATACATCGCTGCTGCCGCGAGGTAGGCGGTACGCCAATCGGCCAGGGCCGTGATGCCCACCAGAAACACCGGTGCCAGCGCCCAGCCCAGATTGCCTGTGAGGCCATGGGCGCTGAAAGCGTGGCCCAGGCGCGGGGCCGAGACGCGCTGGTTAAGGATCGTGAAATCAGCTGGATGAAAGGGTGCATTGCCCAGGCCGGCGATGGCAGCAACCAACAGCAGACTGCCGTAACCGGTGGCCTGCGACGCCACCAGAGAAGCCAGCAGAAAGCAGCCGATGGCGGCGAACAGCACCGGACGCGCGCCCAGCCGGTCGACCACAAAGCCTGAGAGCGCTTGGCCGGTACCCGAGATGGCGAAGAACAATGTCACGAGCAGCCCCATGTCGGAATAGCTCAGGCCGAAGTCACGGATAAAAATGGGGAACAACGGCGCTAGCAGCAAATGGGAGAAATGCGAGGTGCCGTGTGCCAGACCAACCAGCCCGATCACAGCAGCGTCTTGCTTCAGTGGCACTGGGTTGGCGGCGGGAATGGCATCTGGCGCGGCGGTCGTCATAGGGGCGACATGTTACGCCGCCGCGCGCAGAGCGATCGCGCGTCTCGCACAAGACTGGCGAGCCTGCTCGCTTGCAATTGCACCGCAGTGGGGAGCGTGCGCCAGCCTGGAGCACGCAAACAGGCGGACGCGGTGGTCTTGGGCTGTCAAAGGCCTGTCACATCGCTTGTATACGCTGGCCCGAATCTTGCAATTCAGGTGAGCCAGACAACGCCACCAACGCCACCAACGCCACCAACGCCACCAACGTCAACCACGCGAACCTGGAGATCCCCTCATGACCTCACGCCCCACCCGGTTGTGCAAAACCACCAAAGCCTGGACCTTGCTCGCCCAACCAGCGCCCATCAAGCGCTCGGTCCGAGCGGTGCTGTTGCTGGCCAACGGCAGGCGCAGCGAGCAGGAATTGTCGATGTTGCTGGGCGCCGATGTCTCGGATTTGATTCTCGATCTGTGGATGCAGGGGTGTCTACAGCCCGCAGCACAGGATCTGTTTGACGATGGGTGGGAGGAAACGCGAGAGACCCAGCCCGCCCATGTGCCGAGCGCGCACCGTTTGGCCGAACTCAGAACCAGCGCTTGAGCAGGCCCATCAAGCGGTCGAACTTGACCCCATAAGGTGGGTAAAACAGATCGCCCATCGCGAAGCGCGACTGCACCAGCACCGGCTTTTGCTGGGTGAAACGCAAGAAACCCACCTCGCCGTGGTAAGCGCCCCAGCCGCTTTCACCGACGCCGCCAAACGGCAGGTTTTCGTGGGCAATGTGCATCAGCGTGTCGTTCACTGTCACACCGCCGCTCACCGTACGCTGCAACACGCGGTCGCGAGCAGCGGTGTTGCGACCAAACCAGTACAACGCCAGTGGCCGGGGCCGCTCATTGATATAAGCCACAGCATCGTCGGACGTGTCAAAACTCAGCACCGGCAGCACCGGGCCGAAAATTTCCTCGGACATCAGGCGCGAATCTGCTGGTGCATCAAACACCAGCGTGGGCGCCATCTGGCGACCTGGTGATGCAGCGCCCTGCCCCAGTGTGACGACTCGCGCGCCCTGCGTCTTTGCCTCACTCACCATGGCTTGCAAACGAGACAGGTGGCGCTCGGTGAGGATGGCGGCGTAATCGGGGTTGCCGGCGATGGTGGGAAATAGGCGTGCAACAGCAGCGCCGTAGGCTTGCTCGAATGCCGCTTCCATGCCGCGCGGCAGCATCACGTAATCGGGAGCGATGCAGGTTTGACCTGCGTTGAGCAGCTTGCCGTGGGCAATCTTGAGCGCCGCATCGGCCAGGTTGACCGAGGCGTCGAGGATGCAGGGCGACTTGCCACCCAGCTCCAGCGTGGTCGGTGTGAGGTTGGCGGCCGCAGCGGCCGCCACCTTGCGCCCCACCGCGGTCGAGCCAGTGAACAGCAGGTGATCAAACGGCAGGCTGGCGAATTCGTGCGCCACATCGGCGCCACCTTGCACCACACACAGCTCATCGGCGGCAAACGCCTGGTGCAGCAGCTCGGCCAACAAGGCCGAGCTGTGCGGCGTGAGCTCGCTGGGCTTGATCATCACCCGGTTGCCTGCCGCCAGCGCGGTCACTGCCGGCCCCAGCGTGAGCTGCAGCGGGTAGTTCCACGGCCCAATCACACCGATCACACCCAGCGGTTGGCGCTGAATGTGGGCGCTGGCTGGCTGCAGGTAAAGCGGCGTGGCCACGCGACGGGGTTTTGTCCAGGCAACCAGCTTTTTTTCCGAATCGCTGATGAGCGTGCGCAGCACCAGAAAATCGGCCATCTCGGTGAGCTGCGGCGAGCGTACGCCAAAGTCAGCCTGCACCGACTCGGCCAGTGCTGCGCTGTGCTGATCGATCAGCTTGCGCATGCGGCGCATGCGGTCGCGCCGCAGCGGCAGCGGCGTCTCGATCTGCTGACGGCTGGCGTGAAACTGGGCGTCGAACAAGGCGCGCATGGGAATGTCGGGAGGCGATTGGGTCATGGTGACCATGATAAACAAGCCGGCAGCGAAGCTGGGACCAAGACCCCACAGCCTGGGCGCAGACCCAAGCCCGCCCAATGCATTTGGGGATCGGGCCCCAGCCGCCAGCACAGACTTTGCCGAACCGCCACCGCACAGTTCGATGTAACGGCGTTGAAGTCAAGCCCATCAGCGCGCCCTTGCCTGCCTCCAGCGTGGGTGTTGTTTGCTTGAGCATGGACAGCGCCTTGCAGCAGCCGCGCCGAGGCCAGCGACTGCCTTAACGCCGAGTCATTTACCAGTTGCGATATGAAGAAGTGAGACTCGCTGGCCAAACAGGTCAGACCAAGGCCCCGTCGGACTTTTCAATGGCTGTTGTGGGCGCTCGGGGCAGGCGCAGGTCGGCTTGCTGCGGTTGCCATCGAAGCCGGCCAGCCAGCGGTGGCCCGCGCCGGCCATCACGCGCCCGCAATCGCCGGGCCGAACTCGAACACACCGGGGTTGCGCACCGGGTCTACCCCGACCGGGATCGTCGACCTGGGCGGGTACGCGCCTTCCAGCAACAGCTTGGACAGCGGGTTCTCAATGCGCTGCTGGATCGCGCGCTTGAGCGGGCGCGCACCAAATACCGGATCGAAACCGACCTTTGCCAGCTCAGCCACCGCAGCGAGCGAGACGTCCAAGCTCAGGTCCATCTTCAGCAGCCGAGCCTGCAAGGCTTGCAGCTGGATGCCGGCAATCGACGCGATATGCGCTGCATCAAGCGAATGAAAGACCACCGTCTCGTCGATGCGGTTCAGAAATTCTGGGCGGAAATGGTCTTTCAGCTCGGCCCACACCGCGTCTTTCACGTCTTCGTAAGGTTGACCCACCATGGCCTGGATCATCTGCGAGCCGATGTTGCTGGTCATCACGATCACCGTGTTTTTGAAGTTCACGGTGCGGCCATGGCCATCGGTCAAACGACCATCGTCCAGCACCTGCAGAAGCACGTTGAACACATCGGGATGGGCCTTTTCCACCTCGTCAAGCAGCAGCACAGAATACGGCTTCCGACGTACCGCTTCGGTGAGGTAACCGCCTTCTTCATAGCCCACGTAGCCGGGCGGCGCACCAATCAGCCGGGCCACCGAGTGCTTCTCCATGAACTCGCTCATGTCAATGCGAATCAGGTGGTCCTCGCTGTCAAACAAAAAACCCGCCAGCGCCTTGCACAGCTCGGTCTTGCCGACACCGGTCGGGCCGAGGAACAAGAAAGAGCCAGTGGGGCGATTCGGGTCCGACAAGCCGGAGCGCGAGCGGCGGATGGCGTTGGCCACAGCGCTGATGGCCTCGTCTTGCCCCACCACGCGCTGGTGTAGCTTGTCTTCCATCTGCAGCAGCTTGTCTTTCTCCCCCTGCATCATTTTCGCCACCGGAATGCCAGTGGCGCGGCTCACGACCTCCGCAATTTCTTCCGCGCCCACCTGAGTGCGGAGCAAGCGCGGCACGTGAGCGTCCGTCTTGTTGGCCTCGCTGTCCTGCGCCTGACTCAAGCGTTTCTTAAGCTCGGGCAGCTTGCCATACTGAAGCTCGGCCACTTTGTTGAAGTCGCCCTTGCGCGTCAGGTCCTCAATCTGGGTGTTGATCTGGTCGATCTCTTCCATCACATCCTTGGAGCCCAACGCCTGCGCTTTCTCGGCCTGCCAGATCTCGTCCATGTCCGAAATCTCTTTTTGCAACTTGCCAATTTCTTCCTCGATCAGCTCAAAGCGCTTCTGCGAAGACTCGTCTTTTTCGCGGCGCACCGCTTCGCGCTCAATCTGCAGCTGAATTAGGCGGCGGTCGAGCTTGTCCATCACCTCGGGCTTGGAGTCGATTTCGATCTTGATCTTGGCTGCGGCCTCGTCAATCAGGTCGATCGCTTTGTCGGGCAAAAAGCGGTCGGTGATGTAGCGGTGGCTGAGTTCGGCAGCAGCCACGATGGCCGGGTCGGTGATCTGGACACCGTGGTGCTTTTCGTACTTTTCCTGCAGCCCGCGCAGAATGGCAATCGTCGCCTCCACAGTCGGCTCACCCACGATGATTTTCTGGAAGCGGCGCTCCAGCGCAGCGTCTTTTTCGATGTACTTGCGGTATTCGTCCAGCGTGGTGGCGCCCACACAGTGCAGCTCGCCACGCGCCAACGCGGGTTTGAGCATGTTGCCCGCGTCCATCGCACCCTCGCCCTTGCCCGCGCCCACCATGGTGTGCAGCTCGTCGATAAAAACGATGGTCTGACCCTCGTCTCTGGCGAGTTCTTTGAGCACCGTTTTCAGCCGCTCCTCGAACTCACCCCGAAACTTGGCCCCGGCCAGCAGCGCCGCCATGTCAAGCGACAGCACCCGCTTGCTCTTGAGCGAATCTGGCACCTCGCCAGCCACGATGCGCTGGGCCAGGCCTTCGACAATCGCCGTCTTGCCCACGCCGGGCTCGCCAATCAGCACTGGATTGTTCTTGGTCCGGCGCTGCAGCACCTGAATGGCGCGGCGTATTTCGTCGTCGCGCCCGATCACTGGGTCGAGCTTGCCCATGCGGGCCCGCTCGGTCAGGTCCATCGTGTATTTTTTGAGCGCCTCGCGCTGGCCCTCGGCTTCGGGGCTGTCCATGGTCTCGCCTCCACGCACCGCGCTGATCGCCACCTCCAGACTCTTACGGGTCAGCCCGTTCTCGTTGGCGATGCGGCCCAGTTCGCCCTTGGCGTCGGCAACAGCCAGCAGGAACAGCTCACCAGCCACGAATTGGTCACCGCGTTTGATGGCCTCCTTCTCGGTCGCCTGCAGCAGCTTGGCCAACTCGGGACCCCCCGTCACTTGGTCCTGCCCTTGCACGCTGGGCAGCTTTTTCACCGCCGTCTCTGCGGCTTTGCTCAGACCCGGCACATTGATGCCCGCGCGCCGCAGAAGGGACAGTGCGCCGCCCTCTTGGCGCAACATCGCCAGCAGCAAATGCGCCGGCTCGATGTAGGCGTTGTCGTTGCCGAGAGCCAACGTCTGGGCGTCGCTCAGCGCTTCTTGGAACTTGGTGGTGAGTTTGTCGTGGCGCATGAAAGGCGACTTCGCTAGAAACAAGAATGCGGTTCATATGGCGCTCTCAGCCCTGTTTTCAAGGTGGCTGCTACCGCCTCGCGCCATGGCTTGACGCAAATCAAACGCTTAGGCGTTACGCGCCTCGATGCCCCAGCGCGCCAGCGCAGCGTCGTCACTGACACGGGCATCGACCCAGCGCGCGCCTTTTGGCGTCTGTTCTTTTTTCCAGAATGGCGCCTGGGTCTTGAGGTAGTCCATCAAAAACTCGCAGGCCTGGAAACTCTGGCCCCGGTGCGCCGAGCTCACCGCCACCAGCACGATCTGGTCCAGCGGCTGCAACAAGCCGACGCGGTGGACCACCCGCGCGCCCAGGATGTCAAAGCGCAGACACGCCTCGTCTATCATGGCCTCGATGGCCTTCTCAGTCATGCCGGGGTAGTGCTCCAGCTCCATTGCGGACACCGCTTGGCCCTCGGGCTTCGTCGCCGGGGCGCCCCAAGACGAAGCAGCCCCCTCGGGGGGCAGCGATCCTCGCGCAGCGGGAAGCGTGGGGGTACTGGTGCGCTCGCGCACCGTGCCGATGAAACTGCAGACCGCGCCCACGCCTTTGTCGTTCTTGCGCAACCGCGCCACCTCGGTGCTGAGGTCGAAGTCCTCGGTCTGAATCGAAACCCGCGCGCCCATTCAACCTCCGGTGACCGGCGGGAAAAAGCCAACCTCGGCACCCTCGGTCAGCGCAGCCGACTCGTCTGCCATGGTCTGGTTGAGCGCAAGGCGCACCGCCTTGCTGCGCGCCAGCGCCTCGGCATGGGAGCCACCGCGCGCGAGCAACTCATCGCGCAGGGCGCCCAGCGTGTGGGCCCGTGTGTCCAACAGCTCGCTGCCGATGCCGATGGCTTCGCGGACAGAAGCGAAATAGCGCAACGTGACTTTCATTCAAGCAAATCCAAAAAATAGGGTGGGTGCGCGGCAGTCGAGCACCACCGATTTAGCAGCCGAATTATCGGCCAGATCACCGCCCCAAACCGCAAGCGCGAGCAGGCCCGGGCCCTGACCTGCCCACTCTACAATCGCCCGTCGGCAGCATTGCCGCCGCCATCTCCCCACCCCTACTCTGAAAGTTTCTCCATGAAGACCTTCTATTTGTCTTTGACGCTGGTTGCGGCTGCTGCGCTGACCGCCTGTGGCAAGACGGAAGCGCCGGTGGTCGCCACAGCACCCGCTGCAGCCCCTGCCGCCGCCGAACCAGCCAGCCAGTGGCCAGAGCTGCGTGTGGCGGTCGATGCCACCTACAAGCCTTTCACTTACAAGACCGAATCGGGCGAACTGGCCGGCTTCGATGTGGACGTGGCCCGGGCGCTGTGCGATGAGCTCAGGAGCGAGTGCGTGTTTGTGGAGCAGGCCTGGGACGGCATGATCCCCGGCTTGCAGGCCAAAAAATACGACGTCATCATCTCCTCGATGTCCATCACAGACGAGCGCAAGCAGGTGGTGGACTTCACCGGGAAGTACTACAGCACGCCGTCTTGCGTGGTGGTGAAATCTGCATTGAACCTTGGGGCTGACGCCGCCAACTTTGAAGGCAAAAAGCTGGGTGTGTTGAAGGCCTCCACGCAAGAGAAATACGCGATAGGCGAGCTGCAGCCGGCAGGTGCCACCATCGTGCCCTACGATGCACAGGATCAGGTCTACCTGGACATCAAATCGGGTCGCTTGGATGGCACAGTAGCCGACGTGGTCGAGGTCAACGGCGGCTTCTTGTCCACCCCGGATGGCAAGGAGTACGCCTGCTCAGGCGGCCGTATTCCGGTGGAGTTCGATGCCAAGTATTTTGGCATTGGCATGGGTGTGGCGCTACGCAAGGAAGACCCGCTGCTGCGCGACGCACTTGATGCCGCCATCAACACCATTCGCGACAACGGCAAGTGGAAAGAACTGGCCGACAAGCACGTGCCGGGTGTGGACATTTGGGGCTCCTGAACCCTCGCAGCGCGCACCGGGCTGCCACGGATGACAAGCTACTTCCTGAACATTCTCGAAGGACTGCTTGTCACCGTGGGCGTGTCAATGGGCGCCTTGGTGGTGTCCACGGCTTTGGGGCTGGCTGGCGCGGCGGCCAAGCTGTCGCCATACAAAACACTCAACTGGATCGGTGACATTTATTCCACCGTGATCCGCGGTGTACCCGATCTGGTGTGGCTTTTGCTTCTGTATTTCGGCGGTCAGATCCTTGTCAACGACATCGCCGAGGCGCTGGGCTATCGGCGTGGTCCGCAGATCAACCCTTTCATTGCGGGGGTGCTGACCATCGGTTTTGTCTACGGCGCTTACATGACCGAAACCTTCCGTGGCGCCATCATGAGCGTGCCCAAAGGACAATCGGAAGCCGGCTGGGCGTTTGGTATGAGCCGCTTTCACACCTTCAAGCGCGTGGTCTTGCCACAGATGGTGCGCTTTGCTCTACCCAGCTTCACCAACAACTGGCTGGTGCTGCTGAAGTCCACCGCGCTGGTCTCGGTGATCGGTCTCGCCGACGTCACCAATCTGGCCAAGCAAGCAGGCGCTGCGGCGCGCGGCGACATACCCGGCGCCGCCATGATTTTCATGGCTTTCGCGGGATTTCTCTACCTGATGATTTCCAGCCTGAGCCTGCTGCTGCTTCGCTTGGCTGAAAAACGCTACTCGGCGGGCGTCAGGCGCAGTGATTTCTGATGGACAAATTCGCCATCATTTTTGAGCCGCAGAACCTGCAGCTCTATTGGATTGGGCTGATTTCCACCTTGGAACTGCTGGCAGTCAGCCTGATTGCGGGCGGCTTGTTGACCCTGCCGCTCACACTCATGCGGGTTTCACGCAGCAAGTGGCTGTCTTATCCGGTCTGGCTTTTCACTTATGTGGTGCGTGGCACGCCGCTGCTGATTCAGGTGTATTTCATCTATTACGGCATTGCCCAGCTCGAGTGGGTGCAAGGCTTGTGGGACACCACCTGGCCATTCACCTGGTTCAAAGATCCCTTTTTCTGCGCGGTATTTGCGTTTACGCTCAACACCTGTGCCTACACGGTCGAGATGTTGGCCGGTGCCATCAAAGAAACTCCAATGGGCGAGATCGAGGCGGCGCAGGCCGCAGGCTTTGGCCAGAGGGCCATGATGTTCAGGCTGATCCTGCCGAGTGCGCTGCGCCGCTCGCTGCCGGGTTACTCCAACGAGGTGGTGATGATGCTGCACGCCACCTCGCTGGCCAGTGTGGTGCCCGCCCTCTACGACCTGACCAATGCAGCCTTCTCCATCTACAAAACCTACTACCTGGCGTTCCAGCCGTTCATCGTGGTGGCTGTGCTGTATTTTTGTCTTACCTTCGTGCTGATTTACGTTTTCAGGCTGCTGGAGCGACGCTTCCTCGCCTACCTCAAGCCGCGCAGCCACTGACCGACCGCGTCATCTTTCACCCATTTGCGGGGTACCGTCCGGCGCCCTTGCCAGCGATGCAAGTCACCCACCACCCTCTTACATCCCCGGCGCTGGGTACCCAACGCCAGCTAACAAGCCTCGCATTTGGTCGCGCCGGCGCTGGACCCAAGGCTTACATCCAAGCCAGTCTGCATGCCGACGAACTGCCCGGCATGCTGGTGGCCCACCACCTGCGCGGGCTGCTCGAAGCGGCCGAACGCCGGGACGAGATGCTGGGTGAGGTGGTGTTGGTGCCCATGGCCAACCCGATTGGTCTGAGTCAGACGGTGATGCACCACCAGATCGGACGTTTCGAGCTGGCGAGCATGGAGAACTTCAACCGGAACTACCCCGACTTCTTCGAGCTGCTCAAAGACGGGCTCGCTGCGGTGCTGGGGCCAGACGTTGACGCCAATAAGCGCCACATCCGCGCCGCCATGCGGCGCGTGTTGCTGGCTCAGACGCCGCGCACCGAGCTGCAAAGCCAGCGCCAGACGCTGATGCTGCTCTCGCACGACGCCGACCTGGTGCTCGATCTGCACTGCGATTTTGAGGCGGTGATGCACCTGTATGTGGAGCAGGCGTATTTGGAACGGCTGGCGCCGCTGGCACAACGTCTGGGCGCGCGCGCGCTGCTCTGGGCCAATGGGTCGGGCGGCTCGGTGTCGTTCGATGAGGCATTGTCTGGCCCCTGGTGGCGCCTGCGCGATCATTTCGCCGGCCGCGCGCCAGTGCCCTTGGGCTGCGCGAGCACCACGGTGGAGCTGCGTGGCATGGCCGACGTGAACACCGCCACAGCGCAGCAAGACGCTCAAGCCATTTTTTGCTTTCTGCAAGCCGAGGCGGTGGTGTCCGGCTCCCCGGCCCAGCCGCCAGCCGCACTGTGCGAGGCCACACCGCTGGCGGGCACCGAGTCTGTGGTGGCGCCGCATGCCGGCGTGATTGTCTTTGCCTGCCAACCAGGCGATGTGGTGCGTGCGGGCCAGGTGCTGGCCGAGGTGGTTGACCCGCTAAGCGGGCAAAGCTCAGCGGTGAAATCGGGCACCGACGGTGTGCTTTACGCGCGCCACAACCTGCGCTGGGCCACCACCGGTTTCGAGCTGTGCCGCATCGCCGGGCGCGAGCCGATCCGCTCGGGCAACCTGCTGAGCCCCTGATTTCTTTTGCATCACCGACCCGAGACGACCGAGCCCCTGCCATGACCATCTCCAAACTCGAAGCCATCGACATCCGCAAAAGCTACGGCTCGCACGAGGTCATCAAAGGCATGTCGCTCACCGCGCGTGCGGGTGACGTAATCAGCATCATTGGCTCGTCGGGCTCGGGAAAATCTACCTTTCTTCGCTGCATGAATCTGCTGGAACGCCCACAGCAGGGCCGCATCATCGTGGCCGGCGACGAGCTCAAACTCGTGGTCGCCAAAGACGGCATGTTGAAAGCCGCCGACGACAAGCAGCTGCAACGCGCCCGCGCCAAGCTGTCCATGGTGTTTCAGCATTTCAACCTGTGGTCGCACCTCACCGTGTTGGAAAACATCACCGAAGCGCCCATGCACGTGCTGGGCAAAAGCAAAGACGAGGCCATTGCGGTGGCACGAAAATACCTGGAAAAAGTGGGCTTAAAAGACGTGGAAGGCAAGTACCCGGCACACATGTCGGGCGGGCAACAGCAGCGGGTGGCAATCGCGCGCGCGCTGGCGATGGAGCCTGAGGTGATGCTGTTTGACGAGCCCACCAGCGCGCTCGACCCCGAACTCGTCACCGAGGTGCTGCGTGTGATGCGCACGCTGGCCGAGGAGGGCCGCACGATGGTGGTGGTGACCCACGAGATGGGCTTTGCCCGAGAAGTGTCGAATCACCTGATCTTTCTGCACCAGGGCGTAATTGAAGAGCAAGGTGCCCCCAGAGAGGTGCTGTCGCGGCCCAAGAGCGAACGGCTGTCGCAGTTTCTCTCTGGCAACCTCAAATAGACGGTGCTCCCGAGGCTGCTTGCGCGCGCAACAGACGCAAGCTGCCGGCTCAGCGCACTGTGTGGCCCAGCACCATCTGCCCTTGCACCAGCTTGAAGCTGACGGTGGGCGCGCTGAAATCGGTGAACGGTGCGCCCATGGCAATTTCGCCATCGCTGTGCAGCAGACATTCTTGGCGCCGCAGCGAGATGGTGTTGTCAGCGCCATCAAAACGCACCCAGCTGCCGTAGCTGCTGAGGTCTTCCAACACGTAGTTGCCAGACCGGATGTCGATGCTGGCATGCAGGCGCGAGACGCGCAGGTCGTTGACCACGAAATCGGCTCCTGGCACACGACCAATTTTCAGCGGCAGGTCGGTCAGGTTAAAACTGCAACTGGTATCCAGCCAACCCAGCTCGATGCCACCGAACACAGATTCAGAGCGGGTGTTCGTCAGGTTCAGATCGGCTGGCAAGGTGAGAAATTCCGAGAGCATGTCGCTCTGCCATTCAACACGAAACACCTCGCAAGGCTCAGCCCGCCCCTTGATGCGCATGGGCCCCAGGCTGCGGCTGCGCATGCCGTTGCGCAGTCCCAGTGTGCGGATCACCGCTTCGGTCACCAGAATTTGTTCGGGTCCAGCGAGGTCACTCAACCTAGATGCCAGGTTGACCGCATCGCCAAAGCAATCACCATCGACCTGGATCACCTGTCCGCGCGCCATACCAATCTGCATCATGAGCCCGAGCCTGCTGGGCCAATGGGCCACGCGCTGGGCGTGCATCTGCTGAATCTGCGCCATCGCCTCCAGCGCCAGCAGGTTGTTGGTGAAGGAGAGAAGCACACCGTCGCCCAGCATCTTCACCACCGTACCGCCGTTCTCCGCGCCCACCGACCCGATCCATTGCGTGAGCTTGGTGACAGCTGTGGTGGCGCGGTCGTTGCCCAGTGTTTCAAACGCAGACACGCTTCCGGTCAAGTCTACAAAAGCAATCGTCAGTTCGGCCATGTCTTGCTGCCCATTTGTACCGTTAGGCATTCAGCCCCAGTAGATCAGGGCGTCGCGTCCATCCACCATCAGATCCACTTTTTGCCCGACTGGCAGCAGCACCTTGGTGGGCACATGCCCGAACGGCAGTCCAGTGAGAACCGGCGCTTTTATCCGTTCTCGGACCCAGTTCACCACCCCGTTCAGGTTGAAACCGCGGTCGTAGCCGGGTACCAGCGAGTAACGGTTGAATGACCCCATCAGCACCGCTTTTTGCTTGCCCAGAATACCGGTGTTCACCAGCTGGGTGAGCTGGCGCTCAATGCGGTATGGGTGTTCGTTGGTGTCTTCAAGAAACAGAACACCGCCTTCAATGGCAGGCAGGTAGGGCGTCCCAATCAGCGCGCAAATCACACTCAGGTTGCCACCCCACAGGGTCGCGCCGCTGATGCTGAGCGATGCGGGCGCCTCTGACTCCACTGGCGGTGTGCCAGGCTTGAAGCGTTGGCGGGTCGCCAGCGCCTGGGCAGCTGCCACCGGCAGGCGCCAGCCGGTGCCCTCCCCTTGGCCGCGCGCGAGATCGTCGAAACAGGCCGCCATGATTTCGTCAGGCGGATCTTCGCAGCCAAAATCTTCACCCAGGGCTGGGCCCGCCCAGGTGGTGGCGCCAGTTTTGGCGTGCAGCGCGCACTGTAAGGCGGTGAAATCGCTGAGACCAACGAATTTCGTACCGCCCTCGATTGCCTTGACAAGGCGTTTGTAAGGCAGATCGGGCAGCAAGCGGGTGAGCCCGTAGCCGCCGCGCGAAATCATGGCGATGTCGGCGCCGCTGGCCGCCGCACGGCCGATGGCGATCAGGCGCGTGGCGTCATCGCCGGCAAACCGCTGGTGGCTCAGCAACGCGGCTTCGTCGGTTTCCACGTCGTGACCGAGCTGGATCAGGCGCTTGATGCCGCGTCGAAAAGCCGCTTTGTCGCGCACCGCGCTGGAGGGCGAGTAAATGTAGATGTAGCTCATGTCGTGTCTTCGTTCAATCGCGATCGGGTTAGAAACTGGGCCAGTGCGGCGCGGGCGATCGGCGCACCGTGTTCGGGCACGAAGTGGCCTGCTTCGGCCAGCAGCAGCGGCTCCGGGCAGCTACGGATCTGCGCTGCCAGCGCCCGCATCACCGGTTCGCCCAGCACCGGATCTTGCTGGCCAATCGCCATCAGGCTCTGACCCCGCCAATGGTGCTGCCAGAAAGCACGCGCTTTACGCGAAATGGCAGCACCGTCGTCATCCAGATGCTCGGGCACCAACGCAGGGAATGCCCGCGTCGCGGCACGGTGGCCGGCGTCAGGGAACGGCACGTTGTAAGCGGCGCGCTCGGCATCCCGCATCTTTGGATTGCCGCGGGCGAGCAGACGGGCGAGATCAAAATTGGTTTTTTTGGCGCACATGCTGCGCCAGGCGACAAAACCGGGCGGCAGCGGCGCATCGCCCGTGGCCAGCGTGGTGTTCATGACCAGCAGGTGGCTGTAACGCTGGGGGGCGGCCAGGGGCAGGGTCAAACCGAGCAGGCCGCCCCAGTCCTGCACGACCAGGGCAACCCGTTGCAAGTCCAGGTGCTCAACGAATTCCAGCAGAACCTGACGGTGCCAGCTGAAGGCGTGGAACCCATCTTTCTTGGGTTTGTCGCTCCTGCCAAATCCAATCAGATCGGGCGCCACGACGCGGTGGCCGGCAGCGAGAAACACCGGAATCATGTGGCGGTACAAATAACTCCAGGCCGGGTTGCCGTGCAGGCACAGCCAGGTGATGGGCGCGTCGGTCGAGCCCTCGTCGAGAAAGTGCATGCGCAAGCCAGCCAGTGAGGGCAGGTCGCTGACGTAGCGCGGCGCCCACGGGTAGCCCGGCAGATCGGCAAAGGCGGCGTCCGGGGTGCGCAGCGCGTCTTCACGCAAGGGATGCGGGTTGACCCGGCGCGCCTTGAAAAATTCTTGCAGCGGTGCTGCGCACTCCAGGGCCAGCACACCGCCCTGCACCAGCGTCTGGTGGTTCAGGCGCAACGGCGCAAACAGGTCAACCACCGAGCCGGCCGCACCGGTCTTGGCATCGGTTGCGCCAAACACCACGCGCGCCAAGCGCGCATGCAGCATGGCGCCGCTGCACATGGCGCAGGGTTCCAAGGTGACATAGAGCGTGCAGCCGTCGAGCCGGTAGTTGCCCAGCGCCTGAGCTGCCCCGCGCAAGGCCACGATTTCGGCGTGGGCGGTTGGGTCGTGCTGGCCAATCGGTGCGTTGCGGCCCACCGCCATCACCTCGCCGTTGCGCACCAGGATGGCGCCCACCGGCACCTCGCCCGCAGCGGCAGCGGCCCTCGCCTGCTCCAGCGCCAAGCGCATAAAGCGCTCGTCGGCGGCCAAAGGCGACTCAGACAACATCCCGCTCACGGCTTCTGCGCTGTTTCCAGCCGCTGCCGCACGGCCTTCAGCGCACTGTTCAACACCCGTTGGTGTTGCCCCTGCACCTGCTTGTGGTTGCCTTGAAGCGCCGGTGGCAGCTCCCTATCGGATGGCGCTGCCACCGGCGGCCAGACGGGAGCGGGCGCAGATGTCTGAATTTTCACCAGCTGTACCACCACAAACAGCGTCAGCACAAGGCCCGGCAGCCCGAACATCACACGCATGGTTTCTCCAACCGGTCCGAACCCACCATCCCCAGCCGATCCATCCAGCACGCCAGGGCCTGCTCGTTCGGGTTGCCCAATGCGTAGGCCGCGTGCATGGCGGCGTGCGACTCGGGCCGGTGCTGGTTCAGCTTGAGCTTGCATTGCAGCTCAATCACACGCAGCTCGAAGGCGACGATACCCGCCATCATCTTGCGCTGGTAGTCCTCACCCAAACCGCGCCACTGCGCTGCGTAGTCCGGGTCGTGGTCGTGAATGAGGTGCTTGAGCAGGCGGTCTTTGTCATCAAACGATTCGATGATGCAGGCCTCGACCGTGGCGTGCACCGCGAGATAGCTCCAGGTGGGCACACGCACCAGATCCGGATAGACGCGCGGCGTCATGTAGGCCTGCGGCCCCTGGAACACCACCAGCGCCTGCGCTCGCGTTCGCAAGAATCTGGCGTGGGGGTTCGGCCTGGCCACGTGGCCCAGCAAGGTGATCTGACCACCCTCTTCTTCCACCACATGCAGCGGTAGCGGTGTGACGAAGGGGAGTCCCGCGTCATCGGTGGAGATGAGACTGGCAAACGGATGCGCGCGCATGAGATCCGCGGCGATGGCGGGGTCTTTGGCTGCAAACTGCGGCGGCAGGTACATGTCGGCCTTTGTCAGACTTGGGTTCGGCTGCGGAAATGGCAGAGTATTACCGCTGCGCAAAGTCAAACGCCAATGCGATGATGCGTGCAACCTCAAACCGGACCGAGCCACCCCATGTCCTTCTTCTACCATCCCGCCTTTCAGAGCTTGGTGTTGCCGTTCGTGCTCGGGGTCACGATCGTCAGCCTCTTGCAAATGGTGGGCCCGCGCTGGGCGGCGCTGGGGTCTGCTCTAGCGCTGGTCGCGACCCTGGCCGTGTGGCCCGGCTTTGATTGGCCCGCCGCTTCAAGGGCACAGAAGTTGCCCTGGGCGGCATTCGGCGGCACGCTGCTGGCTGCGCTGGCGATCGCCTTGAAAGTACCCGGCACCTTGCCCTGGAATCGGTGGACGGGTGTGTTGATCTCGATCGTGTTGTTGGTTGTTGCGCTGGGGCTGACAGCGTGGGCAGCGCTCGGCGGCTCGCTGCTCCTGGCCCAGCTGGCCTTGATGTTGGGCACGCTCACCGCTGTGGCCGCTCTGGCGGCTTGGCGCAACGTGTCTCTTTCTGTTGTTGCCTCGCTGCCGCTCTTGTTCGTCGGGATCTGGATTGCCCTGAGCATCGCCTGGTTGCCACCGGGCGCACCGCCAGGAACGGGAGCAAGCGAGAGCAACGATCCCTACTATGACCCCCAGTGGAAGTAAATGGTTATTCCCGTTGGCCGCCCAACACACGGCTATCGCCCGGTTTTGCGCGATGCCCTTTTAACGATGCGATGATCTGTAGATGTTTTTGACCGCGCAGCTGCCACCACCGTCCGCGACCCCCGATCCCGTCTCGGATCTGCCACTCGAATGGCCCAAACTCTGGTTACAAATCCTGTGTGCGCGCAGTGGTTTGACATCGCCAGAGCTGCGTCAAGGCGCCAAGGGCGACTGGATGCTGGAGAGCCAAACCTGCGCGCGCACGGCGGCCTTGTTCGACGTGTACAAACCCATGCTCGATGCGCGGGCGCGCCAGCACAGGCGGCGCAGCCAAGCACCCTGGGTGGTGGCGCAACTCGGCCAGAGCCTGGACGGCTTTGTCGCCACCGCCACCGGTGATTCGTATTACGTCAACAGTGCCAATTGCCTGCTGCACTTGCACCGCCTGCGCGCGTTGTGCGATGCGGTGTTGGTGGGCGCCGGCACAGTGGCAACCGACAACCCCCAGCTCACCACGCGTCGTGTGCCAGGCCCGCAGCCTGTGCGTGTCGTGATCGATCCGCAAGCAAGGCTTGACGGTCTTTCAGGTGTGTTTCGCGACGGGCAGGCACCAACGCTCTGGGTTTGCGACAGCCGCCATGCGGAGCAGGCCTGGTCTCGACTGGGTCAGGCTGCCACTCAAGCGCCGTATTGCGCTGAGGTGTTGGCGGTCGATGACCTGCTGGCCACAGACACCGCCGCGCGCTACCACCCCCAGCGCGCTGTTGCCGCGCTGGCTGCACGCGGCTTGCATCTGCTGTTTGTCGAGGGCGGTGGCATCACCGTGTCGCGTTTTTTCACAGCGGGTGTGCTGGATCGCCTGCACCTGATCGTTGCGCCGGTTTTCATCGGCAACGGTCGACGGGGTTTGCAGGCACCCGCTCACCTGGTGATGGCGGACTGCCCGCGCCCCACCGCGCGCACACTGGCCCTGGGACCAGACATGCTCTGGGACCTGGATTTGCGTTCGCCCGCTGGCTAGGCAGGCAGCGCCAGAAGATCGAGATGGCCCACGCGCAGAGAAGATTCTTGCGCCAACACACGTCGCCGCTGCTGCCACGCCCGCACCGCTGGCGCCGCTGCGGCCGACTGTTCGCAGGCAGCAGCTGCCATGCCGTCAATCAGCGCGCAATGCAAGGCTCTGGCATCGGGGCTCTCTCGGCTGTCCAGCCACCAGTCGCTGGCAGCGGTAAAGACGCGGTATCCAGCAGCGGTTAGCGCGCGCTGCAGCGTGGGTACGGCAGCTGCTCCGAGGGCAGGGCCGAGTCCTTTGTCACGCTGCTGGTGCTCGCCGAACAGCCTACCCACGGTGAGATCCATCGGATCTTTGATCGACCAGACATGGCGACCGTCGATGTTCAAGCTCAAGAGCAAGGCCGTACCCGAGGCGGCGCTAGCCGCCACCAGGCGGTGCAGCCAGTCAATTCCCACCAAGTCAAGCAATGCCGAGGCTGTGACGATGTCGGCCGCATGCCAGGGCAGTGTGTCGAGCTCGGTCATCAGATCTGCTTGCTGACGCACGATGCGTGCATCAAACCCTGGGCCGGAAAAGGACAGGATTTGCGTCAGAGTGGCGGACGAAACGACGGGCACAGCGCCGGCAGCGGTCAAGCGTTCGGGCCAGCACCCCAGCAAGGTGGGATCGTGGTCCACCACCAGCCACTGCTGGGCTCTGCCAAGTCGGGGTGCGAGCCAGCGCAGGTTGGCGCCGGTGCCGCAGGCCAGATCAATCACCCGCCAAGGCGCCTTGGGGTGCGGTTGAAAGACGGCGAGTCGGTCTAGCAACTGGAGCTGCTGCACTGCTGCGTCGCGCGCGATGGCATCGAAGGGTTCTCGCTGGCGCAGCCAGTCGGCGCTGAAGGCCGCTGCGCTCACGTCACAGCCTTCAGTACGGTGGCAAAGCGGGCCGCCTGCACCGCCCAAGAGGGCAGCTGCCCAGCCAGCGAGCGCGCTCCAGCGCCCAGGCGCGCTCGCAACGCCGCATCGGACAGCACGCGCGACAAAGCCGCCTGCAATGGCGCCACCTCACCGGCGGGCACCTGAAGGCCGGCTTGGGCCGGCAGCGTGTGCGCCAAAGCGCCAGCATCGCTGGCAACCACCGGCAGCCCATGCGTCATGGCCTCGGTGATCACCATGCCGTAGCCTTCGTGCAGCGATGCCAGCACGAACACATCGGCCGCAGCGTAGTGCGCGTGCAGCGCTGACGCATCCACCTCGCCGTGCCAGAACACCCGGCCGCCCAAGGGCGCGGCCAGGGTACGCAGACCAGCGGCGGTGGCGCGGTCGCGCGTGGCGCTGCCCACGCTGTGCAGCTCCCAGTCGAGGTGCATCAGACCAGCCAGTGCCTGCAGCAGCAGGCTGTGGCCCTTGCGCGCGGTGAGCGTGGCCACGCAAAGCAGACGCAGCGGACCTGAGCGCGCTGACGCGCCGGGCATCGCCACCGCGTCGGTGCCAGGCTCCACCACGGCAATGCGCTCAGTTGACACACCCATCGCCGCCACGTCAGCTGCGGTGTGCTGGCTCGTCACCAGCACCCGTCGCGCATACCGCAGCGCACACGTTTCGTTCTGGAGCAGCCATTGGCGGGCGGCATCGGATGAGCCGGTCTCCAGGTGCAGCGGGTGGTGCACCAGCGCCACCCACCGCAGGCGCGCCGCCTGCGGTGCCACCACGTCGGCCAGCACGCCAAAGGCCAGACCGTCGGCAACCACCAATGTGTCATCGGCCAGACCATCGATACAGGCCGATGCAGCGTCAAGCTCACTGGCGCTGGGGTACGGCCAGGCGCCATCCAGACGAAGGACCTCGACCGCCGAGCCGGATTCGCGCAGCGCCAGCACCATGCGTCGGTCGTAGGTGTAGCCTCCGGTGGGGGTGTTCCAGTCGCCCGGAATCAGAAAGCAACAGGCGCGAGGAGCAGGCATGGCACTCACTTAGGGGGCTGCACCGGCAAAGCGCCCTCGTAGGACGCCCAGGCCACATGCGACTCGTTGAGCGTGACGCGCATCCGCTGCACACCACAGGACGACGCAGACGGCAACGCATGCGCCCCGAGCGCCCCGGCAGCGGTGCGCGCAGCCACCCGGTCAAAGATCAGGCTCGCAAGGAATTCGGTGGTGGTGTTGCGGCCCTTGAACTCGGGCACTTCATCGAGATTGCGGAAGTTCAGCGCAGCGAGTTCCTCTCGCAGCACCTGTGTGGCCAGCCCGATGTCGACCACGATACCGTCGGCGTCCAGCGTCTCGCGCCGCAGCTCCAGGTCGACCACGTAGGTGGCGCCGTGCATGCGCTGTGCTGGGCCGAACACCTCGCCCTGAAAACTGTGGGCAATCATGAAATGGTCTCTGACGTTGACGGCGTACATGGCGTGGTTCTCTTAAATTGAAATGGGGTAATTTGAAACGGGGTAATCGATTCGATGGCACAGCGTGTCGCTGGCGTCGCTGGTGGCCAGGCGCGCCAGCACCTGCGGCAGTTCGCGAAACAGCGCGCTGTGGGTGATGAGGCCGTCGAGCACGGGGTCGGTGAGCAGGGAGAGCGCGAGTTCGAGCCGGCGGCGGTGGCTCCAGCGCCCGCGCTGTGGCGTGGCCACAGCGCCGACCTGAGAGCTTTTCAGGGTGAGCCGCTGCGAATGGAAAGCCTCGCCCAATGGCACGCTCGGCGCGCGCTGACCGTACCAGCTGAGTTCCAGCACCGTGGCCTCGAATCCGGCGAGCCGCAGGGAAGTGGCCAAACCAGCGCCCTGCCCGCTCGTGTGAACCACCAGGTCGGCATCGGCGCGAGCCTGCTCTGGCAGGGAGAATCCGGCGCCCAGCGCCGCCGCCATCTCGGCGCGACCAGCGTTGGTGTCGATCACCTGCACCTCGCACCCGGGCAGCTGTGCCGCCAGCCACGCCACCAGCAGCCCCACGGTGCCGCCGCCCACCACCGCGATGCGCTCGCCCAGGCGGGGGCCGGCGTCCCACAGCGCGTTGATCGCGGTCTCCAGGTTGGCGGCCAGCACAGCGCGCGCCGCTGGCACACCGAGCGGCAAGGGCACCACAGCCGCTGCGGGCACCTGAAAAAAGGTTTGGTGCGGGTACAGACAAAACACCTTGCGCCCCAGCAGCTCGGTGGGGCCGGCCTCGACCACACCCACATTCGCATAGCCATACTTCACCGGGCCGGGGAAATCACCCACTTGAAACGGCGCACGCATGCGCTGCGCCTCGCTGGCTGGTACCTCGCCGCGAAACACCAGGCCCTCAGTGCCCCGGCTCACGCCACTGTGCAGCGTGCGCACCTGCACGTCACCGGGGCTCAAGGGCGGCAGATTTTCGTCGCGTATTTCGGCTTGGCCGGGTGTCACTGTCCAGCAGGATTGGGCAGCGGTGGTCAGGGTGCTGGTCTGGGGTGCCATGAACGAAAAGGGGTTTGGGGTGTCGCAAGGGTTCGAGAGGCGGTGCGTGCCATGATCACCGCGAACCAACAACCTTGAACCGAATCTTATGTGGGAGACGATGAAAACTGCTGGCAGACCGCCCATACCGCTCCCGTCCGGACAGGGCATCGCCGAGCGCTGCGATCTGGCGCGCGACGCCGCGCGCGACCTGTCGGCGATGGCAGCACTGGTGCTGTTGATCGCCCTCGGGCTGGCTTTGGTCGCGGGTATGGGAATGGACTATGCGCTGAAGGCCGGGCTTGTGTTTGCAGTCGGCGCCTGGCTGGTGTGGCGCGGACTGTCTGCCCACCCCCATCCGCGCTTTGGCCCCGCCAACCGGGTGACACTGGTGCGCTTGGTCTTGCTGGCCTTGATCGCGGCACTGTTGGGCGAACCATTCCCTCGCGCTCCCCTGAGCGCCACACCGACAGCCGCTTGGTGCCTCGCCATCGTGGCCGCTGTCACCGCGCTGCTGGACGCGGTCGACGGTGTGCTCGCCCGCCGCAGCGGCCTTTCCAGCGCATTTGGCGCCCGTTTCGACATGGAAACTGACGCGGCCTTCACCCTGGTGCTTTGCATGCTCGTCGTACAAAGCGGTCAGGCAGGCCCGTGGATCTTGGCCGCTGGACTCATGCGCTATGGTTTTGTGGTGGCGGCGCTTGCATGGCCCTGGCTGAGCGCACCCTTGCCGTCGAGCAAGCGCCGTCAAACGGTGTGTGCGATCCAGATCACAACCCTGATTGCCTGCCTCGCTCCGATCGTGCCACCGCTGCTGGCCGCCAGCCTGGCGGCGATCAGCCTGACCTTGTTAACCCTGTCCTTCGCCACCGACATGCGAACCCTGGCGCAGCAGCGCCCCACCCCACCGGAGACCTGAACCATGCAAGCAAGAACCCATTCAAGAGCACTGCTCAACGGCCTCCTGTGGAGCGCTCTGGTGGCCATTGCCCAGCTGGCGATAACTGCTCCTGCCCGGGCCCAAGCGATGCAGTATGAGCTCGACCCCGAACACACCACCGTGGCCTTTCTGGTCGACCACATCGGTTACGCCAAGGTGCTTGGCCTGTTTCGCTCGGTGCGCGGTAACTACCGTTTTGACGAGGCCACCGCAACGCTTTCCGAGTTGCGCATTGAAGTGGAGACCGCCAGCGTGTTCTCCAATCTGCGCAAGCGCGACGACCACCTGAAGGGGCCAGACTTTTTCAACAGCGGGGAGTTTCCCAAGATGGTTTTCACCGCCTCCAGCGCCAAACGCACCGGCGAGCGCACCTTCGACATCGAAGGGCAGCTTGAGCTGTTGGGGAAATCACAGCCGATGACCTTGAAGGCCACTTGGAACAAGAGCGCCGAGTCACCCGTAGGCGGCTTTGGCCGCAAACCCTATCTCATGGGCGTGTCCGCGCGCGGCAGCCTCAAGCGCAGCGCCTATGGCATGAACTATGCGGTCGCCAACGGCTGGGTCGGTGATGAAATTCCTCTCATCATCGAATTCGAGGCCATTCGGCAGTGAGGCTGGGCAAGGCGGAGCCCCTATCGCCGCTGGACTGGTGGTTGCGGTTTGCGCGCGCCTCCTGGCTGCTGAACAAGCTGCTGCCTGTTTGAGAACCGTTGGCCTGGTTTCGGGATGGCGTACCTGGCGCGCCTGTCTTTCGAGCTGTGCCTGGCGGTGGTGGCGCTTATGGGTTGCGTGGCCTGGAGGGGATACTTGTTATCCCAGTTGGTCACCGTCGCTGCGATGGGCTTCGTGGCTTTGATGCTGGTGTGGTGTGCAGCGTCACCGTGCCGGTCGTGTTGGGCCGCCCTGGCAACATGTACCGGTATGGGCGCCACGCCAGCCAGTGGCTGCGGGTTGACCTTGCCCCCGGAAAACGTTTCCCTTGCTGAGTGCTTCAATGCAAGCCAGGAGCGCGGAGATGACGAAGACAGTGCGGGCGCGCTACACGCTGGAGTTCAAGCAGGAGGCGGTGCGGCTGGTCGAGGGCGGACAGAGCATCGCGGCGCCGGCCAGGCCGCTGGGCGTGGTGGAGCAGACGTTGTTCAACTCGGTCGGGGCGCAGCGCGAGGGCCATCTCAAAGGCGCTGACAGCAAGGTCGTGAGTGCTGAGCAAATGGAAATGAGCCGGCTGCGGGCCGAGCTGGCACGCGTGAAGATGGAGCGTGACATCTTGGCATTCTGAGATTGGCGACGGCGTACTTCGCGAAAACGCAGAGTTGAAGTACGCCTTCATCAACCGCCACCGCCGGATGTGGCCGATCTCGGTGCTGTGCCGCGTGCCACACAGGCCAGCGGCCAGCGGCCAGCGTCCAGCATGACCGGCTACCACGAGCACTTTGGGCGCCGTGCCAGTGCTGCCCAGCGGTGCCAATTGAGCGATGACGCGCTGCCGGTGGGCCTCAAGATCCTCCACGCCGAGACGCACAGCGCCTGCCGCTGGCCACGTACCTGGAAAGAGCTGCTGGCACGGGGTATTCGTGTGGGCAAAGAGCGGGTGCGAAAGCGCATGCAGCAGCACGGTATCCGGGCCAAGGGCAAGCGCCGATTCAGGGTCACCACCGACAGCGGCCACGATCTGCCGATTGCACCGAGCTTGGCTGGAGCGCCGGTGCACGGTGACAAAGCCAGACAAGTTCTGGGTGGGTCACATCAGATACATCCGCACCAGCGAGGGTTGAATGTTATTCGCCGTGGTCATCAGCCTGTACAGCCGCCAGGTGGTGGGCTGGAGCTTGCGTCGAGACATGACACACGACATCGCAATTGATGGCCTGCGGATGGCATGGTTCAAGCGCCACCCGAGCAAGGTCAGCGCGCTGATGTGATGTTCCACCGAGATCGGGGCCACCGGTATGCGAGTCAGGACTTGCGGGGGATGCTGGAGGACTACGGCATCACCGCCTCGATAAGTCGGCGTGGTGACTGCTGGCAGAACGCCTGCAGCGAGACGGTGTTTGGATCGCTGAAGGTCGAGCGGCTGCGTGGACAGGTCTTCGCGACCAGACGCCAGGCCAAGGACGAAGTCATCGGTTGGCTTCTCTGGTACAACAAGAGACGGCTGCACTAGACGCTGGCTTATGTCAGCCCGAAGAAGTTCGAGCAAAGTTGGCTGGCCAATCAACCCAGGCAAGCCAATGCGTGACTCGGTTATGGGGTGCGGATTCCAGGGGCAAGGTCATTTCCTATCCGTAACGCGCCCTTTTTTACCAGCTCCGTTACAGTAACTTTGCCTTCTCTTTTGGCAGTTGAGAAGGCGCGTACGGCCATGACAATTCTAACTGCAATCAACAACCGAAGGTAGCACTCAACCAAAACGGAGAAAGCAAGACCAGGGCCGCCTAACGGCGACGTGCTATCCCTCCCCGACCAAATGGACAGGGTATCTTGCGCAAAACTGATGAAAGCATCCGACTTATTCGTAAAAGCGTTGGAAAATGAGGGGGTCCAGTACATTTTTGGCGTTCCCGGCGAAGAAAACCTCGATTTACTGAATTCATTAAAAAACTCGAGCATCCGTTTGATTATCACCCGCCATGAACAAGGCGCGGGGTTCATGGCCGCCACCTACGGCCGTTTGACCGGCCAGCCCGGCGTCTGCCTGGCAACCCTTGGGCCTGGCGCAACCAATCTGATGACGCCGGCGGCTTTCGCCCAATTGGGCGCGATGCCGATGGTCATGATCACTGGGCAAAAACCGATCAAAACAAGCAAGCAGGGTCGTTTTCAAATCCTCGATGTGGTGGATTTGATGCGCTCAGTCACCAAATTCACCAAGCAGATTGTCAATGGCAACACCATCGCATCACTGGTGCGCGAGGCATTTCGCTTGGCCATCGAAGAAAGGCCAGGGGCCGTGCATCTGGAATTACCGGAGGACATTGCCAACGAGGAATGTGCAGAGACGGTTTTTCCGCCGATTGGTCATCGCCGCCCCCACGCCACGCAAGACGTGCTGAGCGAAGCAACCAGCATGATCGAGGCGGCAAAAAGCCCTTTATTGTTGATCGGGGCAGGTGCTAACCGAAAACGCGTCAGCGAGGCATTGACGGCATTCGTGGAGGCCACCGGCATGCCGTTTTTCACGACCCAAATGGGCAAAGGTGTTGTCGACGAACGCCATCCCCTTTACCTGGGAACAGCCGCCCTGTCTGACCACGATTTCCTGCATTGCGCCATTGACCGAGCGGATCTGATCATCAACGTGGGCCATGATGTAGTAGAAAAGCCCCCGTTTTTTATGGAGCATGACGGCCAGCAAGTCATACATGTAAATTTTTCACCCGCCGAGGTGGACGCGGTGTACTTCCCCCAACTCAACGTGGTGGGGGATATCGCTTTTTCCGTACAGCAACTGGCACGGCTTATTAAAAATAAAGACCATTGGGACCTGTCCTTTTTCAAAACCATCAAAACAGAGGTAGACCAGCATCTGTCAAAGTATTTTCTCGATACCCGGTTCCCGATGCTGCCGCAACGTTTGGTACATGTGCTGCGAGAAACCCTGGCTGAGGATGCAGTGCTCAGCCTAGATAACGGCGTTTACAAATTGTGGTTTGCCCGCAACTACAAATGTTATTCTCCGAACACCATGCTGCTGGACAATGCACTCGCTACCATGGGCGCGGGCTTGTCCAGCGCCATGATGGCCAAAATACTGTATCCCGATACCCAAGTTGTGGCTGTTTGCGGTGATGGTGGTTTCATGATGAATTCACAAGAGATGGAAACCGCTGTTCGCCTAAAGCTTAATCTCGTGGTGATCATCGTCAACGACAATGCATATGGCATGGTCAAATGGAAACAGCATGCCATGGGTTTTGACAATTTTGGCTTGGATTACGCCAACCCGGATTTTGTTACTCACGCTCAAAGTTACGGCGCCCACGGCTACCGGATACAAAACGATGAGCACTTTCACCAAACTTTGGACATCTGCTTGACGTCCACCGGGGTTCACGTCATTGAACTGCCCGTGGATTACTCACTCAACCACGAAATTCTCAACGTCATGCTCAAGGAGAAAACATGCCAACTGTGAATGCAATCAACAGTGTGCAAGTATTGCGGCCTCATAACCCAAGTGTCATCTGCGAAATTCCTATCGGCTTGGCGTAAACGGCACGTGGGTGCACTGCCTGGCGGGCTTCAACTTTTGAGTATCCTGGTGACACCTGGCCCAAATGGCATCCACCACAGCAGATGGGTTGACGAAAAATCATTTGTTTTTTCATGCAGCCAGCCACAGGTACGCGGCAAGGCCCAGCAGGTCAGTCGATCGTGACAACAATACCGCCAGCCGCGTTGGCGTCTTCCTGGTCATGTGTTGCCAGCACCGCAGCGGCATTCTGTTGCTGGAGGTAATCAAAAACGACTTTGCGCAATTCCCCTCGCAAGGGCGTATCCAGCTTGAAAAAGGGCTCATCCAGCAGGATAGCCGGGGGTCAGGGGTCGGGAAAGGATCAGCCGCACCCGCACGACGCGCCTCCGCTGTCGACCTGAAAGTGTCTCGGGATCGCGGTGCCCGAACCCCGCCAGGCCAAAACTGGCAAACGCGTTTTTTACCCGCTTGGCTCCTGCAAAGGTAGTGGCATCTGCCCCTGGTGCAACACCCGGTGTATGGCCGAGGCCGCTGCGCGCCTGAAGGACCACGTGTCTCCCCGCTTACCGGTGCGCCAGTGGGTGCTGTCGGTGCCTAAGCGTCTGCGCTGCTGCCTGCTGGTCCGCGTCAACTATCCTGGCCGCCCGGCGACAACTATCCTGGCCGGTGGAGGTGGGGGATGTTTGGGTAGTCAGTGTGGTTTTTCTGTCCTGTCTTGAATCTCCATTTCAATGGCTGTTTGGCAAGCGAAGCGCGTCAGGCCGTAGGCGCCAAGTCGGGGAGCGGTGGGCAAGCCACGCACCCCGCCAGGGGCAGTCCACAGGCCCGTCCTGTGGGC
>Ga0209702_10001460_pt1 | contig 45275 bp, 36 predicted proteins | sample FRY01_FD_187210 | JGI IMG/M metagenome (GOLD analysis project Ga0209702, IMG submission 187210) | Freshwater microbial communities from Lake Fryxell liftoff mats and glacier meltwater in Antarctica - FRY-01 (SPAdes) (version 2) | ecosystem: Environmental > Aquatic > Freshwater > Ice > Glacier... | reverse complement strand
ATCCGAAGCATTATCTCCTGCGCCCGTAAACAGTCGTTGAAAATAGTCCGAACTCTCGCGGATTTGATCAAATCCCCTTTGAACCTAGGAAAAAAACTCGTCGACACTGTCGGACCTGAATAGTTACGAAGATGGAACTATTCAGCATCCTTGGTGGCGTGCTACGGTAAACGGTGGGAACGACCTGGAGGTATGGGACACCCGGGACTGGGGATTCGGACAACAAGAATAATGAAAACGAAATCGACTATTCTGTGCGGCGCAATCTTGGCAATATTGGCGGGCATTCTCATCTTCAGTAAGTTGGGTGGAGGACACCCTCCATCTGACCGGAGGGATGGTGTCAGTCAAATGCAGAATGGGGAACACCCTAGGCAGAAGCAAGGGGAGCCCTCCAAACAGGGAAATCCGCACGTAGAATCCGTTGCCGGCCTTGGAGAGATTGCTGCCAGCCGGATTGAGAAAGGGATCAGGGCCGACGAATTGCTTGTTCAATATGGATTGATTGAAGCGCGTGAGGCAGATGTGTATGCGCAAGACGGAATTGTTCCCGAAATTGATGTCCTGTTTGGGGAAGCTGGAGAAATACTGCACTTGTCGTTTCAGAAGGGGCATTACCAGACCAAGGAATGGAGCGGGGAGAAGGTTTTAAAGTGGATGGAAGAAGGCACCTTGGGCGGCAATCGTATAGTGCAGATCGGAATCCCTGAGCTGACTCTGGACAACGAAGATATGATGAAGTCACTTCTTCGCAAAACAAAAGGCGATATTGACAGTATCGGTCAGAAGGGGAGAGAAAACATCGAATTCGAAATCACTCCGGTGATTGTTGAGATTACCGAGGCTTTCTCTGGAGATCCGCGGTATGTCGGCAAGCGCTTCCCGATGCTCCTGGAAAGGAGCTCGCATGGCCCGCCTTCGATTGGCGAGGACTGGGGGATTCAGTGGCCGGAGAGGGCAGAGATAGTTAGACGTATCTGGTCTCTGAATCCATTTCTACCCGATCCCAGTGCCGAAGATGGGCTTCTTCCAAATATTGGTAGCGGGGGCGTTTTTGACGAACCTCTTCTTGATGCATGGCGTAGACGTGTTGAAGAGTCCGGGGCCGACGAGGTTGACCGCTGGATAATGGCTCGAAGTAGCGACAACCCGTTTGTTGGATGGGTAAGCAGAAATCCTTAGTCTACGATTTGGGGCTTGGGGGGATTTTTGACGAACCACTTCAGGATGCGTGGGACGCAAGAACAGCTGAGGTCGGCTTAGAGGAGGTCGATAAATGGGTGCATGGGTGCCAAGATCAGTTCATTAAGTGGGTGGATTCAACGAGGAATGAGTAGAGCGGGCACGGGTGGCCTGCCCCTACGTTTCTTCCCGTTCACGGGGGAGTTTGCGGAGGAGTTGTTTGGGAGTGCGCGGGATTTGCGGCAGGTGACGGTGGGGGAGGACTGGAAGTTCGGGCACGACCGGGGGGGGGACGTGGCCTTGTTGGCGGAGTGGGGGGCAGCGCAGGGGGTGCGGGTGGAGGCGGTGGCTCCGGTGATGATGGAGGGGGAGCGGATCAGCAACACGCGGATCCGGCAGGCGATCCGCGATGGGAATCTGGCGGCGGCGGCGGCGATGTTGGGGCGGGAGTTTTCGGTGTATGGGGTGGTGGCGCACGGGCGGCAGTTGGGGGCGAAGATCGGGACGCCGACCGCGAACATCGAGGTGGGGGATGAGCAGTTGCCGCCGGATGGAGTGTATGTGGTGCAGGCGGAGGTGGGTGGGGTGTTGCGGAAGGGGGTGGGGAATCTGGGGATGCGGCCGACGGTGGGGGCGGAGCGGCGGTTGCTGGAGGTGCACCTGTTTGATTTCAGCGGCGACCTCTATGGGCAGGAGATGGAGGTGTGGTTTGGGGCGTATTTGCGGGGGGAGGAGAAGTTTGCGGATGTGGAGGCGTTGAAGGTGCAGATTGGGAAGGATTTGGAGAGGGCGCGGGGGATGGGGAAGTAGCGCCAGCGCTACTTTTGGGAGGGGGAGGAACTGCGTGTGGGAACTATCTAACAGCCTTTCTTAGGGCGAAAAACGTTGGCCCCGTTCCGCCACTATCGGCGAGAGCCGCAAGGAGCGGCGTTCTTCCAGGCGCCGTCTGAAGGCACTCCGAGCAAAGCGAGCAAACTCCTGCTGCCGTACCCCTCCCGGAAGACCCATGTCTGGGTTTGTGAATGTGCCCTGGTCTGGTTGAGGGGAAGGGGGTTCAAAAGGTCCGGCAACGTTGGGGATTTTGTTATCCTCCTTGGGGCTGCCTAGGCTTTTGGAGATGCAGTTTGTCGCGAGGAACGAAAAGGGGGGGGGATGGCAAAGCTCGGTCGATCGGGCTGCTGGGAAGTGCTCGCTTCGCTCGGAGGGGTTTGGACGGTGCCCGGAGCACACCGTTCCTTGCGGGGGACGTGGACGGGGACCGTCGTTTGTCCCGTGCTTGGGGGACGCGGAGGGCGGGCGGGTGATGGCTTGGATTGGCTTGGCGGATGCAATCCGCCGCCACGGTTAGAAGGTGCCGTTGAGTTTGCGGCCGATCCAGAAGAAGGAGAGGAGGGCGATGAGGGCGGCGGCGAGGCGCCAGTCGGCCCAGAGGGAGAGGGGTTTGATGAGGGGTCGGGGGTCGGGGAGGGTTTGGATCTCGGCGAGGAGTTCGGTGAGTTGGTCGGCGGTGATGACGCGGCCGCGGGTGACGGCGGCGAGTTCGTGGAGGACGTCGGGACGTGCGGGATGGCCGGTTTTTTCGAGGCGGGTGCCTTGGGCGAGGAGGGTGGTTTCGATGGTGCTTTCGGCGTCGTCGGTGGTGCGGGCCTTGATGTCCCAGGCACCGGGGGCGGTGACTTTGAAGCGGCCGGTGAAGGCCCCCCAGGCGGCGTCGGAGGGAGTGAGTTCGAAGCGTTGGGCGCTGCCGTCGGGGGCGGTGAGGTCGATGATGACGGTGCCTTCCTCGAGGGGGGTGCCGTCCTTTTCGAAGGCGTTGGCGTTGAGGGTGACGATGTCGCCTGGCTTGGGGCGTTCGGGGTTGAAGTAGAGGCGGATGCGTTTGCCGGCGGCCATGTTGCGCTGGTAGGACATCCATCGGGCGACCTGGCCCCAGAATCGGTAGTGGTAGAGGTCCTCGACGCCGCGGCGCCAGCGCCAGGCGGAGTCCATGCCGAGGTAGAGGACCTTGCCGGTGCCGGCGGTGCTGGTGACGAGGAGGGGGATGCGGCCGTTTTCGTTGCGGCGGTTGGCGTGGACGGCGAGGACCTGGGCACCGCTTTTGGCGCGGAGGACGGGGGCGTGCCAGTAGAAGCCGGGGAGGCTGCGCCAGACGAGGGGGTTGTCCTCCTCGGTGTCGCCGAGCATGGTGAGGAGGGAGCTGCGGCCTTCGGTGGTGAGGTCGAGGGGGGAGGCAGTGCCTTCGCTGATGCCGGTGGGATTTTTTTCGTCGAGAACAACGGGGATGAGGTTGCCGAGGCCGTTTTCGCCGGTGGAGAGGGTGAACTGGTTGCCAAGGGGGCCGGGGATGAAGACGATGCCGGAGGCTTGGTTTTCGACGAGGCCCTTGAGGAGTTCGGCCTGTTTCTCGGTGAGTTGGTCCTGGCCGACGCCGACATCGCCGAGGAAGATGACATCGTATTTTTGGAGGTCCTCGAGTTTTTCGGGAAACTCCTTGATGTAGTCGGGGCCGTCGCCGGCACCGAGTTGGGGGTGGAGGAGGAGGCAATCGACATCGACGCCGGGATCGCGGGAGAGGGCGTTGCGGATGAAGCGGTATTCCCAGCGGGGGAGGGTTTCGATGACGAGGACGCGGATGTGTTCCTGGCGTCCGGAGATGGTGAACTGGCGGTGGTTGTTTTTCTCGACGAGTTCGCCGTCGGCGAAGGGGATGGAGAGGTCGAGGGTGGAGGAGCCTTCCTTGGCGAGGCGCCAGAGGATGGAGTCGTAGTAGGTGGACTGGGCGGGGATGGTGATGTCCTTGGTGCGCTCCACGCCGTTCTCGTCGCGGAGGCGGACGATGGTGCGGACGTCGCGGTTGAGGGAGGATTCGATGGTGAAGGGGATCTGCACGTTTTCGCCGATGATGCCGTAGGTGGGGGCGGAGACGTCGCGGAGGTCGAGGTCGGGGAGGCGGGTTTCGCTGCCGAGGACGATGGGGAAGAGGGGGATGCCGCGTTGGCGCATCATTTGGGCGGCGGTGACGGGGGGATCGCCTTCGTTCCAGTCGCCGTCGGTGAGGATGATGGCGGCGCGGAGGTCGGGATGGTTGTCGATGGCGTTGAGGAGGGCGGCATTGATGTCGGTGCCCTTGACGGCGAGGAGGGCGGGGTCGTCGGCGGTGGGAGGGGGGGAGAAGGATTCGAGGAGGACCTTGTTTTTGCCTTCGTCTTCGAGGGGTTTCCAGAATTCGGAGTCGAGGATGTGTTTGGCGAGTTCGGCGCGGGAGACGATTTCCTCGCGGGGGTCGAAGAGTTGGGGGAGGCGGGCGTCGGCGGTGGTCATCGATGCGGAGAGGTCCTCGAGGATGACGATTTCGGGTTGGCGGGCGGGTTCGACGGAGGTGTGCCATTCGGGTTGCCAGAGGAGGCCGACGACGATGAGGGCGCAGAGGAAGCGGAGGGCTTCGAGGAAGCCGGTGCGGACGGGACGGACGCTGCGGCGCAGGGCGATGAGGCAGAGGAGGGCGACGAGCAGCAAGGCCACCACGCCGACGATCGCCATGGCGGCGGAGGCGGAGAAGTGGAGTGGTCCGATCTCGAAATGCACGGGGGTCAGGTGGAGGGTTGGGGGGTGGGGGGAAGGGCGAGGGGGCGCCTTGGTTGGAGGCAGAGGAGGGCCTCGGCGATGAGGAGGAGGAGCATGGCGACGAGGAAGGCGCGCCAGGCTTCGCGGACGAGGGGATCGCCGGTGGTGGAGGATTCCTCGAAGAGTTGGAAGTTGGTGCCGGCGAGGGCGGTGTCGAGGTCGGGGTTGGAGGTTTGCCCGAGGCTGTCCTCGGAGCTGGAGCGGTTCACGGCGACAATGCGTTCGCCGAATTTGTAAACGCCGGCTTCGTAGTCGGCGTTGGCCGGGTCGCCTTTGGAGTAGGCGTCGAGGCGGGAGCGGATCTCCTCGGCTTCGGGTTGGGCGTTGGACTGGCCGGCGATGGCGAAGAATCCGGCGCCGTGTCGTTGGCTGCCGAGGTTGAGGGAGCGCTGGAGGGCGACGAGGTGGACGGCGGTCTGTTCGAGATTGGACCAGGAGTAGTCGGGGAGGGTATTGAGGAAGAGGGCGGTGCCGTTGTCGATGATGCGGCGGCCGAGGAGGGTGGAGCCGTCGTCCCATTCGGCGAGTTCGGTGGTGTCGCCGGAAATTTCGCGGCGGAGGATGGCGCGGAGGCGTTGGAGGGGGACGGGGGTGCCGTCCACGCCGTCGCGGAGGGGGCCGTCCTGGTGGTTCCATTCCTTGACGATGAAGTAGCGGCCGTCGGCGGATTCGGTGACGGCGCCCCAGGAGATGCCGCCGAAGGAGTTTTCGGAGTCCTGGGCGGGGGGGAGGAAGACCGCGACGCCGCCGGTTTGGATGAATTTGAGGAGTTGTTCGGCGACGGGGCCGGTGGGGAGGGCGGCCTGCCAGACGACGAGGGAGGCGCGTTCCCAATCGACCTGGTGGCCGAGATTTTCGGGGAGGACGGTGAGTTCCTGATTGGGGAGGCCGGGGGCGGCGGCGCGTCCGAGGGCCTCGATGACCTCATCGGGGACGCCGTCTTCATGGACATAGTAGGCGTAGGCGGGGGCCTCGGCGCCGAAGGCGTAGTAGGAGACGTTGTTGCGGCTGTTGGTGTCGGTGGGGATGGCCACCCAGCCGTAGCCGCCGTCGGATTGGCCTTCGAGAGGGAGGCGTTTCTGGAAGCGGATGGACTGGCCTTCGATCTGGATGGTGCTGGCGGAGCGGGCCCCGTTGATGTTGTAGGTAACGGGAAGGGTGGCGGGGCCGGCGTCCTCTTCGCGGGTGAGTTCGAGGTCGAGGAGGAGTTCGCCGGCTTCGCGGCGGGCGGCGAGGGTGGTGATGGCGTAGTCGTTTCGTTTGCGGGAATTGAGGGAGAGGATGCGGAGTTGGACGAGTTGGGGCTGAAGCTCATCCAGGCCGGCGCGGAAGGCGGCCCAGCGGGGGTCGTCGGGGGACCAGTCGGTGCGTTGCAGGTCGGAGGCGATCCAGATTTCGGAGCGGCTTGGTTTGGCCTCCTGGAGGTATTCGATGGCGGTGGAGAGGAGTCCGGGGATGTCGGCGGCGGCATCGGTGGGGCCGGTGGTGGAAAGCTCGAGGAGGACATCGGGGGAGGGGATGTCCTGGGCCTCGTTGGTGGCGCTGTCGATGAGGACGAGGCGGGCCCCGTCGAGTTCCTGCATGGCGGTGGCGACGCGGGCGAGGACGCTCTCCCGTTTGACCGGCTGGCCGTCGGCCTCGCGGCGTTCCATGCTGGGGGAGCGGTCGAGGATGAGGACCACCGTATCGATTTTTCCGCTGCCCCAGCCGAGGAAGCCGCCGAGCATGGGACGGGAGATGGCGAAGATGAGGGCGGCGATGGCGAGGGCGCGACAGGTGAGGATGATGATCTGCTTGAGGCGTTTTTTTCCGCGGGATTCGCGGGTGGCCTTGAGGACAAACTGCATGGCGGCCCACTTGACGGTACGGAAGCGGCGGCGATTCAGGAGGTGAATGATCACCGGAATCGAGAGGGCGAAGAGGCCGTAGAGGAGGCTGCCTTGGAGAAACGTCATGGTGCTAGCCGCGGCCTTGTTTGGGGAGCCGGGCGGTGAGGAAGTCGCGCATGATGTCCTCGTAGTTCTGGTTGGTGGTCACGAGGTGGTAGTCGGCGTGGACGTCGTGGCAGGCGGCCTCGACATCGCGGAAAAACTCCTGGAGGGCGGCGGCGTATTCCTCGGCGATGAGGTTTGGTTCGGCGACGACGGAAGTGCCGTCCTCTAGATCGACGAAGCGGTAGGGGCGGTTGAAGTCGAAATCGATCTCCTGCTGGTCCATGAGGTGGAAGACGGAGATGTCGTGTTTGCGGAAGCGGAGGTGTTGGAGGGCGTCGGCGAGGGCGGCGGGATCGGTGAAGAGGTCGGAGATGATGACGACGAGGGCGCGTTGGCCGATTTTTTCGGCGACGGTGTGGAGGGCGCCGATGAGGCCGGTTTCGCCGGTGGGGACGATGTTGGCGAGGGTGTCGAAGATGATCTGGAGTTGTGCCGGTCGGCGGCTGGGGGGGATTTCGAGGTGAAGGGTGTCGGTGCAGCAGGAGAGGCCTGCGGCGTCGCCCTGGTTGACGAGGAGGTAGCTGAGGCTGGCGGCGAGTTTGCGGGCGTATTGGATCTTGGTGTCGTGTTCGCCGGAGGCGAAGTTCATGGAGCCGCTGCAATCGACGAGGAAGTAGGCGCGGAGGTTGGTGTCGGCCTCAAATTCCTTGATGTAGTAGCGGTCGCTGCGGGCGAAGGCCTTCCAGTCGAGGCGGCGGGTGTCATCGCCCTGGACGTATTTCCGGTATTCGGCGAACTCGACGGAGGAGCCGCGGTGGGGGGAGCGGTGTTTGCCGACGACATTTCCGATCATGGCGAGCCGGGACTCGACGGGGAGGGCTCCCAGGCGGGCGAGGACATCGGCATCTAGGAAGTCGTATTTCATCTGGCGATGGAACCCGGAGCCCGGAACCCGGAACCCGGAGAAGTGGGAGGGAAGAACCCGGAGCCCGGAGCCCGGAACCCGGAGGGGAGGGAGTCGTGAAGACCAAGACCGGAGGTCGGATAAAAACCGGGTTGAAGGGTTGGGGTGATCATGGCGTGGCGTCCTTCTCCACCCGGGTGATGAGACCTCGGATCATACGGGAAACGGTTTTTGTGTCTTCGATCAAGGCCTCGGTATTCTTGAACGGCTCTAGTTGGAGGCACTCGCTGACGCGTTGGTGGATGGTGAGCTGGGTGCGGAGTTCCCCGCAGGATCCCTGGCTGTAACCCAAAAACTTGATGAATTCCTTTGGTGAGCCTCGTTCGGCACCCTCGGCGATGTTGGAGGGGATCGAAATGGCGGCACGTTGTATTTGGTCCTTGAGAGCGAATTGCTTCGAATGGTGCGACGTGACGCAGACATCGACGGCGAGGTCGCAGCCCTTCTTCCAGACATCGAGATTCTCGAAATTGTGGGTCATCTTTCTTGTTCCGGGTTCCGGGTTCCGGTCTCCGGGTTCTCAATCCTCTCTCATTTCCTCGACGAGGCGGGCGACGACCTTTTTGGAGGTCATGCCCTGGGATTCGGCGGCGAAGTTGGTGATGACGCGGTGGGTGAGGACGGGGCTGGCGACGGCTTCGATGTCTTCGAGGCTGGCCATGTAGGCGCCGCGGAGGGCGGCGCGGGCCTTGGCGCCGAGGACGAGGTATTGGACGGCGCGGGGGCCCGCGCCCCAGCCGACGTATTCCTTGATCCAGGAGGGGGCGTCCTTGGAGCCTGGGCGGGTGCGGCGGACGATCTTGACGGCGTAGTCGTAGATGTGGTCGGGCACGGGGACGCGGCGGACGAGTCTTTGGAATTCGAGGACCTGTGGTCCGCCGAGGAGGGCCTGGAGTTTGCCGCGGTCGAGGCCGGTGGTTTCGCGGGCGATGCGGCGTTCCTCATCCTCGGAGGGATAGTCGACCTCGATGAGGAACATGAAGCGGTCGAGTTGTGCTTCGGGAAGGGGGTAGGTGCCTTCCTGTTCGATGGGGTTCTGGGTGGCGAGGACGAAGAAGGGAGGAGCGAGGTCGTAGGTGCGGCCGAGGACGGTGACCTTGTGTTCCTGCATGGCCTCGAGCATGGCGGACTGGGTTTTGGCGGGGGCGCGGTTGATTTCGTCGGCGAGGACGATGTTGGCGAAGACGGGGCCTTTCACGAACTCGAACTCGCGTCGTCCGCTGCTGCTTTCCTGGATGATGTCGGTGCCGGTGATGTCGGCGGGCATCAGGTCGGGGGTGAACTGGATGCGGTTGAACTCGAGATGGAGGGTTTCCGCGATGGAGGACACGAGGAGTGTTTTGGCGAGACCGGGAACACCCATGAGGAGGGCGTGGCCGCGACCGAAGAGACAAATGGCGAGTCGCTCGATGACGTCCTCCTGACCGATGATGACCTTGCCGAGTTCCGCCTTGAGTGCCTTGTAGGTGCGGCCGAGTTCATCGATCGCGGCGACATCGTCCGGAGGGAGGGTGGTGGGGAGCGCGGTGGGCGCGGCGTCTTCGCGGACGATGGGCGGCTCGGCGGTGATGGGGGAATCCGGTGCGATGGGCGGTTCGGAGCTGGAGGAAGGGGTGGAGGTGTCGGCGGGGATGGAGTCCATGAGGAAGTCTAGGTGGAAGTGATGGTAGAGCGACGCTACGTGGCGGGGTTGTTTTGTCTAGCAGCCTGTTGAAAAACCCGACATCGGAAAATGGGGGGGAACGGGGGCGGGCCGGGGCGGTTGGTGGAGCGGAAAGGGAGTATTTCCATGGGCAGGCAGGATTAATCGCTGCTGCGGAGTTGGGCGACGATGGCGCGGCGGAGTTCGATGGGGTCGATCTGGCCGGTGTGGCGGAAGAGGACTTTGCCGCCGGGGGCGAGGAGGAGGGTGTGGGGGAGGGGGCCCTGCCACTCGGGATCGAGGGCGTCGGCGAGGGCGTCGAGGTCTTCGGCACGATAGTGGTAGTTGTTGGTTTCACGGCCTTCCGTCTTGACGGAGGGGGCGGTGTGGGGGGAGAGGGCGGCGTGTTGTTTCTGGAGAAACGCCTGCACGGCGGAGGCTTTGTCTGCGGGATCGGTGCTGATGGTGATCAATTCGAAGGGTCGGCTCTGGTAGCGGAGATAGGTTTCGACGAGATCTGGAAACTCGGCGACGCAGGGGCCGCAGGTGGTGGACCAGACATTGATGAGGCGGATCTTGTCGGTGGCGTTTGCGGCGAGGGATTTTGCGGTGGCCGGGTCGAGCTTGGCGACGGTGACGGGCAGATTGTTCCATTCTTCCGTCTTTTGCACGGCAAGCTCCCGTTTCCAATTCCATTTGGTGGAGCAACCGAAGACGCGGCTGGTTTGTTGTTCCCTGGGGATTTCCTGTCCGGCGAGGAGGAGGTCGAGGACCTCACGGGCGTTATTTTCGCTGGCGGGGCCGGGATTGCGCTTTCCGTTGTCGAGACGCCCTTGGTAGCGGAGGATGCGTTTTTCGTCGAAGACGAAGACATGCGGGGTGGCTTGGGCACCGTAGGCGAGGGTGGTCTTCTGGGTGTCGCCGTCGTAGAGATAGGGAAAATTGTATTCCTCCTCTTTGGCGTGCTGTTTCATTTCCTCGAAGGAATCGCCATAGACCGACCAGCCGAGTTCCCAGAGTTGAAGGGCCTTGGGATCGTTGCCGGAGATGGCCACCACGCCGACCTTGCGGTTTTTGTAGTCCGCGGCGAGGGATTTGATGCGTTCCTGGGCGGCGACCGCGTCGGGGCAGTGGTTGCAGGTGAAAATGATCACCAGAAGTTGATGTTCGCGGTAGTCGGCGAGGCTGTGCTCGTGGCCATCGACCCCGGGGAGGGTGAAGTCGGGGGCGGGGGAGCCGATTTCGAGAGTTTTGACCTCCTGGGGTTCGGCAAAGAGCGGTGTAACAAGGGTGGCGAGGACGCTGAGAAGGGCAGTGAATCGGGGCATATGAGGAGGTTAGATGGGTCGGCAGGGCTTGCCAATGACGGGAATGCGAGATTTCACATGAAAAATCAGGGAATTCCGCTTGCCAGCAGGGGGGGCTCTGCTAAATAGCTCGGCCCCTTCCGCGCCTTAGAGGCATTCTGCGGCAGGGCAACGTGCCCAAAATCATGGCCCGAATCTTCGGTATCGAAATCCCCAACGAGAAGCGCATTGAAGCTTCTCTTCCGTATATCTTTGGCATCGGTCGGCAGACCGCGAAGAAGATCCTCGAACAAGCTGCAGTGGATCCCAACATCCGCACCGGTGAGCTGTCGGAGGATCAACTCGTCAAGATCGCTCAAGTCATCCAATCTCAGGAGATCGTCATCGAAGGTGATCTTCGCCGGGAGAAGCAGGGGGCGCTGAAGCGTTTGACCTCCATCAATTGCTACCGCGGCATTCGCCACAAGCGCGGTTTGCCCGTCCGTGGCCAGCGCACCCGCACCAATTCCCGGACCCGCAAGGGGAAGAAGAAGACGGTGGGAGCCAAGAAGTAAGCGCCACTGAATACGACCCAATCCATTTCCGACCATGTCCGAAGAAGAGATCAACAAACCCGAGGAGGCCGCGGCAGAAGCGGCCCCCGAGGCCGCCGCACCTGAAGCCGCCCCTGAGGCGGTGAAGGCCCCTGAAGAAGCCGCACCGGAGGCCGCTGTTGCAGAAGCACCTGCTGCCGAGGCTGCGAAGGAGAAAGCACCGAAAGCGGACGCGCCGAAAGCCGCTGCACCGAAAGCGGAGGGTGCACTTTCCCCCGAGGCGATCGCCAAGGCCGAGGCTGCTAAAGTCGAGGAGCAGAAGACGAAGGACGTCTTTGCGGAGATCATGGGCGAGGGCGAGGGCGAGAAGATCAAGATCCACAAGGCCAAGTCCAACAAGAACGTTGCGAAGGGCATCGTGCACATCACGGCGACGTTCAACAACACCGTGGTGACGGTGACCGACACGCGAGGCAACTCGATCGGTTGGTCGAGCGCCGGCAAGATGGGTTTCCGGGGAAGCCGGAAGAGCACCGCCTACGCCGCGCAGGTGGTGTCGCAGGATGCCTGCCGCCAGGCGATGAGCCACGGTCTGAAGGACGTGGATATCCGGGTCAAGGGTCCGGGTGCGGGTCGCGAGGCTGCGGTTCGCGCCGTGCAGGGTCTCGGTCTCGAAGTGAACACCATCCTCGACGTGACTCCGGTCCCGCACAACGGTTGCCGCCCGAAAAAGGCGCGCCGCGTCTAAACCCACAACCTCCAACGATTTTCCCACATGGCACGCTACACTGGTCCCAAGGATAAAATAAGCCGTCGCTTTTTGACGCCGCTGTTCGGTTCATCCCGCGCCCTCGAGCGCCGTGCATACCCTCCGGGTCAGCATGGTCTTCGTGCCGGCCGCCGGAAGAAGTCGGAATATGCCGTCGCTCTCGGCGAGAAGCAGAAGCTCAAGTTCCAGTTTGGAGTGCTCGAGAAGCAGTTCCGGGGCTACTACGAAGAGGCTTCCCGCCGTCGTGGTGTCACTGGTGACATTCTTCTCCAGCTTTTGGAAACCCGCCTCGACAACGTTTGCTATCGCCTCGGATTCGGCAACAGCCGTCAGGCGGCCCGGCAGTTGGTGGGACACGGTCATGTGCTCGTGAACGGCAAGCGCCTCAATGTGCCGAGCTACATCTGCAAGCCGGGTGATGTGATCAAGGTGGGCGGCAAGCCCTCCTCACAGCAGCTTGGTCTCCGCATGCTCGATCTGACCCAGGCGGTTCCGATGAAGGACTGGGTGACGATTGACCGCGAGAAGATGGAGGGCACGGTGGCCCGTCTTCCGGAAGTGGAGGACATCGAGCCGCTCGTGAACGTCTCTCTGGTGGTCGAACTTTACTCCCGATAAGGAGCCTCGACCGGCCGATTCTTTTTCAAGCACCCCGTGGCGACACGGGGTGTTTTTGTGTTTGCATTGGAGAGCCCGGAGCCCGGAGCCCGGAGATCGGAGATCGGAGATCGGAGATCGGAGATCGGGGAGTCTGGAATGGTGGGTGAAGGGTTGGTTGCGGTTGGTTGCGGTTGGTTGCGGTTGGGTGGGGGAGGTGGACGGTGGAGATGGGCGGTGGTTGCGGCCACCCCGTCAGGGTGGGATCTTGTTTTGGGATGTGTTTCCATGGTTGAAACCATGGGCTTTGTGCCTTGTCCCCTTCAGGGACGGAGAGGGAGTCGGGGTTGGGGGGCGGCTGAGGAGGGGGGGGGGCTGGGGTTGTGAAGCGGGCGGGACGCCCACGCTTCCTTGGAGATCGGATCAGCCGTAGGCTTCGAGGGTGAGGGAATCGGAGGTGGGCAAGATAAGGGAGGAGTTGTCAGGCGGGGGAGAGGGGTGGAAGGCGGAAGTGGGGTGGAGGTGCATGAGGCGTCCCGATAGGACGCGGTTGTGCGAGGCGGAGGAATCCCCGGACTTGGTCCGGGGCTGGTATGAGTTGTCCCGTTGGGATATTCCGAGGGAGGTCGGAGTGGGGGATGGGGAGTGGTGATCGGTTTTCGGTTCGTAGGATGTGGTTGGAGTGGGCGCCGCGGTTTGTTCCGGGTCGTGGGGCTGCAAGGAGGACGTTGGGAAGGGGAATCGCGGTGGGACGCCGACAAGCCAGGGGGGTGGGTGGGAGCGGCGGTTGACCGGGGGAGGCGGGGGGGCAAGGGAGGGGCGGTGGCGGAACCGCTGACGCCCCACAGGGGCGACCCGACGCGGGGAAGAGATGGTGGACGTTGAACTGCTGGACAACGGGGGCGTGGTGTGGCGTTTTAGAAGAGCATGAAGAGGAAGCTGACGGTGATGTGGTTGATCTTCGGGGCGCTGTTGCCAGCGGTTTGGGGGACCTCGGTGGGGACGGGGGCGGTGCGGCAGCCGATGAATCTCGGGCCATTGTCGGATCCGGGGCGGATCCCGATCGGCTGGGTGCCTTGTGAGAGTAACTATGGATACGGGACGCTGGGGTTGATCGCGGAGCCCTTTGTGCTGACCCATGGAGGATGGCGGTGGGAGGGCGGGATCGAGATGAACGGGAATCTGCCGAGTGCATTTGGGATTTCGTTGGAGCAGGAGGATCCGACGACGGCGAATTCGCCGGTGGTGATCCGGGTGCGGAAGCAAACGCCGCCGGGGTACAGTCCTTATTCGAAGGAGCGGGTGCTGCTGGCGACGATGCGTTGTTTGTTGGATTCGGTGGGGGCGACGGCGCTGGAGCCGTTGAAGATCACGGTGGAGGTGGAGGATCCGCAGGATGAAAGCCTGAAGAGATTCTCGGGAGACTATGTGACAAAGCGGATGGGGGAGATTGAGTTTACGCCGACGCCCCTGCCGGGGTGCAAGGTGGAGGTGACGGCGGGCGGGGTGGAGATGATCGTGTTTGAGGGGGCGGCGGAGGAGAAGGCGGTCGAGGGTTCGGAGCCGTTGTGGATGCCCTTTCCGTTGGAGGGGGACTTCGACCCGGGGTATCTGCTCCTGCCGTTGTGGCGGGGGAATGTGGATGAGGGAGATCCGCTGGCGGTGTTCGGGCGTTCGTGGTCGGTGGTGCAGGATCGGTTCAATCCGGCCTCGGGGAATCCCGATGCGAACCTGCTGACGCGGCGGCAGCGACTGGGACACTTTCGGGTGGATCGGACCGAAGAGCGGGTGCAGATCTCGTTCGGGGTGAATGGGCCGCAGACGGAAGAGTTGCGGAAGGATCTGGCGCTATTGTGTTGGGCGGCGGTGCTTTCGGAGCGGCCGGGGAACGAGGTGCCGCTGGAGATAGTAGTGCGGTTGGATGAGCCGCTGGAGGAGGCCTTTCAGAAATGGATGACGGAGGGGTGGCAGGAGACGAAGGGGAGCAACGACATGACCCTGCTCACGGCGCGGTTCGTGTGGGATCCGAAGACGAACGGATTGGTGCGGGGGAAGATTCCGGATTTTGAGGTGAAGCCGGGGACGGAAGGGGGATGGGAGGTGGTGGAGAAGGGTTTGGCGCTGGAGGTGCCTTGAGAAGTGAAGAAGGGGGAAGGGGAGGGCCTTCCCGATTCGGGTAAGCGTTTGAGTGATCGGGAGGGATGTCAGGAGCCTAACCGGGGGGCCATTTTAATTGGCGGCCGCCGAGGATGTGGAGGTGGAGGTGGGGAACGGCTTCGCCGCCGTTGGGCCCGTTGTTGATGACGACGCGGAAGCCGTCACGGTCGAGGCCTTCCTGTTGGGCGATGGGGCCGAGGCAGGTCATCATGTGGCCGAGGAGTTCCTTGTCTTCGGCGGTGGCTTCGGCGATGCGGGGGATGGGCTTTTTTGGGATAAGGAGGAGGTGGGTGGGGGCCTGGGGACTGATGTCGCGGAAACAGAGGCAGAGGTCGTCCTCGTAGATGATGTCGGAGGGGATCTCGCGATCGGTGATTTTTTGGAAGAGGGTTTTCATCCTCTTAGAGGTCGATGGTGAGGTGGATTTTGCGGGTGGCCTCGAGGGGCTGTTGGGCAAAGTTCTGGAGGAAGGCGAGGATCTCCTGGTGGAGGCGTTTGCAGCGGATCGTCCAGCTGCGGGAGCCGCGGAGGACGAGGGTGCTTTCCCGGATGTCGGTGAAGTGGAAGTCTTCGGCACCGCGGGAGCGGAGGTCGTCGATTTCCTCCTGGAGCATCTGGAAGAAGAGGAGTTCAAAGCCGTTGCCGGCGTCCTTGGCGGCGCGGGCCACAGAGACGGTGAGGGGTGGGGCGAGGAGTTCGAGGTGGTCGGCGATAGCCTCGCAGCCGATGCGGCAGAGCATGCGCTTGATGCGCTCGAAGAGGTCCTCGATGGGGAGGAGGCGCCAGGGGCACTTGTGCTCGAGGTAGTGGAGGACGCCGTCGCGGATGTCGTCGATGAATGGGAAGTCGGCGCGGTTGGATTTCTCGGCGGCGCGGGCGAGAGCCTGATCGATCCACTCGGTCCCGTAGGTGGCCACCTGATGGCGGCCAATTTCGAGGACGGGAAGTTTTCCTACGAGGCAGATCATGAATCAGTCTTTGAAGAGGCGGCGTTGCATGTGGTCGCGGAGGGCCTTGTGTTCGAGGGCTTGGATTTCGCTGATGAATTCTCCGACGTTGTCGAAGCTGCGGTAAACCGAGACGTAGCGGACGTAGGCGACGGGATCGATTTCATGCAGCTTGTCCATGACCTTGGCTCCGATGATGTGGGAGGGGACTTCGGAGAGGTGGTCCTTGTGGAGTTCGGAGAGGATTTCCTCCACGGCGCGGTCGAGGCGATCCATGGAGACGGGGCGTTTCTCGCAGGCCTTGACGAGGCCGCGGAAGAGCTTTTCGCGATTGAGGGCTTCGCGGGTGCCGTCCTTCTTGACGACGCGGAGTTCGGTGCGTTCGATCTGCTCGTAGGTCGTGTAGCGATAGGTGCAGGCGAGGCATTCGCGACGACGACGAATGGTCGTGCCGTCCTTCGACATACGGGAATCGACCACTTTGTCCTTTTGGGAACCACATTGAATGCACCTCATGCGCTGGGAGACAAAACGGGATGCTACACAGCATGTGGGGGTCGCAAAGGAAAAATACTAAAGCTATCCGTAGTATTCCAGTTTTGCGATGCGATGCGAATAAGAGTTCTCAAATCGTTCGACTGGCGCTTGCAGAGTCGTTCGCTTCGCTAAAAATTGTGAGTAACTCGGCCAGTTGTTCCCGGCTCCGCTAAACAAAAAAAAACGGAGGAAGTGACGAAAATGTCAGGGGATCGGGTGTGAATAGCAGGGGTGCGGGGGGAAAGGTGCAGAAATGGGGGCGAGGGCGGACCGGATCGGTGGTGGATGGCGGGGTGTTGGGGGCTTGGGTGGTGAAGCGGGCGGGACGCCCACGCTCCCGTGTGGTTCAGGAGCGGATGGAGCCGAGGAGGCCGCGGAGGTAGGCGAGGATGCCCTGGAGGGCGTCGCGGTAGTCGCTGGGGGCGAGGAGGCCGAGGGTATTGGCGGCTTGGTCGAGGAGGCCGCGGGAGTGGTCGAGGGCGCGTTCGATGGCTCCCTCGTAGTCGGCGATACCGACGAGGACGGGGAGGTCGAGGGCTTCCTGATCGATGATGCGTTTGAGGAGTTTGTCGCGTTGCGAGTCGCTGGCGTCCTCGAGGAGGTAGAGCATGGGGAGGGTGAGTTTCCCTTTTTCGAGATCGGTGCGGAGGGTCTTGCCGAACTGTTCCTCGGTGCCGATGAGGTCGAGGCAGTCGTCGTAGATCTGGTAGGCGGTGCCGAGTTGCATGCCGAAGTCGCGGAGGGCGGTGCGCAGGTCGGCATCGACGCCGGAGATGTAGCCGGCGAGGTCGGTGGCGGCGGCGAAGAGCGCGCCGGTCTTCATTCCGATGATGCGGAAGTACTCGGCCTGGGTGAGGGTGAGGTCGAAGCGGCGCTGGGTTTGGAGGATTTCGCCCTGGCAAACGGCGCGGGAGGCTTTGGCGATCTCGCGGGAGAGAGTGAGATCGTCGAACTCGGTGGAGAGCATCAGGGCGTGGGAGAAGAGGGCGTCGCCGAGGAGGACGGCGGTGCCTTCGCCCCACTTGGCGTTGGCGGTGGGAACCTGTCGGCGGGTGGCGGCACCATCGATGATGTCATCGTGGACGAGGGTGGCCATGTGGATGAGTTCGAGGATGGTGCCGAGCATCAGATGGTCGGGCTGGACGCCGCCGGTGGCACCGCCGACGAGGGCGGCGAGGGCGGGGCGGATGCGTTTGCCGGAGGTGTCGCAGACGTAGGAGACGTAGGGCTCGACACCGGGATCGAAGGCGCGGACCTGATCGCGGAGGGTGGCTTCGACCTCGCGGAGTTCGCTCTGGACCATGAGGAATGGAAGTCGGACGGAGTGGCTGGAAGTTGTCTCGATCTCGTTGGTCATGGTGGTGGCGAGGAGCTTGTGAAACTTTTCACAAGCTTTCCTCATTCGCAACCAATACCCGGAAACGAGGGATTTTTGCCCTCAAGGTTGTGGTTGAGGGCTGAGTTTGGGTGGGGTTGGGGCGGTGTTCAATGAAAAGACGAAGATTGGTGGGAAGGAGTGCGCAGGGGATGGGAATGGTGGGAGTGGTTCGGGCGGTGGAGGTGGGGGAGAGGCCGGCAACGCGAAGGGGCCTGGTGGGCCGCGACGAGATCTTCTGATTTCGGTCCGGCGGCCGCGCATAGGCGCGAGCCGCCTCCGGCCCGCGATCAACGCTTGGTGGTGTTTCGGTTCGTCCCGCAGGCGCGGCCGGGGTTAGATTCATCCTGCGGTTGGAGACGATCCAATGGCACCGTCGCGTGATAAATCGGGGATAATGTCATTGCTCGGCGAGTCCCAGCTGATAGGAATTCCTCATGCTTGAGAAACGCCTTCACTATTTCGCGATCCTTGGGGTTCTGGTCGGACTGGGATTGAGTTCCTGCGGAGAGAAGAAGACTGCGGCGGTCGCGGCGGAATCCAGCGGAGGTGGAGGGACGCCTGCGGCGGAGGTTGGGGTGCAGGTGCCTGAGGTGCCGAAAGCCTCCCCTGATGCCCGCGCCAAGGCGCTGGGTTACGCCCGATATCTGCCGAAGGAGACGGAGGGGTTTATGGCCCTTTATGATGGAAAGGGCTTCGTGAAGAGCCTGCGCGATTCCCGTCTGGGGACCTATCTGGACGCTCGGGCGAAGGAAGAGGGCATGGATCTCAATGAGATCAACGAGGAGCCCCAGGCGGCGATGTTCCTGTCGCTGGTGGCGGAGGAGTTCTTTGTGGCGGTGGGCAAGGGAACGCCGCAGCAGGCCGACAATCTCGTGCGGGTGAAGGAGTCGGTGAGTTTCCACCAGATGAAGTTGATGTTGGCAGTGCTCGATGCGGAGATCGGTGGCGAGGAGGCGTCGATGAGCGACGAGGAGGTGTTCATGGTGACGGTGAAAGGGCTGCTCGAAGACCCCAAGGGAGGCGCGGAGTTTTTGGAGACGATGCAGATGCCGCCGTTGACGATCGGCGCGAAGGTGAGCGACGAAGAGCAGCGGGAGCAGTTGGCCGGGATGATGGCGGAAGGTTTGGCGCAGATGTTGGCGGAAAGCGGTCCCGAGGGGGCGGGTTTCGCGGAGGAGGTGAAGGTGACGCGCGGCGATGCCGAGTTCACGGGAATCCGGATCATTGGTGAGAAGCTGATGGCGATGGTGGAGGACCGCGAGAAGGAGGAGATGAGTGAGAAGCTCGGTCCCGCCAACACCGAGAAGCTGTTGAAGATCGGGGCGACGAAGAACATCGTCTTTGCGACCGGCACCCATCACGGTTACGTGGTGATGTTCGCGGGTTCGGACATCGAGGAGCTGCAGATCGCGGAGAGCGCCGCGGATTCCTATGCGTCGAGCGACGACCTGGCTTTCGCGGACGGGTATCTCGGGAAGCAGTTGCTTTCGGTGAGCTCGGTGTCGGATGCGCTGATGAAGGGGATCACGGAGCACGGAACCATTCTGGCCACCTTCGCGGAGGGCATCAAATCCGGTCTCGCGGACACCAAGAACCTCGGAGACACCCGGGATATGGAGGTGTTGCTCGATTTGTTGATCAAGCAGGAGAAGGACCTCATGGGCATGATTTCCTACTCGCCGGCCGGGATGGCGGTGATGCTGGACGAGGGGTTGAAGATGGAGATGCACGGCGGGAACAACTCGCCCTCGGTTGATCTGAATGTGCCCCGCAAATATGCTTCGATCGGGGATCGGGACGGCGTCCTGATGTTCGCCAACTGGGTGTCCAACGAAGAGTATGCGGACAAGTCGATGGAGTATGTCGATACGCTCGGCGAGATCGGGTATCTCGCGGCGAGTCGTGCGGCGAAGCTGGACATCGACGCTTCCGACTTTGCGGAGTTCAAGGAGGGGTTTGGAATGTTTGACGAGAAGCTCAAAGCAGATCTCCTCGAGCTTTGGACGGCGTTGCGTGGAGATCTTTGTGCGGGATTGGGTGCGGAAGGAGCCATTGTGGTGGATGTGAAGGGGACCATGCCGACGGTTCCTGGCATCCCGCAGGTGATCGTCAACAAGGGCAAGGCCCCGCGGGTCGGGGTGATCGCGCCGGTGGTGGATCGCGAGAAGATCAGCGACTCCTGGAAGCGCATTAATGGGGCCGCCGAGAACATCCTGAAGTTTGCCAGCGAGATGAGCGGAGAGAACATTCCGATGCAGAAGCCGATGAGCAGCGAGAAGGATGATCTGAAGACCTGGTTCATGATGATCCCCTTCCAGAACGATGACTTTGTGTTGTCGGTGTCGGTGGACGAGCAGAACTTTTTTGCCTCGACCTCCAAGTCGTTTGTGCAGGATCTCTCCGCATCGCTGAAAGAGGCGAAGGCGGATCCCAAGGATATCGGGGCGGTGCTGGAGGTGGACTTTGGGGTTTTGCGGAGCTATCTCGGCGACTGGATTGCCCTGGTGGACGAGAACGCCGAGGAATTGTTTGGCGGACCGGATGGTGCGGAAGGATTCCGCGGCGAGTTGCCGAAGATCCGGGAGGCGATTTCGGCCACGGAGGAGCTGGACTCGTTGAGCGTCCGAACCCGCAAGGAGAACGGAATCCTGCGTTCGACCCTGCATTTCAAGGTGAAATAAGGGATCCGGCGGAAGCGCTTTCCGCTGGCAATAGGGGGCCGGAGGGCTAGACTTGCCCAATGCGGCATCTTGTTGTCCCACAGGAGGGTGAGGAGGATCTCGGGGCCGAAAGTTCGGCTGCGGTGGAGGAACTGGTCCGGCGCCAGCGGAAGCGGGACACGGCGCAGTCGTTTGTGAGTTCCTTGATCGTGCTGGGGTTGATCATGGCGGTGTTGGGATTGATTGCGATCATACCCTGGGGCACGGAGTCGCCGACCATTGTGACCTACGCCGCGCCTGATCATGAGGAGGAGGAGTTGGAGCGACCGGAGATGAACCAGCAGGCTCGGCCGCGGCCGGCCGGACCGAAGTCCTCGCGGGCCAAGGTGATCGCCTCGACCGAGCCGTCGCCGGTGTCGGTGCCGGTTCCTGACAATCCGATTCCGGAAGGGCCGTTCGGGATGGCGGAGGAGATCGGGGAAGGGTTTGGCGACAGCGAGGGAGATGGGGACGGTGGGGGCGGGGTGTCGTTCTTCGGCAGTTATCGGAAGGGCAAGCGGGTGGCCTTTGTGGTGGACTTTTCGGGGTCGATGGAATCGGACTCGGAGGGAGCCGGTGGGGGGACGCGCATCGCGGGGCTGAAGAAGGAGTTGATCAAGTCGGTGGAGAGCTTGGCAAACAGCATGAGTTTCACGGTCATCTTTTTCTCGTCGAGCGGCTGGCACATCGGGACGCAGGGACCGGACTATGTGGCGAACGGCTGGAATGGTGCGGGGGATCCGCCGCAGACGGAATGGTATCCGGCCACGGAGGTGGTGAAGGCGAATGTGATCCAGCAGATCAAGAGCATGCCGGCGAACGGGGGGACGGTGTGGTATCCGCCCTTGAAGATGGCGATGACCATGAATCCTTCGCCGAGCATCGTTTATCTGCTCTCGGACGGTGATCCGCGGGACGGAGACTCGGTGTTGTTCGACATGGCGGAGATCAATCCGAACGGCGTGCCGATCGACACGATCGCTTTTGAGTTGGCGGGGAGCCCGGCGGGGATGTTGATGGAGATCGCAAAAGTGTCAGGTGGACGGTTCAGCATGTTGTATGAGGGGAAGTTGCTGACGGGTCGGGCGGCGGAGAAGTACACGAATTCGTCGTACGATTGACGTTAGCCGTGGACTTTTCTGGCCCGGCGAAGCTGAAAGGAAAGACGGTAGTCCACGGTGGGTTTGCCAAAGCAAAGTGCAGCGCGTAGCGATGTATCGGGCGGTTTCCCGGCAATCACCCGGAGTGGGATTGATTTTTGATGGAGCGCCTGAGATCATGCCGGGCTGCTTCGCGCCGCGGTTCGGCTGGGCGGTTGGAAACCGCCACCACGGGGGAGGGCTTGCGACCGGGACGGTCACGCCACTGGTGGGGGAGGCGGTGGGTGGGTGGGTGGATTGTGTGCAGGCTGGAAGCATGCACCACGTTGCGCTACGCATCGGCCTCCCCGGCCAGAAGGGAGCGGAGGATGGACTCGGCGAGCGGGAGGTCGGCGGGGTGGGTGATTTTTGGGTTTGGGTGGGGATTGGAGACGAGTTTGGTGGGGATGCCGATGGCCTCGGCGGCGGAGACGTCATCGGTGACGGGCAGGCGGCGGGAGAGGACGGTGTCATAGGCGCGGGTAAGCGTCAGCATGCGGAAAACCTGGGGCGTTTCCATGTACCAGAGGTTTTCCCGTGAGACGGAGCTGCGGGTGAAGCCGTCGGGGCTGGCTTTCTTGAGGGTTTCGGTGACGGGGCGGGCGAGGGTTGCGGCTCCAGAGTCGCGGGCCGCGTCGATGCAGGCTTCGATCTGTTCGGGGCGAATGAGAGGGCGGGCACCGTCGTGGATGGCGGCGTAGGTGCTTTTGGGGGCGGCATGGCAGCCTGCGACGACGGAGAGATAACGCTCCTGGCCACCGTCGATGCGGAGGACTGGTTTCTGATCGGAGAATTGCAGGGAGGCGAAGCGTACCTCGTCGGTGACGACGACGATGCTGGTGACGGAGTCTGCGGCGAGGAAGGCGTCCAGGGACCACTGCAGGACGGATTTTCCGGCGAGCGGAGCCAAGAGTTTGTCGAAGCCCATGCGCCTCCCGCGACCGGCTGCGACGATGATGGCCACGCAGCTCATTTGTTCAGGCGGAAAGGCGTTTCATGACCTCCTGGGAGAGGGTCTTGCCATCGGCGCGCCCCGCGGTGCTGTCCTGGAGGATTTTCATGACCTTGCCCATGTCGGCGCGGCCGGTGGCTCCGGATTCGGCGATGGCGGCCTCCACGAGTGAAGCGAGTTCGCCGGCGGAGAGGGCGGCGGGGAGGTAGCGTTCGAGGATGGCAATCTCCGCCTTTTCGATGTCGGCGAGTTCGGTGCGTCCGGCCTTTTCGAACTGCTCGATGGAGTCCTGGCGTTGTTTGACCTGCTTACGGATGATGTTGGTTTCCTCGGCGTCATCGAGTTCGGCATCGGCACCGCCCTTGGCGATGGCCGCGTTCTTGATGGCGCTTTTCAGGGACCGCAGGGTGTTGAGGGACGGGGTGTCCTTGGCCCGCATGGCGGTCTTGAGGTTTTCGGTGATCTGGTTGCTGATGGTTCCCACGGGGGAAGCATAGAGGGAAGCCGGGAGGGGGTGAAGGGGAAACGTATCGGGATTTGCGGGATTGGGGGGATGGTGCTACAGGCTGGGCACGATGCGCATCACCGGTCCGCTTTACCTGATTCTGCTGGGGTTGCTGATCTCGGCGGTGGGGGGAGTTTTCCTGTGGTTGATGTGGCGGAGCTATGATCGGGCGGCGCATCAGCGGGATTGGAGCGAGGTGCCGTGCCGGATCCTGCAGTCGGAGGTGGTGGAGCGTCGGATCGGGGAGAACGTGCCGGTGGAATATGCGCACGGTCTGCTTTACGGCTACGAATGGGTGGGCAAGGGCCAGACTTCGGATCGGCACACGCTGCGGGGGGCCTCGTGGAGCAGTTCTCCGGCCGGGGCGGCGGAATTGGTGGAAGAATATCCGGTGGGGTCCGAGCAAACCTGCCATGTGGATCCGACCGATCCGGAGATGGCGGTACTCCGGCTGGACTCGAAGGGGCCCGGGTATTCGCTGTGGTTCCCGCTGTTGCTGACCGTGGGGGGGCTGGGGATTGTGGTGGGGTCGGCGGGGAAGCTGTTGAGGGGGGCGGGCGAGGGGGAGAAGGGTTGAGCTACTTGTCGTTGCTTTGGTTGGCAAAGGTGACTCTTTCGATTTTGTTCTGAGCGAGGACGTTGAGGACATCGACGACGCGTTGCTGCGTGGCGCCTGGATCCACATGAAGGTGCACGGATGGTTCCGATCCGGCTGCTCTGGCGGCACTGGCAAACACCTCGATGCGCTGCTCGAGCAGGGGGAGTTGGTGGCTCTTGACGTCTGTGTCGAGGATGATCTGAGCTGGGCCGGTGTTCATTAGAGGGAGTCGGGCCAGGGGTGTTTGCCGGTGGCCTGCCAGGCTTTACGGCTGTTGGCGGTGATTTCGGCGTCGCGCTCGGTCAGCAGGGTCCTGAGTTCGGTGACCTTCTCGGGGTGTTGGGCGGCGAGGTTTTTGGACTCGGGGAGATCCTCGCCGAGGTTGAAGAGCATGGGTTCCTGATTTTTGCCCTTGGGCAGGAGGAGTTTCCAGTCGCCGAGGCGGATGCCGCCTGGCGTGCCCTGCGAAGTGTAGTGGAGGAACTCGGTGCGGGGGGAGGGGGCGTCGCCCGTGAGGAGGGCGGAGATGTCGAGGCCGTCGATCTTGCGGTCGGCGGCGAGAGGTTTGTCGATGAGGTGGGCGATGGTGGGGAGGAGATCGAGGGTGGAGGCGAGTTGGCCGCAGGTGGTGTCGGCGGGGATGCGGCCGGGGGCCCACATGATGCAGGGGACGCGCTGGCCACCTTCGAAGTTGGTGCCCTTGCCGTCGCGAAGTGGTTTGGCGGAGCCGCCGTGGTTTTTGAACTGCAGCCAGGGGCCGTTGTCGGAGGTGAAAATAACGTAGGTGTTGTCGGAGAGGCCTTCCTTGCGCACGGTATCCATGAGGCGACCGATCTCGGCGTCGATGTGTTCGATGACGCATTTGTAGGCGTTCTGTGGATCGGGATCGTAGGCGTCCTCCGGCACGAAGAGGGGGATGTGCGGCATACTGTGGGGGAGGTAGAGGAAGAAGGGTTTGTCCTTGTTGGCGGTGACGAATTCGATGGCCTTGTCGGTGTAGCGGCGGGTGATGGTGCGCTGGTTGACGGGTAGTTCGATGATGTCCTCGTTTTGCACGAGAGGGGTATGCCAGGTGAGGACATCCTCGGCCTGGTTCATCCAGGAGGCGTCGCGGCTGAGCTTGCTCTTCCCGTGGTTGTCGGGGTGGTTCATGTCGTTGGAGTAGGGGATGCCGTAGTAGCTGTCGAAGCCCTGGGCGCGGGGGAGGCACTCGGGATAGTGGCCGAGGTGCCACTTTCCGATGCAGGCGGTGGCGTAGCCGTTGGCCTTGAGGTGGTCGGCGATGGTGGTTTCGTCGGGGTGCATGCCGCGGGTGCTGGCGGGAAAGAGGACGTGTTGTTGCATGCCGATGCGTTTCGGGTAGCAACCGGTGAGGAGTCCGGCCCGGGAGGGGGTGCAGACCGGGCAGGGGACCATGAAGCTGGTAAACTTCCGGCCCTCTTTGGCCATGCGGTCGAGATGGGGTGTCTTGATGGTCTCCGATCCGAAGCAGCCCAGGTCGTTGTAACCCTGGTCGTCGGTGAAGATGATGATGAAGTTTGGCTTGGCGGCGATGGCGCTGAGCGGGAGGAGGACGGTGGCAAGAAGGAGAAGGAGGAGGCGCATGGTCCCCGATGGAAACGGAAAATCTCCGGCCCGTCGATCAGTTTGCGGCGGGAGAGGCGTAATATAAAGGGTCTGTCCCTTTATTGTGATATCGATCTCAACCCTGTTCGCGCGGGTCTGGTGGAGGATCCGGCGCGGTATCGGTGGAGCAGCTACGGGGCGGCGGTGGCGGGGGATCGGTTGGCGCGGGCCGGGATAAAGCGGACGATGGGGGAGCAGGAGGAGGAGAGCACCGGGCTGAAGGTCACGAGGAAATGGGGGAAGGTTTCGGGAGCGTATCGACTGATTTTGTTTCAAGATGGCGAGGAGCGGCATGCGCACAGTGCGAAGACGCTTCGGACGGAGAAGGTGCGGAAGGGAGTGAGCAAGGCGGCGGTGGCCCGAGAGAAGCGGCGGGGCGGGCAGTTGAGTCGATCGGAGCTGCTGAGGTGCAAGGTGCGCCACTTTGTGGAAGGACTGGTGATCGGGAGTCGGGGATTTGTGGAGGAGGTTTTTGAGCAAAAGCGGGATTGTTTCAGCGAGAAGCGGAAGGATGGCTCGCGGAAGATTCGGGGAACGCGGGAGGATCAGGTGTGGTCGATGCGGGATCTGGGAAGGGTGGGTTGATTTTTGGGGGCGCAGGGGCGCATCCAGATCGGAATCGCTCCTCGACCGGTGCGGGACGACATCAAGCGCCAGTCGAATTGGTGCCGTCAAATTTGCTTTTCGTTGGGTCGGAGAGCGAAGGAGGGGGCGTGCGCTGGAGTTGGAGCGTCCCGATCTCGGAGCGGGCGGTCTTGATGAAGACTTCCTCGGTGTCGCGGCTTTTGTGGGAGGCAGAGAGGCTAGGCGTGCGTTTTCGAATGGCGGTAGGGCGGAAAGATGGCATGCCCGGAGGCCGGTGGGAGCCTCTTTTTTCATATGAATTGGGCAGGCAAGTCCCTTCATGCAGGGGTTTTGTCCGGTGATCGAAGAACGAAGGGTGGACAGCATGGGATGATGTCCTAGCCTTGTGTGCAACGTGGAGTGCGATGGGCGCAAATGCGGCCCGCGTTCCCGTGCAGAGGTCCATGTCCCAAACCATCGTCGTTTCCAATCGGCTGCCCGTCCGACTCAATGAGTCGGGAAAACCTGTTCGGACCACCGGTGGGTTGGCGTCGGCGCTGGCAGGAGCGGGGGTGGGATCGTGTTGGGTGGGTTGGCCGGGGGTGCCGGAGGAGGTGATCGATGATGTTGGGGCGTTGAAGTCCGAAATGCGGGAGATCGGGGTTGTGCCGGTGTTTTTGTCCTCGGCGACGTTGGAGGGTTTCTACGAGGGGTATTCGAACGCGACGATCTGGCCCCTGCTGCACTACATGCTGGAGCGGGCCCGATTCGAGCCAGCCTGGTTTTCGCACTATGAAAAGGCGAACCAAGCCTTTGCCGAAGCGGTGCTGGAGGTGGCGGAGGATGGGGATTCGGTGTGGGTGCACGACTACCACCTGTTCCTGCTGCCCCGCTTGCTGCGGGAGTCGGGGAAACGCCTGAAGATCGCCTTTTTCCTACACACGCCGTTTCCGAGCAGCGAAATCTTCCGGGCCTTGCCGGAGCGATCGGCCTTGTTGAAGGGATTGCTCGGGGCGGACCTGATCGGCTTTCACACCTACAACTACCTGCGTCACTTTCGTTCGTCGATCCTGCGGGCCCTGGCCATAGAATCGGAGGTGGACGCGGTGCTTCAGGACCGGCGCAAGGTGGCGATCGGCGTGTATCCCATCGGCCATGATTCCGCGGCCTTCGTGGCGGCGATGAAGACGGATGTCTATCGGCAGACCCTGGAGCGGCATGCGGCGGATCTGGAGGGGAAGCAACTGGTGTTGAGTGTGGAGAGGCTGGACTATACGAAGGGCATCCCGCAGAAGCTGCATGCGATCCGTCAGTTCCTGGAAGAGCATCCGGATCAGCGTGACCGGGTGGCCTTCGTGATCGTCGCGGTGCCTTCGCGGGGGACGGTGGAGGAGTACGTGCAGTTGACGGAGGAAGTGCAGCGGGAGGTGGGGTCGATCAATGGTTCCTATGGAAGCGTGGGGCATTCACCGGTGCAGTTCCTGCATCAGAGTTTCCCGCAGCCGGAACTCGCGGCGCTCTATGCCTTGGCGGATGTCTGTCTGGTCACGCCGCTCATTGACGGCATGAATCTGGTGGCGAAGGAATACATCGACTGCAAGGACGAGTCGCAGGGGGCGCGACCGGGGGTGCTGGTGTTGAGTGAGTTTGCCGGAGCGGCGCAGGAAATGTCGCACGCGTTGATGGTGAATCCGCACGATGTGCGGGAAACGGCCGGGGCGATCGCCCGGGCCTTGCTGATGGAAGACGAGGAGAAGCGGGAGCGGACCGTGGCGATGCAGGCGCGGTTGCGGCGGCGGGATTCGGCGGCCTGGGCGGCGGCGTTTTTGGGGGATTTGGAGGCGCAGCCGCTGGTGGAGTCGGTGGGGTCGCAGGAGCCGCGTTTTCCGAATCTGACGCGCCGGTTTGTGGAGAGCATCCGGGTTGGCGGACGTGTCTCGCTCTTTCTGGACTATGATGGCACGCTGCGGGGCTTTGTGGACAAGCCGGAAGATGCGGTGCCTGATCCCGAACTTGGGCCGCTGCTGCGGGTCCTGGGCAGTCATCCGCAGGTGGATCTGGCGGTGGTCAGTGGCCGGCCCGCAGAGTTTCTGGAAGAACATTTCGGAGAAGTGGGAATCACGCTTGTGGCGGAGCATGGCTATCGATGGCGGCGGGCGGGGGAGCGGGAATGGTCTTTGGTGCACGCCAATCTCGACATGGACTGGCGTGAGTTCATCAAGCCCTTGCTGCAACAGGCGGTGGGCCTGACGCCGGGATCGCACATGGAGGAGAAGCAATCGTCCATTGTCTGGCACTACCGCATGGCAGATCCGGAATTCGGATCCTGGCGGGCGCGGGGATTGTTGGCGGAGTTGACGGACGTGACGGCGAGTCTTCCGGTTTCGGTGCATCACGGGAAGAAGATCGTGGAGGTGGCCTCGCAACTGGTGAGCAAGGGAGCTGCGGTTCGCCTGTTGTTGGGGGAGTGGAGATCGACGATGGGGTTGGCGGCGGGGGATGATCAGACCGACGAGAGCATGTTCGGAGTGGAGGTGCCGGAGGGGACGGAGTTCGTGACTTTGAAGATTGGCACGGAAGGTGCGACCCGGGCCCAGCGCACGACGGATGTCGGCGGCCTGCGGGAGTTCCTCGTGCGTCTGGCCGGGGAGTTGGGCGTGCGAACAAACAATTGATGAGCAACACAACGAGCAACTATACCCAGGGAGTGATCGGGAACGGTCGGAGTTGTGCCCTGATCGAGCAGGACAGCACCATTTGTTTCGCCTGCCTGCCGGATTTTGACTCGGGGACGATCTTTGCCTCGCTGCTGGATGAGGAGCACGGGGGCTATAGCCGGATCGTGATGCCCGGGGGGGGAGCCGCGCGACAGGCCTATGAGCCCCGGACAAACATTCTGGTGACCACCTTTGAGTCGGCGGATGGAACGGATGCCTTTGAGGTGATCGACTTCATGCCGCGATACACCTGGGACGGCAGGGCGGGGAGTTCGGGGGATGCACCCTCCGATTTGGTCAGGATCATCCAGGCCTTGCGGGGTACGCCGGAGTTTCAGGTGGCGTATGATCCTCGTCCGGAGTACGGGAGGTTTCCCGCGAACACCGCGGTGGACCCCACCTGCGGAAGCATCAAGACCAGCACCGGGGGGATCCGGGAGGACGGGCATCATGTCTATGAGTCGGTGTATCTCTATACCGATCTGCCGCAGAAGGGGCTTCTGGCGGGCGAGACCTTCCGGGTGGAGGGGGCGCATTACCTGATCGTGAGCTACCACGACAAGGTGCAGCCACCGAATCACGAGACGGTGGAGTTGATGCTGCAGCGGACGCGTTCCTATTGGCTGCTTTGGTCGGAGCGGACCCATCGGCCGAAGAAGTATGGGGAGGCGGTGCTGCGATCCGCGCTGACCTTGAAGCTGTTGCAGTTCGAGGTGACCGGGGCGGTGGTGGCGGCGGCGACGACCTCCCTTCCTGAGACGGTGGGGGAGGAGCGCAACTGGGACTATCGGTTTTGCTGGATTCGGGATGCCTCGATGACCGTGGCGACGTTGCGACAGCTGGGACATCCCCGGATGGCGATTCGCTTCATCGACTGGATGCTGCGCACCGTCCCCACGAAGGACGACAACCTGCAGATCATGTATGGACTGCGTGGTGAGCGGGAATTGACGGAGCAGATCCTGCCGCATCTGCGGGGCTATTTGGGGTCGCAGCCGGTAAGGATCGGCAATGCCGCGTATCATCAGGAGCAGCACGACATCTACGGGATCCTGCTCGACGTGGTTTATCAGGACGTGAGGTCGCGCTCCCGGACGCCGGAGCGTCTGGATCAGGTGTGGACCCGGGTTCGGGCCGTGGCACGAACCGTATCGATGCGGTGGCGTGAGCCTGATCGGGGGATTTGGGAGATCCGGGGGGAGAAGCGGCATTTTGTGTTTTCCAAGGTATTGTGTTGGGTGGCCATCGACCGGGCGCTGAAGATCGCGGAGATCCTCGGCAAGGACAGTTGGAAAGAGGCGCATCAGGGACTGGCCGATGAAATCCACGCCGACATTTGCGCGAAGGGGTGGAACGAGGAAGTGCAGGCCTTCACGCAGGTCTATGGCGGGCGTGATCTCGATGCGAGCAACCTGTTGATGGGGCGGTATGGCTTCATCGATCCGAAGGATCCCCGCTTTGTATCCACGGTGGCGCGGTCGGAGAAGGACCTTTGCCGGGATGGCTTGATGTACCGTTATCGGAACGCCGACGACTTCGGGGAGCCGAGCAGTGCCTTCACGGTGTGTTCCTTCTGGATGGTGAAGGCCTTGGCGTCGGTGGGGAGGCGGGAGGATGCGCGGGCCATGTTTGAGAATTTGCTGGCCTGCGCCAATCCGCATGGGCTGTATGGGGAGGATCTTGACTTTGAAACGCGTCGGCACCTCGGCAATTTTCCGCAGGCCTACAGCCACCTAGCGCTTATCGACTGTGCGATGGAGTTGGAAGATGGGGCTGCGGAGGAGGAGTTGGTGATCGAGGCGTGATGCTCCAAGTTTCCGCTGCACAATCCATGTCGGGGATGGTAGGGGTCGATGCGGAATGAGCGACCTGCCTTACCATCACGACTGGAAACCGCAGTTCGAGACATCGCTCGGGCTGCAGGTGAAGTGGTTCGGGCAATGGGGGGGGGATCCGGACTGGGCGGTGGAGCCGTCGCGTCTCGGGACGGACTTGATCTGTTTTTTTTATCTCAAAGCGGGCTCCTGTTTCGTGGAAATCAACGGCGTGGTGGTGCCGCTGAAGCCGGGTGAAATGTTGGTGTGGCGTGGCGGTGATATTTTATCAGCCACGCAGGATCCGGCCAAGCCGCAGACGAGCCTGTCGGCTTGTCTCTCGTTGAGTCGGGACGATGCCGCGAATGTCCTGCTGCGGCACGGTTACCAACGCCACTACAGTTTGAAGGACCGGAAACGTTACGAGCAACTATTTAGGGAGGTGCTTGATGCCTTCGAGTCCGGGAGTCGTTGGCGCAACCTGCAGGTTACCGGGGCCCTCTTTCGTTGGTTGGCGGGGCTGCTGGATGCGCTTGGACCCGGTCCGGGTGCGGCGGAGGGCGATCCGAAGACGGTTCATCACGTGCTTGCGGCCCAGGAATGGATCCAGAAGCGCCTTGGCGAGAAGGTCTCCATCGCCTCGTGGGCGGCAGCCTGCGGGCTCAACGCGGACTACTTCAGCCGCTTGTTCAAGGCCAACACCGGCACCACTCCCAAAGCCTGGCTGATCGAGGCCCGGCTCCAGCGGGCCGCACGCCTGCTGGCCTACCCGGATACGACGGTTGAGGAAGTCGCCGAGCGTTGCGGTTTCAACTGCCCGTTCCATTTTTCCCGCAGCTTCAAGCGTCGCTTCGGGATCCCGCCCGCCAGCTACCGCCGGGTGAGCCAGGTGCGCGGGTTTGTGGATCCGTGAACGGGCGGTTTGTTTTTTTGCCATTCGAACGAGGCCATTCAGGTCTTCTCCCGTTCTTGGAGGCGAACGGCCTCCTCGGGAGCCTACCAAGGCAATCACCGGCTTCCCACGGGCTTCCCCCTAAAAGTCGGATTTCTTCATAAAATTTGAGTGACCAATGCATGCCCTCCGGAGAATTTTTCCTGTAGAAACGGGTGAGCCGAGCACTTCCCAACACCCATGAAAATCGCACGAATCGAGACCCACGTCTGCCATGCACGTATGCGCAACTGGGTGTTCGTGAAGGTGATCACCGACCAGCCGGGACTACATGGCTGGGGTGAAGCGACCCTGGAATGGCACACCCGTGCAGTAGTCGGGGCGGTGGAGGACATCAGCGATCTTCTGGTCGGTGAGGACCCGCGCCGCATCGAGTATCTCTGGCAAATGATGTTCCGCCAGCATTTCTGGCATGGAAATGGCATCGTGCGAGGTACGGCCATCAGCGGGATCGACCTGGCACTCTGGGATATCCTTGGGAAAGTCCATGGGGTGCCGGTGCACCAGCTCTGGGGCGGCCCGGTCCGCGACCACATCCGGCTCTATTGCCATCTTGGCGGAGGGCGCATGGAGGATTTCTACGAAACCGATTGTACTGATGCGAAGCGTTTCGGCGAGTTGGCGCAGGAGGCGGTGGAGGACGGTTACTCTGCCTTCAAGTCGATGGCCGTGCCGCCGACCATGCCGCTCGAGGGCACCCGCCCGGTCCGCTACGCGACAGAGTGTGTCGAGGCGATGCGTGATGCGGTCGGGCCGGACATCGACATCATGGTCGATTGTCACGCGCGCCCCTCGCCCCGCATGGGAATGCTTTTTGCCAAGGCGCTCGAGCCGTATGACCTCTACTTCCTCGAGGAACCCTGCTGGCCGGAATCGATCGACGACATTGCCCGTATTCAAGATGCGGTGAAAACGCCCATCGCCACCGGCGAGCGGCTCGTCACCCAGCATGCCTTCCGGGAGGTGTTGGAGAAACGCGCCTGCTCTGTTCTACAGCCAGATATTACCCACTGCGGAGGGCTTTCCGAGGCGCGGCGTATCGCGGCCATGGCGGAGGCCTATCGTGTGGCGCTGGCACCCCACAATCCGCAGGGCCCTGTGAGCACCGCCGCCTCCATTGAGTTCGGCTTTGCCACGCCGTCCTATGTCATTTGCGAGAGCGTCCACAGCGATGTGCCGTGGCGCGAGGATGTCGTGCAGGAGGGCTTTCAGGTCGATCCGAAGACCCGCACCGTGCGTCCCAGCACGTTGCCCGGCCTCGGTGTCGAACTCAACGAGAAGGAGATCGCGAAGCATCCCTTTCAGCAGGAAAAACTTCAACGCGTGTTCTATTCCGACGGAGCAGTGGGGGACTGGTAAAAGCAATCATGGATCCAAAACATTCACTCGCGGGGGTCTTGCCGGTGCTGCAATTACCTTTCCGAACGGACGAGTCGATCGACTGGGACACGCTCTCCAGTGAGATTGACTGGGCTTACGGAAATGGGGCCCATGGTCTCGTCGCGGCGATGGTCACCGAGATCCTCCGGCTCACCGATGCGGAGCGCGATGAACTCGCACAGCGGCTTGTGCAGTTCAACGCCGGTCGCGGACCGGTGGTGATGAGCGTGGGCGACGAGAGCACCGTGCAGGCCGTCCGTCACGCCCGCATTGCCACCAAAGCCGGAGTGGATGCGCTCATGGCGATCCCGCCCGCCGCTTCCCGCGCCCTGCTCTCGGAAAAGATGCGCTACTACGAGGCCATCATGGCCGCCACGCACCTGCCGATCATCGTGCAGGATGCCAGTGGCTACGTCGGGGAACCCTTGCCGGTCGAGGCTCAGGCGGATCTCTACAAACGCTTCGGCGAGCGCGTCCTCTTCAAGCCCGAGGCCCAGCCGCTGGGGCCCAATCTCAGCCTTTTGCGCGATGCGGGTGGCCCCGGCCTGAAGGTGTTCGAGGGCAGCGGCGGCATCGCCCTGCTGGATTCGTATCGTCGGGGAATTCACGGGACCATGCCGGGCACTGAGATCGTCTGGGCCGTGCGGGCCGAGTGGGATGCCTTGGAGGCCGGGGACTTGCAGCGCGCCACCGAATTGCAGGGTATCATCGCCCCGCTGATCTCTCTGCAACATGGGCTCGACGGCTACCTGAGCGTGGAAAAGGCGTTGCTACACCGGCAGGGCGTGTTTCCAAACCGCATCATTCGCGGCCCGGTCGGTTTTGCGCTCGATCCCGAAACGGAGAACGAAGCGTTCCGTCTCTTTGATCTGCTTCGCGGTGCCTGCCCCATTCGCTCATGAGCCGCCAAACCAGATTTCCCGGACTACGAGCACGCTTTGGCGTGGCTCGCTGGGACATCACGCCGGGGCTGGAAGTGTGCGTTAAAAACTGGGGCGCCACGGATCGCTGGTTCGCGCGGGGAGTGCACCGCCCGCTCACCGGCACGGCGCTGGCGATTGCGAAACACTCCGATCAACCCTTGCTGCTCATCACCCTTGATCTCGGCTGGTGGCGGGCACGGGCTGATGTTGATCGGCTGCGCCTGGCCTTGTGCGAGGCGCTCTCCCTGCCGGAAGAGAATCTCATCGTCCACCTCACTCACACGCATGCCGGCCCATTGCTTGATTCCGAACCGCCCGACGAGGCGAATCCGGAAGCGACCATCGCCTATTTGGATCAGCTGCGTGAGGGCTGCATGGCAGGTGCGAAAGCGGCGATCGACGACCTGCGGGAATCTTCGCTCCTCTTTCACAGCGGATCCTGTGATCTGGCCACCTACCGCGATTTCCCCGATCCGGGTGATCCGCAACGCGTGTTGACCGGTTGGCATCCGGACGCGCCTGCGGATGGCACCTTGGTCGTGGCTCGCGTCTTCGATATCGAGAACCGCACCCGCGCGACCTTGGTCAACTACGCTTGCCACCCGACGACACTGGCATGGGAGAACGATCTCATTTCCCCGGATTTCCCCGGTGCGATGCGTGAGCTGGTGGAAGAGGCCACCGATGCTCCCTGTCTCTTTTTGCAGGGAGCCTCCGGTGAACTCGCTCCGTCCGAACAGTATGTTGGAGACCCGGTCGTAGCCGATCGTCATGGCCGCGTTCTTGGACATGCCGCGATGAGTTTGCTGGAGATGCTGGGACCTGGTCAGGGCGACATGGTCTTCGCCGGTGCGCTGGAGTCCGGTGCGCCCCTGGCCCTGTGGAGACCGGAAGAGGGAGAGCTTTCAGAAGCCGTCACCGCCGGCGCGGCCGCCATCGATCTCCCCCTGAAGCCGGATCTTCCGGGGCTGGCCGAGATCCGGGCCGCACTTGAGGGAGCGCCTTCCGGGTTTCGTCATGAGCGTCTCGTCCGCCAGCTCCGTGTTCGGGAATCGGTCGGCGAAGGGCCGACCTCGCCTGAGCGGATCTGGCACTGGAAACTGGGAGCGGGAGCCTTGGTCGGCGTACCCTTCGAGGCCTACTCGGGACTCCAGCACGAACTACGCATGAAGCGTCCGCATCTTCTCGTTCTGAACCTCGCCAATGGTAACCACGGCTACCTCCCGCCTGCGCCGCTCTATCAGGGCCCTTCGCATTATGCCGTCTGGCAAACTCCCTACGCCGAGGGCTCGCTGGAAGCCGTCACGAACCTTGCCCAAGAAGCACTGAATTAACTTCTCCATGCAATCGTGAACATCGATCTCCAACTCCCCCTGGCCGAAGCGGCATTCGGTCTGCAGCGGTGGGACTACATTGCCGTTGCCCTGTTTTTCATCATCCTGTCGGTGATCGGCTACCTCGCGGGGCGCGGGGAGCGGGTGAGCTCGGAGGAATACTTTCTGGCGGGCAGGAAATTGCCGTGGTACGTCGTCGGCGGCTCGTTCATCGCCTCGAATATTTCCAGCGATCAGTTCATCGGCATGGTCGGGGCGGCGATGGTTTACGGGGTATGTGTTTCGCTCTACGAGTGGGCCAATGTCGCCACCTACGCCCTCCTGATCTGGTTCTTTGTGCCCTTCCTGCTCGCGTCGAAGGTTTTCACCACACCGGAATACCTCGAGAAGCGATTCAGTCCATCGGTGCGGACCCTGTTTGCCGTGGTGACGGTCATCAGCAATGTCGTCGCCTTCCTGGCCGCCGTGCTCTATGGCGGAGCGCTGGCCTTGCAGGGATTGTTCGGTTGGGACCTGTGGCCATCGATCATCGGTCTCGGCCTCGTAGCCGGGGTATGGGCGGTCTATGGCGGCCTGTCGTCCGTCGCATGGACGGACCTCTTCACGGTGACTGTCATGATCGTGGGAGGCATCCTCGTCACCCTCTTCGGCCTCCTGGCCCTCGCGCCGGAGGGCGGGGGGGTCATCGATGGTTTCCGGGTCATGCTCGAGCGCAACGAGGCCACCAGCGGCCTGTGGGCGGAAGCCGTGCGGAGCAATACACAGGAATTGGCGGGTGCCGACCCCTACAACCGTCTCTCCGTGATTCAGCCGGTGAGTCATCCAATGACGCCCACCGTGAGCATGATCCCCTTCCTGCTCTCCGTCAGCCTCTGGTACAACGTGCTCAATCAATTCATGATCCAGCGGGTACTCGGAGCAAAGAACATGTATCACGCCCGGATGGGGATCGTGTTCGCGGGTTGGCTCAAAGTCATTCTGCCCGTCATCGTGATCGTGCCGGGGATGATCCTGTTTGCGATGAAGCCGGAACTCCTGCTGATCGAACCGTGGGGGGACGTCAAACCGGCGGCCGACAAGGGCTATGTGCAGCTCATTCAGGAGCTCGTCCCCGCCGGATTGCGCGGGCTTTTCCTCGCGGCCCTCTTCGGAGCGATCCAATCGACCGTCAACAGCGTCCTGAACTCGACCGCAACGGTCATCACCTTCGATCTCTACCGCCGACTCTGGCGTCCGCAGTCGACCGACCGGCAACTGGTGGTGGTCGGCGTGGTGGCCTCGGTCGCCGTCCTTGCCGTCGCGATCGTCATCGGCAGATATATCGGCGATCTGGGTGGGGGACTCTTCGAGTATGTCATCTCGCTCTACGTGCTCTTCGCTCCCCCTTTCGCGGCGATCTTCCTGTTGGGGATCCTTTGGCGCCGCGTGACCGCCCCGGCGGCGCTGACCACGGTCATCGTCGGGATGTGCGCCGGCCTCGCGCTGAAGATCTTCCTGACCAACGCTTCGGATTACCCCGTCTGGCTCGGCTCATTCCCGAACCAAGCCTCGATCCTCTATCTGATCTGCATGGCAACCTGTGTGATCGTCACCCTCGCGACCCGTCCGCCAAGACCGGAGCAGGTCACCGACCAGCTCTGCATGAACTGGAAGCGGCTCAACATCTTCAGCAACCTGGGCGACCGTTGGTACAAAAGCGTGGTCTTCTGGTGGCTGGCCTATTCGGTCGTGATCGTCCTGCTGATGCTGTATTTTACCGGCCTGTTTTTTCCGACGGGTGGGGCGGAGTAGATTTTATTGGCGAATAACAGACACCCATGGACAAGGAATCCCACATGAAACGCCACGGTCTGTGCGATGAGAACGATAAAGCAGAACGGAGTAGCCAAGTGATCGCCGTGGTCGGGCTCGGTCCGCTGGGGCGGGGGATCGCGGCGTGCTCCCTGTCGCGTGGATTCGTCGTGGTCGGAATCGACCGTGAAGAGAAGCACCGCGAAGCACTGAGGAGTTATCTTCCTGACGCCGTCGGACAGTGTCTTGAAGCCGGCCTCATCGAGGCTGGTGATGCGGCGGACTGGCAGACGCGGCTGACACTGTCCGAAGATCTTTCCTCCATCAGGCAGGCCTCTCTGGTCATCGAATCGATTGCGGAAGATCTCCCGTCCAAGAAGAAACTGCTGCAGGAGATTGAGAAAATTGTCGCTGCGGATGTTCCCATTGGCAGCAACACCTCGGCCTTTCCGATCACCACATTGCAGGAAGGGTGCAGGCATCCCGAGCGGATCTTCGGCATGCATTGGTCGAGTCATGGGCACGTCACGCGCTTCCTGGAATTGACTCCCGGCGAGAAAACCTCGCCGCAGGTGATGGAGTTTGCGACCGCGATGGCGGGGCGGCTCGGCAAGGAAGCGGCGGTGCTGAAAAAGGACATTGCGGGGTTCCTGTGCAATCGCATTGGCTACGCCATGTATCGCGAGGCCGTGCACCTTCTGGAATCGGGGGTGGCGGATGCCGAGGCCATCGAGTGTTCGTTCCGGAATTCGGTTGGATTGTGGGCGGCCATGTGTGGCCCGCTGCGACTGATGGACGTGACGGGCGGAGGCGCGTTCTATGCCGAGTCGATTAAAGGCGTTTTGCCCACGATGGCGAATTCGACCGAATTACAGGAGACCCTGCAGTCGTTCATTGATCAGGACGCCAAGGGGCCGAAGAATAATATTGGGTTCTTCAACTATGAGGAAGGTGACGCCGCGGAGTGGGCGGAGCGCTTCACGGCCTCCATTCTCGCGACGAGGAAGTACCAGGAGCAGCACATTCGGTGCGATGAGGCGGATGAAGGCAGCGAACCGGCGGTGTCATCGTGATCGGAGGGATGTCTCTCGTCCCCGCGGGACGCAGGCCGGGTCCTCCCGGTGCCCTAATGTCGGATTTCTTCATGAAGAACTCCGCATTCCTCCATGTTTTTCACAGAGGCTTCCCGATTAATCTCGCCCTGCTACACTGCGCCCCGCAACCACCCGCTGCATGAAAATCCAAGGCATCCTCACTCCCAATATCGTCCCCTTTCACGACGACCGAAGCATCAACGAGGGCGAGCTGCGGCGCTACGTCAGTTGGCTCATCGACAAGGGAGTCAACGGACTCTACCCGAATGGCAGCACCGGTGAATTCATTCGGTTGAGCTTTGAAGAGCGGAAGCGGATCGTCGCCATCGTCACCGATGAAGTTGCGGGAAGGGTGCCCGTTCTCGCCGGTGCCGCCGAAGCCAACATTGATCTCGTCCTCGAGGCCTGTGCCCACTGCGCCGATCACGGCTGCGCCGCCGTTTCCGTGACCGGCCCCTACTATTTCAACGTCTCGCAGGAGAGTATTGAACACTACTTCCGCGAGCTGGCGGAGCGGTCTCCGATCGACATCCTCCTCTACAACATCCCGCAGTTCTCCAACGAGATCGGGGTGGAGGTGGTTCGGCGTTTGTCGCTCGATTGTCCGCGTATCATCGGCATCAAGGACAGCAGCCGCGACATGGCGCGGTTCATGAACACGCTCGGCAAGATCAAGCCACAGCGTCCGGATTTCATCTGCCTGACTGGCACGGAAGAGACCCTCTTGCCCACCCTCCTGATGGGTGGCGACGGCGGCACCATCGCCACCAGCGGCGTTGCCCCCGAGGCGGTCATGAAACTCTACCACGATTGGCAGAGTGGTGATCTGGAGGAAGCCAAGCGGGTCCAGTTCAAGATCCTTGAGCTGATCGAGACGATGTTTGCGGCAGGCAATTTTCCCGAGGGCTTCCGGGAGGGCGTCAACCTGCGGGGCTTCAACGCGGGCCGCGCCCGCCAGCCGATGGCCCCCGGAGAGATGGAACACTTCCTCAACATTCGCTCCAAGCTCGCCTGTCTGCTCGGCGACTGCGGATTCGATGAGGCTGCGGCTCATTGCGAGCGGACCGATCATGACGCCCCGGCCACCATGAAGGAGCGGATTGAGCGCATTGATGTCGAAACCATCGTCCGCGAGGTTGTCGGGAAGCTGCATCCGGGCCAGTAAGGGAATCGATCCCATCGAGGTTGCGTAAAGGGGGCGGAGCAGGGTTGTTGTCGATCGGGTGCCTCTTCGCCCCGGACACACCTCCGGGCATTGATGCTGTGTCCCCTTGGTGTTTCTGATCCGGGACGATCCATTCCCAGTTCCCGTGGTAAAGGAGGGGCTGCGTCTTACTTCCTAGGGATCTCCAAGTCGGTGGCGGGACGCCACCGCTCCCTTGTTTCACGGACCCTTGTTTCACGGGACCCGGGAAAAGTCGGATTTGTGCATGAATCTTGCTCCGATACTCCATTCCCTCCGGCGGAATCCCGCGTTAGAGTGCTCGGCGATGGTGGCGGGCAGGATTGGGGAAGAACAGATCTGACACCGCTGTATTCAGGAAGAGCAGAATCCAAATCGAAAGCGAACAAATCATGAACAGCGAAGAGCAAAGCAGCGACAACCACAACCTCATCGAGAACTTGGAACGGGCCGGCCTGTCGCGGCGGGGATTCCTGCACGGCATGGGCGGGATGGGAGCCTTTCTCGGGATGGGTGGATTGGCCGACCGTGCGGCGGCGGCACCAGAAGGAAACGACGGCAAAGTCATTCCCGGCTTTGAGAAAGTTCAGGATGATCCGAACGCGGCGAATGGTTGGCAGCAATTTTCCGACCGTAAGATCCGGGTCGGCATTGCCGGCAACGGCCTCTGCAGCATGGGATCTCAGTTCAGCTTTCAGAATCATCCGAATGTCGAGGTGGTCGCGGTCTCCGATTTGATCCCCGCACGCTGCGCTGCGCTGGCGAATGCCTGTGGATGTCAGAAGACGTACGCCTCTTGTGAGGAGATGATCAAGGATGACAACATCGAGGCGATCTTCGTTGCCACCGATGCGCCGAGCCATGCCCGTCTCTCCGTGGCGGCCTTGGAAAAGGGGAAGCACATCGCCGCCTGCGTGCCTGCCGTGTTTGGATCCCTCGAGGATGCCGACATGCTCTTCGAGGCGGTGAAGAAAAGTGGTCGGAAGTACATGATGTTCGAAACTTCAGCCTTCCATGAGGAGGTGTATGCGAATCACAAGCGTTACCAGGGGGGGGATTTAGGCAAGATCATCTACTCCGAGGGCGAATACTATCACTACTTTGGAAGCCCCCTCGGGGGATACAATCCGAAAACAAAGAACGTGGACAACGACGGGTGGCGCAAAGGCCTGCCGCCACAATGGTATCCGACGCACTCGAATGCCTATTACATCTCGGTGACTGGAGGCCGTTTCACGGAAGTGTCCTGCATGGGCATGCCCAGCGAAGTTCCCCATCTTCAGGCGGCGAACAACGATTACAAGAATCCCTTTGGCTCGGAAGTCGCACTGTTCCGCACCAGCGAGGGCGGCATGTCGCGCATGGCAGTCTGCTGGGACATGCCGGGAGCAGGCGGTGAACACGGCAGGGTTTACGGTCAGAAGAAAGGTGGAGGTAATATTTTCACCCAAATGCCACCACTCCCTCCGGGTGTCGCTGGCGGAGGGCATGGCGGTTCCCATGGGCACCTGATGACCGAATTCGTGGACGCCGTTCTGCGGGACCGCAATCCGTGGGTGGATGTGGCGCAGGCCTTGAACATGACCGTGCCGGGTATCGTGGCCCACCAGTCGGCGTTGAAGGGCGGGGAACTGCTGAAGATTCCACAGTATACGCTGTGACTCAAGGTACGCCCCAACTGCCGACCAGAACCAACATTCCATGAAGAAGCATGATGGCAGGGGCTTACGCATGGCTGGGAGATTAGCTCGCCTCCCTTTCATGGTCATCGCCACGATGACCTTGGCGGCACCGTTGGTGGACGGCAAGCCCCTCGCGGAGTCGGAGTTGGAAATGGCGCGGGAGCTGTACGCCAGCCGGGGCTGTGTGGGGTGTCATCAGTATCCGCACCTGACCCAGGCCCCCAGCCTCGAGGTGGTGTCGGAGAAATATGCGGCGATCGACGAAGGATTGACCTTGGTGAAGGCGTCCTTCACGTCAGGCAGCGCTGGCAAATGGGGCAAGGGAGAGATGCCGCCGCAGGGCCATCTGCAGGAGACCGAGCGAGACTTGTTGGCACGCTGGGTCCTCCGCCTGCACGGGTCAGGCGAGAAGCCACCGGGGAGCTCCGGGACGCTTGAGGGATTTGCCAAGACGACGGGATTCGACGTCGGGCAATGGACGCAGTATGGATACTTTGGTCCACGCTCGGTGACGATCGGGTGGAACAAGGAGACGGAGGATCTTAGTCTTCGAAAAGGTAACGGTGCCGCTGTCGCCGGCCTCTACCGAACGGGACTCGGGCGTATTCCGACCGACCTGGTGACGCTCACCGTCAAGGGGATCGAGGCGGTGGGGAAGCCATGGGGGCAGGTGGGCCTGATGATTTCCACCGTGCCACAGCCGCAATTGCTCGATTCCCAAGCCCGATATGAATGGGTGCTCCGCCACGAGGACGGTGGCGCGGGCTGGGTGTATCGGGTGCGCAAGGACGTCGGCAGCGGAAGTTACGAGTTGTATTCGAGCGAGCTCGTTGATCCCGCGGCTCCGGTGAAGTTGGACATCGTGCGCAACGGGAACAACTACGAGTTCCTTGCCAATGGAGTCCTTCACTACACCACGGGCGACAGCTATGACGTGAAGACCCGGGATGCGATGGTCTATTTCGGAGTCACCTTTGGCGGCAGCACTGCGATGAGCGCGACGGTTGACGATTTCAGCGTCGGAATTCCGGTGCAAGGGGCCAGTGGGAATGCGCCTCCTGATCCCTCCGGAGCCGATTTGTTCATCGAACAGCGAAATGGCTCCATCATTGAGGTACTGGATCAAGCGGTGGTCTATCGGACCTACCTGCCCGATGCTCCGTCGCGGGCGATCGCGGTGGGGCTGCCAGGGGATGTGTCCTTCGGGTTCGATGCGCAAAACTGTCGACTCCTGTATGCTTGGCGTGGGGGATTCCTCGACGTCACGGGATCGTGGCACGGAATGGGCGGTTGGTATTCGAAGCTTGTGGGTACGAAATTCTACGTGGCCCCTCCGGGCTTTCCTCTACGCATCGGGGATCCGCAAAAGGAGCCGGAGCTGCGGTTCAAAGGGTATGATCTGGTCGATGGTTATCCGGTCTTCAAGTATCTGGTCGATGGCAGCCCGGTGCTGCATCGCATTTCCATCACCTCGGACAGCAAGTCGATTCAGCACCACTTCGATCTTCCGGGGAACACCAAGCCCGTCTATTTTTTCGCCGGCGAAAGGCACCAATCCGAGGATGCCGATTGGGCCGCTGGCCGCTGGAAGGTTCAGGAGGACAAGCGGGCCGGGTTTTCAATATCAACAGGAGTGACCCAATGAGAATATTCACCACGCTCCTCACCCTCTGCGCCATGCAGCACCTGGTGGCCGACGAATCGTATTCCGTGGATAAAGTTCCCGTTCCTGCCAACGTGGTGCTGGAAGTTTCCGGGCTGGATTACGCACCGGACGGGACGCTGTATATCTGTACCCGTCATGGGGACGTTTGGACGGTTAAGGATGGCGATTGGAAGCACTTTGCCTGGGGGCTGCATGAGTCCATGGGGCTCTGCCTGGGAGAGAAGAAGGGGCAGGTATTCGTTTCGCAGCGCCCAGAGATCACCGAACTGTTGGACACGGACGGGGATGGGGTGGCGGATCAATACAACACGCATAGCGATGGGTTTTCCTCGGTGCACAGCTTCCACCAGTATACCTACGGGCTTGTGCGGGACAAGGAGGGTAACCTGTGCGGTGTCTTGTCCTGCACTGGTTTGACCAAGTCTGACGGCACCCCTGCCAGTTCCAGCGGGTTCTCCAACGAGCCCTTTCGGATGTGGTCTTTCAAAGTGACCCCGGAGGGAGAGTTCAAGCCCTGGTCATCCGGATTACGGACCGCCAACGGCATCGGCATGAACCTGGCTGGCGATCTTTTTGCCGCCGACAACCAAGGGGATTGGGTGGGGACGTCCATGCTTCATCACCTCACGGAGGGGGCTTTTCATGGCAATGCCAAGGCGCTGCGGTGGGACATGACCTTCAAGTATCGCGATGACCCCGAGAAGGCCCCCTTGGCGGAGCTCGACAAGTTGCGCAAGATGCCGGCGGTACATTTTCCGCACGGAGAGCTGGCCAATTCGCCGGGCTCACCGATTTGCGACACGACGGGCGGGAAGTTCGGTCCTTTCGCCGGTCAGATGTTCATTGGCGACGTGGTGCAGCCCAACCTGATCCGGATCGCCCTGGAGAAGGTCAGGGGTCAGTACCAGGGAGCCTGTTTCCCCTTCATCACGGGAGGACCGCTCAAGCGGGGCATTTGCCGGTTGGACTTTTCGCCGGAAGGGGAGTTAATCGTTGGTCGGGTTGGCGAAGGCGATTGGGCCCGGGGCATTCCCGGCAGTGGCCTGCAGAAGATCGTCTACAAGGGGAAGATACCCTTCGAGATTCACTCCATCCAGCTCGTGAAGGACGGATTCGTTCTGCACTTCACGAAGCAGATTGATCCGGCGGTGTGCGCCAACAAGGAACTCTACCGACTCACCAACTACCATTACAATTACTCCGGTGCATACGGCTCGCCCAAGACCGACGTCAACCTTGTCACCGTCAAGGCTGTTGAGATCGCCGACGATCACAGGAGCGTGTTTCTCAAGGTCGATGGTCTGACGCCGCGCAAGGTTTATGAGTTCAATCTCCCCGGCGTCCTTGGTGAGGCTGGAATGAAACTGCGCCATCACATGGCCTACTACACGCTGAACGAGTTGTCGGAATCGCAGTTCGACGCTGCGGCTGCCAGTGCTTCCTCAGGACAGGAACAGATCGCCGTGGCTGCTCGAAAAGGCGGCGTGAAGCGGGCATTTTTCCCGTACGTCTCCTCCATAAGCGATACTGCGAAACGCTCGATGGATGAACAGGCGGCCCTCTTTCGTGAGTTGGGCTATGCCGGCGGCGGCGAGTTGGCTCAGGAACTCGGCTTCCCCGGCTTCGGCCATCCCAAAGGCGTCACCGTCGCGCAGCGGGCCGCGTCTCTGCAAAAGCAAGGACTGCGCCTGATGTTGGTGACCGGTCAGATACGCCTGGATCAGGAACAGCCGATTGATTTGGCCAAAGTAAGAGAGGTCATGCCGGCATTGGCCGAGCACAAGACCACGCTTGGCGTCGTGCTGTCAGGCAACCGCAAGGCAGACCTCGATGCCAAGGCTGTCGCGGTGCTCAATCAGATCGCCGACATCGCACAACCGCACGGGGTCGAGATTGCCATTTACCCGCACGTCGGCGATTATGCCCAGACGGTGGAGGAAGCGACCCGCGTGGCGGCGAAGGTCAACCGTCCGCAGCAGGTCGGCGTCATTTTCAACCTGTATCACTGGATGCTCGTTGATCGAGCATCCAGTGATTTGAAGACGGTTCTGACGCAAGCCCGCCCCTGGTTGAAGGTCGTCAACATCCACGGAAGCTCGAAAAGCAAGCCTCAGGTCCTGCCACTTGATCAGGGGGACTTCGACCTGAGCCAGGTCATCACGATTCTGGACGAGATTGATTATTACGGTCCGGTCGGGCTCTTTTGCTACGGTATCGATGGGGATGCCCGCAAGCACCTCGCGGCGTCGAGCACCAAGTGGAAGGCCCTGACCACGCCAAGCGAGGAGCCTGACGAGGTCACTGCAAACCGAGTGCCCGAGGGAGCAATTGTGCTGTTTGACGGCATCGACACGTCGGCATGGATGCAGCACCAGACGATGAGGATTCCCACCGACGACGAGATTAAGAACGCAGTCCCCTGTCACTACAAGATCGTCGACGGTGCCCTCGAAGTGAATGACCCGGGTCACTTGGTCACCAAGCAACGATTCAATGATTTCAGATTCCACACAGAGGTCTGGCTGCCTGATGAGGACGGGATGAACAGCGGAATATGGACCCACTTTCGCTATTGCAACGAGATCCGAGGTCGGGGTGAGAAGGACGCCAGGTATCGGCTTGGCGCGATCTACGGGCTGAAAGCGCCGGATGTGGAGGCGAGCAAGCCGGCTGGTCGTTGGCAGGCGCTCGACATCACCTTTCGCAATGCCCGTTTCGACAAGGCGGGCAAAAAGACCGAGAAGGCGCGCATGACCGTCTTGTTGAACGGCGTGAAGATTCACGGTGATGTTGAGCTCCCGAGCATCTGCCCGACGCTCATCGAACCGGAGGGCGCGACGCCGGGCCCGATCGTGCTCGAGAACCACAGCGCTGCAGGCCGTGTGCGCTTTCGAAACATCTGGGTGTTGCCGATGTAAGTGATGAGGCTTGCTTTCCATCAAGAACCCAACGGGATTTCGTATCGTGGCCCGAGGTTGCGGCACTCCCCCGGATTTCAGGTTCTCAGGGTAGCCCCACATTCGCGGGACAACCCTGGGCATTGCTATGTATTCCCTTTGGGACACAGAATACATAGGTGGGCCAA
>Ga0209702_10001459_pt1 | contig 45295 bp, 33 predicted proteins | sample FRY01_FD_187210 | JGI IMG/M metagenome (GOLD analysis project Ga0209702, IMG submission 187210) | Freshwater microbial communities from Lake Fryxell liftoff mats and glacier meltwater in Antarctica - FRY-01 (SPAdes) (version 2) | ecosystem: Environmental > Aquatic > Freshwater > Ice > Glacier... | reverse complement strand
CTTGCAACTCTTAATTTCGAAGTTACTTTTCGAAAACTTCCACTAGGAAAACATGGTACCGCCTCTACAAACCAGACTCTGGCAATAGGCACCCAAGCTGGGGTGCTTGTGCAAATCCTTCCCTACATCGAGCAAGAGAATTTATTCAAGGAGTTCAAGCCTGAGCTTTATACCCTAAATTCCAATTCGGGTGGCGTTAGCTGGCTTAATTTCGATGCACCCAACACCTACTCTCTTGCACGCACCAAAATCAAAATGTTCCTCTGCCCTTCGGATGATCCTTATGCAGTTGAAAGCAGTGGCACGAATAATGTGATTTGTTTTATTGATCCCCGAGGTGGTATTACCGGTACCGTTGTTAGCCAGTTTACTGCCTCGGGGGGGGGGTTCCTGGATTAACCAATTATGTACCCAATGCAGGTACCTTGGGAAGATTTCCTGTTCTCTTTCCCTCAGCAATCCTCGACTATTACGTTGCTCATGAAGGAGTTTTTATCCCCAATGAACAATTTGCAATCACCAATATCACCGATGGCACTTCAAATACTCTCCTTTTTGGCGAATACCTCGGGAATACCTCAAATGGGCAGCGCAGTTATTCCATGGCATGGATGGGTGCTAGTGGTTTTTTTACAAATAATACATTCAACCAGACACCGACTAAGATGCATTTTTCACTTAATAGTGCGCATAATGGTGTAGCTAATTTTGTAATGGCAGATGGTGCGGTTCGGGTCATTGCCAAAAATTTCACCACTCCCGCAACCACAGCCATAATCCTTACAAAAGGTGAGCCACGATGGTCCGCACTTCAAACTGCAGCAGGAAAATCCGATGGCGAACCCGAGGTATTTGAATGAAAACGAATTTTTTCTCAATCGACTGTAGATGGCACTATATCTTTGCGATGACCTGGCTTTCTTCTTTTGGATGCTCCTGTCAAGATGAGTTCAAAAAAGAACTGCCACCGGTTTCCAAGGATGTTAGATTTACCCCATCAGAAACTTTGAAAGTTACGCCTATTGGAGTACAGAAGCAATAACTTAGGAAACCAGACTTCAACTTTAACATTAAAGGTATGGATATCATGCGTACCGAACCAACCACTACACTTATTAAAAATCACACACCAGTACAAACTTCGGTACTGTACAAGACTATGGATAATTTATTAAAAGACACCTATTCTTTATTTCGCAAAGCAAACTTTTTTAAGCATTCAAAGTCTTATGATCCCTTTTTATTAAACCTAAAGCTTCTAATTTCTACCCATTTAAAACCATTAGTACAGATAAGATCTGGCTTAACATTAAAAGAAAACAACGACCTAGATACATTACAAAGATTTTCAGATTCCTTAGATCAATGGAAATTAAAAGAACCCATTACTTACAATGAATTACCAAAAAATGATTCACTAGCGTTTGATACTGCAAAAACCGCCGATTACCAAAAATCTTCTGAAGTGAAAACATTATTTATAAAAATCGGACTTTCAAAGCTAGGCCCTGCAGCCCGTAAATTGCTTAAAAACCATTATTCTTGCACATCGAATTTTCCTGAAGAAATTACAGGAAACATTCAAGTTCGTTGGGATCATAGATTTAAGCATCTTGGCGCCCTTAGACGAATCTATGAAGAGCTTGAAATAGATCTTGTACTTCCATTACTTGAGGCTTCTTCTTGCGACTTACCAGTGCTTTTCACTTGCATTGAACTGGGTGAACTACTCCTACGAAAAGAGTATTACCCTGATACAAATTGGGTTCTACAAGATCCTGAAGTTTCGCATTTTTTATATTTTCTTCCTGTTTTAATAAAGTTAATGCCCAAAGAAGATACCCACATTGGTAGGTTTCGGATTCTGAATTGTATTGGCGAAGGTGGCTTTGGAATTGTATACAAATGCTATGATGAAAAACTTAGGCGGGAAGTTGCAATTAAAATGCCCCGGGTTTCTCTTGATGAAAAACCCGAGGGTAAACTTCAAGCCATTCGTGAAGCAAGGGCTGCTGCGCGACTTGATCACCCTGGAATTGTTCCCTTATTAGATGTTGTTGATTTTCCCAACCAAACCATTTTAGTTTCTTCCTTTGTTCAAGGAAATTCACTTTCCAATTGGCTAAAAAACAGATCCAAGTTTATTCCAACAAAACTTGCAGCTCAATGGGCTTTAGAAATTTCTTATGCAATGGTTCATGCCCATGCGCGGGGTGTGCTTCATTGCGATTTAAAACCTGGAAACATCTTACTCGAAATCCCCGAAAACAGTAATTCCGATGAACTAATTTTCCCTAAGGTTACAGATTTCGGCTTAGCACGACTCACAGGCGTTGCTAATTCCACACTCACAGGCCCAGGCATGGGTTTAGGAACACCAATGAATATGGCACCAGAACAGACTCAAGGGCGAGATGCCTTAACTGTTTCTTGTGATATTTATGGGTTAGGAACAATTCTTTATCAATTACTTGCAAATGCAGCGCCCTTTAAAGCTACAACTCTGGGTGAATTATTAAAAGAAGTTCTTGAAAATGCACCAACACCATTAAAAACTTATCGTAAAGATTTACACTCTGACCTAGAAGCAATCTGTTTAAAATGTATGGAGAAAAAACCTGCGCTTCGCTATGCCACTATGAATGATCTAGCCTTGGATCTCGAAAGATTTCTTAAAGGTAAACCAACGGCTGCTAGACCATTGGGAATGATAACCACTTCGGTACGCTGGATTTATAATCATGCTATTTTAGTAATATTGTTAGGCGTAATTATTAGTTCCTTATCAACTTCTACTGTAATTTTTATAGTTCTTTTCCAAAAAATGAGTGCGCAAGCCGAAGATAATCTTATTCAAAAAAATCTTGCAGATACGGTATCGGAGAGAAACCTACGCGATCGCATGTTATCTGACCGCCAATTTTATTCTTCCGAAATGCGCTCGATCCAGAATGCTTTCAAAGATGGCGAATTTGCCTCGGTCAAAAGTAAGCTAAATACTTTGACCCCCGTTGATTTCGGAGGTAAAGAGTTGCGTGGTTTTGAATGGCACTACTGGAACAAACTGTGTTCACATAGCCATCAAAAAGCCGCAGCCTTTGAAGATTTCGCATTAAAGTATTCACTGAACGGAAATAAGCACGCGGCCATCAGTTTTATGAAAAGTGATTCTATCTCCATAGTAGATATAAGCACCTCCAAGGAAATTAAATTTATCTCCGGTGCCCAACTGCCAACTTACTCAACGAATGGTACAACACTTGCGTTTGTAACCAGCGATAATGTAATCCAATGGGTTGATGCCTTCACTTTCAAAGTATTAGGTTCCTTTAAAAATGAAGTAAAAACAAACAGGTTGTTGTTTTTGGATGAGACTCGGTTGGTAGTACTACAATTATCAAACTGGAAAGTACTTGATATTTCTTCAGGTAGCATACTCTGGGAAAAACCCAAGGAACAAAACCTATACCAATATAATCTTTGCAATGCAGGAAAAGATCGTTTAGCAATCTGGAACAACAATGGCCGAATCCAAATATGGGATGTTGCCTTGAAAACTAAAGTGGATGACTTTTCCTGTGAAGGCAGATTGTGCCTAATTTGCGAATCTAGCAACGATGGAAAGAAAATCGCTTGGACTACTTACCCATCAAAATTTATTGTCAGAGATATCGAAACTAAAACTAATCTGGTTTCTAAAGAACTAAAAGATTCTTTCACTTTTGCAATGGCATGGAGCCCGGATGACAAACAGATTGCCTTGGGGACCATGGAACACACCATAGATATCATCAATCCAGAAAATGGGGAACACATTGAACGAAGAACGGGGCACTCCTTACGGAACATTAATCAAATCAAATGGTTCATTGGCGGAAAATTATCTAGCTTGGCGTGCCAGATGTACCCGGAAAAATCTGAACTTTTGTTTTGGGACGAAGACAGAGTTGCAAGTTCGAAAGTAATACACACGCTTGAAAAACCTGCGCTGGGGTTTGTGCTTGATGCAAAGAGTGAAATTGCTTTGGTTTTTGAAGAATCTACTGAAATCTCGTTGATAAGCTTACCAGAAGGCAAGCTGCATAAACGGGTAAAATTACCCGACATTTCAATCGCAAGTGCCGCACATCCTTTTAACCCCTACTTCGTGGTGATCCTTGATAACAGAGAGATTTGGAAGGTGGATCATCAGGGAAATAGTACCCGCACCCCGATCCGTTGCCCCTCACCGCCCTCGGGTGCCATAATAATATCTCCCAGTGGAGATTCATTAGCTATTGGCTTAAATGCATCAGAGTTTGATGGGGTTAATACCGATATGATCAACCTTTACAACATTGAAACAGGAAAATTGATCGCAACCTATTTGGGTGGATTGTCTCTATTCAACGAGTTGGCAAACCTCCCAAAAACTGATTCTTTCATTGTTTCTCAGGGAAAAGGCGCAATAGTTGCTTTAAACTGGCGGGATGGAACTTTGATAAAGGAATATTTAAAGGACCCTTCAGAAATAACATTGGGCACTATAAATTCCGAACTAAATTTAATTTCTGTCGTCAAAGGGCTTCGAACCCTGAAAGTAATGAACTTTCCCGCAATGACCAATGCCCGTGACTTCCGCAATGTCGAAGTCAACTTTCTCAGGGGATTAAAGTGGACGGAAGATTCAACCCGCCTTATTGGCTGGGGTTTAGATGGCACAATTCGTTTCTGGGATGGAACAACCGGGCAAGAATTACTTAAATTAAATGCTCATGAAGGGATGGTTGTAGGCGTAACCGAGCTTCCTGGAGGAAGAAAAATCCTTTCTCTGGGGAAGGACAACCAATTAAAGCTATGGGATGCAACCCCGATTAATTGATTTGTTTCTGCCTTGTTATAACAAGTATTTTTACCCACCTAATTGCAAAATCAAGTATGATATTTCTAATGGTTTTCCAGCAACGCAATCGGAACTATACTCATGACTTTCTTACTACACGCATCCCTATTTGCAGCCCTTGCTGTTTCTTTTCAAGCAGGCGAAATGTCCCTTAACGAAGTGGTTCAAAAAGTGAACCCAAAGATGGTAAAAATTTATGGCTCGGGCGGGTTTAAAGGTCTTCCTGCTTATGGAACCGGAGTTTTAGTCAGCCCCAATGGCTATGTTCTCACCGTCGCCAACCATTTGATGGAAACAACAGACCTTAGGGTTCATCTTTACGATGGAACCAGATTGCCCGCCAAATTGGTGGCCCTGGAACCGGAGCTAGATATCGCCCTGTTGAAAATCGGGACCGATAAATCCAAGATTGATGATCTGCCCTTTTACGATATCATTGCTGCTGCAAAAGCCCCCCTCTCAATTCCGGGCACTGCCATTCTTGCCTTTAGCAACCAATTTCAAATCGCAAGCAGGGACGAACCCGTATCGGTTATGAAGGGAACCATTGCAGCCTACGCCAAGCTGTTTGGCAGAATAGGAATATTCGAGGCACCCTATTCAGGAAATGTTTATGTGGTGGATGCAATCACTAATAACCCTGGGGCTGCAGGGGGAATCATCACGAATCGAATGGGAGACATCATCGGGATTATTGGCAAAGAGCTTCGCAACGAACAAACAAACACTTGGCTTAATTATGCGGTGCCCATAAATGCAGAATTAGAAATCAAGCTTGCTGATGGAAGTGCCAAGAAGATCTCTATTACCAATTTGATTGAGAAAAAAGAGGCGTACAAGCCTGTAACAAAAGCTTCGAAATCAACAGGTGGTGGCGGTTATTTAGGTATTGTGTATGTGCCTAATGTGGTGGATCGAACTCCGCCTTATATTGAATATGTTGAACCGGGTTCACCCGCACAAAAAGCAGGGCTGCTTCCCGATGACCTGATAGTTTATGTGGATGGCCTACCCGTGGTCAGCGTTAATGCGCTTTTAGAAGTAATGCAGAAGTATCGGCCCCAAGAGCGGATTCAATTAGAAATACGCAGGGGTGACAAATTGCAAACCATAAGTATCCAAGTCGAGTCACCACCAAAAGCCTTGCCATCCAAGGGCTCTGAAACAAAAGGAAACTAAGCATGAGCACAACACTGTTTTTATTAGGTATGGTTGAAATAATGCTGGCTCAAAACACCCTAGAAGAGCTTCAAGAAAAAGCGATTCAAGCGGCGCTGCAGCGCGTTTCCCCCACCCTTGTGCAAATTGAAACCACAGGGGGAACTGAGATGATTTCCGGAGGCGGGGGGGCGGCAGGCAAGCGAAGGCCGGGCCCAGCAGCTGGGCCGGGCGTGCGCAAAGGTTCAGGCCCGACCACTGGCGTCATTGTTTCTCCTGATGGCTTTATCATTTCCAGCGCTTTCAATTTTGCCAACAAACCCACTTCCATCATCGTTTCTACCATGGATAACAAACGCTTTATAGCCAAAGTGGTTGCAACGGATCAGTCTCGCATGGTGACGCTATTGAAAATTGATGCGACTAATCTCGCCATTCCTGAAGCACTTGTTTCTGCAAAAATGGAAGTGGGCCAAACGGTAATCGCATTGGGTCGAACTTTGGGTGGAAGCCCCAGCGCACCCCCTAGCGTAAGCATGGGCATCGTTTCAGCTTTGGGAAGAATCTGGGGCAGGGCTATCCAAACCGATGCTAAGATTTCTCCCGTCAATTACGGGGGCCCTCTGATTGATTTACAGGGCCATGTTTTGGGCATACTCGTTCCTGCATCACCGCAGGCGGATGGCGAAACTGCTGGATTCGAGTGGTACGATTCAGGCATCGGCTTTGCAATACCTCTTGACCACATCTATGCCATACTCGCAAAACTAAAGCAGGGAAAAGATCTTCGTAAAGGCCTGTTGGGGATCACCATGCAAAACAAGGATATGTATGCAGATGAGGTAGTCATCAATTCGGTTGCTGCCAATAGTGCAGCATTCAAGGCAGGGATTAAAGTTGCAGACAAGATTATTGCGATCGATGGAAAAAAAGTGGAAAGCCATGCCCAACTCATGCATCAACTTGGGCCGAAGTACGAAGGCGACATGGTATCGCTTACCATCGTGCGTGGAAAAGACGAAATCAAGTTGGAAAAAATCGAACTATCAGGCATCTTGGAATCCCCGCCCTTGGGTTTCTTCGGCATACTTCCCATGCGGGATGACACTGCAAAAGGGGTACAGGTTCGCTATGTTTTTCCAGAAAGTGGGGCAGCGAAGGCTGGTATAAAACCAGGCGATCGTATTTTAAAAGCGGGCGTGGGGCCTGATATCACAAAGGTTACCGCAATAGCAGAGGTTGCCAACCGTGATGCTTTTTCAACCTTGTTATCCACTGCAGTGATTGGCACTTTCCTTGCGGTTGAAGTAAAGAGGGAAGATGGCACAACCATTACTTTAAAGGGGCCGATCGGGCAAGCAACAAGCTTCCTACCAGAAAAACCTCCTGAGAAATCCTCTCTCGCAAAGCTTGATAAAGAGCCTGAGAAAAAAGCAGAGATAGGAACCATTAAAAAACAAAACGCCGCGGGCGATCGCAACTACTGGGTTTCCGTACCTGTTTCTTACGACCCCAGAACTTCTTATGGCTTGATGGTTTGGCTGCACCCAGCAGGCAAAGGCAAAGATAAAGATCTTGATGACCTTTTAGGAACTTGGGATCAGTTTTGTGCAGAGTATAAAATTATCATGGTGGCGCCCCGATCTGATGCCGAACTCGGTTGGACTCCCGGTGAGTCTGATTTAATTCTTGAAGCAATTCGCCATACCACGGATAATTACAACATCGATCGTAAGAGGGTGGTAGTGCATGGAATGGGAACGGGTGGGCAGATGGCATTTTATCTTGCCTTCCAACAGCGCGAGTTAATCCGGGGTGTAGCCGCAGTGGGTGCTTCCCTGGGTGCAACCCCTAAAGAGCGAATTGCCAACCAACCTCTTTCGTTCTTCCTTGCGGTGGGTGATAAAGACCCGATTCGCGAAACAGTATTGGATACCGCCAAGAAGCTTCTAGAGTTTCAATACCCCCTTATTCTTCGGGAAATGAAGGATATGGGGCATCAATACTTCAATTCCATCACGCTGGATGCATTAGCAACTTGGATCGATCTGCTGGATCGCATCTAAGCAGCCTTTACATTTTTGGCAACAAACATGAAAATGCTCTATCGCTTTTCATAAGGATAGAACATTGATACGAGTGCTCTTAAATGTTTCGAAATATTTGCTCGCCTTGGGTTTGCTCGCCTATGTTATTCGTTCCAATTGGTTGCCTGGGAACGAAAATGGGTTAGAAGCAGTCTGGCAAAAACACATGGTGGAGGGAAAACCCATCCACATGCTTTTTCTCTTCGCATCAATCTTTCTTTTCTTTTTGGGTGTTTGCGGAACCTTGATTCGCTGGCACCTGATGATGCTTGCCCAAGATATGGGCATCGGGTTTTGGAACACGATCCGTATAGGGTTCATTGGTTTTTTCTTCAACACCCTATTACCCGGCTCGGTCGGAGGCGATCTTGTTAAAGCTGCGGCAGTCTGCAAAAATCAATCTCGTAGAAGTGTTGCTGTCACCATCATCCTGCTAGATCGGGCGATCGCCCTTTGGGGTCTTATTTTTTTCTCGGGTGCAACAGGCGCAGCCTTTTTGTTAGCAGGGTATCTTGGAGAAGGCAACGGGGCTGCTGCAACCAAATCCATCATCAAAATTACTTTATCTTTTTGCGGTATCACCGGGCTGGGCTGGTTTATTCTGGGCTGGTTACCACAATGGCGAGTCGAACGATTTGAAGGCAGATTACGGCGATGGGTTGCGGGGCCCGCTGCAGAATTCTGGCTGACCTTCTGGCGTTACCGCTGCCAACCATTAGTGGTAATGCAATCTCTTTTAATTTCATGGACGGGGCATGTCTGTCTGACATTATCATTTTACTGTGCGGCCCAAGTACTACGCGATGATCAATCTATTCCGAATCTTCTCGAACATTTCTTAATTGTTCCCCTAGGATTGGTCATCCAAGCGACGCCGATGTTTCCGGGCGGTGCAGGGATTGGGGAATTTGGATTTGGTGCGCTTTACTCATGGTTTGGCACAGATCGCGCCATGGGGGTGCTGGCATCCTTGGTCCAAAGGCTTGTAACCTGGATCATCGGAATAAGTGCCTATCTGGTAATTATTGCTATACCGGTACCAAAAAATCAGGCATCAACAGAAACTTCAATCCCACCTTCTTGATTATTTGCTGGCTTTCCCACTTTTCCTTGCTAACAATCAAAGAGTGATGCCTTTTGTAACCAGAGTGATTTAAATGCAACTTAACCTGATGGGCCTGATATTTGAAACCCCGTGCGTGGTGGTTCACCTTTATTCTCCTTGGCGGGCCAGCGCACTAGAAAACAAACTCTTTGAAAACATCAGACAGATTCCCGGTTTGGTACTTGAACAGTCACAAGACGAATTAATCATTCCCATCCGCGATTTAAAAACTTGGAAAATTGCACTTGATGCCTGCGTGCGCTCGCTTAAAGGCTGGCAGGAAGATGCCGACCTTGGATTGGAAAGGCGATTCTGGTACTGGCACATTGAAGGCGATGTTGATGCTGATGGTTACGACCACACTGGCGAATCTGCATCCTTATGGGTCTTGATTAGTGCAGTACTCGAAAGGGCAGAAATAGGCCCTGATATTTCGAAAATCGAACCAATCGAATTTGAGCATTTCTGCATTCAAATCCAAGGCGAACGGCCGGGAAAATAACCCCGCCCCTCAGTTTCATGTCCTAGGCTGGCGCTTTGTTTTAAGCGCAACTCCTTGCACAATGATCACCGCAAATGAAAACACAAGTGCATGAATTAATTGCAGCTTCAAAATGGTAACCAATAAAAGCACCCAAACTATAGAAATTATCGTTGCAACATAATCAATCCGTGTTCTACGGTAGCGCCATACCATTTTCCACCACTTAGGTAAAAACATAGCAACCATGTAGAAAAGCAAAACTCTGGCCCAAACCGGAACTAAGATCATGGCACCTGGCTTGGAAATGGAAATTTCTAGAGCCTCGCCGGTGCTTGCCATACCATACGCCATCACTCCAGCAACCAATCCCATGCCAGCTTGGATCATACGATAAGGCACGGATTCCCTGATTTTACCTTTCCAAAAAAGGGAAAACACAAGAACCTCGGCACTAATCACGCCTGTAACCCCTGCCAGCATAAATCCTACAAGTGGAGAAGGAATCAAACCTAAAAAAGAAAGCGCCAGTGCTGAAAGACAAGAAAATAAAGTAGCATTAAAGAGAGGGATCAAAAGTTTATCCGCCCACTTTTTGTAAAATCTTTTCCACCACGAACTGGAAACAGATTGTGTACTGATCCCACTGGAAGCGGGGAAACGGGTACCGGATAAAGAGGAAGTTTCAGGCTTGATGATTTGATCACAAACGGCATGAAATTCATCAAGCATGATTAGCACGCTTGAGTATCTTGCATTTTTATCAATTGCAAGTGCCTTGGTAAGCACCGGGATGAATGCCTTATAAGGCAGGCAGGTAAAATCAATCCGATTATGAAGTTGCTTGCGCACAAATTCATCATGATTGGTTCCTGAAAAAGGCTTTTTACCTGAAAGCATTTCGAAAAGAATAATACCCAATGCGTAGATATCAACTTTTTTATCATAATTACCTGTGATGAGTTCAGGCGCCATGTAGTTGGTAGTGCCCACACGCTGGGTATTATCGCGATGAACGCCCGCCCCAATGGTTTTGCTAAGCCCGTAATCACCCACTTTTACAATATCATTTTCAATAAAAACATTCCCTGGCTTCAAATCCCGGTGAACAATCCCATGATCATGAAGATGATGAATGGCTTGTGCAATCTGGGTGATACAAATGCGAATCTGATCAAGTGGCATGCCATTGGGATATTTATTGATGAGTAATGCAAGGCTTTGGCCAAGAAGCAATTCCATGACAACCCAAGTTTCAAGGCGATCATCGGTGCGGAGATCGTAAAGCGTAAGAAGGGAGGGGTGTTTAAGATTGAGGCATTGAGAAACGCCACGCCTTTCAATATCGCGATTGGTAGTCGAGCGAATACATTTAAGAGCGACATCTTTACCACCATCACTAACTGCAAGATAAACATCCCCAAACCCACCGCTGCCTATGCCGCGTTTGATGGTATATCCCTCTAGGGGCCTATCGCCACACTGATATCTAAAACCCATGTTAACCTCACAAGCCAAGTCGAGCGGGGGCCGGTTCCAAAGAAAAAGTAATAGCACCAGAAATCACAAGGGCATTGTTTCCCAACAAGGTAGAAGCGGTAAGTTTTTTCCCATCGACAACTGTAACCCCATCAGATTTAATGTTAAGCCCTTGAGAAGTGCGATATATAACGATCTTCTTTTCAAGCCCGGGCACCCTGATGTGCGAGGCTTCGTTATCCCAGAGTATTAAGGATTGCGATAAAAGAATAATCCCATCCACGGGTACCGGCGGCCTATGATTGCTCGAAGGTAATAAAAGTGCGGTAAGGCTACCCCGGTGGGGAAGCTTGAAATTAATTTTGCAAGTATCGCCCAGACTAATACAGGTATCTTCATCAAGAATGGAAGTTTCCGTAACGGGTTGCCCATCAATTGCGACAGGCAAATGCGGTTGGATAACAAAGCATTCTTTCTGCCTAACTAGGCTAGCGTGGACTCTGCCAATATCAGCAACCCAAGGAAGATTAACTGGATTTTCTGAGCCCGAATGACCAATCGAAACTTTATCATCGAGCAGTACTAAATACCCAGCAAAGCCATCAATCCAAAGAAAAAATGCGGAGCTATCAAGGGTTTTAGATGAAGGCACTTCTGAAATGTCAGATTTTTCGATATCCAAGATTGCCTTGCTGTTTCCCTCGATGCCCCTACGAAAAGCATTACGAATTCTATTGATGGTATGATCTCTCGGAGCAATAAGCAGCAACCGATTAGCAAGTTCAATAATGCGCGGGGCATTGCGTTGAGAAACAGCATCGTTAAACTCCGGCTTCAGCAATTCGAAATCTTTCTTCTTTATCGAAAGCGTTTCCAATTCGCGTAAGACACCACTATCGCTCCCAATCAACCTTCGGCGGACCCGTTCCAAAGAAGCTATTGCAGGCTGAAACTCGCCTGTTTCAGCAAATTCTCTGCCTTCAATCCACATAACGCAGGTGGTAACCAAAGTACTAAGTTCAGAGGAATTCCCATTGCGATCGCGAAGTTTACCAAGCACTTCCTCGCATTGCCTGAGATCCCCTTCTTTAAGGCAATTCTGGGCTCTACTAACCATGAGTTTGGTTAGGGTAGAACGAAGTTTTTCGATGCGGGGAAGGTTACTGCGCAGTGATTCCGCACTAGTCAAATCAATCCAAGCAGCATCTTCGTTATCAAGGGAGAGATGTCGATCTGCCCGGTGGGCAAGTGCGTTGGCAAGGGTGGATACAAGCTCGCGGGTTTTGGTATTAATAGGCGATTTTTGCCCACGAATACCTTGCAGCGCCTCATCTAATCTGCCTTCCTCAAATGCAATCTTGGTTTTCTGATAAAAAGAATCAGCATTATTCGCCATGCGGGTCGCACTCGAAAGAAATAAAATAAAGAGAATAAATGATTCTACCCTTTTCGGAGGTCTTTTTGCCAGCGAATAATAAGATCAAGAAGTTGATCGGAAGAAAGCTTGGCAACATCAAGTTCACGAAGAGATGCAAGAATAGGATCATCCGTGCCTGCAAAAAGGCTGCCTTGGATTATTTTTGGTCTTCGAATAAGTGCGCCATCTTGTTCATTCGTAAGCAAATGCCGTTCTTCCAAATCTGCGAGGATAATTCTAGCACGATCAAGAACGGGCCTAGGCACCCCTGCCCTTTGAGCAACATGAATACCATAGCTTTGGTCTGCACTACCAGCTTCGATACGGTGCAGGAAAATAATTCCTGCGGGAGTTTCACGCACACAAACCCTTAAGTTTTTGAATTTTTTTAAAGATTCTTCAAGCTGTGACAATTCATGGTAATGCGTTGCAAAGAGAGTTCTACAGCCAACTTTGTCATGCAAATGTTCCGTGATGGCCCAAGCAATACTTACGCCATCGTAGGTGCTGGTTCCCCGCCCGATCTCATCAAGAATAACCAGGCTTGAAGCGGTGGCGTTATTAAGAATGTTTGCGGCCTCCGTCATTTCAACCATGAAGGTACTTTGCGAGCGCCCAAGTTCATCACTTGCCCCAACACGGGTAAAAATGCGATCCGTCAGGCCAACAATAACCCTAGAAGCGGGAACAAAACTGCCCACATGGGAAAGAAGAGTGATAAGTGCAACCTGCCTGATGTAAACGCTTTTTCCACCCATGTTCGGCCCGGTGATCAGCAAAAACATGCCCTGCTCTGGGTGCAAAGATGCACTATTGGGCACAAAAGTACCTGCAGGCATAGTTTGCTCTAAAACAGGATGTTTGCCATCCACTATATCTAAAATTGGCTTTGTAACAATATCAGGACGAGTCCAACCTCGTTCAGATGCCAGTTCAGCAAGCGAGCCTAAAACATCAGCAATTGCCAGAGTTTCTGCGGTTGCCATCAGTTCCAAGGTATGGGATGCAGCCAACTCCCTTAGTTGCAAGAATAGTTCATACTCGCACTTTTCGAGTTTTTCTTGGGCGTTGAGAACTTTCTCTTCTTGCTCTTTGAGTTCTGGAGTAATGTATCGTTCTGCATTTTTGAGAGTCTGCTTGCGCTGATAATCAGGCGGAACCTTAGCGGTATGGGTATGGGTGATTTCAATGAAGTATCCAAAAACTTGATTGAACCCGACTTTAAGGCTGGAAATACCAGTGCGTATTATTTCCTGAGCTTGAAAGTTCGCCATCCATTCCTTCCCAGATATCGATATATTACGCAACTCATCCAAATCAAAATCATAGCCTTTTTTAATGATCCCGCCTTCCTTGGCAGAGAGGGGAAGTTGCTCTTCAAGTGCGGAGAAAAGCTTATCCCGCAAATGGGGAAGGAGAGCAATTTTTTGGGAAAGCGCTTGCAACAAAGGGCTGTTCCCACGGGCAAGCACCGCTTGAATCTCTGGCAGCAAAACCAAAGTTCGCGCGACTGAACCAAGATCTCTTGGCCCTGCGCGCCCCGTACCGATTCGTGCAGAAAGCCTTTGCAGATCATAGGCTTTGGCCAATACATTACGCAAATCTGAACGCAGACTGTAATCGCGTTTGCAAATATCCACCGCATCAAGTCTTTCGGTGATGAGATTGATATTTGCAAGAGGGGAAAGCAACCAATCGGCAAGCAACCGTGCGCCCATGGGCGTGGAAGTTCGATCAATACGATGAAGCAGCGAACCTTCTCTGCCACCATCACGCATCGTGCGAGTTAACTCGAGGCTTCTGCGTGTAACTTCATCAATCGCAAGAAAAGAACCTTGGGAAAAAGGCGTGATCTTTCTTAAATGAACCAAGGCAGCTTTCAAAGTTTCATGAAGGTAGCCGAGCAATGCACCCGCAGCCCGTAAACAGATTTGTTTATCTTCAAACCCGAACCCAGAGAGAGTAGAGACATCAAAATGCTTGTGAAGTACGCCTAATGCAGCCCCAGATTCGAAACACCAATCCGCCCTAGGCGAAAAAGCTGCGCCTGGAAGAAGTGTCACAAGATCGAGGGGTGGTTCAGGATTTTTCGGGTCATCTGGGAAAAGAATTTCTGCAGGACGAAGCCTTGCAAGATAATCACGCAGGTCTGAAGGTGAAAGATCAACCGCAAAAAACTGCCCCGTGGATAGCTCGACCCAAGCCAATCCACAAACAGAATTCTTTGCACCCTGCAAAACACAAACAAGATGATTATTACTTTTAGGATCGAGCAAATCATCTTCGGTAAGGGTACCAGGCGTGATAATGCGGGTAACTTCCCTGCGCACCAAACCCTTGGCCTCAGAAGCCTCTTCGACCTGATCGCAAACTGCAACGCGTTTACCCGCCTGCAATAGTTTCCTTAAGTGGTTTTCTAGCGAATGATGGGGGAACCCCGCCATCGGTACCGATTTATCTCTAGAAGTAAGGGTTATTCCAAGAATTCTCGAGGCTTCTTGGGCATCTTCATTGAAGAGTTCATAAAAGTCGCCCATGCGAAAAAGTAACATCATGCCCGGATGGCTATTCTTGGCCTCCAGGTACTGCTGCATCATTGGGGTGGACATTTAAACTTTTGGGAAAGCGGAGAATTGGATCAGGCTTTTTTAAACACTTTTTTCATGTGAACAGAATTGCCTAATGTATTATAGTTCACTTCCGTCATGTAATGGCGCATTAGCATAAGGCCACGCCCGCAAGGCCTTTCAAGATTTTCTATATCGGTGGGATCAGGCACATCATTGGGATCAAACCCCGAACCTTCATCTGTAATCTTAATTTCAAAAACATCAACATCAAGGGTGTACTTGATGAACACTTTTTTGGTTAGCTCCATCTGATTGCCATGCTTGATGGCATTAACAAGCGCTTCTTCAAGCGCAAGCCTGATGCAAAAGACATCTTTATCAGGGGCTTTTACATTTTGCAAACCCTGTTCAAGAACATCCTGAACCCGTCTGGCTTCAGCGGTGTCTGATGGAATAGTAATGACTAGAGCAGAATTTTCGAAGTCCGACACTTTTCAAATCTCTAAATAAAAAAGAAATCGAAACACCCTAATTCAATTTAATAAGCCAAATAATTCATAAAGAACAATTATGACTAGGCGAAAAATCATAACAAACAATATGAACTAGGCGAAAGCTTGCAAACCAACTTGCTCATCATCCTTGATTTTAAAAAACTTATCCAACTTAGTGATCTCGAAAACTTCCTTGATTTCAGGACGAATATTACAAAGCACTAACTTGCCACCCGAGGTATTCGCCTTTTTATTCAAGGTGATCAATTTACCCAAGGCTGCACTGGAAAGATAATCAACATTTTTGAAGTCTAGGAGTATTTTCTTACGCCCTTCAGTATCCACCAATTCAAACAACTGTTCACCAATGATTTGAATATTTTGCTCATCCAATATTTTGCGATCAACGAAATTAACAACCGTTACATCGCCGATTTCTTCAACTTCAAGTCTTCTTTTACGGGGTTCTGCTGACATCTTTATCAAACTCCTATACTTGCTCTTTTAACTTGGGCATGCAATCCTATCAATAATACTAAATTCATTTATGAATGTAACTTAATTCTCTTAAATAGTATATTATTATTAGACTAAAGGAGGCAAAGAAGAAGTCAAGATAAAATACCTTAAAGCCAAGATAAGATTTCTCCCTCTACCCCTTTCCTCCTCCTATTTTTTCGGAGTTACCAGATTTTCATGACACTTTGGACCGAGCAGGATCAACAAAAATTTGACGAAATCGTTGTCCAATTGCGCAATTGGACTTCACAACCTTGCCTAGCTTGCAAAACTCCCCTGCTTGCCGAAGATGTGCTTTACAGTATCGCACTTGGCTTTAAAAACTGCCCCAAATGTTTACCATGCTTGGCAAAAGGCCTAGAACGAGACCAAGCCGAACTCAAAGTTACCCTCCTTCAGCACATCCGAAGGCGCCCTTGCCTTTGTAAGGCGTTTGAACTTTCTACTGCTACCCTACCTGCGCAATTAGATTGCACACTTCCTCCCCCTGATGACTTCACCCTTCCCTTAACCGATTCACCTTGGATCCCTGATTTAACTTGGAATGCAGGTGATCTGGGGTGTGGCGATTTGGTTCTTCTGCTTCGCGGAAAACTTCGAGCCATGCTTCCGGGTGAACTTATTCAGGTGACCGCACTCGACTCAGGCGCTCCTGAAGACATACCTGCTTGGTGCAATATGACTGGCAATCGGCTAGTATTCCAACAGCATCCTCTTTATCTTATTCGAAACAAGGATTAATTGATGAACAAACGATTTGTGATCAGCCTCACTTGCGCCAAGGACAACCCAGACAGAGCCACCGTTGCTTTTGTCGTGGCCACCGCTGCAGCTGCAAGCGAACAGGAAACCGTTGTTTTTCTTAGTATCGAGGGTGTAAGACTTTGCCAAGTTGGTTATGCAGATGCAATTCATGAAGAAGGTTTTGCACCTTTAAAAGAATTGATAGCAAACTTTGCTGCTGCAGGCGGTAAGATTTATGTTTGTTCCCCTTGCTTCAAGAAGCGTAAGCTGAATGAAACAATTCTGATAGATGGTGCGGTGATCGTAGGGGGTGCAAAGTTAGTTGAATTCATGGCATCGGGCGTCCCCTCCCTTTCCTATTAAGGCCCAAGTTATGGAATGGAATTCGAATCATCCTCAAAAACCTAATGCCTCTTTTGATGGGGCAGACCTCGATTGTGGTAATGGTCTGCTCATTCTCATACGCAAACATTTAGGCCCGCTTGAACCAGGCCAGGTACTGGAAATTCTTTCGACCGATACAACTGTTGAGGAAGACTTGCCTTCGTGGGCCCGCTTGACAGGCAACGACATCATTTCCAAAACGAAGAATAATTCTCAGCGCAGTTACCTAGTGCGCAAGGGGAAACGCATCTCAAGTATTAACTTGTTTGCAGATACGATAAGACCAATTCCGCAGGCAATTGCCCAGGTTCAGCAACCTACGCCAAGAAATGCGGCCCTTCCAGCTTTCACGGTAACGGGTATCGGATCTTGGCCAAGGCCCCGATGGATGTTAAAGGCCATCCATGAAAGATTAGAAAATCGCATCAGCGATGAAGAACTTCAAACTACTGCAAACGATGCGGTAAGTCTTGTGCTGCAAGCGCAAGATCGTGCGGGTGTTGATCTGGTTACCGATGGTGAGCAACGAAGAGATAGTTACGCAAGCTTTGTAGGTTCGAGGCTTGCGAACTGCCAACTTATCCCCATAAGCGATTTGCTTCCTTATGTTGATGACCCAGAAAAATTCGCACTGGAGCTAAAGGCATTAGATGTTCAGGGAAGTGAAATTCATCATCCCGCAGTGCTAGGCCCGATTTCCCGTGCTAAGCCTTTGGTTCTTCACGAACTGCAATACCTGCAATCCATCACCCACAAACCATGCAAGGTCGCAATACCAGGGCCTTACCTGCTCACCCGCACGCTTTGGCTTGAATGCCTCTCTGAAAAAATCTATCAGACCCGCGAAGAGTTAGCTTCATCGGTCATCAAAATCCTACGCGAAGAAATCCAAGATTTAATTACTTCAGGCGCAACCATCATTCAGCTTGATGAACCTGTACTTACTGAAGTGGTGTTTGGAAAACCCTCCAAGCAGCGCAGTTTCATGTGTGGGGCATTGGGTGAAAAGATGAAACCCACCCATGAAGAATTAGAGTTTGCAGCAGAACTTCTTGCACGAACCCTAGAAGGTTTTCCAAAAGAAAGGTTGGCACTACATATCTGCAGGGGGAACTGGTCGAAGGATGAATCAGTAGCACTCGCAGGCGATTACAGGCCTTTGATGCCGCTCTTACAAAAAGTCCCCGTGGGCATTTTATTTTTAGAACTTTGCACACCTAGGGCGGGCGAAATGGAAGTACTAGCTAATCTTCCTGAAAGCTATCTTCTTGGATTGGGAATGGTAAACCCGAAGTCCGAGGTTATTGAAAGTGTTGAAGAAATCGTGAAAAAAGCAACCAAGGCTGCCAACCTTTTTGGCCCCAGAAGACTTCTACTAAACCCCGACTGTGGCTTTGCAACCTTTGCTGACAGCCCACTTGCACCTTCTGAAATCGCAGAAGCAAAAATGTATGCACTTGTCCAAGCAGCACGAATTCTTAGGCAAAACTTCAATCTCATTTAGTCAACTTCAGTCGCGATCCATCCAATAATATCGCCAGCAACAGTACGCCACCCAAAATACACTTCTGCGTATTGCTATCAAATCCAAGTAAGTTCATTCCATTTTGGATCACCGCAAGTATTAAAGCGCCTACCAAAGTTCCGGTAATTTTTCCTTCGCCCCCTGCAAGTGAAGTGCCACCAACCACCACCGCAGCAATGACATAAAGTTCGTACATATGGCCATAGGTGGGGGCACCACTTTTCAACTGGGAAGCCATCACAACACCGCCTAAGCCTGCTAATGCCCCTGAAAGAGTATAAACCAGAATAAGCACACCCAATACCGATACGCCACTCAACCTTGCAGCTTCACGATTACCCCCGACCGCATAAACAAAGCGCCCAAACACAGTTCGGGTCATTGCAAGATGCGCAATCAAATAAATGATCGCAGTAAGTACAACCGCAACCGGAATACGCATCACCGTACTTCCCCTACCCAACCACATGAATGATTCGGGCACACGATCGATGGATTGCCCATCGGAAATCAAATAGGCCATTCCCCCTGCGATAAGCATCATTGCAAGCGTGGTAATAAAAGGCGGGATTGAAAAGTAGGCAACCATGGTTCCCGAAAACATTCCCATAAGGGCGCAAACACCAATCGCAGCGAAACTGCAGCCTATAAGTGCTGGAGCTTGAGCATCCACACCGCCGCCATAATCCCGAATCAGCCTTGCAACAAGAACTGCAGAAAAAGCGATCATCGCACCCACGGAAAGATCAATCCCGCCTGTAAGGATCACAAAGGTCATCCCCACCGCAAGGATAGCTATGACAGCAATCTGGTTTACGATGTTAACCAAGTTGTCGCGTTTGAAGAAGTTGGGCCAGCGATAAGAAGCGGGCTCGACAATCTTAACATCACCCAAGCCCGGAAACTTCGTTCCCATATTTTCAAAGATGGACCAGCTAGCAGTAAAGTGATTACAAAGGATGGCATCAAGCTTTACGCCATCCTTCTGCAATCTTTCCAAACAAGATCGAGCCTCAAAAGGTGTGCCCTTGACGATTTCCACCACTTTACCCTTTTGCCTAGCGATCTGGTTTTCGATTGCCTGAGCAAAAATTGCATCTTCTTCCGATGGGCGTACCACAATCAATATATTTCCAACTACCACATTTGATTCTTCCCATGTTTTTGCAAGTTCGGTTCCCGATTCTGGATCATTGGGATTTTGATCTGCTAGGGTTGCAAACCCGAGAAATACTGCAAGCAGTAATAAAACCAAAAGCATCCCGCGACCCGCAAGCCATCCGGATATCGTTACAGATAAGGCTCTATTCATTGAATCGCAATCTCCATGATTTGTTCCTGTGTTGCATTAGCAACATCTTTTATTTCCCCTTTGATCTGCCCCTCGTGCATCACCAAAATCCGATCCGAAAGAGCCAGAACCTCGGGTAATTCACTACTAATAAGAAGAATGGCATTGCCCTCGGAAGCTAGCTTTCGAAGCAAGAGGTAGATTTCCTCCTTGGCGCCCACATCGACCCCTCGGGTTGGTTCATCCAGCAAAAAGACTTTGCCTTTTCGTTCGAGCCAGCGGGCAAGCAATACCTTTTGCTGGTTCCCCCCTGAAAGATTTCTCACCCTTACAAAAGGGGTGGAAACCCTGATCCCCATCGTTTCTTTATGGCTTAGAAATGCTTTGATTTCCCGAGCCTTGTTGATCATCCCGAAATAGGCAAAGCGAAACAGCGATGCGATACTGAAGTTTTCATGCACGGGCCTGTCTAAAAACAACCCCTGGTTTTTCCTATCTTCCGTCAGCAGGAAAATACCCTCTCTAATCGCTTCCCCAACCGACTGCAGGTTCAGTTTCCTGCCTTCTAAACTTATTCCACCCTTCTCGGGTATATCTGCCCCCGCAATTATTCTTGCAACCTCGGTACGCCCCGAACCCACTAACCCGGTTAATCCAAGAATCTCACCACTCCGAATTTCTAAACTCACATTCTTCACCTTGATGCCGTGCGTTAGTCCCATGGCATCAAGCACCACTTTTCCCACAACTTCTTTTTTTGAAACAGCTCTTGAGTTTATCTCCCTGCCAACCATCCACTTGATGATTTGAGCTTGCGTGGTGAAATGGGTAGCAGTGGTTGCAACCTCTGCACCATCTCTCAGCACTTGCATTCGATCTGCGATTTCAAAAACTTCATCAAGTCGATGGCTAACATAAATAATTCCCATTCCAGACTTTTTAAGTTGATCAAGAAGGATAAAAAGCCTGCTAGTTTCGCGTGGAGTCAAGGCAGCGGTGGGTTCATCTAGCACCAGAATGGAAGCCTTGTCTGAAAGAGCCTTTGCGATTTCAACAAGTTGCATCTGGGCGACACTTAATCGCCTGCATGGGGTGCGGGGGTCGAAATCTGCACCCAATTTATCCAACAATTCTTTTGCTTTGATATATTCTTGTTGAAGATGAATAACAGAATAAGTTTGAAGTGGCCTTGCAAGAAATATATTCTCACATGCGCTTAGTCCAGTCACCAGCGAAAATTCTTGGTGAATTACAGCTATTCCTGCCTTGCGTGAATCCGCAGGGCCTTGCATTTTCAACTGCTGCCCATCCACAAAGATTTCCCCTGCATCGGGCTGGTAAGCCCCTGCTAATATTTTAATCAGCGTGCTTTTCCCTGCGCCATTCTCTCCTAATAACGCAAGTATTTCCCCCTTCGAAAGCTCTACGGTCACGCCACAAAGCGCCTTTACGCCCGGAAAGGTTTTCACCATACCCGCCATCGTCAGAAGTTTTGATTGCCCAGGAGCCCTTGTGTTCATGAACTTATTATGCTTCGTTTTTGTTAAAAGCTCAAACAATCCTTTTTAGATAACTTTGAAATCTCCGCTTTCATCTGTAACAATACCTTTAAATATCTATGGAGCAATCAAGATGCTATCATTCATAATTCCTGCTCATAACGAAGAAGCTTACTTAAATAAAACCATCGCAGCGATTCATTCCTCGGCACTTGCTTGTGGCGAAGAGTATGAAATCTTGGTGGTGGATGATGCATCAACCGATGGAACAAAAGGGGTAGCAGAAACTGCGGGGGCCGTGGTTATTCAGGTTACCCATCGCAAAATTGCAGCAACAAGAAACAGTGGTGCAAAAGCAGCCAAGGGCGATATCTTCTTCTTCATCGATGCAGATACCTGCATTAACCAAGCCTGCTTAAAAGAAAGTCTGGAAGCCGTAAAAGCAGGAGCGGTAGGTGGCGGTTGTCATTTCAATTACGATGCAAAGCTACCATTATGGGCCCGAGTGCTACACCCCATGGGCCTGTTCTTTGGCAGGATATTTAAACTAGTGGGTGGATGTTGCATTTTTGTTACCCGCAAAGCTTTTGATAAAATTGGGGGCTTTCCTGAAGAATACTACGCTGCAGAGGATGTTGCATTTTCTTCTGCACTAGGAAAAATTGGGCTTTTTGTCATTCCAAAAGCTCGGGTTAGAACTTCTGCACGCAAAATCTGGACGATGAAACTAGGCCAAACCATCTGGCTTTTGATTAAGCTCGTCTTCGCTGGCCCAAACGGTTTTCGTTCAAAAAAAGGGCTCGACTTATGGTATGGTAAAAGGCCTGATGACCCAGTTTATCAACAGCTTCCCAAGAATTAACCTTGGCTAATAATGGTCTATTTGTAGATTTTCATAACTTAGAACTTTGTTTTCGGAGAATTAAAATGGCTGCTAAAAAGATCCTTATGCTGGTTGGCGATTTCGTTGAAGATTATGAGGTGATGGTTCCTTTTCAGGCACTCATTATGGTGGGGCACCAGGTTCATGCAATCTGCCCAGACAAAAAGTCTGGCGATTTCGTTATGACTGCAATACACGACTTCGAAGGCCAGCAAACTTACAGTGAAAAACTAGGCCATCGTTTTACCCTTAATGCCACATTTTCTGAAATTAACCCCGCCCACTACGATGCCCTTATCATCCCAGGTGGCAGGGCACCAGAATACCTTAGGCTTAATAAGGAAGTGTTAGAAATGGTGAGGCATTTCTCTGAAACAAATAAACCCATTGCTGCCATTTGCCACGGCCCGCAAATTCTTGCAACTGCTGGAATATTAAAAGGTAGAACCTGCTCGGCTTACCCCGCAGTAGGGCCAGAAATCACCCTTGCAGGTGGCACCGTTGCTGCTATTGCAATCGATCAAGCCTATGCAGATGGCAACCTAGTTAGCGCACCCGCTTGGCCTGCTCACCCAGCATGGCTTTCAAAATTTCTTACAGTTTTAGGCACTAAGATTGAATTATAAACGACTTCATTTTTATAGGGATTGCAGATGAATTCAATTTTAAATGCCACTTTTCCGTTTGTGTTATTTTGCGGGGTATTAACAATATGTGTTTCTCTTTTTATCCATTCTTTTTTCCTTTTCTTAACTTTAGAACTACAAACAAAATTTATGAAAATGTTTCCTAGGGCTATCGGTATTAAATTAATAATACCCTCTATTTTGCTTTCAACTTTTTTGTTTGTAGTTTCAAGCGTGATTCAGATTTTAATCTGGGCATTTCTATTAATGCTCTTTGGAAGTTTCGCCAACATTAATGATGCGCTTTATTTTTCCTCTACCACCTATACAACTCTTGGAACGGGAATCCATGTTTTAGTACCACCCTTTCGGCTGCTTGAACCTATGGAAGCTGCAACAGGAATGTTAGTTGCAGGGCTCAATACTGCGGTACTTTTTTCCATCCTAAGCAAGGTGGCTAAAAGGAACGCCCGAATTGACGACCTTTTAAACTAGGTTACACTGCATCTTCATTTGCTTCGGTCCAATAAACGAGGTTTTCAAAATGGTTCGCTTTTTTCTTTTAGCTTTGCTCACTAGTCAAGGTTTCTTATTTTCAACACCTAATTTTTCTTTTGCTCAGGAAGATAAGAGTTCAGAAAAAGAGCTAGCAAAACTTTCTGGTTCTTGGATTCCTCAAAGTGCAGAACTTGGGGGACAAAAGTTACCCGAAGATTTTCTTGTAAAAGTCTCTCTCCTCATCTCGGGTAACTCCTATTCCAGCAAAGTTGGCACACAAGCCGATAAAGGCAACCTTAAGCTTAATTCCCTTAGTAAGCCCAAGACCTTAGACATCATTGGGATTGAGGGGCCTAATCAGGGCAAGACTTTCCCTGCAATTTACGAATTTGCAGGAAACACCCTGATGATTTGCTACGATTTAGAAAGTAAAAAAAGACCCGAAGCTTTTAAGTCATTACCTGGATCTCAAATTTTCCTTGTCACCTATAAACGCGAAGTAAAGTAATTATTTGATTGCCTTTTCTTTGCAAGCATCTCTATTTCCTGCAAGTATAAGGTTATTAGAAATTCTAAAGATGCCCTATCTTTCACGAGGTTATCGATGTTTTCATTATTACGGTTTAATTTTGTGCTTTTGTTACTACCTATTTTTCAAGATGCTGAAACGATTAGAGTTCAGAAATTTGAGAAAGAAATCAGCACCATTGAAAGCAGATTAAAGGGAAAGAAGCTTAATCCCGATACTATTTTTTTCGTGGGCAGCTCCACAATAAGGAGGTGGGAGCTTAATAAAAGTTTTCCCAATATGCCTATAGAGAATTGTGGTTTTGGTGGTTCCCAAGTTCGCGATTCAACTGTTTTTGCACCACGCATTTTGCTTCCTTTTAAACCTAAACTCATCGTGTTTTATGCGGGTGATAACGATATCAACGCTAGGCGAACACCCATTCAGGTGGCTAATGATTTTCAAGCTTTTGCGGAACTGATTCTTAAAGAAAGCCCTAAGACCAAAATTATTTTCTTGGGGATTAAACCCAGCCCTTCCCGCGAGAAACAAGGAAGCGATCAAGATAAAGCTAATGCTTTGGTCGAAGAATACTGCAAAAAAAATCCTTCATTGCATTTCGTGGAGATCAAGTCGCTTTTTCTTGATGAATCAGGCAAACATTTAATCGACCTTTTTGTAGCGGATAAACTCCATCTCAGCGCCAAAGGTTATGAACGACTCTCTGCAAAAATAAAACCCCTCCTAAAATAAAAGGTACTTTTTATATGCTTGGATTTTTACTACTAGGCGTAGTTGCTGTTGCATCCGCCAATGCTGTTGATGTTGCCAAGCCTAATATTCTTTGGATACTCGTTGAAGATATGTCTGCACATTTTAGTTGCTATGGCGAAAAAGCTATTAGCACACCAAACCTCGACCAATTGGCAATTGAAGGCACGCGCTTTTCTCGGGCCTTTGTCACCGGCCCCATTTGCTCTATTTCTCGCAGCGCTATGATCACAGGAATGTACCAGACTTCGATCGGTGCCCAACATCATCGCAGTGGCAGGGGGACCGTTAAAATTAACCTTCCAGATGGCGTTGTTCCTGCTCCCACCCTTTTTCAACAAGCTGGGTACTACACTTCGAATGGAGCATTCCCTCAATTAAATAAAGGTAAAACTGACTATAACTTCGAATTCAAACAGAATATTTATGATGGAAACGATTGGTCTTTACGCAAAAAAGACCAACCCTTCTTTGCTCAAATTCAGCTTCACGGGGGGAAATACCGCGAAGGTAAAAACTGGAGCGAACTTGTTCAAAAAGAATTGGGACAACCGACCGACCCAAATTCATCACTCTTGAAACTTCCACCCTACTACCCCAACGATCCCATAATTCGCAAAGATTGGGCCGACTACCTCGATACCATCCGACTTACCGACAAACAACTAGGGCAGATTCTTGACCGACTTAAAAAAGAAAATATTCTTGATAACACGATTATCTTTTTTTGGACCGACCACGGCATTAGCCACGCCCGAGGCAAACAATTTCTTTACGAAGAAGGCATCCGTGTTCCCCTAGTAGTTCGTGGCCCTAAGGTTGCTGCAAACAAAGTGCGTGACGATTTGATCGAGCATATTGATATCACTGCAAGTTCCTTGGCATTTGCTGGGGTAAACATTCCATTAAAAATGCAAGGCCGCAATGTTTTTTCAAACGATTACAAACCTCGTGAGTTTGTCTATAGCGCAAGGGATCGGGCCGATGAAACCGTCGAGCATATGCGTGCGGTGCGTTCCAACGATTTTAAATATATCCGCAACTACCTTAATGAAAGGCCCCACCTTCAACCCAATGGTTACAAAGATGGGAAGCAAATTCTGATTCGCATGAAAGAACTCTTTAGAATGGAAAAACTTGATCCAATTCAAAGCCAGATTTATGCATCAAAAAGGCCCAAGGAAGAACTTTACGATCTTCGTAACGACCCTTGGGAAATCAAGAATCTTGCATCCGATGAAAAATATGCTGCAGAACTTAAGAGACATCGTAAGGCACTCGCAGATTGGGAAATCGCCACCAAGGATCTTGGCAGAATTCCTGAATCTGAAGCGCAGTACGATAGCGATATGGAGGTATACCTAGGCCCAAAAAAGGGAGCTAGTAAAAACGCAATCCTGCTTAAAAACATCGAACAAATGAAACAGTGGGCCAAAGAGGGCAAGTAGGTTTTACCTGCGTTAATCAGGAACTTACAAGAAGTTTACTAATCACTTCTAGGTTGATTCAAAGCAATTTTCATAATGATTTGTGCCCGATGGTTTTCAGATAAGGTAAATTTTTTGGCATTTTAATGATTATGTGTTTCAAACATAATTAGGTGGACGAGCCAACCTCATTTAAACGGAGACCAAATGCTCACCTCAATCACCATCGAAGAAGCCCAGGCCAAGAACTTATTATTACCGAAAATGAACAACCAATTGCAAAACTGATCAGCCAACTCCAAAAATCCCAACAGAGGCCCGGACCCGGATTATGTAAAGGTATGATCACCATATCGCCGAAGATGATGACCATTTGAAAGATTTCGTGAAATATATGTAATGCGAATCCTCCTAGATACACATACGGTTTATTGGTACACCACTGGTGATTTCAAACTAAGTTCCTCGGCCCAAAACGCAATCCAAGATATTACAAATGATGTCCTAATCAGCTCTGTTTCGCTTTGGGAAATTGCAATTTACAGTAAGCAAAGGAAAACGGCAGATGAACCAGCCATTCGATATATTTTAGCGAACTTGCCTAAACACCTATGAATTCCGACTTTTACCTCTGGAACCTTCTCATACTATTACGGTTTACAACTTACCGTATCCAACCAATCATCGTGATCCATTCGACCGAATGCTCCTAGCACAAGCTTTATGCGAGAACATCAAAATTGTTAGTGCAGATGAATCCTTGGATGCTTACGCCATTTCACGGATTTGGTAGCCTTGGTTTAGTTATTACTCAAATCTATACGCTTCCATTAAAATGCAGTTAAAAAATACAGACCGTTGAACCCACTGTAATTTCACGCTAATCTCTTCTTTTTTCAAACAGATGCTTGCTTGCACCGCACTTATCAGGTTAATCTGTATCGATCTAGGTCGGTTACTTTCCTCCCCCTTTGTCGGAGCCTTTGTTTATGAGTTTTTCTAACCACAATCTTAATCGTAGAAACTTCCTCGGAACTGCAGGCGCTCTTACTATTGCCCCACTTGCAATTGCACAATCCGTGAAGCGGGACTTCACATCAGGCGCAAACCCAGTTCGATACCCAGACCCTGATATCATTGCTCTCGACAAACGATTCGAAAAATTAAAACTCGGAAATACCCCTATTCAACGCCTTGCAACAGGTTGCCTTTGGGCTGAAGGCCCCGCTTGGAATGGCGTAGGTAAATACCTCCTCTGGAGCGATATCCCAAACGATCGCCAATTCCGCTTCCTTAACGAAGACAACCATGTGAGTGTTTTCCGCAAGCCTGTTGGCTATTCCAATGGCAACACTTTCGATTATTCAGGCAGACAAATCTCTTGCGAACATTCCACCCGCAGGGTGGTTCGTTACGAATACGATGGCACCGTTACCACCCTAGCAGAAAAGTTCAACGGCAAATCGTTAAACGCACCCAACGATGCTATCGTTCATCCTGAAGATGGATCCATCTGGTTCACCGATCCTGGCTATGGCGGCCTGATGGATTACGAGGGGATCAAAGAAAACTCTACCAGCGTTCAACCTACCCAAAAAGAAGCAGTCTACCGGGTTGATGCAAAGACCGGCGTTATCGAAAAACTTACCGATGAACCATTCAAGCCAAACGGTTTGTGTTTCTCTAACGATTATAAGAAACTTTATGTTGCAGATACAGGCGCTTCCCATTACCCCGACAAAGCACCCAAGAATATTTGGATGTTTGATATCATTGATGGCAAAAAACTTGGACCCGCTCGAGAATTCACCTCTATGACTCTCGAACTTAATGGCAAGAAAGTTGCTGGGTTTGCTGATGGCATTCGGTCTGATACTCAAGGCAATATTTGGGCCAGCGCTGGCTGGGTGGGCGAAGGTTATGATGGCGTTCATATCTTTGCACCCGATGGCGTGCGCATTGGCCAAATCCTTCTTCCTGAAATCTGTTCCAATGTTTGCTTCGGTGGGCCTAAGCGCAACCGCTTGTTCATGACCGCAAGCCAATCGCTTTATGCCGTCTATGTTGACGCAAAGGGCGCCCACATTAGCTAAGGTTAAATTACTTATGCGATCTTTATTAATAGTTATTGGAATGTTCGCCTGCGCAGAACAAGCTTTCAGCCAGGCAAACAAACCCAATGTAGTTATGATTATCTCGGATGATCAGGCATGGGGCGACTACTCCTTTATGGGCCACAAGCAAATCAAGACGCCACATCTCGACAAGCTTGCATCCCAAAGTTTGGTTTATAAGCGTGGCTATGTGCCTTCCTCGCTTTGCTGCCCTTCCTTAGCTTCTTTGATTACGGGCAGGTATCCGCATGAAACCAAAATTACGGGTAATGAACCACCTATTCCTGTAGGAAAACCAATGGCGCAACGCTATAAAGATCCTGATTTTTTGGCCCAAGTGAATCGGCTTAGCAGTTTTATGGCAAGTAACCCACGGCTACCCGCAGAACTTGGCAAGGTGGGTTACAATAGCTTTCAAACAGGCAAATGGTGGCAGGGTAATTTTAAAACGGGCGGATTCACCCATGGCATGTCGCATGGTGACCAAGCAATCGGTGGCAGGCATGGCGATGAAGGTTTAACCATTGGCAGAAAAGGCCTTCAGCCCATCTACGACTTCATCGATTCCTCTAAGGACAAACCTTTCTTTCTTTGGTACGCCCCTATGCTTCCTCACTCTCCTCATAACCCTCCAGAAAAATATTTAGCAAAGTATAAAGATAAAACCCCTTCTATTCATCTTGCTAGGTATTGGGCGATGTGCGAATGGTTTGATGATACTTGTGGCGAGCTATTGACGCACCTCGATAAAAAAGGCCTCGCAGACAACACCTTGGTTGTTTATGTCACCGATAACGGTTGGATTCAGCAAAAAAACAGCCCCAATTACCGAGCAGATTCTAAACAATCTCCCTACGATGGTGGGCTACGAACCCCTATTATGCTGCGGCATCCGGGTAGAATCAAACCACAGATTAATGAGACGCCTATTTCTTCAATCGACCTTGCACCAACCATTTATAAATTCTGTGGGTTGCCTGTGCCTAATGGTTTGAAGGGGATTGATTTGCTTGATGCCAACGCTGTTAAGATGCGTGATGCAGTGGTCGGGGCTTGCTTCCTTCACAATGCAATCGATATTGAAAAACCTGAAAAGAATCTGACTTGGCGCTGGTGTGTTGCGGGCGAATGGAAGTTAATTATTCCAAATCCTACGAATGCTAAAGCAGGGATAAAAATTCCAGGCGAAGCTAAAACTGAACTCTATCAAATTGCTTTGGACCCTTTTGAATCTACCAACCTTGCAGCTTCCAAACCTGATATCGTTAAGCAGTTGACCACCAAAATCGATACTTGGTGGAACGCTAATTGATTTTTCTCTCACCCTGTTTCTTTAAGGAACTCGATTATGAAATCTCTCTCGCTTGCAGGTGTTTTTCTAACCTTTTTAGTTTCAATTGCGTTGGCCCAACCCAAGGCTGATTCAGGGTTTACTTTATTATTTAATGGGAAAGATTTCTCGGGCTGGAAGATGGCAAAAGGTGGCAATCTTCTAGAAGGTAAAACCGACGCTGCCAACAAAAGATTTATCGTTAAGGATAATTCTTTAGTGATCGACCCAAAAGTAAAGGGCGACCTCACAATCAACACAGTCCAAGATTTTGAAAAAGATGTGCATATTAAATTTGAGTACAAGCCTGATGCCAAGTGCAATAACGATCTTTTTCTAAGGGGCATGAAGTTCGATATTAAAAAAGGGGATGTTAAGAACATAAAGTTTGATGATTGGAATTCCTTTGAAATCATCTTGAAAGGCGATTCTGCTGAATTCAAAAACAATGGTGAATTGCAAAAAATGATGAAGGCAAAGCCCGGGAAGACCGCATTTGGGATTCGAGCTGAACTCGGTGGCATTGAAATCAAGAACCTACAATACAAGTAAAAAACAGGTTCATTTCATATTCTCGTGTAGAAATGAGGGGAGTTGCTAGGTATTAAAATTGCGAGCAACTCCTTGGTTTCATTATGCAGACCAAGATTGACACAAAATATTATCGGAAAATCGTAAAATAAAAGATAGAATAGTTACATTAGTCGAGGTCAACCCAATTCAGAGGCTTTGTTCAACAGATGTTTAGATATTTTTCTGCAGCGCTATGCATTTTCATATCTATGCTGCTTGGTTGCACTCCACCAAAATTACCAAACCCGGACGGAGATAAAAACCCTGCTGTGCAAGTAAGCCAGGTAGTACAACGCGAAATTACTGAAAAAGTAAGGTTTACAGGAAGATTTAGTGCAATTAATTATGTTGAAATGAAACCAAGGGCCACCGGGTATGTAGTTTCTACCCCATTTAAAGAAGGCTCTTATGTAAAAAAAGGGGATCTCCTTTTCGGAATCGACCCTAGGCCTTATCAGGCCAAACTGGATGATGCCGCTGGACAGGTCAAACTTTATGAAGCCAAATTACGACTAGCCAAAGCGGATAACCTGCGTGCTAAGGATGTGGGTAAAACCCCGGGTGCGATAAGCAAGCAAGACTTGGATAAATATATTGCAGCAGAGGAAGAAGCATTTGCTGCGGTAGAGGCAATAAAGGCCTCTTTAGAGGTTCACAAACTTAATCTCGAGTTTTGTTCGGTGATTTCTCCCATCTCGGGCCGTATCAGCAAATATTTTGTAACTTTGGGGAATCTTGTGAGCCAAGACACCACCCAACTGACAACCATCCTTTCTGAAGATCCAATTTATTGTTACTTCGATGCAGATGAAAGAACTTTGCTTAAGGTAACCCGAAGGTTACAAGCAGCTAAACAAACAACTGAAGGATCAAACGATTTCCCAGAAATACCTATTTCCATTGGCATTGCAGATGAAAAAGGCTTCCCTCACCAAGCAATTTTAAACTATAGTAACAACCTGATTGATTCCCAGACCGGAACTATAACTTTTCGGGCAATCATAAAAAATCAATTCAAAAATGGCAAGACACCCCTATTTTTTCACGGTATGTTTTGCAATGTATTGATACCTATTTCAAAACCTAAAAATGCAATCTTGATTGCAGACCGAGCCGTCGGAACCGATCAGGGATTAAAATTTGTTTATGTAATGGACAACGATTTTAAACTTGAATACCGCAGGGTTACCGTAGGCGAGTTGCAACCTGATAATTTGAGAGAAATTGTAACCGGCCTGAACCCTGATGATAAAGTTGTCGTTTCTGGCATCCACTTGGTCAAGCCCGGAATGGTCATCAAACCAGATTTAATCGAGATGCCTGTAACCCAGTTTATGGATGGAAGTCAGCCCGAAACAAAAACGAGCAAAGAGTGATTTCCAATTTCTTTATCGACCGACCGATATTTGCCACGGTGGTCTCTGTTTTTCTTACTATTGCTGGCGCCCTAGCCCTTTACACCCTCCCTATCGCCCAGTATCCCCCTGTGGCACCCCCAACTATTCAAGTTTCAGTCGTCTACCCAGGGGCAAGTGCACAAGTTGTTGCAGATACCATTGCTGCCCCGATCGAACAACAAGTAAATGGCGTAGAAAACATGTTGTTTATGTCCTCCACCTGTGACAATACAGGGCTGTACAATCTTACTGTTACATTCGCATTGAACACCGATTTAAACACGGCACTTGTTGCGGTTCAAAATCGTGTCAACCTTGCAGTACCGCAACTACCAAAGCAAGTTCAAAAACAAGGGTTGATGATCAAGAAAAAATCGCCACAGATTCTATTTACAATTAATTTTACTTCGCCTGATGGCCGTTATGATGATATCTTCCTTTCAAATTACGCCACCATTCATGTCAAGGACGAAGTGTTCAGAATGGAAGGGGTTGGCGATATCACGGTTATGGGGCAAAGGGATTATGCAATTCGGACTTGGTTGGATCCGCAAAAGCTTACCTCTCTAGGCCTTTCATCCAATGATGTTGTAAATGCGATTCAACAGCAAAACGCCCCCTTGGCGGCAGGGAAATTAGGGCAAGCGCCTAGCCCTGAATCCACCCAATCCCAATATCCCTTCAACGCATTGGGCAGACTAGAAAACCCAGAACAATTTGGCAATATCATACTTAAAGCCATACCTTGTACAGATAAAGATCCCAGCTCTTCGCCAAAATTTGTCAGGATCAAAGATGTTGGAAGAGTTGAATTAGGCGCACTTCGCTACGATATGTCTTCAACCGTGGATGGCCTGCCTTCGATATCGCTGGCAATTTTTCAACTGCCTGGAACGAATGCTCTTGATGTTGCAGCCACCGTTAAAAAGAAGATGCAGCAACTTGCCAAGAATTTCCCCCCAGGTATGGATTACAGTATTGTTTATGACACTACACCGTTTATCAGCGAATCTATCGTTGAAGTATTTAAAACCTTGCGAGATGCAATCATTCTTGTGGGCATTGTTGTCCTAGTTTTTTTACAAAGCTGGCGTGCAACCCTAATCCCATTAATCGCAGTACCCGTTGCAATTGTTGGAACCTTTGCATTTATGGCCCTGCTGGGATATTCCATCAATAATATTTCACTCTTTGGATTGGTGCTTGCCATCGGGATTGTGGTAGACGATGCAATTGTAGTGGTTGAAAATGTGGAAAGGTGGCTGCATAAAGGCGCAACGCCCCGAGAAGCAGCCCGCAATGCGATGAAAGAAGTGACAGGTCCAGTTATCGCAGTAGCGCTTGTATTATGCGCAGTCTTTATTCCATGCACCTTTATTAGCGGTATAACGGGCCAATTTTTTAGACAGTTTGCAGTCACCATCTCTGTTTCCACGGTGCTTTCTGCGATCAACTCGTTAACCTTGAGCCCTGCCCTTGCCGCCATCCTTCTCAAACCCCCGGGCACCAAAAAAGATCCACTCCAATTCATAATTGACTTGTTATTAGGATGGTTTTTTTGGCTGTTTGAAAAAACCTTTAGCATAGGCACCAACGCTTATGGATGGCTTGTAACCAAGTGCCTTCGATACAACTTTCTAGTACTTGTATTTTATTTGTTTCTAGTATTTGCAACAGTTGGCTTGTTTGCAAAAATCCCAAAAGGCTTTATTCCAAATCAAGATCAGGGATGGCTTTTGATGAATGTGCTATTACCCGATGGTGCAAGCCTTCAGAGATCGCAGGAACTGATGGCAAAAATAGAAAAAGAAACTTTGAAACTCCCAGGGGTTGCACACACCTTTACAGTCTCGGGTTTTTCGTTTCTTTACAATGCTTTTGCATCCAACAATGCATCGATGTTTGTAATATTGGCACCTTTCAACGAACGAAAAAGTAAAGAACTCAGCGCCAGCGCCCTCACATTTAAAATCAATGAAACGATCAAAGAATTCAATCGGGAAGCCAAGGTTCAAGTACTTCCAACCCCACCGGTGCCTGGGATTGGGATCGCCGGTGGTTTTCAGTTGATGGTTGAAGACCGGGGCAATATGGGGGCCGCCGCCCTTGAGAAAGAAACACAATCGCTTTTGGACTTAAGATCTTCGATCCCAGGTATGTATGCTCTTTTCACACTCTATCAAGCGCGGACACCTCAGCTTTTTGCAGATATTGATAGGGATAAGGTCAATGCACTTCAAGTCAAAATCGAAGATGTCAACAAGGCGATGAATTCGCTTATAGGCTCTCTTTTTGTCAACAATTTCAACGCTTTTGGTCGGTTCTGGCAGGTTACGGTAATGGCAGAACCCGAGTTCAGGGATAAACGAGAAAATCTAAATCTCATTAATGTACCTAATTCTAATGGCCAGATGGTTCCACTAGCCACCTTAGTCAACTTCAGAGACACCAACGGCCCTAGTATGGTCAATCGCTATAACTTATATCCTGCAGCCCAAGTGGTAGGTATCAACCTTCCTTGGATTTTGAGTTCTGCAGATGCGGTAACGATAATGAATGAAAAATCACTTGAAGTCCTTTCGCCCTCTATAAAAACTGAATGGACAGGACTAAGTTTTTTGCAAATCATGGAGAGCCAAGACATTCGCAATAAGTTGGTATTTCCGCTTTCTGTAGTTTTTGTATTTTTAGTATTATCAGCGCAGTATGAAAGTTGGGGATTACCTTTGGCAGTGATACTAGTGGTTCCGGTTTGTATTTTCTCAGCGTTGATTGGAACCATCGTAGGAAAGACTGGTATCAATCTCTTCACTGAAATTGGGTTGGTGGTCCTTGTGGGGCTTTGCAGCAAGAATTCAATTTTGATCATCGAGTTTGCAAAGCAATTGCACGAAGAAGGAAAATCCGTAAAAGATGCCACGGTTGAAGCGTGCAAACTCAGATTAAGGCCTATTTTAATGACCTCGTTTGCTTTTATTCTAGGAGTGATTCCACTCGTTATTGCAGAAGGAGCGGGGGCGGAAATGCGCCACGCTTTGGGCGTTGCAGTTTTCAGTGGTATGCTTGGGGTTACCATTATGGGCATATTATTTACCCCGGTATTTTTCTATGTCATTGAGTCTCTTGGGGCCAAACCTTTTTTTCAAACCAAAACTGCAAAATCTTTTGGGAAAGCCACTTCTAAGGTTCTTTCAATTGTAACCTTGGGCCTCTTTAATAAGTTGCGTAGAATCAAACCGAATGAGGGTGAGGCGAAATGATTTCACATTTCTTCATCGATAGGCCGATCTTTGCTGCTGTTTTATCCATCGTGATTACCATCATGGGCACTGCTGCTGTTACCTCTCTTCCCATTGCCCAGTACCCCGATATCTCGCCTCCCACGGTGATAGTAACTGCTAATTACCCAGGGGCTAACGCTCAGACCGTGCTTGACACCGTTGCAGCGCCCATCGAGCAGCAGGTTTCGGGCGTGGAAAATATGCTTTATATGTCTTCCCAATGCGCTAACGATGGCAGCTATACTTTGCTAGTGACATTCAAGTTGGGGATGGATGCGAACATGGCACAGGTTTTGGTACAGAACCGAGTTTCACTTGGGTTGCCAAATGTCCCTGACTTAGTGCAAAGAGAAGGTGTTGCTGTCAAAAAAATCTCTCCAAGTATTATGATGATTATCAATATGGTTTCTGAGGTAGATGCTGCAACCAAAAAAACCCTTTTTAACGATCTCTATATGTCTAATTTTGCAACCATCCAAATTCGTGATGAACTACTTCGCTTACCAGGCGTGGGAAATGTCACCTTTATGGGGCAGCGCGATTACTCAATGAGGGCATGGCTAAACCCCGCAAAAATGTCATCTCTGGGTTTAACTGCTGATGATATTATCACTGCACTTAGCCAACAGAATCTACAGGTTGCTGCTGGTTCGATTGGCCAAGAACCCGCCCCCAAAGGTCAACAATTTCAACTCATCATCAACACCTTAGGCAGGCTTTATAATGTAGAACAATTTGAAAATATCATTGTCAAGGTCACACCACCCACAGATGCCAACCCGGTTTCTTCCCTCGTCAGGCTGAAAGATATTTCCCGAGTAGAGCTTGGTGCACAACAATACGACCAGATTTGCTCACTCGATAACCAACCATCCGTTGCGCTTTCTATTTATCAACTCCCTGGTTCCAACGCCATTTCCACTGCCAACGGCATCTACCAGAAAATGACCGATCTTAAAAAGCGCTTTCCTCCTGGTTTAGATTATAAGATTGTTTACGACACCACACCTTTCATCAAGGATTCCATTATCGAGGTTTTTAAAACCCTGCGAGATGCAATCATTCTAGTGGCACTCGTTGTGCTAGTGTTTTTGCAAACTTGGAGAGCAACCCTTATACCCCTCATTGCTGTACCTGTTGCAATAGTTGGCACATTTGCTGCGATGGCCGCCATTGGATTCAGTTTAAATAATCTGTCACTTTTTGGACTTGTGCTTGCGATCGGGATTGTAGTGGATGATGCAATTGTGGTGGTTGAAAATGTGGAGCGCTGGTTGCATGAGGGGCTTTCCCCCCGCGATGCAGCACGAAAAGCAATGACCGAGGTAACCGGACCCGTTATTGCGGTTGCCTTGGTTTTATGTGCAGTATTCATACCCTGTGCATTCATCAGCGGCATCACAGGCCAGTTTTTCAGGCAATTTGCCATTACCATTTCTGTCTCAACCATCATCTCGGCTTTCAACTCCCTTACATTAAGCCCTGCACTCGCAGCACTTTTACTACAACCAAAAGGTGCAAAGAAAGATATCCTGCAAAAAACGCTCGACCTTTTCTTTGGTTGGTTTTTCTTGCTGTTTAACAAAATGTTCAACCTCGGAACAACAGCCTACGGAGGCATCGTTCGACTTATGCTGAAACTTTCCATCATTGCAATATTGATTTATAGCGGGTTAATATATGCAACTTATCATTACTTCCAAATTACTCCCACGGGCTTCATTCCATCACAAGACAAAGGGTATCTGCTAGCAAATGTACAGTTAATCGATGCGGCCTCGGTACAAAGAACCACCAAGGATATTCAACTCCTTTGTAAGATTGCTGAAGAAACTGAAGGGGTTGACCATACCGTTGGAATTGCTGGCCAATCTTTGTTAATCGGGGCCAACGCCCCAAATTTGGGGTCGGTCAACATCATTTTAAAACCATTTGAAGAACGCATTAAAAAAGGCCTGACTAGCGAATACATAAGTGCAAAAATAACTTTGCGTTGCCGTAACGAAATCCCTACTGCAATGGTAAACATATTTGGCCCCCCGCCTGTAGATGGATTGGGAACCGCAGGGGGATTCAAGTTAATGATTGAAGATCGAGGCCCAATCGGTTTGGAAAGCTTACAAAAACTCACAAATGGCTTGGCCATCGAAGGCAACAACAGCCCTATGCTTCAGGGGGTTTTTACTGGCAGCCAAAATGATACACCTTGGATTTATCTGGATATCAATCGCGACAAAGTCATGGCATTTGGTTTACAAATCCAAGATGTATTTGAAACTTTGCAAGGTTTCTTTGGGTCGTATTATGTCAATAACTTCAATCTGTTTGGAAGATCGTGGCAGGTGAATGTAATGGCTGATGAAAATTATCGCCAATCAATCAATGATCTATTACTAATTCAGGTTAGGAATAAATCTAATCAATTAGTTCCTTTGGGTGCTTTTATGAGTGTTAAAAATTCTTCCGGCCCCAACTTTCTTATTCGTTACAATATGTATCCTGCAACCGCATTATATGGGAATAATGCCAAAGGTTACAGCTCTGGGCAATCTGCCCGAGAAATGAAAGACCTTGCAGAAAAAAATCTTCCCCGAGACATAGCTTTTGAATGGACTGAACTTTCTTTCTTGCAATTCGATTCAGGCAATACCGCTATGTTAGTATTTGGCCTTGCGGTGATATTTGTGTTCCTGGTACTGGCTGCACAGTATGAAAGTTGGAGCCTTCCACTTGCGGTGATATTGGTGGTTCCTATGTGCCTACTATCCAGCTTATTGGGATTGCAACTATTCAAAATGGATATCAATATTTTCACGCAGATTGGATTCGTGGTATTGGTCGGGCTTGCGAGTAAAAACGCCATCTTGATTGTTGAATTCGCAAAGCAATTATTTGAGCAGGGCAAACCTTTAAAAGAAGCAACAATAGAAGCAAGTAAACTGAGATTAAGGCCAATTTTAATGACCTCATTTGCATTTATTCTGGGCGTGGTGCCTTTGGTTCTTTCAGAAGGTGCAGGGGCGGAAATGCGTCAGGCTTTAGGCATCGCAGTCTTCTTCGGCATGCTTGGGGTTACCTTCCTCGGAATCTTTTATACCCCGGTTTTCTTTTATGTGATCTTGTGGATCACAGGTGCAAAAAAAACAACTCCACTCGAAAATCAAACTGTAATACAAACCCCTGCCCCAGACAATATTCATCATGGCTGAGTAAGTTTCTTATGTGTTTCTAACCGAGGGCGTAATCCAAAAAAATTAACCCCGGTTCCCCCATCTCGGATACAAGCACCTTTGTCAAGCGGTTTGACGCAGGGGGTACTTTTAATTTTATAATCATCAATACCAGTTGGTTTAAAATACGGATGAACCGGAGGGCAACTTTTTATTTTATAACAATCCGATCCACCCGGTTTAAAGTATGGATGGGCATCTGGCATTGGTTTAACCTTATAATCATCCAGACATTTTTCGCAATGTTTATCTGCAGCCCATAAAAAGCTAAAAGATAAAAGCCCGAAGGCGAAAGCAAAACAATAACGAAAAAGAAGTTGGGTCATTTTTTAACCTTTTCAATTTCGTTATCATAGAAGGCAACCGGTCTTAAAATTTCAGGTTTAGGAAGAGGTAAATTTTTAGGTTCGCCTGAAATTTGCTCATCTTCTTCACAACCATCCAACCTCACCTGCCAACCACCACCCAGCGATTTATAAATATTCATCATGCCTCGGGCATAGGTTTGCTGATAAAGGGCTAAGTCCATATCCCGTGATATTCGCTTTTCCTGAATCAATGAAACTCGGTTAAAATCGGTAGTGCCTGCCTTGTACTGCACGACCACTATTTCACTTGCCTTACGAATTGCAGTAACTGAAATTTCCATCTCCTTGATCGCATCACCGCTTTTTAAATATTCCACGATGGCATTTTCCACTTCTTTCCCTGCATTTACTAACGAGTATTGAAACTTGGCAACATTAACCTGAAAGTTCGCATCCTGCATTTTTACATTATTCAACAATCTTCCATAATTGAAAATATTCCAACTAAAACCAGGCCCAGCTGTACCATAAAATGCCGGTGATGTAAACAATGCGGTGTTGTTCATCGCATTGTAACCAAAGGAACCATTGATATATAGATGCGGGAAAAGTTCCGACATGGCTACGCCTATCTTAGCACACTGTGCAGCTGCTTGGCGTTCTGCCATCCGTACATCCGGCCTTCGTGTTATAAGTTGGGCAGGTATTCCTACAGCGACATCCTTAGGGGGAATAGGAATTCCTTTTTTTGTCAACTTTTTGCCAAGGTCTTCGGGAGATATACCGAGTAAGGTACAAAGCGCATTATTTTCTAACCGCAGGAAACGGATAAACATATTAATTTTAGCTTGAAGATCGCTTAAATCACTCTGGGCTTGATCTACATCTAATTCACTAGTTAAACCACCTTCAAATCTTGCTTTAGCTATTTGCAAACTTATTTTCTGGTACTCAATGTTTTCCTTTAACAAATCCACCACGCGCTCAAAATATCGATACAGCACATAATGTTCACCAATTTCCCCCAACATCGAAACCATTACTTCATCATAATTTTCAATCGATGCATCAAGTTGATCGCTGGAAGATTCGATTGCCCTGCGGAATCTGCCCCAGAAATCCATTTCCCAAAGCATACTAAAGCCCAAGTTATATTGGGGATAATAATTTTGCGGGATAAATTGACGATTCGCTATCGCAGTACTAAGACCAATTTGGTTTGCTCCACCTTGCATGGATTGTTGTTGGGGCATAATTTCCCCTATGGCAATGCCAAGTTCCGAGCGTGACGCCATCACTCTATAGCCAGCTTCTTTAAGTTTCAGATTTTGTTTGGTTGCAAAGCAGATCAGTTGGTCAAGATTTTCATCATTAAAGTTTTTCCACCATTTGCGATGTTCTTCAGGGTCGGTACGAATTCTTTTGTCGTCTTTATCAATCCAATCCACAGAAACGGGTGCAGGAGGCTTCGAATACTCTGGCCCCACTTTCATTCCGTGATCCCAATACTCTTTCACAGGTCCTGGAATACAACCAGTCAGGCAGAGCGAAAAGCCCACCATTAAAGTTACCCAGAACTTTGAATCAATTTTCAATTCAGTTCATCCATATAAAGAAAATTCCAACGCGATGCTATAACCTGCATCCCTGTATTAATCGACAAACTTGATGCAAATAAATAAGAAAATTCTTTAACTTCATTAAAGTGAAGAAAATACTTCGTTAAAAACACCCCTAAAAGTACAAATGGGAGATATATGCAGAGTGGGAACTCACCTTCCATCTTTAATAATAATTTATATTTCTTGATTAAACTCACATTTATAAGCCGATTAATTACTACAGGCAGAACAACTGTTTCTACTAGATTGAATATTGATGTTTAAATTTTCCGGATGTTATGTCAACTTTTCTTTTCACAGTCTGAAAAGCTTAGCTTTATTATTAGTTTTGCTAGGCGTTTTATTGCTCCTTTCTTTCCCCCTACACGCACAAGATCCATCTGAAGAATTAAAGCTTTTCATCAAGGCCCAGCAAGCTAAAATGGAGGAACAATCCAAAGTTTTAGAACAACAAAAACTCCTGATCTTGGAACAATCCAAATTACTTAAACAACAAACCGGGCAACAAAAACAGTTCTCTGATCCTGAACTTACCAACAAACCAAATCCTTCCTTAGAACCTGAAGAATTCATAAAACTTCCAAATCTCAATGAACTTACAGACATGACGAAAGAAACCCTTCCCAGCAGGGCAAGTACTAAATGGCCTGTGAAAGATAATGGCATGATGGCTACTTGGGGAAATGATGGCAGACTTACATTCGAATCAGAAGACAAAGCCTTCAAGGCCCGCATTGGCGGACTCTTCCAAATGGACTTTGGCTTTTACAGCATTGATCCTTACGCTCAAAACCTTTTGCCCAATCTTGGATTACAGCAAGGTTCTGATTTTAGGCGAGCAAGGTTGCGAAGTGATGGCAACTTCTACACCTACATGGAATGGGTTTTTGAAATGGACTTTTCTAGGGCATCAGATGAACGAAGAAATGCCCTTACTGCTCCCACTCCAAATGTAACTTTCAATAATGTTTTTGTTGGCATGAACAATATCCCACTTCTTGGAACCGTGCGCGTAGGCCACATCAAGGAGGAATTAAGTTTTTACAGTGCAAGTAGCGGTAGAAACATCCCCTTCATGGAACGCCCATCTGTTTGGGATGCCATTGAAGATCCCTATCTTTTTAGCAACGGTATCACCATCAGTAACACCTATTTGGAAGACCATATTTATTCCTGGGTTGGTTTATTTCAAACCAACACTCGCACAGGCGCATTCGGAGTAAGCAATTCTGCTGAACTTGCATTTGATGTCAGGCTTTGTGTTATGCCTTTTTACGATGAGGAAAATAATCACTGGATGAACCTTGGGTCCTCTGGTTCTATTCGTGCAAATCCACAGGATTTGTTGGGGGAAAACAAAGGTAAACCGGTCGCCAGTTCCGATGTAGCCCCTATGGTTAGGGCGGGTTCCTCCTTTCAGGTTCCCAACTTGATTAATACACGAGCTGTTTTTACAAGAGAGGGCACCGAGCTTTATACATTATGTTTTAATTACGCAAATGGCCCTTTTTCCATCGGAGCCCAATATGATGGCCAGTTTTTAGATAACGCTTTTGTTGGTGGCTTACCCGATTCCAATGGCGCCCTTCCCAATGGAGTAAAACCCGTAGGCAACCTTTACTTTGATGGTTACTCCGTGGAAATGCTTTGCTTCCTCACGAACGGTGATCATCGGGGCATCAACAAAATGGACCCTATGTACCTGCAAGTCATTCCGGTCAAGAATTTTTCTTTCGGACACGGGAAAGGGGAACAAGGGAGTGGTGCCTGGGAAATTGGCACCAAGTTCGACTTTGTCAAATCACAATTTAATGTTCCAGATGAGAAGCCTCGTGGGGGCTATCTAAGTTCTGTTACACTTGGGCTTAACTGGTATCTTAACCCCAACGCTTTAGTCATGACTAATTATGTCTACACCACCGGTTTTTTCGGGCAAAATGGCCCTGATAACGCTGCTTTTCACTCCTTCGGTTCCCGTTTCCAATTCACCTTCTAAGCCATTCTTATTCTCCAAACTTTATCAGCTCGGGTTCAACCGCTGATCCTTCTTCAAGCTCTCCTTGATTGCTTAGGATGATCTCTTCCTTTAAGTTCAATTCGCGGGAAACATCTTCCCCATTTTCTCGCTCGAGCCAAAACACTCTTGCCAAGGTGCCATCATCCACCTCAATCGAAACTCTGGCACGGTGGGCTACTCCAGATTCCACCCGATAAAGATAGGGGACACCACCCAGACGAACGATCGCACCACTCGGGATCAACGCAGTGTTTTTAAATTCCCGCAGGTTCAATCGCATACGGCCATACATTCCGGGCAATAAGCGAGCCGCCCCGTTGGCGTCCAATCCCTTTGGAAATACAGGCAACTTTCTACTTTTCAAATCTGCTTGACTATTCAACATGGCTTTGGTTAAAAACGCCCGGTGCTCTGCCTCGGTGCCATTGTACAAATCAACCTCCACCCGAAGAGTACGGTCAGCAGAGTTAAGCGATGGGGCCAAACGACTTAATTTACACTTTAGGGCCCGACCCGGAAAAGAGTCCATCCGAATCTCGGCTTCCGTATCAATGCCCACATAGGCAACAAAAGAATCGGGCACCTGCATTGATACTGTAACGATATCTGTCTTTTCAATCACTAATAAGGCTGCGGAACCAGGCACAATGGCTGCACTAGGAACAAAAGTTCCAGAATCAACTGAGCGGGTTGCTATCACACCATCAAATGGCGCCTTTATTATATACCTGTTTTGCACCTGCGATTCCTGCACCGTTGGATCCAACTCTATCAATTTTTCTCCCGCTGTTACTTTGTCGCCAATATTCTTTTCTAAGAAGGTGATTGTGCCGCCCAGTTTTGCATACAACGCTGCCCGATAATAAGGCGAAACCTCTGCAGGTTGCTCTACACTTAACCCCAACCCTCCCCCCATTTTTGGATTAATCGTTTTCACACGAATACCCGTTTGCGCATTCGGATTAGTAAGCTGAACACCTTTGACAGCGGTAGAGAAAAATGTCAGCGACCACAGCCCAATCGCGCTTATTCCTACAAGCAAAACCGCAGGCAGCCCCAATCCTCTTTTTTTCCAAACCATGCTCGCATCTCCTTATAACGAAACAGCAGATCCACTAGTGTTGTCACCCAATTCCCCTGCCAACTGGGGATCAACAGCATTAAATTTACGAACAATAACAGTATACAATATAGGTACTAAAAATAGAGTTAAGAAAGTTGAACTGAATAAACCGCCTACAACAGCCCGTGCCAGAGGAACATTGGCCTCGTTCCCACGACCCGTACCCAACGCCATTGGTATCAACGCAAGTACCGTGGCTAGAAATGTCATCAAGATGGGGCGGAACCGGGTAGAGGCAGCGGCACAAATCGCCTCTCTTGCGCTAGTCCCATTTAGCCTGCTTCGATTTGCAAAATCCACCAACAACACACCATTGTTCACCGCTATTCCAACCAGAAAAATTACACCCATCAGGGATTGCACATTCAGCGTGGTTCCTGTCAGATATAACATCCATAGCACTCCAATGAACCCCAATGGCACAGTCGACATGATCACCAACGGCCCCGACCAAGAACGAAACAAAGTCACTTGCAATAGGTAAACCAAGACAGCAGCAAGTACCAACCCCAAAGAAAGTTGGCGAAATGAATCATTCATCCGACCATATTCCCCTTTAAGTTGTAATCGCATTCCCTCTGGAAGTTTGACGGTTTTAACAAGCTCGGTAATCTCCCCGGCCACCGCTGCCATATCTCTTCCCTCGGTATTTACCAAAAGATTTGTCACTCTTCGAAGCCCTGCATGGTTGATCTCTACCGCACCAGATTTCCTCCGGGGTGTTACCAAGGAACCAAGATTCACAGGCGCAGATTGTGCCGCCCCTTTTACAGGAAGCCCCATAATATCGTCTAATTTACGGTCTACATCCTCGGGGTACTGCACCCCGACAAAATACTGGTTACCCGTTTGCGAATCGATCCAGAAATTTCGGCTGACAGAAACACTCGAATTTAAAGCGACCACGACTTGGAGCACCACATCCTCTGCTGAAAGACCAAGTTTTGCAGCTTTAACCCGGTCAACATCCAGCACCAAATAAGGGGCATCATCCCGCTGGTGCACCCGCACATCAACAGTCCCCCTAATCGAAGAAACACTTTCACGCAGCTTCCTTGCGATACTCAAAGATTGCTCAACTGTCCCCCCTTCAATTTCAATATCAATGGGGGAGGAAGCCCCTTGATTAAGCGCAGTGGAAATCATCCCACCCGTATCAAAATCAACCCGCAGATCGCTAAACTCTGGCTTGGCATTAAACAAATGCCTTAACTTAGCAGCATATTCCTGAGCACTTTTCGACCTCTTATGGTTCAATTGCACCCGGATCACCGCATCTTGCTGGCCGGAATTCGTCGTATACGCAGCAGACCAATCAGGGTTTAGACCAATCTCAGAAACAATCATCTCGCGTTCCAATGCAGGGATGTTCTCTTTGAGAAATCGCTCCACCTGCTTAACCCGCTCTTCGCTGGCATCAAGGCGCAAGTTCGATGGCGACCTAAGGTGCAAGGTAATCTGGCCAGCATCTACCTGGGGAAAAAACTCCCGCCCGATTCCCTTCAACAGCCCAAGCGATAATACAAAAAGTATCACCACACCAAGAATCACCGTAACCCGATGCTCTAGGCTCCAGTCCAGTAAGCGTAAATACCATTGCGTTAAATGATCCAATACTCTTTGAAAGCGATCCAAGATCTGCGATAACTTCCCAGATTTCCGTGCAACCCCCGATGCGGTTGAATCAATATGCTCATCGGGCAGGAAATTTGCGCACATCATTGGCACAAAAGTTCGCGATAATAAAAAAGAAGTAAGCATTGCGAAACCAACGGCCATGGTTAGCGGGCGAAATAAAAATCCTCCTATACCAGACATCAGGGCAAGTGGCGCCAATACCAAAACTGTGGTGAAAGTGGCAACCAAGACAGGCACCATGACTTCGGCACAACCATCGAGCGCTGCCCGTACCCGCGACTTGCCCATTTGATAATTCCGATGATTGTTTTCCA
>Ga0209702_10001458_pt1 | contig 45297 bp, 69 predicted proteins | sample FRY01_FD_187210 | JGI IMG/M metagenome (GOLD analysis project Ga0209702, IMG submission 187210) | Freshwater microbial communities from Lake Fryxell liftoff mats and glacier meltwater in Antarctica - FRY-01 (SPAdes) (version 2) | ecosystem: Environmental > Aquatic > Freshwater > Ice > Glacier... | reverse complement strand
TAATTTTTCTATCCTTAGAAATAAGCTTTTACTGTCAAATTGATAGAAACCTATATGATGTAGGTTCTGTTAATTTAGAATGTGAAGGTAGAAACTTTGTTCTTGACGTATGCCAATCGCATACCGAAGAAAACGACCTTTCAGTTACCATAACTTGTAAATTAGAAGTTGATACTGAAACTTTCCCTATTGGTAGTGAATACAATTATCAATTGCTTAAAACAGATTTATATTCACCTAATTTAAAGGTTTCAGCCTATCTAGGTGGTGAATTTGAAATTGAACCTGAACACATGACATTGTTTGTTAAGGTGGATGAAACTACCAAAGCAATTGATGTAGACCAAGATTAATTTAAATAATCGACATTATCATTAGGTAGTGTCGATTTTTTGTTTTATCTTTGACCTAATCAAAAACAAAGAATTTATGAAAAAATTAATTTTTATAGACAATGATGTCGCTGAACGTTCAGCAACAGATGTTGAAAATTATATTACCCCTACGTTAGAAATGTATGGGGGATTGGATAAAGATTATGCAAGTAATATTGAAATTATATCCGATTTGTACAAAAAAAATAAAGACGAATTATATGATTTGTTTTTCTCAGGTAAAAACGCTATATTGAGTTGGTCGGTTTATACATCAACATATTTTTCTAATTCCAGAAACCAACTTTTACATTTTTTAAGAGTGGCTGGAACGTCCAAAATAAAAAATATTGTGTATTTGGATATTAGTGGTATGGTTGAAGGTGCGTTGTCAAAATTGCAGTACGATGACACAAAGGGGTTATTTGCTATTTTAACAGCTATTGAACTAAATTACATTGTTACACTGAAAGATAAAAAATTCATAAGACTAAGACTAGACTTGGCGAGTGAAGGAATGTTTAAATACGAAGAAGTTGTATTATCTGAACTACTTGAAATTAATATTGTAGATTGATATAATATTATTTGGTAGTGTCGATTATTTTATTTATCTTTGACCTAATCAAAAACCTAAAAGCTATGAGCAAAGACGTATTATTTCGAGTTGAATTATCTTTCAAAGATAAAATTGTATCTGACGAAGAGTTAAGAGAAATTTCTGAAAACATTGCAAACGCAATTGAGTCGCAAATTAAACACGGAGAAGTTGGGATGTCACCTAGAGATAGTGATAACTTCACAACAGAAGTAAGGGTAACACCTTGGTATTTAAACAAAACAGTAATCAAAAGTTTTTAACTGATATGGCAACTAAAACATTTAAAATTGGTGAAAGTTCACGAGGTGGAATAATTACCGTTGAAACGACAAAAGATTCTGTAACTCTTATTGCTAAAGAATGGGATTATTCTGCTGGTTCTAGTCGTTCTAGCAATCAAACGAACGCAAAAGAAACGCATAGACTAGAAGTTAGTTCTAGTGATAGCAATGCTGATAGAAAGCTATTAGATTGGTTATGTGAAGAAAGTACTTCATATTATGCCGAAACAATAATGAAGTGGGTACGAACCAAAATAAAATTAAGTACAAGTTTATTTGCTAGTTGGTAAAAGTTTTTGTACCTTTGCTTAAAATACGAGAAGTAGGGGGAAAAAAGGTTTGTAGTACTGAGTGAGAATCTGAAACCTTGAAATACCCATTAAGCTCGACAGTAGGCACTCGTACCTATTTCTTATATTTTTTCTCATAAAATCGACATTATCATTTGGTAGTGTCGATTTTTTGTTTTATCTTTGACCTAATCAAAAACCAAAGAAATTATGAATCAATCAGTAATCGCAGTATTTATCGACATGATGAACGCAAGACCAATATTAGTGTTTGACAAAACAAACAAACGAGTTGTTACCGAAGATAATAAAATAAACATCTTTCACACTGACAAATTTATCAAGAATTCAGATTATGAATGCTCAGATGAGGTGGTTGAAAAAGTGGTTGAAATGTTTAACAAAAAAAATACATTATATTGTATTGACGATTATCTTTTGGATGAGGGCGAATGTACCACAGAGTCAAAAGAAGTTATAATGGAAGGGCTACATCTTTTTTTATTCAATATAACAGAATAAATTTGGTAGTTCAAAATAATTGACTATCTTTGATGTATGATACAAGAAGACTTAAACAAGATAACGCAAACCGTCACGGGATACCCTGTAAAGGACTTACGTTGGAAAGCGGTAGACAACATCATAGTTGGTAGAGTTAAGTGTCCTATCATGGGCAAAGAAGATTTCAATGACGGTTTTATAACTGGCACTTGGAGGGCGAACGGTTCACCAATAAATTCAATAAAAGGCAAAGAAGATTTACGATTAAAGATTTAGCCATGAAAATTACATTTGTCTATAAAAATAAGACATATTTCCAAAAATTTGGAACGATGACTCTAAATGAAATTGATAGAATCAAATATAACTTAGCCGCAAACATACCATGTTGCTTAGATGATACTGAAGTTTTGCATGACACCAAAAAAAGAATTTTTTCAACGATTGATATAGATTCAGTTGGTATGTTCGATTATAGAGATAGCAATCTTGCTGTTATTTCAGGTGTTGCCTTATCTTGTGAACTTGGATGTGATGAGCATTTAGATGCTATCAATTCAGGAAACGAACATGATTTATTGATATTCATATAATGGCATATCCAAGAAATAGATTTGCATTATTCAAATATTTGCATTATATTTGTCCTAACAAAATAAAATAGATGGAGCTTGTATTGATAAAACAAAATTCGATAGAATGGGATTATATGTGGGATTGGGTTGCCAATCATCCAATAAACGAAAAGGTTGAAGTTGCTAGTGTTGCCCTTAATGAAGGTCAGGTTTGGGAGTATATGGGTAGTTTTAAGCAAGGTGAAAAAATGATTCATTCATTTAGTCATCGCTGTCACCCCAGACATAATCACCCAGTTGCTTTGCATGTAGCAGCGAGTGAAACATTTGATAATGACCAAATAGAGAAGGAACTAAAAATGAAATAAAATTATGAAAAAATTAGTTGTGTTTGCTTTCATGGTATTTTCTATGAACGCTTTTACCCAAACCATTAAACGTATTGATAAGCAAACACAACTCATCAAACGTGAATGTGATTTTGCAATCATTACCACCGATTCTATGACAACATCAACATTGCGTTCAATGAATGAAGCCCTAGAAGAAGTAAGCTGTTATAGCTCTCATTCAACATCAACAGCTATCATGTTTTGGTTTCATATTGATTCAATAGAACGGGTACAACAAAACTTAAATAATCTATTGGGTTATTTTATTGTAGAATAAATTTGGTAATACCACAAATATTTATACCTTTGCATTATAAAGGGTTTTTAGCTCAGTTGGTTAGAGTTACTCGCTCATAACGAGAAGGTCGCAAGTTCGAGTCTTGCAAGACCCACAAAAAAAAGTGATAATAAATTTGGTAGTATCAAATCTTTTTAGTAACTTTGTAATGTTGAAATGAATATGATTCTTTTAACAAGTTTGAACAGTTGACACATGGGATGTCGTAGGAACTAGCAAGTCTAGCCTATTATGTGGGTTCGAGTCCCACCTGTTTATCAAATACGGTCACGGCTATAGACGTGATTGTATCGGACCATCTAATAGTCTAGAATAAAGGGTGGTTCTGCGTATTAGTTCAGATGGTCAGAGCGGCCTCGCTCAAAGGGGAGGGTCGCAGGTTCGAATCCTGTATACGCGACAAATTGCATGGCTGCAAATCGGAGGGGTGGTTCCCTCAAACATGGCCATCTCTAATCATAGGGGTGGCCATTTTTATATGAACACATTTGTGTACATGGACCACCAAATACCCGATTTTAAGGCAACAAAAAAACCCCAGACAAGCTGAGGTTAAATTCTGATTAAGATTCTGATTAAGATTGACCGAATCTACCTTTATCAATCCAAATTAACTCCCCATCATTAGCCCATCCAGAAGCCTTGCTCATTGGGCGAATCATTGCCGAATATCCTTTTGATAAAAGGTTATTGATAATCTGATTACGTTTTCTGGTTGAGTATTTAAGAATCAATCCATGTTCGTATGGTAAATCGCTATATTTGCTATGCCAGTATCTAACCTCTATTTTTTTTTCCATGATGTAAAGATAAAACTATTTTTGGTATTAACAAATTATTTTAAACAAAAATACAAAAAACCCCCAGACTACAAAATCTGAGGGTTAAATTATTCAAAAGAAAACGGGTTTATTTGATATTCATAAGGGTTTTCAATTCAGCTTTTAACTCCTTCGCTTTTACACCACGATAAGTTGAAGCATTCGCAAGAAAATACCTAACAATCGAGTCAGCCGAGTCCATACCATATCTATCATTCGGCAAATTTAAGGTTGACATCGCTTGTAAGTAAGGCACAGCACCAAAATAAACACCATTTTTTGAAGTAGCTTTCCAGTCTTTGGAAATTTCAGAAGCAATTTGTGAAATAGTTCTCATCGTTATTTGTTTTTAGATTGTTTGATAAGACAAAGATAAACATAATATTGATATATCCTACTAATAAATGAAAATAATTTATTTTTTATTTTTATCAAAATAAATTAGGTGGTGTGAAAATTTTAACTATCTTTGTCTTATGAACAACAACAAAGCACCACCGAGTTAAAATCAACTTACATAATATTTACACATATAAATTTTTAATAACAAGGTTCAATACGAAACGATACCAGTAAAATGGTGTCGTTTTTTTTCGTTGATATATAAAAACATTCACGTAAGGTGGAGTATACTCTCTCACCTCGTCAGCGACCCGTTCACCAATTGAACAAGACAAATATAGATAAAAGATTTCATATAAAAAAATTTATTTCATTAGGATATCAATAAAATTTGTTTTATCTTTGACCTAATCAAACACAAAGAAATTATGAAAAACAGAGAAGAAATGATGGATATTCTTAGGAAAGCATATCCTAAGATGTTTTTAAAAACAACAGAAGAATTCAACGGTTCAAAAGGCGGTATATGGTCAAGCGGTGAAGATGGTTTAACTGCTAAGGACGGTTTTAGATTGTTTAATCATCACGTTGAAGATTACAAAGAAATTCGCTATGTATTTGGAGTCCATAATGAAATTGGAAACCTACTTGAAGAAAATGGCTGGTATGCTGAATGGTATGATGGCGGTACTATTATGTTTTGGGAAAACTAAATTTAGTTCAAATAAGATTTGGATAAGTGAAAACTTATCCTTATCTTTGACCTAATCAAAAACAAAGAAATTATGGATATTCTAATCATCAAAGCAAACGAAAAAATATTCTCGAATATCAACCCTAAATTGAAATTCGTAGAAAGCACAAAAAATACATCAATATTCAAAATCACTGAAAAGAAATTCATTGAGTTGCGAAATAAATTAAGGGAATTAGGTTTCAACCCTTACTCGATTATGAGTTGGTAAAATACTGTTTGATTGATTAATTTGGGGGAAATGAAAATTTCTCCCTTTTTATTTGGTGGTGTCGATTCTTTTGCTTATCTTTGACTTAATCAAACACAAAGAAATTATGACTCAATCAGAAATCAAAACCAAAATTATTGAACACGATGGAAAAGTGGATGAAATTTTAAGGTTTATTAAAAGCAGACCAAATTTAGAAATTTCTGTTGTTAATAAATTAAATAAAAAAGTAGATGAACTAAAATTTTTTAGTTCTGAATTCAAAAAGTTTGTTGAATAATTTCTCCCTTTTTATTTGGTGGTGTCGATTTTTTAACTTATCTTTGACTTAACAAAAACAAACAAAATGAAAGAATTTATTACAGACATATTAGTACAAATGCACAAAGAAACTACTACTGACAAATATGGACAAGTAGGTAGAAGTAATTTTAGACCAAGTTTATTTGGTGATAGAAAGGATGAAGTTGAAGAGTATTGTAAAAAGAATAAGGGGATACTCCAATACTCTACATATGGAGCAAGTTACGGAACTTATAGAGCATTTACCATTGAAGATAAAGATATTAGAAAGGCTTGTCGTGAGGCATTATCAACCAATGAAAACTACCTTAGAAATCTAAACTCTTGGTAGCTAGGAGGTATTATCAAAATAAATTTGGTGGTGTCGATTCTTTTGCTTATCTTTGACCTAATCAAAAACACAGAAATTATGGAAATAATAGAAGTTTATGTTAGAGGTAATGCTCATACACCATCAAGATTTTGGGATTATGCTTTACGTACCAATTGTAAAGAAGAAAGTGGTGGTGGAATGGACTCAGGATTTGTTTTCTCTCAAAAAGATACTGACCTTTACGCTTCTCTAACAGAAGATGAAAAATCAAAAGTTCGATTTTTATGGGTGAACGGTAAAAAAATGGTGTGATGGAACGTATTTAAAATTTGTGAAAATAAATTTGGTAGTTACAAATTAATTACTTATCTTTGACCTAATCAAACACAAAGAAATTATGACAATCGAACTAATCACAATCGAAGAACACAAAAAACTTCTTGGTATATTCACTGAATATCCAAATTTAACCTTACAAAACAAAGGTTACGAATACATAGACAAGTCAAAATTCTCCGATACGGAAAAAATCAAACATGAAGAAGTTGTGACTATTTTGAAAAAAACAATTCGTGGTTTCAGCAGTTTTTCAAACTTTTATATTGATAGCAAACAAAGAATTCAAATTCGTGTTCAATATGATTATAGTTGGGGTGAAACAACCATTAATTTTATTGGTGTTGGGTACGTTCTATTGGATGAACTGTTAAACGGTTTTGAAACAAAAATATGAAATTAAATTTGGTAGTTACAAATTAATTACTTATCTTTGACCTAATCAAACACAAAGAAATTATGACAGAACAAATTGAATTCTCGAAAGTAACTCTTAGAAAAGAAATTTCCTCACGCGGTGGTGGCATCGAAATTGACCTATCAACTTTAGGTTTCAAAGGTCAGAAAATGGCTGCATTCCAAAATTACTTGGGTGGTGGATTGCTTGGTAGGGTTGGCGTTAATGATACGTTGGGTATTAATATAAATATTAAGTTAACTGAAGAAGAACGAAAAAATTTAAGTGATATTGGTGAACAATTGAAACAACATTTCTTTAACCTAACTAATCCTGATACAGAACATGAAGGTCAAAGTTATGAACAAAATCAAATAATGCCAATATCAGCGTATTAAAATCAAATAAGATTTGGATAAGTGAAAACTTATCCTTATCTTTGACCTAATCAAACATAAAGAAAAAACCTATGAAAAAATTAGAAGAAATTGTAGAAGCATTAGCATTGAAAAGATTTCGTGGTGATGTTGGTGATACAATAAGAGCGCAAATGGTGTTCTTTAATGAACATGCTACTTTTACTGAATTTGAAAAATTCATGAATCTACGAAAAAAGGGTGCTATAAGTTGTTATAACGAACAATATGGTCATTTAACTCTTAATGCTTTGGGTAGTGTAATTACTGAATTTATAGTTGAAGTTATTTGGGTTAGAATGAAAGATGAATACATTGGGCTTGTGGTTGAAGAACTTGAAAGAACTGTTGATAATTCACCTACTATTACCGTAACTATTGACATAAACTAAAATACTGTTTGATTGATTAATTTGGGGGAGGCGAAAGTTTCTCCCTTTTTATTTGGTGGTGTCGATTCTTTTACTTATCTTTGACTTATCAAAAACAGAGAAACGATGAGTAGATTTAAAATCACAAAAACAAAAAGTGGAAAGTGTGATGTAACACTAACAATATTTGATAAAAATAATAGTATGATTGGGCAAAAACATAGTACATACGATGTTAAACCAACAATAAGGGAATTATTAAATTATGCTAAAACCTACAAAAAAGATGGTGCTAAAACAGTTAGGATAACAAACACACCAAGTTGTTGTGTTAAAACATATAACTTGTAATTGGTTATATTATGGGTATTTCCTTAGATTAATAAAAATAAATTTGGTGGTGTCGATTCTTTTACTTATCTTTGACTTATGAACGAATTAGATAAACGTGAGGAATCACTTAAGTTTTCCGAATGGAAACATGAAACAATCAAAAAAATTACACCAATGATTGTTAAGTTTTTTAGTAATAAGTTTTCACAAGATGATGCTAAAAGACTTGGGTTAATTATATACAATTTAAATAACCCATATTATGACGTTTTGGACTATAGAGGGGATAGATTAAGTATTACAGACATTATGGCTCTTAGAATCTTGTTAGAAATAATGGTTGAAGAATTCATAGAAAATAACAAAGAATAAATTTGGTGGTGTCGATTCTTTTACTTATCTTTGACTTATCAAAAACAAACAAACTATGTGGTACGAAATTTTAATCAATGGTTTTTCTTGGTTTATAAAGGATTTAACCTTTTCAAGTAATATTAAAATAGCTGAAAAAGTTGGGGGTGAACTAACAGAAGGTCGTTATACTCGCCAAGAAATGTCACAAATACGCCAACAAGTTAATGACTATTTAGAGTATGGTGCTAATAAAATGTTATCACATTTAAATAGAAGTGGTGCAAATTAAATTTGGTGGTGTCGATTCTTTTACTTATCTTTGACTTATGAAAAACAAACAAACAACACAAAAATTTAGAATACTATCTCCTGACGGATTCGAACTAAAAAGGGATGATAACGAATATACTCAAGAGCAAGTTAAAACAGAACTCGAAGAATTTACAAAAAGATTCGAAGCGCAAGGGTATTATTCATCCAATAATGGTAGAATTCCATTGGCTGAAATTGCAGAAAACTGTATGATTATACCGATTTAATTTGGTGGTGTCAATTCTTTTACTTATATTTGTCCTATGAAAAACAAACAAATGAATGAACAGTTAGATACACAATCAGAATCTTTAAAATCAATTCTATTGAAATCTGGTTTCAAACAAAATACTAATTTAGATAACGAATTTAAGAAGTCTAATTATACGGCAATTATAGATAATGGTAAAAGTGTTATTATAACAAAATATACCCCAAATACTAATAGATACCTCAACGATGTTAGAATAAACACAAAAGATGAATTATTATCTTATTGTAAAGAACATATTTGGATATAATTTACTTATCTTTGTCTTATGAAAAACAAAACAGCATATACATACAAAAGAAAACCAACAAAGGATGATTTTATCTATGGTCCTACTGCGCGACATTGCAAAGAATTTGATAGTGCGGTTTGTTTTAAAAAAAATGGTGACTTGAAATTACGTATCAAATGTCCTATTGATGGTTTCATTTATACACGTTCAAAAAACCAAACTATTGATAAACGTCACTATGTACACAATTGAGTACATGGGAAATTAAAATGAAGATAAATTTGGTGGTGTCGATTCTTTTACTTATCTTTGACTTATCAAAAACAAACAAACCATGAAAATTTTAAGAACAGTCGGGCAAATTACATTGAATGAAGGTAACCTTGCAGGTCAAGGGTTATTTAACATTAGCGATGAAAGCAATAATAATCTTTCATTGTGGTTTGATGCCGAAGTTAAAAATGAATACTTGGCAATGACCGAACAAGAATTCACCTCAGAAGCAACAGAAGCATTCAGAGTCGCCAATCAATACAATTAACAAAGATAAGAAAAAGATTTGGTATTTCCAAATCTTTTTTTCCTTTTATTTCATGGCAAAATATAAGCCATGTCGGAGTATACCTTTCGATTTAAAAATCGACCCGTTGACCTGACTGATTCAACACTGTAAAGATAAACAAAAATTCCGAACTACCAAATAAAAAACAAAATAAAATAAAATGAAAATAAATTTGGTGGTGTCGATTTTTTAACTATCTTTGTCTTATCAATCAATCTAAAAACATATACCATGATAAGCTACGAAAAAATAATGGCGATGAACCCGACTTCATACGAGAAGATGACCAATTCATTAGGTCAAGAAATTGACTTCTTAGAGCATCCTACAAAGGGTGATACAGCCGAAGTGCTAGTATGTTGCCACGAGTTAAAATTAATGGCTTACAGCGGCTTTATGGAAACTGACGATATGAAAGCTTCGCACAAAGAATATGAGCCAACATTTCAAGATGGTAAACTTTTTATTGGTGAGTTTGAGGATTAAAAATAAATCAAAAAATCGACATTATCATTTGGTGGTGTCGATTTTTTTACTATCTTTGTCTTGTTCAATTGGTGAACGAGTCGATTTTTAAATCGAAAGGTATACTCCGACCTACTTTATAGTCTACCTTATTTATAATCAATCTAAATAACGTTTAAAATTAGGTGGTGTCGATTTTTTGCTTATCTTTGTCTTAATCAAACACAAAGAAATTATGACTATCGAAACGTTAATTATGGTATGCTCAGTTTGGGTTCCCTGGGAGCTTGATGCAAGCGACTTGAAAATAATCAAGAGAAATTGTAACCTTCATTTCAAAGAAATCGTTAAGAAGCTATGGACAGCAGCAAATAAATAAATTATGAACTTACATACAAGAATCAATATGCGACCTCAAATAGTTAGAGCCATTATCGCAGCTGGAATAGTTAATAAGAAAGATACTACTTGCCCTATTTTTAACCTTACAGCAGCTTTGAGAGCAAATAAAATGTTATTAGACTTTTACCCATGAACAAAAAAGAAGTCTTTTTAGGTGGTATATTTTTAGTAGTCCTATTCACGTTATTTTATTTTAGTTCTTGGATATTTTATTGAAAATAAATTTGGTAGTGTCGATTTTTTGCTTATCTTTGTCTTATCAATCAATCTAAAAACAGAAATTATGAACTTACTCAAAGTATCCCTCAACTTGTTTGCCATTGCATTAGTTTTTGTAGCTTATTTTATAGCTACTTTAAATCTAAATGGTTTTATGTATTCTACATTGCTATGCATAGCTTTTGGAATATGGGCGTTTATATTGAACGTATTTTACGGCAAAGAATTATCAAAATAAATTTGGTGGTGTCGATTTTTTGACTATCTTTGTCTTATCAAAACAAACTATGAAACTTTTCCTTAAAGACCTCAAAGAAGCTTTTATTTTATTCGCATTGTGTATTTACACCTACTTAAAATAAAATGAAAATAAATTTGGTGGTGTCGATTTTTTAACTATCTTTGTCTTAACAAAAACAAACAAAAACAAAAAAACCTATGAAAAACTTAATCTTTTTACTGCTTATCACAATTTTCGGTGCAAACGTTAACGCATCAACTTTTGAAACCTTAAACATCAAAAGTCAGTACGAAATGTCTGACCGCAAACCAAAGAAGAAGAACCACAAGAAGAAGAGCCACAAGAAGAGCCACAAGAAGAGCAAAGCTGCAAAGAAAAAAGGGCTTGTTGGTCACGGTTGTAGAGGCTTAAAAGCACATCCAAACCACAAACGTTAAACATAAAAAAAAAGTCCCGAAAGGGATTTTTTTATGCCTTTTTATTTGGTGGTGTCGAATTTTTTACTATCTTTGTATTGTTCAATTGGTGAACGGGTCGCTGACGAGGTGAGAGAGTATACTCCAGCCTACCTTATATTTTTTTAACCCTCAAATAAAAAAAGTTATCAACAAAATTAGGAATTGTCAAAAAGTCAATTTGTTAATAACTTGTTAATAAACAATATTAGGATATATCAATTATTATTATCATATTTGCACTGTTCAAACGTTTAGAACATCCCAAAATAAAAATAAAATAAAGTGAAAATAAATTTGGTGGTGTCAATTTTTTAACTATCTTTGTCTTATCAATCAATCTAAAAACAGAAATTATGAAACGTGTAACAGAAAAAGAACTTGCTGCTATCCTTACTAGTGTTGAACTTGTCAAAGGAATGCCTACATTTGCTTCAGTGCTTCAGCAAACAGAGCCTAAAGTAACTGTAAAAAGTCGCACTACGGGCGAAAAAAATCCATACGGTAAAATCGTAAAGGTTTCAAAGGTGTCAATACTGCTTAATAGCGAATATGAGAAGGCTGTAACGAATCAATTAGGTCGCGAAGGCAAAGAGTCCACCGAGTACAAAAAAGGCGTTAATACGATGCCTATCGAGTTTGGCGAGAACAATAATTTTATTGGAACGTTCAAAGGTGAGTTTGTTTTACAATATCGTCCGAATGATAATAGCAAGCCTGAAACTGAATATTTCGCTGACGGCATAAGAAAAAATAAATCTGAATTGGTTGACTACTTACCAGTGCAGGCTAGTGCTGAAAATCAAGGAACTGAACGAGAGATTTTTTGGAGAAAATTGTATCTTAAAAATGTTTTGGAGTTGAGCTTTCAGAATGAAACGTACAAAATAATTCGTTAACAAAAACATAGAAGTTATCCACATGAAATTGTGGATAACTTTTTTTCATTTTATATTAGGTTATTAAAAAAAGTTTGCGTACATTTGTTCTAGTGGTGGTGATACCCCCCCCTATACACCCCCCCTACGGTACCCCCCCCTCCGTTACCCCCCTTGTATACCCCCCCGTACCCGTACCATATAGGGGCTATGATGTCGTTCACGAAATTTTTCCAGAAATTTTTTCGACCTTATAAGAGAGGGGTACTTATTTTAAAAATTTTTTTCCAGAAATTTTTCACTTAAAAAAACATACTATATAGATTAGATATTTATGATTACATATGGATGAACACAATTATAACGATGCGATGAACACTTTAACGGAGTGGGCTAAGAAGGAGGGATTTAAGCGAGTTGTCGTAGGTGATTTTATAAATTCAGAAATCACGTGGGGAGGTGAGAGTTTAAATACTCCTATGGAGATAAAGATAGAAAAGAAGTATTCTTTAGAGCTTCAAATTTACGCATTATTACATGAGTTGGGTCATCATCAGTTGAGGAAGGATTGGACTTTATTTGAGTTAAGGTTACCTATATCGGCCCATGCAGAGCTTGTACATTTACAAGAGCGTAGTGGTAGATTAAAGCGTGGTATAGGTTATAACGTATCGTGTATGGAGGAAGAGTTCAAGGCTTGGGAAGAGGGGTATAAGTTGGGAAAAGGTTTAGGAATTTCTATAGATGATAAAGCGTGGTATAAGTTCAAGTCTAAGTGTTTGATTGGTTATATGCGTTATTATTCAACGAAGAAATAAAATTTAGATTCTTCGTCTTGCGTTGATTTTGGCTCTAAGGATATCTTGTCTTTTTTCAAAGTCAGATTGATTTTGAGGGTCCATAGATATTGCGGCTTTTGGTTGAGGTTCTTGTCCAGTATTTAGGAATGTTTGCCATTCGGTATCGGACACTCTTCTACGCAATTTGGTTTCTAGGTCTTTTTTTTGTTTATGAGATTTCATTTTATCGTTCATATTTGCCTGAGATATTTCTGGGGCGTTTCCATCTTGATATGAGTTGGCACCTAGGAAGTCTAGAATTTCTTGTCTAAAGATAACGAGTGCTTTATTTGCGGCATCTTCTGCTGGGCTTGCTCCGATAGCTTTGCCATTTTTACCAGCTTTAACGAAGCAATATCTAGCGACATTTTGGAATGTTTTGCATGTACCGACATCGCTTGGTTGGAAAGGACCATTCATTTGGTTCATATCACCGCTACTTCTTATAGACTTGGTTTTTATTTGGCCATCATGACGGAATTCTACTTGATAGAAACCATCACCTTCTGTAGGAATTGTGAAGTAGTTATCATCGGGGAATTTGGATTTAAATTCTCCAGCGATTTGTGTTGCTTTGTTTATTCTAAAATTTATTTTATTTAGGTCAGTTTTACGGTTAGGTTCGCTTAGGCTAGAGTATCCGCTGGCTGCTTTTATTTCTGGTTTTTCGTCATAGGGTAGATATTTTGTTCCTTCGTTGATACCTTGATTAAGGTCCAAAATCATTTGAACGTTATTACCTTGGTTGATTAGGGTTTTGAAACCAAAGCTTTCATAGAATGATACGAGTTCATTTAGGGGTAATCCTGATGAGTCTGTTGGGGAGGCGTTAAGGTATATCATATCTAGGCCCAATCTTTTTATTTTATTGATACCTCTTCGCATGAGTTCTTTACCGAGACCTTTTCTTCTGGCTTCGGGGTTTATTTTGATATGATTTATGCGAACAAATTGGTCATCGATAAAAATATCATCATAATCTTCTTCGGGCATATCATCACTAAAATACCAATAAGCGTTTGTCATTATATCGGCTGTAAAGTGTCCAAGTTCTTTACCGTTATGTATTGCTGTTATTGAGAACACATCTTCATCTTGTTTTTCGATAAAGTTGAAGTTGTTTATATTTTGAGATTCGTTTAGGTTTTCGATATTTTCATCAACGGACATAAGAGCGTCATAGGCTTTAACGTTAAAGCTATCTAATATTTCCATGAATGGTGTTCTTCGGAGTGTTTTGAAGACGATATTTTCTAGGGAGAATTCGCCACCATTTTCTAGGCCAGCTTTTCTCATTTGTTTTATTTTATCTTTAAGTTTTTTGGATTTATCTACTACTGTTTGGAATTGTTTATTTTGATAATCGTCACGAATATCTTTTAGGAAACCAATAAATTTCTCAGCTTTATTTTTAACATTTTTTTTATCTAGTTGAAAGGCTTTTGCTTTAGGTTTTTTGACCCATTTGTTATTGATGATTGAATATACGGCAGTTGCTGTTAGTTTTTGGTTTGTATCTTGAACGTACATTTCCACTGGGTAGTCGAACAATTTGATATCATGTTCTTGATTCCACAGAGTTTTTTGTGAGTTGAAGTATCCTTGGATTAGAATAGGTTCGGCTTGAAATTGGTTAAAGTTAATAACGACATGAATATCTATATCTGAGAATTTCGACCAATTAAAATTAGCGAGAGAGCCAGTGAAGATGATATCTTTTATTTTGGTACCTTTGGGTAGTTCAATATCTTTGATAAATCCATTTGCGATTTTCAGGAGTTGTTTTTGAATTTTCGGGTCTAGGTTTTCATTTGGCCAAAGTTCTGTATTAAGGGTATCTTTGATTTTAAAACTATCTAGAACATCTATTGGGACTTTGATTTCTTGGTTTAGGTTATCATCGAGGCTGTTGGAAATCTCTTCAATTTCGTCTATTGTGTTAGGTGTATTGAAGGGTTTTTGATTTTCGGTTAATTGGTTTATCGATGGTTTTAAGAATTTCATATTACTAGATTTTTCTTTTATAAATATTTGGTTATTGTTAATAAGTTTCGTACCTTTGGTTAAAATATAGAATAATGGCAACAGTTTTAGAAAAAGACATTATACGTGAGACTTCGGTAAAGTTTGATAACCGAGAAATTCAGGTTACTCTTACTGAGAAACAAACCGTTTTCATGAAATTGAAGGGGATGAAATCTGGTGGTTTAGAGATTACCATAGAGGATTTATACAAACAGTTAAAGGGCGATGTCCCAGATGACTCACCAAAAACGGTTGTAACAAATAATGATGGTGAAAATGATGGTGAAAATGATGGTGAAAATGATGGTGAAGAGTTAGTTGATAAATTTGATTTATCGGATTATAAGGGGGACAAGACATTTCTTATTTCTTTGCATGACATCCGTCATGCGGCCATGATAAATACGTTTGATATGAACACCAAGATTAAGGTTGACGGATTTTTAGTTGAGTTAATAAACGCACGTAGGGCTTTTAGGGATAAAAAATCATGATAGAAAACTACACCAAAGGACTGCTTGATGATAACATTTTGCTTGATGAATTTATCGGGACGAGGGGTTTGGAGTCTTATGAATTAAGATTTCACGAATCTTGGGATTGGTTGATGCCAATTACTAGGAAAATAAACAATTTAAACAAGGCAACTCAGTTTGCTATTTTCAAGACATATGTTTCGTGTACTGTTGAGAAGGGGAGTAAATTTTATAGAGATTTCTCATATTCGAATGCTGAGTATATAACGTCAGAACAAAGCGATATTGAGGCTGTTTGGAAGTTGGCTGTTGATTTTGTTCGATGGTATAACAATACAGTTGATAAAACGGAATAAGTTAGTATTTTTAATAAAAAATTACCTATGAGAGATTATTTAATTATTTTATTTTTATCGTTCGGTTTGTCTGGTTATTGTCAATTAGATTTCGAAACAATAAACATTCGTTCTAGTTCGGTGTATGGTATTTCTTTTCCGTTAACGAAGAATATGACATTACAGGAGGCATCTAGAAAGAATAAGTTACTAATAACTGACAATCACAAATCAGAGACCATTAAAACGTTTATGTGTTTTGTTGACAGTGTGGGTTATATTGTGACGAAGTATTTGGTCAACGGTATTGTTGAGGACGAGGAAACCATTTTTTTCAAGATATTGTTGATAAACACTTTAGTGGATGTTGATGAATTGATTGTGGTAATAGCTTTTAAAGATAGGGGCGTTAAGAAAAACTATATTTTTATTTTAGATTATTACGAAGACAGTGGGTGTTATCAATTTGTAATATTGGAGCCAGACTATGAAAATAAGTTATGGGTTGGAAGGACTTTATTGGAACCAGAAATCGAACATAACAAAATATTCTTTGAATAGGGTTTATTTTTTCTTAGGTCTTTTATTGATAACGGTTGTTTTGGTTGTTGAGTTCTTTCGTTTCTTTTTATATTTTTTGATTTCGAAGATTCTTTTGGAGTCTAATTTTATTATTAGATTGTAGGGTTCTATTGTTAGGATAGATAAATCTAGGGACCATTTATATTTGGAACGTTGTTTATGTATTTGAAATGACTCTGCGATATATTCTTCTACTTGTTTTGGGGTCCAATTATTAACCAAAGCTAATTGGTCGAACACTATTTTGGCTTTACCCATGGCCAAAGCTCGGCCAATGTGTTTAACTTGGTGACAAATTGGGCATAATGATATGAGCCCGATTAGTTTTTGTATATGATTTTCGTCATCATATTCCCAAATTTCATGACATTCAACATTATGTTTAAAACCTTGATTTTTACCGATTTGATTACAAATTTCACATTTATGGTCGGCTGACTCATAAGATAGCATACGAATTTTATTCCATTGTTTTGTTGTTACGGTAGTTCTAACGTTACTATAATGGCAAGTAGTTGGGATAAGTTCGATTGAGAGTTTTGGTTCTTTAGATTGGATAGACATGGAATTTATCTTTAAATACGCTTCTAGGAATCAAATAACCATGAGTTTTGCTATTTAGGTCTCCAGCGTTGGTAATAACACGAAATTTATTTTCGTTGATTAAATTTTTTAGGTTTTGAGTTTTGATAAACCATACTTGGTTTAAGAATTTGAAGTAGGTAACAAACCAATCGGCTTGTGTTGTTTCGATACCAGAGGGTTTATCTCGACAATTAAATTCCACGAACATATTGCCAGTATCTCTTTTGGGGATGCATAGAACATCTGTTTTTATTTCATATGTTTTATATTTGTTTTTTATTTTCATTTTCAAATCATATTTAGAATCGTTGTTGAAGTTGATAAATTCCCCACCATTTTTTTCCAAGAAACCATTTATGATTTTTTCACCTTCATTACCCAAAATCAAATCTTCTCTAAAGTTCAAATTAGCCATTAATAATTATAAGCCATAATTTGAAAAAATCAAGATATTTATTAGAAAATATGTTATGAAATTAAAAATGAGTGAATCACAATTCAATAGGGTAAAACCTAGACTAACAGAAGAAAACGTTAGCCAATACGGTAAATCGATAAAACCTTTTTTTTACACAAACAAAATAAGTTTCAAGGGTTATGAAATCGATGAAATCACTTCAGCTGAGGTGTTGGTAAGATACAAAATCGATATAGATTTAAGAAAGTGGGGTATAAAAGGTATATCGCTTTATGATATAGTAGGAAACCCTAGTATTGAGGTTGAGGTGAGTTATTATGTAAACGAGCAGTTACAAACTGAGATAGTTAATTTACCAATAAATTGGGGGATGGTATCACAAGATGAAACAACTGGGGGTGGTGTTATAACTGTAGGTGACGAGATAGATTTTTTTCTATCTAACGATGACCAAGGTGGGATTGTTGTTGAAAGAATGACCTTGGAGGTTTATAAGTTATAAAAATTTTGTTTCTATTTATTTTTTTTGTAACTTTATCATCATGAAAAAAGCATATATCATATTATTATTATTTCTGATAGTTTCTTGCGAGAAAGAACCTATTTACCCGACTGACGAATTACCAGCCAATACTCCTAGTTTAGATGCGTTTACTGGTATTAGTATGTGGGGTGAGTTCATCATCATTGATGCGGTAATGTATTTAGATAACCATGAAACTGGTCAAAAACTTGTGTATAACCATTTTGGTCCTAATAAAAATATTTCAAGTTTAAGATTAGGCCCACCAATTCGTGAAATCGAAACGATTATAAAAAATCAAACTAGTTTTTCTTTTTACAGACCCATTGGGAGTTCTAGATACGGGGATTTTGTTTTGAATTTAGACACAACAAAAAATTATGAGATAATTTATATGGGTCCACACACTACAATAATTGAGCCTAGAGTTAATTCTCAAGGGCTTTTACATGGTTCTGGGGTACCTTTTAGTGGTCAAACGATTAGTATTGCTGATAGTACGGTTAGTATTCAATTAATGGAAGTGCAGGGGAGTTTAAACGGTTACAATATTCGTTATTGGACTCAATTGAGATTAAAGAAAATTCGTTCATGGTAAGAAAATATTTATCATTTTCACGATAAAATTTTTCTCGAAGCAAAAAACAGTGATTAGTGTATCCAATAATCGATTTTTCAAAACATTATGAGAGTTCTTTTCTGACAAGAAGAATGTTAAACCACCGTCCACTGTAATCGCTCTTTTAAACCGCGTATTATGTTTAACTCGCGTAACTGGGTAGTTACGTTCCAAAAAGTTAATAACCATTTTTTCATCAAATTCAGAATACATACACAATAAATATTATATGAACTCTAAGAACACATACGATAATTACATTTTCATGGCAATCTGTGAAGCGAGTTTAGAAAATTATAAACAGAGTGGTTTTCCAACCCATTTCGGTTTTTGTAAATATATAAAAACTTTAATCTTGAAAGGGGGGAAAATTAATCATTTATTTATGTATATAGTAATATATAAGTTGGACCTTATTTTCGGTATGGATGCAGAGACTACAGGGGGGTATATTAGAGATTTTTTTTCAATGGACAAATTCTTGATATTCGAAAAAGTTGTAATTGACACCAATAGACATTACCCGATAAATTTTTAACTCAATAAAAAGGTTTGTAGGTAATTTTACCTAAGGAATATTCTTTTTTCTTAAACTCTAAAAATTCATAGATGGTTTTTTGTATTACATTATCTGGAATAACATCGGTAAAAACATCAACTAACGATTCAAATATTTCACACTTAGCATATTCTGCGCTTCTAGGTACTGCACTAACATATAAGAAAAAAATAGTTTGGCTATTGAGGTGTTCTTTATTAAGATAATTAAAAATAAGTTGAGAGTCGGACATTGATTTTTTGAATAAAATACAGTATATTTATAACTATAACAAAAATTAAAAAACAAGTAAATGGCATTAGAAGTAACAGACGCAAATCTCTCTGAATTATTAGAGGGGAATGAATTAACAGTATTAGATTTTTGGGCACCGTGGTGTGGTCCTTGTAAGACTTTGGGTCCTATAATCGATGAATTGCATTTAGATAACATAGGTACTGATAAATTAGCTATCGGGAAAGTCAATGTAGATGAAAACGATAAGGCTGCAATTAAATATGGTATTAGGGGTATTCCGACAATACTATTTTTAAGAAATAACGAAGTTGTTGAACGAATGACTGGTCTAAAAACCAAAGATGATATTCAAACAGTAATAAATTCATTATTATCATAAAATTTAAGGGTCCCATATGGGACCTTTTTATTTGGTGTAGATATTTATAGATATGAAAAAGAAGATAATCATAACTGAGGCTCAAATGACTAGATTGACAGCGACAATAAAAGAAGTTTCTATTCACGCTAGTTTGGTAAAACGTGTAAAAGAAGAATTGGATAAGAATTACGAACCAATTGAAAAATTTATGCGTGAGGGTGGTGAATATTTTGAAAAACCAATGATTCAAGTAAAAGCTGATGGGGAAGTTATAACACCAAAGGCGTTGTATGAATATTTAAAATTCAAATATAAAGTAGGTGAAGAATTTACGAAACAAATCGTTCGTGATTGGATGTATGGTGGGATAAATAATGACTTTCATTTGTCAAAGAACGTTCAAGTTAGTTAATGAAATGGACCTCAAAACGAAAATCATAACTGTACTCAAAGAGTTTTATGGTGAATTTGAAACTAATTTAGAACATCAATATGAGAATAAATTAACTGAGAATCTTATTTCAGGGGCCAAGAACAAACGTAAGCAGTGGGCCACTTACAATCAAGTAATTTTAGAGTTGAAGCATTCTTTAAAAGATAATTTACTAGTAAAGGAATTACAGTATAAATTAACTGATGAGGGAAACCCGAACGAGATTATAATAGAAACCATAGAGCGAGTAAAAACCTTTACTCCAGAGTTAGAACGGTTATATTATAAGATAAAAAATTTCTAAATGCATATTTTCGAAGTAGATTATGTAACAACGTTACCCAAATCAGGTAACGCTCCCAGTTTAACTATTAGTGGTGATGAAAATAAAACTTTCCTTGTTGGTTTTTACGAATATGGTGTTGGGTTAATTAGTTCTGGTTATTGTAAAACAAATCAGACTATTTATTCAGAATCGAGACAATGGTATACCGAATGGTTTATTAGGGTTGAGGATGAAGAAGGGGAGGTAGTTCACCAAGAATTTTTTGATATAAGAAACAAGAAAGTGTTTATAAAAATGGATGCGTATGCCTTGGGTGATAATATAGCTTGGATACCATATGTAGAGTTATTTAGAAAGAAACATAATTGCACAGTTATTTGTTCAACGTTCCATAATTATTTGTTTATCCAAGACTATCCTGAGATATTATTTGTGGAGCCCAACACTGTAATAAACAACATTTATATTCAATATTATATAGGTGCCAGTAATGATGGAAACACAATTTATTCACCATTTAAAGTAAATGAGATACCTTTACAAAAAGTTGCTTCTTCAATTTTAGGGTTAGATTTTGAAGAAATAAATCCAAGGTTATTTAGTACTAAAAAAACGTTATCGATTGCCAAAAAATATGTTACCTTATCAGAATTTGGGAGTACAGAAAATAAATCTTGGGGGTATAAAAATGGGTGGCAAGAGGTGGTTGATTTCTTGGTTAAGAAGGGTTATAATGTTGTTGTTATTTCAAAAGAGAAAACTTCTTTGGTGAACGTTATTGATTTGAGTGGTAATATTGAATTAAAGTCTAGAATCACGGATATACAACACGCAGAATTTCATTTGGGTGTTAGTTCTGGGTTAAGTTGGTTGGCTTGGAGTTTGGGTAAGCATGTGTTTATGATTAGTGATGTAACCCCCATTTGGCATGAATTTCAAAGCAATATTTCTAGAATTTGCGCTAACGAATTAGAGTCGGTAGATTATAACGCTGAGGGTCAAACTAAACCAAGAGAAGTTATTAAAAAAATTTTAGAAATGGGTTTTTAAAGATATTTATCTATAAATAACATTTATTCTTAAACTGTAATGATGGGAACTAATATTTTTTTATTAAAACCTAGTTGTGGTAAAAAATCAACACTTGACAAAGCATATAATCAACACGTAAATAACATTTTAACTACGATAAACGAGGATGAAGAAACTCGTTGGGAAACTTATAGTTTAATAATTGAATTCTTAATCAGCCAAGGTAAAAAAGAATATTTACCAGAACTTAAGTATAGGTTTTCTGATGGGGAGAATCCAAATTCTGTTATATTAGATATAATAGAAAGGGAGCGAGATAATGTTGATAACCTAACTTTTTTATTAAAAAGAAGAATTGAAGAATATTTGGAAGAAGATTTCGTAAAACGATTTTTTTAAATAGACTTGTCTTATTAATTTTTTTTGAGTATATTTGTTTACTTATGAAAGAAATTAGTGTAACAGACCGTTTAACATTTTTAGCTGAAAGTTTTGATATTTTTGAGTGTGGCCTTGACAATACTGGGGGTTCCAGTGCTGATAATAAAGTTCTTGAAATGACGGAAGCTGGTTATACACCACAGTTGGTATCTACCACTAACGGGAAAGTGATGGCTATTATTTCCACCAAAGTGAATGAAAAAAATCGTATTTTAAAACACATTAGTATTTGTTCTGAAGTTTTTACCGATATGATAGTGTCAGACCCAACGGAAAATAAGATTTATTTACAGTGGATGTTAACTGTATTTAGTAGATTTTTGAGATTTGGTGAGAAAACCAATATATTATCTGCCATTAGGTTTGTTGAAGAAGATTTACCTCAAGCTAGTTCTTATCTGGTTTTATTTGAAGAAAATAAACGAAAGAAAAAATTTAAAGAATTATGTCTTTCAACTTATAGTCTTAAACAAATTATCGACCCAACAAATATCAATCAGTTTAAATCGTTATCTCAATTATTTGATGCTGTAGACCCATTTATTGAAAAAGAGCCAAGTGCTGTTGAACGGACCATGCAAAAATTTGTTGATTCTGGCCAAGCTTTAATACCAGTAAAGGATAGAAAATTCACGTTATTCATTCCAAAGACTACTGAGGCTAATGTTGTTTTTGATAATTTTGCCAACTGGTGTACAGCAAAGAAAGGTAATGGTATGTTTAATAGTTACACAACTAGGAATAAAAAACCTAACGGTGAAAATTCAGATATTTATATTATAGTAGATAACAAATTTTTCACTGGTGAATCGGAAGAAATTTATCAAATTCATTTTGAAACAAATCAAATAAAAAACAAAAGTAATTCTTCGAACGTAAACATATATGAGAATATTTTGTCGGAAAGCGAAAGTTTGAGTATTTATTTTTACGAGACATTAATGAAAATGGCTAAAGAGTTTAAGCAAGGAATTGACCAAAACAAATATTTAGACAGTTTAATAAAATTCGGTTTTTCCGAAAGCTTATTTGAAATGTTTCCAATAGATACACCATCTATAAAGATAATGAAAAGAGAAATACCTAAGTTACCAGATATGAATAGATTTAAAAATATTGACCAATTAATTATCACTGACGCTAAGTTGGTGGAATTACATCCGTCTGTATGTAACTTAAATACACTTAATATATTGGTCTTAACGAATAACAACATTAAAACATTACCAGTTGAAATAGGTCAGCTTAAAAACTTAACCTTTCTTAATGTAACGGGCAACCAAATAAAAGACTTTCCATCTGAGATTAAGTATTTAGATAAAAGCAATGGTGGGTCGCTATATAGACTGGCGGTAAAAGAAGAACAAATAGGAGCAGAAAATTATCAAAAATTAAAACGGTTGTTACCAGAAACAATCATAAGTTAACGATAAAGGTTCCAGTAACGGAACCTTTTTTTTTTATAACAAATTTCCAAAAACTAAAAAATATGAAATGGAAAAGAAATGAAATAGTAATCGATGAACCAATAAATGATTACTTAGAAAAATTATTTGATTTAGAATTAAATAAGAGAATGATATTGAAAGTATCTGTAGGAACTGACTCACAAAAATCTTCAGGTAAAGGGAATTATAAATTCGCCACTGTAATTTTAATCACAACAAGTGAAGACTTGGGTGGCGGGGTTATTGTTGGTAGAGGTGCTATGGTTATATCAGGTATTTATTACAACCAATTTAAAGCTAGAGGTAACGATAAAGAATTGGTAAATGAAAGAATGGTTTATGAAGTAGGTAAATCTGTTGAGGTTGCTTATGAAATAGCACCTTTATTAGATTTGTATGATATACCACTTGAAATACACGCAGATATCAACCCTGACCCGATTCACGACTCTAATAAAGCGTTACAACATGCTATTGGATACATATTAGGTATGGGTTATAGTTTCAAAATAAAGCCAGAAGCTTTTGCAGCATCAAATGCCGCAGATAGAAAATGTTAATTAATTTTAGCTTAGACACAACTTTTTAAGTTTTGTTAGTATTTATTAGTAATAATAAGATTTTCAAAAAAACCCTTAAGAACATGTCAAACGAAAAAAGAACAGTTAAAATTAAAGAAAACGATTTAGTTGATTTGATTGATACCATGCTTACTGAAGCAATTTCAATAAAAAAACAAGAATGGATTAACGAACAAAACAAGAAGCAATCTTCAAAGACAGCTCTTTTGGAAGGTAGAATCGCAAAATTGGAATCTCAATACACTTCTTTACTTCAAAACAAAAAGAAGTAATTCTTTAAAAAATAAAAATAGCTAGGTTACTTTATTGTTTCCTAGCTTTTTTTTATGGGCCTTACCATATACTTATAATAAAGTTTTATATGGAAAGGGTAATAGAAAAATTGGTTAGAGAATTAGAACCATTAATTTCGAGTGTTGTAAGGGATGAATTTATAGTTGCCACTGAAACAGCGTTTGATTGTATTTTTGATGGTACATCAAAATTTTATCCATGGAAAACCCCAACCAATATCCCAAAGAAATTTAAAATCGGTGTCATTGTTGGTAGTAGCGGTTCTGGTAAATCAACTCTAATTAAAAATTTTGGTAAAGAAGAACAACCTATTTGGGATTCTAGTAAATCAGTAATATCACACTTCGAATCTCCAGAAGATGGAATCAATAAATTAAGCTCGGTTGGTTTCAATTCTATACCATCGTGGTATAAACCATATCATGTGTTATCCAATGGTGAGAAATTTCGGGCTGATTTAGCTCGAAAGCTTAAATCTAACGCAGTTATCGATGAATATACTAGTGTTGTTGATAGGACTGTAGCCAAAGCTGCTAGCGTGGCTCTTTCGAGGTTTGTCAAAAATAATGATGTTGAGAATGTAGTTTTATGTACTTGTCATCGAGATATAGTTGATTGGTTGGAACCAGATTGGGTAATCGATACGGACACGGGTGAACTCTTGGACGGTTTTTTTTTGTCCGACCCAAAATCACTGTTAAAATATATCGAACAAACTATGGTAGTTGGGGAATGTTTAAAGACCATCATTATTTAGATGGGAATATAAATAAAGCTTCTAGATGTTATGTGGGTGTATGGGAAGACCAAGTAGTTGCTTTCGCAGCTGTTATAACTTTACCTAGTGGTACGTTGAAGAATGCTTGGCGAGGACACAGAACGGTTATATTACCTGAATTCCAAGGTTTAGGTATTGGGGTTAACTTTTCTAATTCAGTGGCTCAAATACACCTTGATGAAGGTCATAGGTTTTTCTCTAAGACTTCACACCCAAGACTTGGTTTATATAGGGAAAAATCTATATTGTGGAAACCAACAAGTAAGAATCGTAAGTTTAGGTCAGATGTAAAAGATGGGATGAATTATAAAAACCACCTTTACGATAATAAAAGGATTTGTTTTTCACATGAATACATCGGAAAAATTAATAAGTAAATTGTGTTGTTTTATCCAGATTAATTTCTTCGAAGTTTTTTTGACCAATAAACTGATTTAATAACTGGTGTTAAAATATCGCCAATAATATTAATTAACTCAATACCGATTAATGCTGAACCGATAATTTCTTTTGTTGCTGAAGCGACAACCCCAGTAAACCATGTTAAAATAGGTACTATTTCAAAAGTTGACAAAGCTAATTCTTTTAATTCTTTAAACGTATTAAAAACACCAGAAATACCAGCAATTATGTTTGTATTTTGTAGAATGAAGTTAACACCACCATTTATTATTTTACCAAAAACGGTTTGTTCAAGGTACGATAGTAAAGTTAAAAAACCCAATATCATTAAAAACCCTTTCCACCCAGTTTCAGATGAAACTGATGTTGCTACTTTTTCAATGTGTAACATCAATTTTTCAAATTTATCGGTAAAACCAGATATTTTATTATTAATAATGCCTACAATTTTTATAACACTTTGTTTTATTTCATTAATGGTCTTTAATAATAATTTTTTAATAGATAGTATAGCATTAACCATTAATTCTGGGTCTAATAAGAGGTCTTTAAATAATTTAGCAATATCCTTTAGATTTGTTATACTATCAACCACCTCCATTGCTTTTTCTTTTCCCTTACCAACAATATTTCCAACATATTTATTGATAGAGTCTAACAAGTTTTCAACAATTAATTGTTCGGTTATTATTTGTTTTCTTAAGTTTAATGAATAATTTTCATTTAACTCTTTTTTTATACCTAGAATATGTTCAACATAATATGAATTATTAATCAAAGATAATGATTCCTCAGATAACTGAATTTTACTGTTATAAATAAACAATTCCTCTTTTAAAATTTTTTTTATATTATACATTTGTTTGACATTTTATTTATATTATTCCGAGATTATTTATCATAATTTATTAATTATTTGTTCAGGAATATAATTCAGGGTGTAATTTTCCGTACTTTCTAATTATAACTCCAGCGATTGAATTAGCTTCATTTTCAATTGGGCTACCATCTTCACCATCTTTTGCTACATTTACAAGTCTACCTTCTAGGTTTTGTTTATGGTGAACAAGTTCATGCGCTATGGAGCGACAAACATCTATTATCGCTCTATCTTTAGCGTAGACCATAATAAACCCATCTAAATTATAATAAGCTGTTGTTGTAAGTTCTTCTGTTCTTTCGAAAGCTAATTTGACTTGAACATCGTCATTGATTTCTAAATATTCTTTAGCAAAATTAACAAAATTAGCCACTTGTCTAATAACTTTATCTTCTTGTGACATAAGAGCTTCTCTAAGGAGATTTTTAATTATTGGTTTCATTGTTTCATTTAATTTTGGGTATCTAATCATTGAGTCTTTAAACTCATAGCTTTTATAAATACCTTTATTATGTTTAAAACCAAAACGTTTATAGAACTGGACCAAACGATTTTTATTCCCACCAAAATCAGATGCTGGGGTTAGAGCAATGATTTGTTTATTACGGTCAGCGTAGCTAACCAAATCTTCCATTATTTTAGTACCAACACCAGTATTTCTAAAATCGTTTTTAATAACCACTCTAGATAATATAAGGCTTGTTTTATTTTCATAAATATCCAACCCATCTAAGTATGGTTCGTATCTATTTCTTAAAATTTCCTCAATCATAGTAATAAATATAAAAAAAGGCCCAAAAAAATGGGCCTTTTATTATTTTGAAATTATTCCATCACTTTCTATGGTTATAACTTCTTTGTCGGGGTCAAACCCTATGTTGATTGTCTCACCTTCGGTAATCTTTTCGTTAAGAATCTCATCCGCAATAGCATCTTCAACATAGTGTTGAATTGCTCTAGCTAGAGGTCTCGCCCCATAAGCTTCGTCATAACCTTGTTTGGCCAAATATTTTACAGCTTCGTCACTTATTTTAAGTTTGAAATTCATCTCCAATAGACGTTTCTCAAGGTTTTTAACTTCAAGAAATATAATTTTATGTATATCTCCTTCGTTTAGAGGTCTAAAAACTATAGCTTCGTCTATACGGTTAAGGAATTCTGGTCTAAACTTCTTTTTTAAAGCTTTCTCAATTATCTCTCGCGCTTTATTTTCCTCGTTCAGCATATTTGTAGGTGTTTCAAAACCCAACCCTTTTCCGAATGAATTAACTTCTCTAACTCCGATATTAGAAGTTAGAATAATCAAAGCATTTTTGAAATTTACTTTACGACCTAACCCATCAGTTAATTGCCCTTCATCAAGTAATTGCAAAAGAACGTTAAATACGTCTTCATGTGCTTTTTCAATTTCATCAAATAGAATAACACAGTGTGGTTTTCTTCTAACTTTTTCAGTTAATTGACCACCTTGTTCATAACCAACATATCCAGGCGGTGAACCAATTAATTTAGATACCGAATGTTTCTCCATATATTCAGACATATCCATTCTAATCAAAGCATCCGAATCTCCAAAAACTTGTTCAGCTAATAACTTAGCCAACATAGTATTATGTGATAATATACCATTTGTATAATATCGCATATTAGAATCTTTTTTTAGTTCAAGGTCGTACATTATTTCTTCATAACCTAAATTAGTTAATTCTATAACTTCTGTTTCGGATAATAAATTATTTTCGTTAACACAAATAAAATCACCAATTTTTAAATCCTTAACAAAGACCTCTATTAAACCATCTTTTTCAAAATTTTCTTCATTGTAGTTTTGTTTAAATACAATATGGTTATCAGCACATTTAAGCTCTTTTCCATCACTCAACCTAAGTTGATATACTTCATAAGGTATTGTTTCATGTAACGCTTCTATATCAACAAACCCTTCATCAGTTAATACCTCATAATCAGTTACTTTAGTAGTTTTTGTTATTTTTTTTAATGATTCAAACTCATGTTTATTAAATAATAAAACATTATCACCAACTCTTTTTTCTATTTCTTCTACCCTATTTAATGGTTTAATAAACCCATTCATTTCAAACAATTCATAATCTAATGTTTCAAATCTATTTGCGTATGAATTATTATATTTACATAACACACCATTATCTTTTAATTCGATTACCGTCACATTTACAGGTGTTGAACCTAAATCTAGGTTATATGTCTCGTCTACTTTAATTTCTTTTTTCATTTTTTTTATTAACAAAGATACTATTTTTTATTTAAAAATTCAATACATTTATTTATCATTTCTTGTTTATTTTTTTTATAATCTGATTCATTTATATGTAATACATCATACCCAGATTCTATTATCATTTTATCTCTTTTATCTTCTCTAAGATTGTTTTCTGGTGTATTTCTATGATAATAAGTACCATCGAATTCGATTATTCTTTTTTTATTTTTTAAAAAAAAATCTGGTAATATAACCCCATTATCTAACCTCAATCTATATTCATTATTTTTACCACTTTCATCATTAGAACCATTGTTATAAGTTGCAAAATATAATTCACCATCAATAAATTCTTTATTTAATACACCCCAGAATAATTCTTGAGATATTTTACTAAAATTACTCCTTTTATAGTTAGTTAACCATTTTATCTGTCTTTCATTAAACTTATTTAACCCATTAATTTCACCATATTTTTGAATACATATATCTAAACTAAAGGTTGTTTGTCTTTCTTTTATTTTTTCTTTACTTTGTTCATAAGTAAAACCTAAATTAATCCAATATTCTAAATTAGATGGTAATAACCTTTTATCATAATCAATATATTTTATAGCGTTTAATTGATTATCACGCACCTTTTCTTTAGCTTCAGCCTCATTATACCCCTTATCAACCCAAAACTCAATTTGAGTTGGTGTTTTGCAAATGTCTTTTATCTCACTTTCGGAGTAACCGTTAACCTTCAAGTTTTCTTTACTAACAATAAACCTATTTTTAACCAATAATGATTTATTCGATTGAATATCGGATATATTTTTTTTTGCTTCATCTACAGAATAACCATTTTTTAACCAAGAATCAATAGATAATACACTACTACTTTTTATATTTTCCCTTACATCTTTTATTTTTTTTTCACCAATATCATGTGGCAAAAAAGAACGATATAAATCACGAGTTTTTTCTTTATGTGTACCACAATTAAGATTCGAACATTTAATTATTTTATAATAATATTCATCATTTTTATTACAAATATTTATCTTCGTTAATTCTAAATTATTTTTACATTTTCCACATTTAGGAATATCAGCACTAGTGAATACTACACCATTAAATTTTATTGTTTCAAGATTATTAAAAATAATTTCTTTTTTTTTATCAGATTTAGTTTTGATAGCTTTATTAGCTCTTTCACTAGTTATTAAACTAATTTTTCTACGCCCCTCATCACTAGTCCAGCCACGTTCTAACCAAAATTCAAGTTTCAATAGATTAGATTTTTTAAAACCAAATTTACTTGGTAACCATCGGTCAAATCTATTCCATTGAATAACACCCTCATCAGTTAACATAATATTATAAATGTTATTAATTTTGTTTATCATTGTTTGGTTTGAAAAATTTATCTTATCATTAATTTCACTTAAATAAGTGATAAACTCATCTTGTGTTTTAAAAATTTCACTAACCTCTCTTTTTTTTCTTTCTTTTAAAATTTGCATATCTATTATGTTTAATAATAAATATAACAAACTTTATAATAAGTCAACTGGTTAATGACTTTTTTTAAGTTGAACTGGTATTAGTTAATGTTTTATTCTAGTTTTCAATTCATCTATATTAATATTATCAACTAAACCAGTAGTTTTATTTCTTATAACTATCTGAGTATCAGAACAAAAACACTTACCAACTCCAGTAGGGCCTAAGAAAATAAAAGAACCAACTGGTTTGTTTTTATCTTTGATACCGATACGATTACGTTTAATTGATTTAACAACTTTTTCAACAGCCGCATCTTGGCCAATAATTTTACCCATAAGTTCCTTATCCATGTTGATAAGACGTTTGCTTTCTTGAGTTGATATTTTGGTTAAAGGAATTCCAGTCATTATTGAAACAATTTCTGAAATTATTTCCACACCGATTTCGGTTGTTTTATTTTCTAGTTCATTTCCCCAAGAATCCATCGCAATTTTTAAATCACTAATAACTTGTTTCTCATCATCGCGAATCTTAGCAGCCTCTTCATATTTTTGTTTTTGAACAACATCTTTTTTCTTCTCGATAAGTATTCTTTTCTTTTCTTCCAGAATTTTTATTTCTTCTGGTTTTTCAACACTAACATTGGTGCTTGCACCAGCTTCATCCATAACGTCAATCGCTTTATCGGGCATACTTCTATCCATTATGTAACGAGCAGATAATTTAACACACTCATCAATAGCTTCTTCACTGTATATTACCTTATGATGTTTTTCATATTTTTCCTTGATATTCATAAGTATTATTTTAGTTTCAGCCAGTGTTGGTTCTTCAACTAAAATTTGTTGGAATCGTCTTGTCAAGGCTCCATCTTTTTCAATATTTTCACGATATTCATCTAATGTGGTTGCACCAATTATTTGAATTTCACCCCTAGCCAATGCTGGTTTGAAAATGTTAGAAGCATCAAGTGACCCAGAAGAGTTTCCAGCACCAACGATTGTATGTAATTCATCGATAAATAAAATCACATCTGTGTTTGCTTTACATTCTTCTAATATTGCCTTCATTCGCTCTTCAAACTGACCACGATATTTTGTACCAGCTACTACTGAGGCTAAATCCAAGGTAAAGATTCTTTTATTAATAAGAGTTCTTGGAGCTTCACCATCTTTGATTAGTTGAGCGAGACCTTCTACTATGGAAGTTTTTCCGACACCTGGTTCACCGATAAGGATTGGGTTGTTTTTCTTTCTCCTTGATAAGATTTGAGAAAGCCTTTTTATTTCAACTGAACGCCCAACAACTGGGTCTATTTCACCTTTTTCAACAGCTTTCGATATATCTCTACAGAAGTTATCTAAAACAGCTGTTTTACTTTTGGTGTCAGTAAATTTACTTTTCTTTTTAGGTAATTCATCATCGGGCATTTCATCACCTTCATATGCGTTAAAATCGCCATCCATTTCTTTCATCATTTTTTTAAAACTATTATAATTTACTTTATATGTTTCCCTAAGGATTTCGGTTGTTGGTAGTGACTTTGACAAAATCGATAACATAATATGTGTTGTATCAATCATATTATGGTTTAAGATAGCGCATTCATTGTCAACAGATTTCATAACGATTGTTGTTTCATCAGAAAAAGGTAAAGCTTTTCTATTATTACCAATTCTAGGTGTTAAATCCACTTTTCTTATGTACTCATGTATCCTAGCATAAAGGTCCTTGGTATCGACTTTTAATCTCTTAAGAACTTTAACAACCTCATTGTCGTCATCAACTAACATTGACATCACTATATGTTCTGGCCTAAGTTTGGTATCGTTAAAAGATTTGGCTTCTTTCATTGATTTAGACATAATCACTTTTACTTTTGGAAATACTTCTCTTTGCATAGCTTCTTTGTACAAATATACTATATTATTTTCAATCAAACAATACTTGATTGTTTAGATAAATATTAGTATCTTTACTTAAAAGTAAGTCTTGATGATTTAAGACTAAAATAACAAAATAAAACGAAAAGAAAAACTATGATTCTTAAAAAACACGAAAAAAACGGAATAACAAAAGCAATGTATTCATCATCAACAGTATGTGCTTCAATTTTTAATTCAGAAAATAGAGACTTAACAGTAATTTTCAAAAATGGTGGTCAATATAGATACCCCTTGGTTGAATTAACTGATTATATGAGGTTAGAAACAGCTGATAGTGTGGGTTCAATATTTAATACTTATATTAAAAAGAAATATCCAAAATTTGAAAAATTAGTTTCATTGACTGAAACGGCTATCAACACAATTTTAAAAGAAATCGATGAGTTAAAGACTGAAGTTGAGGATAAACCTTCAACTGAAAAAATGTCTAAAGAACTGATTGAAACTATGTCTTCAATGGTTACTCATTATATAGGTTCTGGGAAAATTGAAAAAGCCATGATAACTAAATTGACCGATAAAATAACGAGTTACAATAATTTAGATAACACACCACAATAATGAATAAATTAGATTTAGGTTATCAAGCACTTCTTAAAGATATCCTCGATAACGGTGTTGAAAAAAAAGACCGAACAGGTACTGGGACATTATCAGTTTTTGGTAGACAAATACGCCATAAAATGTCAGACGGTTTTCCATTAATTACAACCAAGAAAATGCCGTTTAAAACAATTGTAACGGAATTGCTTTGGTTTCTTAATGGAGACACAAATATAAAAGATTTGGTTGATAATGGGTGTAACATTTGGAATGGAGACGCTTATAAAAGATTCTGTAACGAAATGGTTACGGCTTACGATACTATGGTTGCTAATAACCCTACTAGAGATTTTCAACCTTTTGAAGTGTTGTTAAGTCTAGACTTATTTATTAAGAAAATCAAAACCGATGATGATTTTGCTAATAAATGGGGTAATTTAGGGCCAATTTATGGGGCACAATGGAGAAAATGGGAAAACACTATAGTGAACTACACCTTAACAAATGGTAATAAAGGAAAAAGTTTTACCGAAAGAAATATAGACCAAATCTCAATTCTAATCAAAGACCTTAAAACAAATCCAGATTCAAGAAGACTTATGGTAAACGCTTGGAATGTAAGTGATTTAGACCAAATGGTGTTACCACCATGTCACTATGGTTTTCAAGTTTATACAAGAGAGCTGAGTGTAGAAGAAAGGATTGAAGAATTAGTTAAAAGAACCAACTCCAAAGAAATTCTACCTTTTAGGATGGGTAGTATTGAAGAAGACTTTTTAGAACCATTCAATATACCTAAAAGAGCGTTATCTTTAATATGGAACCAACGTAGTGTAGATACCTTTTTAGGTCTTCCATTCAACATCGCTTCTTACGGTTTATTATTAGAGATATTAGCCAAAGAAGTTAATATGATTCCTGATGAATTAATAGGAAATTTAGGTGACACACATTTATATTTAAACCATCTTGAACAAGCTAAAGAACAAATTGGTAAAAAAATGACTTCCGAGGAAAGAAATCAATGGCATTTAGATGTTAGGTGTGGTGGTGACAAGACAGCAAGTAAAATTTGGGCTGATTATGAATTAGACCAACAGGACGTACCGACACATACGAGAACACCTTACCCACTACCAACATTGTTTATAAACACTGAATTCTGGCAAACAGAAACGGGTGAGTGTGGTATTGGTAAATTAGCAACAAACCTAAAAGGGTTTGAAATAAGTGATTTCTCAATCGAAGAATATAAATCACACACACAAATAACAGCAGAACTATCAAATTAAAAACTATGAAAGAAACATTAAAAGCCAAATTGCTTAAAGCATTAAAATTAAAGTACTTAGCCGAAATAAGTGAATCAGAAGCAACATTAATGATTTATTTTAATAACCCTGTTGGGATTGGAGAACACCCACAAATTTTAGAAGAAATGGATAAATTAGTTGAAAAAATAACTAGCGCAAATGATAAGCTAGATAGATTAGGTCTGGTTTATGAAACTATCTAATATTTTTGATGAAAAAAATATTATTTTTATTTTTATTAATAACCAATTTGGTTTATGGTCAAGCTTATATTATAAGCCAAATTGGTTATTCACCAAAACCGCTAACAGGGACTTTGGTTCCCGCAGTTGATGACGCTGTATATGGACCATTCCCAATTGGGTTTCAATTTTGTTATTGGGGGGACCCATATACACAATTTTATATTGGTAGTAATGGGTGGGTTGGTTTTACTGTACCTCAATCAGCATCTTTTACTAGTCAATTGATTCCTAGTACTAATTTTTTGGTACCTAAGAATTGTATTATGGGCCCTTGGTATGATTTAAATCCTGGGATTGCTGGTTCAAATCCACCATCACCAATACAATATATTTATTATCAATTGTACGGGGTTTCACCAAATAGACATTTGGTTGTGAGTTGGAATAATTCACCTCTTTATCAATGTACTGGTTTACGAGGAACCCAACAAATTATTCTTTATGAAAACGGGATTATCGAGAACAACATACAACAAAAAAGAGTGTGTTTCACTTGGGCCAATGGAACAGCAACTCAAGGACTTCACAATATAAACGGGACCCAAAGTGTCGTTGTTACAGGAAGGAACTCAACACAGTGGGCGGTTCTATCAACTCAACCCGAATCATGGAGATATACACCGAACTTTCCTATCGTTTATCCATGTTGTCCACAACCACCAAATAATAATTTAATTAATGAAATTTTACACAACTAATATATATTTATAGATAAATGATTATGAAAAAACTAGTTTTACTTTTAATAATGTTTCTGCCTTTGATTTCGATAGCGCAATTAACAACATTTAACCCCGATACAGTTTGTATCAATTCAACAAATCCATCAACTTATGAGGTAGCAAACACTGCTGGACATAGTTATACATGGACCACAACTGGAAGTTTATTATCTGGTCAAGGAACAAACCAAATCTCTGTTGATTGGAGTACTGAACCAGCTGGTTTAATCAATAACGCTATTAGCGTTTTTGCTACCAGTGCAGACGGATGTATCAGTGGTATTGTATTTTTAAATGTGCTAATCTATAACGTAGCTCCAACGATTGTTCTGGCGAGTTTTTGTGAGGGAGAACCTTGCGAACCACTTGTCGGTTCACCAACTGGTGGTGTATGGTCTGGTGTTAACGTAGTTAACGGAGAGTTTTGTCCGACAACTGCTGGAACTAGCTCTGTGACTTATACAGTAACAGTTGATGGGTGCGTGTTTACCACGACTGTTAACAACTTTGTGGTTAATCCAACCCCAATCTTGTTAAACATCTCACACAACTGATGAAACTTCTGTATGTAACTCTATTTCTATTAATATCAAACCTTCTATCATCACAACAAGTAATTGATTTGTGTTTGAATAAGAATTCAGAATTTACGTATACAGTAACCTCCAGCGTCCCAAACACAACATTTTATTGGGAATTGGGTAAAGAACAATTATATGGTCAGAAAGTCATTATTGATTGGACTGAATATGGGATTGGAACATACACATTAACTGTTTTTGGAATAGCAAATGGATGTCGTTCATTAACGTTACGTTACACAATAATTGTAACAGAATGTTCAACGATTTACATACCTTCTGCTTTTACACCTAACGGTGATGGGTTAAACGATACTTGGTTCCCTATCGGTGACGGGTGGGAAGAAATAGAAGTTTTGATATTTAATAGATGGGGAGAACTTATTTTCGAATCTCATAACCCTAAAGGATTTTGGGATGGAACTTATCTAGGAAAACCTATAATAGTTCAAAACGATATTTATGTTTACAAAGTAACTTGGAAAGGTTTTGGTAATCCCCTTCAAGCTTTTTATGGAAATTTAACAATAGTAAATTAATAAAATCAATAAAAGCATTCATTTGGGTGCTTTTTTGTTTTTAAAGATATTTATAAGAAAAGAATTTAAAATGGCAAACCTTAACGATATAAATAGTGTCATAGTTCCAGCTCAATCACCTAATTTGACTGCACATACGTATAACGAAATTTATGGTGGTTCTGCTGGATGTACAATAACAGTTAACGGGGTTTCCGTCTCTGTTGGTGCTAGTTCTTCGATTAATATTTGGGTTAGAACAGTTAGTGGTGGAAACGGATGTTTTCTTTTAGGTGAAAGACAAGATGTCTTTCAAGGTAGTAGAATAGTCATGTAAATTAAACCATATTTATATAAAATAAATGAACATAAATAAACGATAAAATGAAGAAAGATATTAGAATCACCCCAATTGGTCTTAAAGGAAATGAAATCAACGAACGAATGAAAACTTTGATGGGTATTCAACCAATTAATGAGAACAAAAAAAATATTGTTATTGAGTTAACAAAGATGGGGCCTGATGGTAACGCCTACGCAATCGTAAGAGAAAATCACGAATGGTATATTAAAAAAGCCACAAAAAAAGATGGTTTGATTGCTGAAGATTTTAAATACATCGGAGGTTTGATGAATAAAAAATCAGAATCATATCCTTCATATAGCAAAGCTATAAAACAATTAAACTTAAAATTTAATAGTTTAGCTGAAGCATATAATTTCGAAGGAGAAATTAATATTTTTGAAAACGATAATCTTATATCAGAAGATATTGCTGGGTATTCTGAAATGAAAACTAGCGGTTTTAGTGGTGAAGGTAACCTAGAAGGTAATACCTCTATGACAGAGACAGAGGAAGAAGTAGTAACTGAAGAAGAAGACGAAGATGAAGATGAAGATGAAGATGAAATGTCTGAATCTGAAAAAGCTGTTGACGCTATGTTAACTACCGAGGTTCGAGGTCCGTGGTCGTATAATAAAAACGATGATGAAGATGAAGATGATTCAGAAGTGAAAGAAGGGGAAGACGAAGAAGAAGAAGAAGAGGAAGAAAAAGAGGAAGAAGTAGTAACTGAAGGAAAACTTTCTATCGAGAACGCTATTAGTAAAATGGATTTTCTTATCGATAATTTAACTAGAGGTTTAAAAAAAAAAGTTTAATCAGTAATTTAACTGAAGAAACTAGATATAAATTGAAATTAGCTGGCTCGAATCCAGAGCCAGCACCTCAACCAGAACCACCTATGGGTGGTGGTGGAATTGATGCGGCACCGATTGATGATATGGGTGGTGAAACCCCTTCAAATGAAAAACCGTTTGATGACGAACCGTTTGATGCTGGTGTTGACGTTGATGAAGAGTCGGACCCAAAAAACTTTATTGAAAAACTTACTGGGAAATTAGGTCAATCACTTAGGAAATATAATGATTCACAAGGACAACCAGATTTCGAGTTAGAAAAATTTGCGATAAATTCATTATTATCAGCAACACATACTTCCGAAATGGATAGTGAGGACCAAAAAGATATTATTAATAAAATTAAATCAGCTGGTGATATTGATTCAACATCGGATAATGATGATGATGATGAATCTATTGACGAACCTATTGATGAACCTTCTGAGGAAGAATTAGAAGAACCTTCTGAGGAAGAATTAGAAGAATACCGTGTGTTCGAACAAACTGAAGTAGAAAAAAATAATCCTGATTTATATCCAAAAGGTTGGAAAGAAATGGATGGGATGTTTTTAAAGGACCCTAAAAAAAATAACATGTTTCAACCAGGTTCTAATGATGAGTTAAATGAATCATGTTGGAAAGGCTATGAGCAAATTGGTATGAAAGATAAGAACGGGAGACAAGTCCCTAATTGTGTTCCAATCAAAGAAGGTAAAAATTTGGGGATATCAACTAAAAAGAGTATATTTGGTAAGGCTTATCTTAAAGCTAAACTTAACGAAACTTTTAATCAAGAAGATGATATGAATCAACCAGAAATAGAAACAGAACCAGCACCAGTTATTACACCAACAAAACCATCTGAAAAACCGATGGTACAACCTTCTAGAAGGGATAAACCATTTCTACCTATACCTAACGTTCAACCAGACCCAAAAGCCGTTAAATAAGTATGGAGAGTCTTTATTTGATATATATTAATGTCGTTGGAAAAGATTATAAAGGTAACCACCTTTACGAATTTATCTTTTCCGATACATTAAAAAACATTGATGGTGAGGAATGGGATTGTATTCCAGCCTCTGGGCGACCACTTCCACCTAACGAAAAATTTATAAAAAAAGTTGGTAGTTTGGTATCTGAATTGAAATTAGATACAGTACAAGAAAGTGACACTTTTGCGGTTTGGGATGCTGTTGATGGTGTAATAGCTTTAGGGTGGGAGAATATGAATGCTTATGAATCATACCCAGAAAACAGAATATCTTTTAAGTTTGGTGAAGAAATAAAAATTGTTGAAGAAAAGTTATACGAAAAAGACCTAATATTAAATTATAAATAAGAAACAGATGGATAATGATAAACTTCAAATAGATATTGATACAAAAACATTAAATAACCCAACCCAAACAAAAGACTTGGCGAATCTGCAAAAATCAAACCCTAATGTTGAATTTAACTTGGATGGAAAGGAAGCGAATTCCACAACATCATCAACTTCAATGGCTATGGGTGAAAACGAATCAGTTATCGAAATAAAAGACCAATCACCTATACAGTTTTTATCAAATGTTAAAGATAGTAAAAGCGGTGAGGTTTCTCAACCGTTTAATATCGGAGATAAAAAATACCAAATGGTTAGAGGTATAGATTCTAATGGTGAAATTAAAATGGCTGTTTATTGCCATAATGATTTAAATGAAGCTGGGGAAAACATTATTCACCCTACTGAATATTTTGAAGAAAATATCGCATCTCCAATGAGAGAAACTATGGGTATGGTTGGTCAAAACATTCAAGTAAACGATGGTTATGAACATGCAGCCGTGGAAAGAGAACATAACGATAACGAGGCTTTTATGGACCATTTAAATTTGGTTGATATAAGTCCAGAGTTTAAAATCTTCTTTGTTAACACAAAAACAGGTGAAATAACTGGAAAGTTTAGAAACTCTGAAGAAATGGCAAAATCTGGTGTTAGTCTTGGACAAGACGAAAACTTCATGAGTCCAAGGACTTTGAAAAAATTTAGATTTGGAAATTATTTCAAGAAAAACATGACGGAAGAACTTGGTCCAGAAGATGCTGGCACTGATGTACCTAAATTACAAAACGATGTTAAAAGGTTAACAGCACTAATCAAGAATAAATTTAGTATGTATTTAACTAAATTAGATAAACCAATTGAACAAGCACAGTTTTTAACAGCTATGGCTCAAGAAATTGGTGTCCCTTTAAATAAATTGAATACTATAATAAACACTTATAGAGATATCGCAAAAAATGATACACAACCAGCTGTTGTTGAACGAAAAATTATTTCGAAAAAAGCTCTAGAAGAAAGTTTATTTGAAAAGAAAGTTATAAAAGTTATTAAAATCAAAGACATTAAATAATGGACAAATATAGAAAATTAGTTGAGGACGCATTAAATAAAGTAAAAAACGTTAACAAATTAAACGTTAAGAGATTAAACGAAAGCGTAGTATACCCAGAGGGTATGTCAGAAAGAATGCACCCTCAACTAGAAAAGGATTTAATAGATAGAACACATTCATTAGGTAAACATCCAATTTTTCCAGAAGGTGATGAATCAAGTTTTGAAGAAAAAATAATGGGTGAACGTTTTAAGGAAGTTACTACTCGTTGTAAAAGAGCTTTTGATACAGATACTGTTGATTCCAAAGTCTTGATGAGAGATATGATGTCTATGGTGAAAGATTCTATGGAAATGGAGTCTAAACACAAGAAAGCCTTAGAAAAATTAGCTGAAGAAATGATTAGAGAGGAATATGATATCAGTAAAGATGTTGTTGAAATTCATTGTGAATTAACTTCAGAAATTAATATGGTTGGGACAAAGAAAACACCTAAACCAATGGCTTCAGAAATGCAATTTAAGAATCATGATGAAATGATTAACTCAAAAGATGAGGTTTATAAAAGACGTTTTATCAACGCAATGATTCAGGGTGCGGCTAAGAAATGTAACCACATGTTCCATATGGTAGATGACGAACTTACAGAAATGGACCCTAGATTACCCAACAAGTATTCTAAAATGATGGCAGCAGCCGATTATATGTATTACGTTATCCCAGAAATGGAAAACGGTGTGAATGGTGGTGTTGTTAGAGTTCAATTTCCAACTGCTTCAAACCCTAAAGCTGTTATCCACGCACAAGCTATGGTTTTCCCAGTTTTAATACACGAACTAGTTAAGGGGGTTATGGAGCTTATTTCTGGTCATGGTTTACCAAAAAATAAAAAAATGGGTGAATATGTCATCGGGAAAGCAGATTTTCTAGCGGCTGAACCTTGGGATATGAGATTAGGTCCAGGTATTTGGGAACGTTTCACCAAAATGATTGAACCAGACGATTTTAATTTAAAACATCAAATTTACATGGAGCTTATCAAGTTACCAATTTTGGAATTTAATAGAAACATGAGAGAAATAATGGCTGGAACAAAAGAAGCAAAAAAAATAGTTTCAAAAATTGTTGATGAAATAAAAGAAGGATTAAAAGAAGATGAGTTTAATGAAGTGATGAATGAAATTAGTTCAAAAAATGATGAAATAACTAATATAAACTCTGAAGAATCTGAAGGTTTTGATTTATCAGACCTTTTAGGTGGTTCAAATAACACGGACCCAGATATCGAATCAGAAGGTTTTAGTTTTGATGAATTATTTTAAACTATTCTAAACTGTTTTTATATCCATTTAAGGCCCCAATTGGGGCCTTAATTGTTTCTGGGTGGCTGTTTTACCGTGATTAACATATTTATATATAAAATCTATGTTAACAACTATTGAAATATTTAAGGAATTTGCCAAATGTTTGACCAATCCAATTTATGGTATAGAAACTTATTTAGAAACTTTTGATAAGACCCAAGAAGGTTTTGTTCCGTTTAATTTATTCCCTAGACAAAAAGAGATAATTTACGGATACGAAAAATATAGACATAATTTAGTAACAAAACCCAGACAAGCTGGTGTTTCAACAACGACAGCGGCTTATATGTCAATGAAAGTTGGTTTTGCTGATGAAGATAACCCAGAAGCGGTTCTAATTATTGCGAATAAACAAGAATTAGCTTTTGAATTTTTAGCTAAAATAAAAGATTTCTTAAGTCAACTACCTAGATGGGTTTGGGGTTCTGAATATTATGGTAACCCAAAAAATGAAGCTAAATCTATTTTTTTAGTTGACTCCAAAAAAGAAATAAGATTACCGAACGGAAGTAGAGTTAAAGCTGTTGCGACATCTAAAGATGCTTTGCGTGGTTTTACACCAACGTATCTTATAATGGATGAGGCTGCGTACATCGATAACGGAGCTGTAGTTTTTGGGGCAGCGTTTACCGCTTTGGGTTGTTTAACTAAAGATTCATTAATATTAACTGAAAATGGTTTGGTTGAAATGGATGAATTAGTTTCCGAAAAAGAAAAAATAGGTTTTACTCATTTAGATATCCCACACAAGGTTTGTAATAAGGATGGTAATATAGTTAACGCTACAGAAACATTTGTTAGTGAATACGGACAAACTTTTAAGATAAAAACAAAATTAGGTATTGAATTAGAAGGTAGTTGGAAACACCCTATTTTAATAGATAGGGGTGGTACCGAGATTTGGGTGCGTATGAATGAATTAATTATTGGTGATAAACCAATAATTCAATATGGTCAACAATATTTTGGTAATAATGGTAATTTTGACTTTTCATTTGTAAAACAACCAAACAATAAAAATATTTTTATACCGAAGAATTTAAGTGATAATTTAGATTTTTCTTATTTACTAGGGTTATTCGTTGCTGAAGGTAATTTTACTAGTAGAGGTATTTGTATAACAAACACTGATGAATATATAACTGATTTTTTATTAACTGATAAAGCTAAATTAGGTAACTCTTTTAATAAAATAGATGACAGACATTATCAATTCCACTCAACAGAGTTGGTAGCTTGGTTTAAAAAATTTGGTTTAGATAAACATAATGCTAGAGATAAAGAAATACCTTTAGCGTTATTAAAAATGCCTAAAAATGTTATAAAATCATTTTTACAAGGTATGTTTGATGGTGATGGTATGTCAACTCATAAAGATATTAAATATTCTAGTACATCAAAAAAATTAATAAAAACATTACAAACATTATTACTTAATTTTGGTATTGTATCACATATTAAATACGAAGAACAAAAAACTTCTGATTCATCTATAATATCAAATAAAAAACATATTTGTAAAATTTATAATTTAAAAATATATTCAAATTACGCTATAAAATTTTATGATGAAATAGGTTTTAGGTTAGAAAGAAAACAAAAAAATAGAGAATATTTATTAAACAAAAAACAAAATTCAAGGTTTGTTAATGTTAACCAAAATGAAATATTAGAAGTATTAAAAAATAACGGTATATTAAAACCTAAATTTAGGTTTTTAGAAAGATTTTGGGTATCAAAATTTAATAGATTAAGTGTTGATTCATTAAATCGTTTAATAGAATTATTACCTAACGATGTTTTTTTATTATCATTAAAAGAAGATATAAAAAAACAAGAATTATTTTATATTGATGAAATAATTTCTATTGATGAATCGGAAGATTATACTTATGATTTACACGTACCAGAAACGAATTCATTTATTTCAAATGGTATTATAAGCCATAATACTGGGGGTAAAGCGATACTTATATCAACACCTAACGGTATGGATATGTTATATTACGCAACATACGATTTAGCTAGGAAGGGTAAGAACGATTTTAATATCATTGAAATGAAATGGTATGAAGATTTACGTTATAATAAAGATTTAAGATGGATTAAAGAAACTGAGGGTGAAGGGGGTGATATCGTTGAAGCAGAAACAGAATTCACATTCGAATCATACGATGCAAGAATACTAGACAACTGGAAACCAACATCTACATGGTATGAAGACATGGCTCGTGGTATGAATAATGACACAAAAATGATTGCACAAGAATTAGATGTTTCATTTATTGGTTCTGGTGGTAATATCATCGATGAAAAATATATTCAATACCAAAATAAATTTAATGTAAAAACCCCAATATCAACCAAAGGTAATAAAAACGAAATTTGGATTTGGGAATTACCAATAGAAGGACATCAATATATTTTGGGTTCTGACGTTGCAAGGGGTGATGGGGAAGATTCATCAACAATTGTTATTATTGATTTTACTACGATGGAACAAGTTATGGAATATCAAGGTAAAATTCCACCAGATTTACTAGCTCAATTAATTGAAGAATACGGGAATATGTATAAAGCATATTCAGTTATTGATGTTACTGGTGGTATGGGTGTTCCAACAGTATTAAAATTATTGGAATTTGAATATAAGAGATTACATTATGATAATCAAAACGGTAAAATTTTATCTGCAAGACAGAGAGAGTTAACTCACTACGATAAAGATAATAAAACCCCAGGATTTCACGCAACTTCCGTTCGTTTACCAATGATTTCAAATCTTGAATTCAAAATAAGAACCAACGGGGTTAAAATACGTTCAGCTAGGATGACATCTGAGATGAAAACATTCATCTATAAAAACGGTAGGCCAGACCACGCTGAAGGTGCTCATGATGATTTACTCATGGCTTTAGCTATGGTACTTTGGGTGATGGAACATTCTTTTAAAAGCTTAGAAAGATTAGAGAAACAAAATAAAGCTATACTAAACGCTTGGTTGGTTGGGGCTCAACAAAGTCCACAAGAATTAGAAACAGAAAAAGGGAGTGGTTTTGTTAGTAAAGAAAACAGAAATATAAAATCAAATCAAAAACCTAAATTTAATCATGTTGTTGGTAGGAATACGCAAGACCCAACTGGTCAATATTTGTGGTTATTTAGTGGGTCAAAATAAATTTTAAACTATGAATAGAAAAAATAATTGTAATCGAGTTTTTGTTGATAAAGGATATCTCCCTAGTATGTATAGTTGGTCGCCTGGTTGTCCAGATTTTACCAAGAAAAAAAGAACTCAAAATATTAATAATAGTAACCATTCACGAATTCTGTATTGTTCAGCAATAGCTGGGTCTCAAGGAGAGGATTGGTTTACAACATACGTTTATTCGTTAGGGTTTGTAAATAATATTCAATCTCATTTTGCTTATGTTGAATGTGATTATGTTGAGTAATCCTTTATTTTAAAAATATCTATATTAAATTAATTAAAAATCATTTTAAATGGCAGAGAATAAAAAACTAACAGTCTTTCAAAAACTTGGACAAATTGTAGGTCCAGATAAATCTAAAGTTGTTCAAAAACAACCGCAAACACAAAGATATAACATCGGAAATGATGTATTATTAAAAACAGATAATAAAGCTGATTTCGATAGAGCTAAATTACAGGCCCAACAAAATAAATATTTGGGTGGTTTGTGGAAAAAAGTTGAAAGTGGTTTATTCCAACAATCAATTAATTACGAAACAACACGTATTGGTTCTTATTCAGATTTCGAAGCTATGGAATTCTACCCAACAATCGCAGCTGCTTTAGATGTAATGATGGAAGAATCAACTACTTTAAATGATAAAGGTAGGGTAATGAATATTTACTCTGACAGTAAAAGAGTTAAAGGTATATTAGAAGATTTATTTTTCAATAGACTAGACTTACACGTGTCTTTACCGATGTGGACTAGAAACACGGTTAAATACGGTGATAATTTTGTGTTTTTAAATATCGATGAAAAATATGGTATTTTAAGTACAAAACAAATGCCTAATTATGAAATGGAGCGTATGGAAAGCGGTTTATTTGATATGATTACTGGTAATGAAGCTATTAATGGTGAGGGTACTTCTTCAGATAAAACAAAATTTATATGGAGAAGTAATAACGTTGAATTTAATTCATGGCAAATTGCCCATTTTCGTTTGTTAGGTGATGATAGAAGATTACCTTACGGTACATGTTTAAAATATAATTCTAGAGTTGAGACAAGTGAGGGGTATAAGGAGATAAAAGATATTGTTATTGGTGATATGGTTTATTCATTTGATGAGATGAAT